>Ga0307375_10004114_pt1 | contig 14060 bp, 34 predicted proteins | sample TR1MG_FD_202531 | JGI IMG/M metagenome (GOLD analysis project Ga0307375, IMG submission 202531) | Soil microbial communities from Risofladan, Vaasa, Finland - TR-1 | ecosystem: Environmental > Terrestrial > Soil > Coastal area > Acid sulfate soil | place: Finland: Risofladan, Vaasa | collected...
GCAGCCGACGAAGCCTACGCTGCCGAAGAAGCAGCCGCCAAGGCAGATGCCAAGGCAGACGCCGACAGAGCATCTGCCGAATTCTACGCCGAACTCGCCGCCGAAGAAGCCTCCTGTAAAGCATACGACGCACCGACTGATCACGAGTAACAGGGCAGGAGGAAGAACCATGAACGCCAAAGTCCTTGTTTACCATGATCGAGCGATCCTTGTTATCAACGCCTAACACGTCTACGGGTGAACGCATCAACGCGGGAAGCCGTGGACTAGGGATTGGGAGCCCCCGTGCTCCCAATCCCGCTAAACTTCATGTTTCACCGCGTGGACAACCGAGCGCCAGCAGCCAAGAGGCGTTGTCAGATTAGGAGACAGCTTCATCTCATGGGGTACTGGCAAGGGATTAATGAGCTGAACGAGGAAGCCCTTAAGTCAGTGCTTACAAGCGTTAACAACTGATATTAGTTGACCACGCCTCATTAGATCGGAAACGAGGACCGAACATGAAGCCCATTCGTCAGACCAACAACAAGCACCATTGGCCGCGCAAGAGGGTTAAGTCTGTCGAATGCCGGAAGCGGGATTTGGTCATACGGATTACGGATCGGATGAGCGATAAGGACGAACCAGCCTACGATGTCGAGGTTTACATTGGCGGCGTCTACGACTTCAACGAGTCCAAGTCCTTTACAAAACATTATCTTGGGACGGAATGGGAATGCAAGCGGCAGGCAACAAAGTTTGCACAGGAACAGATTGCCAAGCTGCTCTAAAGTCCACGCCTTACTAGACAGAAAGGAGGTTCGTCATGGCGAAGACCAAGCCTTACCGGAAAGATCCTTCGCCAGCTCATACTGGATTGAAAAAGTATGAACGGACCTTCCTGAACCGCAAAGCCCGACGCCGCAAAAAACAAGAAAAGACCATGCAACACGAGTAAGATGGCAACGAAAATTGAAGATAGCCAAAGAAGGGGGCTTGACATGAAGCAGTTTTACGAGATGATGAACATCGGCAGAGCCAAGTACGTCGTCAGGTATCACGACGGGGTGAAAAAGCACAATGATGGAAGCCCCTTCTTCGACATTGAAATTTTCTCGAACAAGCGCAAGAAAGAACGGCGCGTAAAGGAACTACGCCAACAGGGCTACAACTACAAGGGATAGTACAGGACAGGCCACGAACAAGGAGGACTCATGAAGATGCACGTGTTGGTCATTTCCGTAAAAGCTCCGAAATCCCTGTCCGTGAAGAAGGTGTCCCATCTGATTGACCGCCTCATCGCCATCGGGTTGGACGACGCGGATGAGTCGTACAAGCTAGGCGACGCGAAGGACTCCGAATGCTCGCAGGCGCTCAAGCTGGAGATTGGGAAATGTACCGTAAACCGCACCCAATAGCCAGTACTGGTCAATTGTTTTAGCGGGGGTAACTCAGTTGGTAGAGTAGTGCCCTTTTAAGGCAAAAGTCGAGGGTTCGAGTCCCTCTCCCCGCACCATTTTGGTCACGAATTAAGAGGTAGGAGGACGATACGAATGTTCGTATTTGAGAACGAAACCTACAAATTCATCAAAGTAGATGGTGGTGAATATGAATTCTGCAAAGTAACCCCGTTCTGCAAATCGCACAAAGAAATGGCCGCAGGACGGAAGGTTGAAGCAGCAGGACTTATCTCCATCTGGGGGAAAGAGGGGAAAGAAGTCCGGCTTGACGACTCATGGTCTTCAACCCTAAACATCGGCTGCCAAGATAAGCATCTGGAGGAAATCGCAAAACTCCATGGACTAACAATAAGGGACAAATGGAAATAACCAAAGAAGAAAACCATCAGCGGGTTGCGCCTGCTGTGTCGATGGTAGTCAGGGCTAAATAGGCTAACGGCCAAGTGTCGTGCCCGCGCCCGCTGATGGGTCAGTGTTTCAACATCAATATCAAGCACATGCTTCGAGGAGGTTGGTCACTCCTCCACTGACCAACCCCATGGAAATACCACGCATTAAGGCGTAGAGAGACGAAGGGAGAAAGCCAATGAAGATTGAGGAGGAGAAACGCAAGGTAGAAACGCCGTCCCGTGGCTTGGATTATGAGGAGCTTGAGAAGCTTGCCGACCGCAGGCGGTACGAGGCGGTCTTAGCTCGTACCCGAGCCGCCTTGGTCGAGGCCGCAGAGTCAGCCCGAGCCGAGGCTGATCGCAGGCGGTAACCATTTAGTCTTGTCTGGTACTCATGTGTTCCTACAAGACTTTGGCCCAAAAGACTTAACGGGGTAGAGCAATCTTTTTTTCAAGACTCCGTAGATTGAATTTTCTTTAACCGATGGATAGTTTTTTGAGAATTCATGCCATAGATGCACTGCATGGGAATCGACTATGGCATTAGTATTCAAAAACCCATTGAAGATGCGTTTATATTTTACATATTCTATAGGGTAGAAAGTTTTCTTTTCTTCTGCAAAAGATTCTAATTTGTTTTGTTTTACATATTTCGTTAGCAAGAATGGTCCGGTATCTGCCCAACACAGATTTTGAATACCCATATCCTTACATTTTTGTTTTCCCAAATTGAACAAAGCGCTGGCATGGTGTTTTTCGAGTTTTAGTACCGCGTCATTGGCCCAACTTTGATCTTTATATTTCCCCTGTATACCGAATACATTTTCTTTACAGAAGACAAATGGTTTTAAACATATTACATCCATATCAACCCACCAAGTGCTATATTTAGATAGAAGCTCATACCTAAACAAGTCAGAGAAAGAAGATAAGCCGCCGCCATGGTTATAAAAGATATCTGACTGGGGCAAAATACTATTTGCGTCTTTGATGGATGTTCCAAGCGGAACATTAGCTAACTCATTGTAGGTATAAAGTTCAAAAGGATGTCCCTGCTTTAAGAAAGAGACAACAGCCATTTGCTCCATCTCAGATAGCCGGTCTCCTATCCATAAACTAGATATTGTATCCATGCTGGTATGTTCCTTCTCCGGGGAAGTCTTCCTTTCTGAAAGGCATAGTGCTTAAAGACCAAACTGTCGCCACGTCTATATAATAGAGAAAAGAAGCGGCGATCAAGGAGCATTGAAATGGCAGAGCCGAAGAATGGTGACATGCTGTACCGAGTTTGGAACGGGGTACTGGAAAAGGTACGTTTCATTCGGGTGAGGTACAACGATGCTTTTGTACCCGACCAGACTGGTATAAGTACCTACATTAAAAAACACCCGACTTATGAATGCAGTAAGCGAGAAACTGGAACTGCCAGCAAATATAGTTTCGTATGTTCTCCCGATATGTACGAGACAACGGAACTGGCAGCATGGCTGAAGTACGAAAAAGAGTGTTGCGAATCTGAAAAGGCTTGCGCCAAAGGGATTGAAGAAGCGCAGAAGCAGGCAGCCTATGTTCAGTTTGAGATAGCAAAAGCCTTGGAGAACATCCGGCGACTGACGCTAGAACCTTAGCCCTCTGGCAGGCGAGTAGGAAGCCTGCCAGATTTTTCATTGGGGAAAAGGTGCTTGAAACTAAACTGTTTCCACGTCTCTGTAGTTGGAGAGGAATCAGCCCATGGAAAATGAACAGTTCTATCTCGCCCTGCCCTACCAAATGACCTTCGACATTTCCAAGGCCGAACAAATCCTTAAAGACAAGCCGCATGAAGTCATGGAAGCCGAGACCAACTTGTTTAAAGATATTGTTGCGTATCCGCCCGTCGAAGGGAAGATGTATTTCATGCGTATTAGCATCAATGAAGAACATCTTGACCATGTTGACATGAACAAGCCAATCATCCTTGTTCCTCGCCCCAAAGCGACTTTGATATCCGGCGACCTTGTTATTGACGGACATCATCGCATTGCCAGAGCCATGCGGGACGGCTTAAAAATGATCAAATGCGTTGTTCTGACCCATGAAGAAACGCAATCCCTGTTGCAGCGTGATGCCAGAGATGATAGCCCTGAAGTTAAGAGCTTTTTGAAGCGCGTTGAGAAGCGGCGAAAGGAAAAGGTCAATGCCTAACCAATTCTCAGAAGCACTTAAGCGAGAGTTGTACGGCCTGCGCGGCGGACATCAGCATGAAGTCCAAGCGGGGATGGACGACCTTTCTCCTGAAGCAGCCCGACAGCTTTTGATGGTCATTCGGGAACTGAAGCAAGAACTCCATCGGGCAGAACGAACATACCGGCCATTTCCGGGAGGGCCAGAGATTCGCATGTAGGTGCTTGAAACTGAACGGCGACCACGGATAATGATGCAGGAGGACAGACCATGGGCTATTCAATCAGTATTCAAGTTTCTAACCCAAAGCTCGCTCAGAAGATGATTGACTTTCTGAATGTACATGGGAAGAGTTACGCCTTCTTGATTGGGCAAGAGAAGACGAACGAATGGTACATTGGTCCTTTCTGGGCCAGCGAAAAAGACCCCAATGCCGACAAAGACTCCAAGAAACGGGGCGGGTTGGCCTACATTCATCGTAGGGGGCATATCGGCTTTGATTACGGCTGGGACAGGGAATACAAGTTCGTTCTGCTCCGCTGGATGGTACGGAAAATCGGCGTTCGCGATCCGAAGACCAAGAACTATCGAGTTTTGTACGATGATAGCCATTGGCTACAGGTTGAGCAGGATAAGTACGACGATCTAGGGATGCAGATAGAATTGGGGGAGGCAAGCTGTTTCCAGTTAGTATCCCCCTCTGAGTTGAAGTTGTTGCGGGCGGAGATGAAGCGATTGAATCAGCTTTGGGACGATACCATATAGGTGCTTGAAACTGAACGGCGACCACGGATAATGATGCAGGAGGATAGATCATGGCTGAGTACGGAGAACGATTGCCAGAGCCAGGAATTGGTCCATTTGTAACACTCAACTCTCTCAAAGTTGGTACAAACATCATGGGTATGGCTCCGATAGGGATACGCTGGAGGGCTACCATAACCCTTAAGAACGGAAAGAAGGTCTGCAAACCTGAAGGCAACTGTCCAGCGGGCGAGTTCTTGCCTACCAATGCCTTTGTTGATGGTTGTTGGAAGGAACTGAAGGTTTAACACGCATCATGGAGATGGCGGAGGCGAAAGAAAGGTTGGCTCCCAAGCGCATGAGCAGAGGCTTTCCCTGGCTTCGGCGGAGCGTAAGGTTGAAGACTCCTTTCTTTCGCCTCTAAAATTTTAAGACATAGGAGAAACAACAGATGAGATTTAAAGACATTCCGCGATTCACCGGTTGGGGCAACTATCAAGTTGACATCGGTATCCGCTACCTTCTGACGGCGCTGGCTGACTACGAAAAAGACTACAAGTTGGACATGGACCCTGATTTTCAGAGGGCGCATGTTTGGACTGAAGCCCAACAGATAAAGTTTCTGGAGTTCTTTTTCAAGGGCGGCAAGACTGGGCGACAGATCCTATTCAACTGTCCAGGTTTTACACATGGGCGAATGGGCTGTATGGTTTTGGTTGATGGTAAGCAGCGTCTTGAGGCGTTCCGCAGGTTCCTTACGAACGAGATCAGTATCTTTGGCTCGCTTTATAGCGAGTTTGAAGACAAGATCAACCAGATGGAGACCATGCGCTTCTTCGTCAACGATTTGAAGACGAGGAAGGAAGTTCTTCAATGGTACCTTGACTTGAATGCCGGAGGGACGGTCCATACCGAGGGTGAGATCGAGAAGGTTCGGAAGTTGTTAGTGCTTGAGAAATAAGAAGAAATAATTTAGGTCACGACTTAGAGATACAGAGGAGAACAATCATGAGCAAGCAGACAATTGTATGGCATGAGAACTGCCTTAAAAACTTCAAAGCATCAACAGGGCGAATGGAAGTTGCTATTGCACAGGGGCAAGCGCAGTTGGCAGCGATGAAGGAAGAGATCAAGTACAAGGAAGCGCAGATTGAAGAAGCCAATCGCCAAGGGAAGCCGGACTTCGACAGTGAGAAATTCTTAAAGTCTGCGGCTCCTACGGTTCGCTACTGGGAGCTTGAAAGCCCTAGATGGGTCTAGGCGCAGAAACGCCGACTTAGGAAACGCCGGTCAGGAGGATTGAATCATGGGACTCTCATTAGTTCCGAAGCAACTACCAGCGGCGATGCAAAAGCGACTGGTTGTTTTGAAGATCCAGCATGGGGAGTATGAGTTCAACAGCCACTTGATCGTCGAGGCTTCGACCCGCGCCAATACGGTTGCCAAGAACTTCTACGGAGACGGATGCGGCAAAAAGGATGGAGACGGCTATCTGTTCAACGGCGAGTTGTACGTCGAAGTCCGGCGAGACATGTTGATCAGCGAGGCTGAAGCCAAGGTCATTCGAGGCTGCCTAGGCTAGGCCCAGTGCTTTGTTCTTAAGCAAAGGAGAAAGACCGATGCGAAAAGTCAATGGAACAGTAACGGAAACACTCATTGTCCAGAAAGAGGTTGAGGTCGAGGTTGCGGACAGCGCCAGCAAGGAAGAGATCGAACAGGCGATCCGAACGAAGGCTTACGAGAAGAACATCCTTCAGGGCGATCATGGTTGGGATGGCGTTGAAAGCCAAGGCGTCGAGATCAGCTTTGGAGGTCCAGTCAAGGCGTCATATCCAACTGGCCGTTGCCCCGACTGCGGACAGATGATTGGCGACAGCGTTGAAGAAGGGGAAGAATGCTCGAACTGCGGGCATGTATTCTCCATGGCCCGTGCTTCCGACTGACCATTTTGCTGACATCAGCAAAATGGTTGTTACTAAGATAGGTCACGACTCTTAGGTTGAAAGAGAGGGATGAAACCATGACAGCCGAAATGAAACATGAATCCGTCAGATTTCTGATGAACCATTACTTTTATTGGAGCATAATGCTTGACAATCCCAACGTAGTAGAACAGGCAGAAGAAATTCTCAATGGGATTGGCAGGTACAATGACTTTGACCCTGAGGAGGTTATCAAGATTCTGAAAGCAGTTGAAGAGAAGGTAAACGATTTTGATTCCCCTGTTTCCCATACGCCTTTTCGCGTTACGATTGGACGGGAGAACTCGCCCGTCATTTACATCGAATGCCATAAGAGCCTTTGTGACATGCTTTGTGACAGTTTCAAAGCGGCCAAGGCTGACGAAATTTACCAAGAGAAGACCAACGACCGCAATAAAATCAAGATCAGAGCCTTCTGGGACTAAGGAGAGCAGCCATGCCTTTCAAAGTCAATGAATGGAAGCCGATACCCGTTGAAATTCATCCCCGCGAAGACATCCGTCTTAAAGCACATGCAGAGAAGCTGGGCTTCGAGGCATCGGTAGATGAGCAGGGGTTCTGGATTGAAGGGATTCCGTACAACGCCTATCGTTTTGCCAAGGGGAAGACATTGATTTGGTATATTGGGCCACAAAGAACGAGCATTCACATTCCGCAAACGGGAGACTGGATAGCTGCGGACTTGGGCAAAGACAATGTCTACCGGAACCATCGGACCTACGAAGACCTGAAGACTGCATTGGAGGCCGAGAAGAAATGAGAACCAAGAATGGCGTTGCATTCTTTCCAGAGCCGGATGCGATTGAGGTTCTTGACAAGAAGGTTTACCAAGACGGTTGCCATCATCATTCTACTGAGTACATCGGAAGCGTTGTCTGCTTTAGCAGACTAAAGGGGCGTCTTCCAGTTGATGTTTATTTGCATAACCAAGACGGTTTTGCGCATGTTTGCATTCGCTACGGAGAAAAAGACAGCGAATACGCTTCGGCGGGGCATGTGCTTGATTTCTTGATGATGGCTTCAGAGCTATGTAACAAATTCTATCCTGAAGTTGCAACGCTGATCCTGAGCAAAACAGACTTCTTTTGTGAACTCAAGCCACGAGTCTAACCTTTGAAAGGCAGGGACGATACCAATGGCGAACGAGCAGATGACAGCTTTGAAACCGGCCAAACTGATTTTGGAGCATTCGGACGTTGAGAATCCATGTTCAGAAGAACAGTGCGATGGTTGGGGATGGGTTGTTCATTCGTTCAACCGCCGTCATTCGACCTTCAAAGATCCTTACGAGTTCCTGAAAAGGGATGGAAGCGGGGCCAATATTGGCATTCAGCGTAAGCTGAACTGCGGGACGGCCTTCCTTCTTTCCTGCTACGAGCATGGGCAGTCTGCTTGGAGTCTTCAGGGAGAAGGGATGCAGTGCAATTGGGATACAACGCGGACGGCTGGCATCATGATTTGGAAAGGGAAGGCCAAGGATGCTGGCAAGGACATGAAAGAGCGCGAAGATCGAGCGCGGAAGACGATTTCGATGTATTCGGACTGGGCCAATGGAACCTGCTATTACTTCCGACTTGAGGACATGGCCGGAGATGAATTGGACAGTTGCGGTGGCTTCATCGGGGACGATGATATTGAGACCGCTGTACTGAAAGCGATCAAGGAACAAGAGGTTGAGGTTACCGAGGTTGACGGGGAAGCGGAATGGCTTTGGAAGTATATCAAGCCAGACTAAGTGCATCTTTTTCCTTGACAAAATACGCCACGCATTAGATGATGGATAGGAAAGGAGGAACGGCAAAATGACGATTGAAATGTTAAAAATCCTGCTGTTTCTCTTTCTCGAAAATGAAACACCTGAAGTTGGTCCGCAGATTGACAAAGAGCTTGATGGTTCATCCGGCCTTTTCCCCCGCAGAAGCGGGAGGCAACCTTCTGGATGGGGTTGAGAGAAGCGGGCAGGTTGCGCCTGCGATGGACCTAAAGGAGAATAAAAAAAGATTGAGATCGAACATCAAGCACGGGGGGAACGGCTAGGCCAGCCTTCCCCCGTTTTGTTTCATTGGTCACGAATTGAAGGTTGAAAGAGAGGGATTGACCATGAAGCGGAATCGAGACATTCAAAACTGCCAGACAAGAGCGGCAGCGATGGCAAACGCAACGCGGGGAAAAAAGACGCGGTTTCCGAGTCGCGTTGATGTGCTCAATCGTCTTAGTCGAGAACAGGCATTGGAAGAGATTGCAGAAGCGAAAGGGGTCTGAACATGCTTAAAGTCATTTTAAAATCTGCTCCAAACCCTGATTTCCGACAAACCAGAGCACCTGCCAAGACCAAGATTAAGAGGGTTGCTACGCTGGCAGAGGCTTCTAGAGTTTGCCTCAAGTACCGAGACGACAACGATCTGGGCGGGGGCAACTGGACGGGCGGTCAGGTTTTCGACGAGCAAGCACCAGATAAAACCTACTACATTTCGTACAATGGTAAAATCTGGGAACCGGGAATGGGCGGAACAGAAGTCAAAGGAGACCGTTAAATGAAAACGAAAACGACGTACATCCCCTGCGTACAGGGGACAGAATTGCCTGAATGCCGTTCTCAGCGGTCCGCTGAAAACGCCGTCAAGGATCACATTCAAGCCAACGGCGGGGAACAAAGCACCCCAGTAGGCGGTTGGGGGGGACAAGTCGTTGCCCTTTGCAAGGGGCTAAGGTTTACAGTTTGCAAGATTGATAACAAAGGCAATGTTTGCAAGTAATATTTGCAAGCAATGGTCACGAATCAACCGCCAAAGAAAGAGGGGTAACGTACATGCGCAGGATAACTGCTGTTGGAGCCTCAAACGGTTTTCTTCCTCCCTACCAAGTCAAACTGGATGTCCTAGAAGGCGGGGATATCGTTAAACAAAATGACCTTGTTTTGATCGGGAAGAGCGAGAATAACTTCCATGCTTGGACCAAGATTGATGCGTCTTCGCCTTTTATTGGCGAGACGGTTGTTCGTTGCTACCGTATGTTCGGATGGGTAGGGGGTTTTTCGAGACGGGTTGAATAGTCAGCCTGTGCATCTTTTTTGAACATGGGTCACGAATCATACTGTTGGAAAGAGAGGGCATTCAATGTACCTTGAGATTACCAACAAATGCAATATGAACTGTGCCCATTGCTGTGGCTCCTACGGACCTAAAAAAGGTTCGTACATGAGCAAAGAAACCCTTCACAAAGCACTTGCCTTGGCCGCTGAGTACGGCCAAAGCATCTTCATTGGCGGCGGCGAGCCGACTGTACATCCTATGTTCTGGGAATTCTTGGGCATCATCCTATCGCAGGATCGAAACCTTGAGCTTGAAAACATGGGAATGGTTACCAATGGCAAAAAGACCAAAGACGCTTTGGCCTTGGCAAGTCTGGCAAGGCGGGGCGTTCTGAGCGTTTCTCTGTCCCAAGATCAATTCCATGAAGCCATTGACTACAACGTTATCAAAGCCTTTTCCGTTACGGGTGAACGCAGAGACGGGGACTTGCGCAGTATCCGAACAGTTAGAAATGTCATCGCGCAAGGACGAGGCAAGAATATCGCCGGAGCCATCAAGGATGATTGCTGTTGCGAAGAATTAATCGTCGATTCAAAAGGCAATCTCTGGCCCTGCGGCTGTAAGAACAAGTGCTTCGGAACCGTTGATCAACCGGACATTCCCCAAGAGTTTTGGGAAGATACCTCTCGCTGCTGGAGCAAGAGGGAAAAGGACAATAAGACAGAAGAAAAATTTGCCGAGGTGTTTGCCCATGCGTAGCCTGCGTAACATGACTCAAGCCGAACTTAAGGATGGTGCTTGAGTTATGAGAGTAACCAAGAGGGTGAAGAAAAGTCCTTGAAATAATGGGTAGAATGGGTAGAATGGGTAAAACAGAAGGAGATGACAAAATGGGTTGCCACGCATCAAATGATGGAGAAAAAGAAAGTCACCTTGAAAGGAGTCTGACAATGGAAGCTGCAACCTGCGAAAAATTGGAAGTCAAATTGGAAGTCAACCCAAATCAAACCGAGATGTACGGCAAAATCCGCGAAAAGTTCCAACCTATTTCTGGGCTTCAACGCAAGATCAAGTTCCTCTGGCGAGATAACGACCGTTTTGGCGCTCCCATTCAGCCCGCTACGCCTGTCCCCGAAACCAAGGGAAAAAAGAGCAAAAAGGCAAAGGCTGTTAGCCCGACTGAAAACCTGTCTGAAGCATTTTACTTCAGGGTTGATTACCTGAACCCCGACACCAACTACATCGACAAATCATTCTTTGTCATGGCTACAAAGAATAAAGTCGTTGACCTAACAAAGGCTTCAGAACCGAGGGTTGACAATTCCTAGAGAATGTGTTAATCTTCGGACATGGGAGATGAACCATGCGCCGAGGGAAGAAAGAACTTGAGAAGGCTGGAGGGCGAATTCTTCGCCCTCTAGCCTTGTTGTTTTTGGCCTCAAGGAGGGTTGCGGGGATAGGGGGGTAAAACCATGAGTAAAAAGAAAGCCAAGCACCTTGACAAAGGCATGGAAGAGACAGTTGTCAGTAAATCTAATAAACCTGTCTTGGAACTGATATTGCTTGATTGGCTGTACGACAAGATTGAAGATGCTTTGAAGAGCAAACAGAAACTGAATTGGAACGATTCCTTTTATATTGAGAATTACCAGTTAAAGTGCGAGAACGGGGTTTGTAGTCTTGGCTTGGATGATTGGAGCCAGGCAGCCATCTTGGAGCAACCAATCAATCCGTTCTTTGTTGATGAAAAAGAATATATCCTTGAAACTCTCAAGGGAGAATACGAATTCAAAGATCACATCGTTCGTATTGTTCGACTCGAACAGCGAAAACAGGGTCTTCCGTTCCCATTCTCCCCCTCTAAAACCTGAATAGCAGCGGGCGACTCGACGAGTCGCCCGCTTTGCTTCGTCGAATAAACGCCGACTTGGAAAACGCCGGAGCCAATATCAAGCTGGAAGCTATTTTAAATTGATTTAGAAGGACGTAGGCGAACGATTTGTCCCACATAGCCTCTAAGTGCCTTTGTCCTAAATACCTACCATCTCCGCCGGGAGAGCCGGGATAGCTGACAAACCTGAGCTGACTGGGATGAGCTGGGCCTGGCTCGTCGATCCATTTTGCCAATTCTCATAGGAGAAATCTCTCAACAGAGACTCGAACAGCTTGGCTCCCGACGCCGACTGCCCGGCTGATGCCCGCTGATGCTGCCATTTCGAGTGCTTCAACTTAACTCAAAAAAATGTTGATGCACGGTTCAGTCAAGCGCCGCCGGAGCCGTCGGCGGACAACTGTTGTTTTTCATATAAAGTCAATCCAATCATCATGTTACGTTGTTGAAGAAGTCATAGAAACCTAATATTTGAACGCTTGTAGGTTTTTTCATGCTCTGTTGGGTTGGTATGTTTAGGAACCTCCGGGACATCCAAATGGTCTGATTGGTTGAACTCGGTGCAACCAAGAAACATAGCCATCAAGATGAAACCCTGGCGTCGCCTGGTTACATCCCTGGCGTCGCCTCCGCCGCCACCTGGAGGGGTGATATTTCTCATGTGCTTAAAGAATCCTTAGCGACCTTGGACCTTTCCACGCATAATAGAGCGAAATGGAGGGACGAACGCATGAAGCCTACAATAGAAAATCAGATTCTGGAAAAGATTGACATTGGGGACGATACGAAAGTTGTCTGCATCAATCCGTCTTGCCGGACAACGCTCAATCGGTATCATAAGGTTAACAACCATGTTGGCCTTTGTCATGCCTGCGAAACGAAACTGGCGAAAGAGGCTTGGGATGCAGAACGGATTGACCATTGGCGGCGTCTGTCGAAGTTCAAACCCATCGTCAAAGAGCTTTCAACTGATGAACTACTTTGAGAGAGTTGGCATAGCACTGATCCGACGCATGGAAAGTTGCTGCGGGGCACAGGTTCCCTCAGAGCCTGAGTTCCTGTACCAGTACGGCATTTACAGGTACGTTGGTTCCCCCAATCACCAAACAACAACCGGCAAGGAATACCTCAAGTACGAAGGCTACAAACATGCTGGCTGGCTTGTTGGACTGCCCTTGGCTGGACCTAATGCTGCTGACAGTCAGCCAATGATAGAGCTTCATCCAAAGAACCCTGACATTCAGAAGACTTACTTTAAGTAGGTCACGAATTTGATTGCAGGAGGAAAGAAAACCATGAGATTAGACCTGAAGCTGAACAGTCCTGTCACTATGGTTGGAGATGGAAAGAAGCCCAATCTCTTTTGGGTTACTGCTTCGACAGACTTCTCCTTCGCCAAGAAAGACAAAGATGGAATTTGGAACATCGACCATGCCGAAGGCTTAATGAATAAGCATGGCATCGAAAGCAAGAGCTTCGAAGTCAAAGAGGCCGTCTTCGACAATGCCAGAGAAGCCTTGGACTATGCGAAGGATTTGTCCCTTCAAATCCCGTTAGAACCAAAGAAAGACTGCATTCATCGGGTTACCATTGAAGATCGGCTTTACGGTACAGCTTGGGAATGCCAACTGATCGCCTACCCATTCAAAGAAGAATGGTCATCCGGTTGGAAGTTTGAACAGGATGAAATAGGCGGTCCTTATTTAAACCACATCTTAAAAGAGATTCCGGCTGATTGCCACGCATCTAAGGGCAGGAGGAACGATCATGCCTAAGACCAAGGTTGCAGAATCAGATGTCATCGACATTATCTACCTCGCCCTTCAGCAAACAAAGCACCCCAACGTCAACGATGTTTCCTTTGACGGCGACAATAAGAGCGCCGAACTGATCATTACAACCGAGGATAAGGACGGGACCAAGCGAGATTGGGTCATTTCGTCCAGCGCCATTCGGGAATCTGACAGGGAGTATGATTCCGAGGAAGAACAACCGAAGGCCGCAACTGTCCTTTGTAAGTTCTGCGGGGGAGAAGTCCCTGAAAAGACAGCCCATCGGCATGGCAAAGGTTGGGTTGGCGATGGATGTTGTTGGGACGAGCGCCTACGGGCCGGAGACGAGTAGTCATGCCCGTTGCAAACAAATACAAGATCATTACGGTACGGGCATCGCTGAGGATGTACAACAAAGCGAAAGCTCATGGATGGAAGATCGTTTGGACTGGCGAAGGCCGCTTTGGACTCCGTAAGGACCGGAAGCAAGGAGCATCTGGATCATGAGAGAGAAAACGAAGAGTAAGCGCGGGTCGGACGCCTGTGCTTCATCTCTTCGGATAGGTCACGACTCTAGATGTTGAAAGAGAGGATTGAGACATGCCACCGACAAAGATTGAAACACTCGAAGACGTAAAAGCCTTCATC
>Ga0307375_10004117_pt1 | contig 14054 bp, 12 predicted proteins | sample TR1MG_FD_202531 | JGI IMG/M metagenome (GOLD analysis project Ga0307375, IMG submission 202531) | Soil microbial communities from Risofladan, Vaasa, Finland - TR-1 | ecosystem: Environmental > Terrestrial > Soil > Coastal area > Acid sulfate soil | place: Finland: Risofladan, Vaasa | collected...
TGCTTTGAGATGACCATAAAGAGTAGTAATACGAGTGCCAGTGTTGCGATCCCAGAGGGCAATCGTGCGATCAATCGAACAGCTGTACACGTTCTGCTCATCCATTTGCACATCCAATATGGCCGTCGCATGTGCAGGTATGCTGCGAATGTTCTCTCCAGTTGTGGCATCGAAGAATTGTAGTAACCGAGAGCCAATCATCAGAGTTGTGGGATCTCCGACAGATTCGTAGCAACCAGAGCCGGCAACGACGATCTTATCGTCCGCAACTAAGCAAGTTGGAAAGAGGTGATACTGATGAAGAGCGGTAGGTAAGTTTTGAGTCGGATCGCGAACGGGTCTCGACGGCGTGAAACTGGTGACCCAGTTTGGGTCTCTTGAAGCGAGCCAATTCCGATTTCGAACCATGGAAATATGATAAAAGATGAATTGCCAAGGGTTGAGAGGAGGGGAGGCATCAGAAGTTGCAGAACGAGAGCGGATGAGCGAGGAATGGAGTAGTGACACAGAATGCGAATATCGTTTCAACAAGATGCGCCATTCCTTGGAATTGTACTGAATTGGGTAGAAACGAGAACAAATATCCGAAAAATGGGTGTAAGAGGAAGAAGGAGGGATGATGGGGAGGGAAGCGCGACGGAGGCGATGCAACGCGAATTTCAGTGTTAGACGAGATTCCTTGGCATGTTCAATGGGCAAAAGGGTATTCGGAGGCTTCTATACATGGGAAAAAGTGTACGGGAGGGTGATCGGAGTGACGCGAGAGCAGACGTTAGATGCAAGGCGAAACGCTGCCAAGTGTCATGCCTCGGCCTTCTCTTCTGTCCCTGTTCGACTCTTCTAAACGCATGAAGGGCAAAGCACATCACATGGAGGTTCGTACACTCGGGTATTTCGCCTTGCTGAGGTTCATCCAAATGGTAGGACAAAGCATGCGAAGATAGACGCAAACGCCCGAAGCCCGCGCCAAACTTTTCGGTTCCAATCGCTCTAGAACTCGCAGTAGCAACTCATGAGGCAACGAAAGTAACAGAGAATCCTGATGCGGAAGTGGAGGAAGCTCTATATCGTCCATTTCATCCACAGCGTCGTCAAAACCGAGGGGAGAGGATGACGCGACAGGCGATATGTCACGCCTGCCCTTTTTGCTCGAAGGTGGTGATGGGGAGGGTCTCAAAGGTGGGGATGTAGGTCGCCTATTGCGCTTCTTTGCGATCGTCGGGGATTCATTGGGACTGGACGAGGACGCATCGCCGGGGACGGAAGAAGTTGAGGAAGACGGACTGGCCTCCAAATCGTCACCCTTCTTTCGCCTGTTTCCTCGAAACGCTCGATTCTCTGCGCCATCTCGAGCTTCCATTACGATGTATCACCTAACTAAGAACGTGAATATCGCCTCGGTGAGCCAGAATGTGGGCAACAGAAGCGCCAACAGGGGTACAAAGACCGGAGAAAGCCCTTTTGTGGGGCGAGAGGAAAACGAGAGCGTTGAGCGTTGAGAGGCAAGTTTTGGGAGGGTATTCATTGGTGAGAATTGTTGTTCACGAACAAGAGAAGCGAAAGAGTGTAAGATCAGTGGAGACGAGGATGCACGTACAGGACGAGAGTGCAACCGGGGATGATCATCGGCGCGGCGTTGGGAAACTTCTCTCTTGAGTTCGACCGATGTTCCCCACCCCACGGCTCAGGATGCAATGATTACGCAGTGTTCGGATTCGTATTCAATTGAGGAATGCTTTTACTTATACGGACAATGGTGGGAACTGAGGCGAGGGGAGCTGCGTCGCTCGTGGTTGGTGGGGGTTGATTGGAGTGCGTTGCCGATTCTCTCTTCTCTCTCTGGCTCCTCAATCTCTCCTCTCTCTCTAGAACTGCTTGAAGAAGGCAAGCATCTCAGGGTTCTCGCTGAATCCACTCTCAAACTCTTCAATGTCGATGGAGCCGCTCTTGTCCTTGTCTACGCGATCGAAGACCTCCTCGACCACCTGGTCGATCTTAGTGTTGGCGGCCGCGTCGAGCACCACCGAGCCCTTCGCCGGCGGCTTGCCGTGCGTTGATCTGTACTGCGCGCGCATCACTTGAATAATGACCATACGAAGCATATCGCGAACCTCTTCCTTGCTCAACGAACCATTACCGTCCTTATCGAAGATAGCGAACGAGGCTCGCAACTTTTGCTGAACCGTTCCTCCAAACGTCACACCCATGAGTGCCAGATACTCGTTAATATCCATTGTACTGAGAACGCAGCACACAACAAGCAAACAGACACGTTAGTTACAAGATCAGAGCCAAGGGGAGGAACAGGGAAGGCGAGACATGTGGGGCCACAGAGAGATTCGGAGGGACCCACAGAGAGAATGGGAGAGCAAGAGCTGAAACTCAAAAAGGAAAACGCACCCGCTGTTATCGGTGTCAAACGACTCAAACAGTTGATTCGCAAGCTCCTCGCCCATGCCACCATGCTTTGTCATGACTTTCACAAAGTCTTTGCGGTGGATTTGTCCATTCTTGGCCTGCTTTTTGAAGGTAGTCGAGATGATCTTGAACTCGTTCTCACTCACTAGATGAACCAAGAACACGGCACAATCACCCATAAGGAGGTCGTTAGTCACGAGAACTACCGAAAAAGAGACCGATGGAGGAGCAAGTAACAAGCTCGGGGGCAAAAGAGGGGTCAAACAGGTTTCAGCTCCGGGAGTTACTTGTAGAGGCCATTTCTCCACTAGAACACTTCAGACGAGCAACATTCCACAGATTTCTGCATAGAAAACCATAGACAGCAGCTAAAAACAGCCACATTCGAACGAAATGGAGGCATCAGAAAGCAGAATTGGACAACGCACCTCCATAAGTGGCCTTGAAGGTCTCCTGTTGCTCCTTCTCGATCTTTGTCGATTCGTTTCCCATTCCGCAGTATATAGAAGTGCACACCAAACAGTTGTACTAAAGGCGAAGCGTGTCAAGAGGGTAATGTTCAGAGGCGACTGGCTGAACCCCCTTTCGGGGCCTGGAGAACTCCAAGACTCGAGTCTTGATAGTCTGCCGTTTCTCTCTTCTGGCACGTCAATTTAGAGAGAGGCGGCCAAATTCGCCCTACTTTGCTCAGAAAGGAAGTTGGAAATTCGAAGTTTCGCACTCCGCCGCACCAAAGCGTGCTCCTGTTGCTTTCAGTTGTCTCTGTACGGATCGCTTATATGAAGAGGTCACGGAAGGCAGTCTATTCTGATGTCAACGAACAAGAGGAGGAGGTCAATAAGGACCTTGTGAAAAAGCAAAAGGTGGTGGAATCTGATTCGGACTCTAAACATGCGCTTTCTTCCAATGCGCCGCCGGAACAGCACTCTAATGGGTTTCTCGTTGATGACAATGTCTCTGGCAGGGTGTGTCCCTATTTGGATACGGTGAATAGAGATGTATTGGACTTCGATTTCGAGAAGAAGTGTTCGGTGTCCTTGTCTACCAATAACGTCTACTGCTGTCTCGTATGTGGCAAGTACTTCCAAGGCCGTTCGTTCAATACGCATGCCTGTAAACATAGCATGGAGGAGGACCATCACGTGTTCATCAACATGCAGAACCGACGCATCTATTGCCTGCCCGACGACTACGAGGTTTTTGACTCTTCTCTTAGCGATATCCAAGTATGTACCCTCTCTTGCATTTCTCCATTGCATATTCTCCCCCATTCTCCCTTTAGGAGCCTGTTTTGCTCCTGTTGAAGACCACGAGTGCTGATTCAAAGTTGGCTTCGTTTCCTTTTCGTTCCCATGGCTTAGCACAACGTCAACCCGACTATTCCTAGCGAGGAAATGCCTCTCCTGGATACTCAAGAGATGACTATGAGACTTTTGGAGAACAAGCAGTCGGTAAGAGGCGTCGTGGGGATGAACAACCTACACTCCGGAGATGCGGCGAATGCGGTCTTGCACAGTCTTCTTCATCTTCCTATCTTCCGTAACTACCTTCTACTAGAATCCAACTACACTTTTGACGATAAACCCGCCTCTACACTATTTGCACAACTTGGCAATTTGACGAAACGAATTTGGAACTCTTCCCCCTGGCGTCCTACGGTCTCTCCTCACGAGCTACTCCAAGAAATCTCTCTTCGTTCCGATGGCAAGTATGGCGTGGGTGCGAAGTGCGATCCACTTGAGTTCTACTCTTGGCTCATCAACACTCTCCATCGAGATCTACTTTCAGATATGAAACGCCGTGATATCAAACGTGTCTCTTCTTCAGCTATCTCAGATATGTTCCAAGGACTTGTGGTGATCCGATCTGAACGTCTGAAGCAAAGAGCTTCGGAACACGTTGAAGTGGCTCAATCCTCCTCCATGAACATCGATGAGTCTTCTATGTCCCATGATTCGTCACACCCTTCTTCTTCAGATACTTCTTCTACTCTGAGAAACCCCGATGGTACCGTGACTTCGAAGACGACGCCCTTCTTCCATCTCCAACTCGACTTGCCTGTTGTGACCTTGCTTAAGGACGAAAAGAGCAAAACTGCTTCCCTTCAGGTTCCCATCTTTACGCTATTAACGAAATTCGATGGTAGAACGAAGCAGTTCGTGGCTGCAACGAAGGAGCATCGAACTTACAAAATCCAGGCTCTTCCTCAGTATCTCATGTTCTTCGTCAAGCGATTCACACAGAATATGTATTTGATCGAGAAGAACCACACAATTGTAAACTTCCCGGTCGATGAATTGGACATGGCGGACTACACGGACGAAACGACGCGCACCAAGTACTCGCTCTCTGCTTACATCTGTCACACTGGAGATGCCCCCAATGGTTCGTGTCTAGCGCGATACTATCACAAGGCAAATAGGAAGTGGTACAACTGCCAAGACACCACCGCAGAACCAATGCTCGCAGAAGATCACTTTGTCGCCGAGGCTTACATCCTCTTCTACGAACGATGTGTATAAATACCTTGTATCTGAGATAATAGAGTACGTTCATTCTGAATTACACCTTTGGAACACGTGTCTTGATCCGCAAACCGTGAATGTGCTCAATCTGCTTCGAAATGATCGTTTGCACCATCTTGTGGCACGCAAGAGTCGTTTTACCAGCAAAATCAGGAGACTCTATTTCAACGTAATAGAAGCTGCCATTACCTTCAACAAAAAGGTGGTAGAAGTTAGGAAACCAGAGAGTGTGGGAGAGCTAGGTACAGACAGCAATTGCAAGGGCAGAACATGGCGCAATGAGACCACAATGCGGAAAAGGACATACCTGATGTATCTTCTACTACGAGTTCAGTGACATTGAGGTGTGCACGCAACTCACGCTCTATACCGACGCCTGGAACTTCATCGCCTCCATGGGGCATTCCACACCCTGCATGCATCCTCTTTTGAACCATCACCGATTTTCTAGGCATCGTCTTGATTGAAGTTGAGGACGTGGCAGACGTTGACTTTAAAAGAGATGAGATGGAGCGGATGGAAAGATTGGGCTTAATGCCAATGATCTTTTGGGATCTGTGCGCCTTGGAAGGGCCGATTTCGGCATTCTTGAAGCCCGCGCCAGTATACCGAGAGGCGAATAAGGAAAGGCGACCCAACATGGCCTGAAAGGTAACCAGTGGTAGCGAGGACTGGGAGCGCCGCGTCCCCTGACTTTCAGTGTGGCTTGTCCTGCTCTCTTCTGCAAAGTATGCTCTCCTCAAAGGGCCTCTTCACTCACCGTGCCCTATGTAGAGTGCGGCAATCGGCTGCCATCACTCAATTACACCATCTGAGCGCCAACAGCGGCTTTGAACGCCGAGCTCGTTCCATTGCGCGTTTCGTAAGTGCATCATCATCTATCGCCTCAAGATCCTTCGCAATCAAGCCCCTCTTGGTGGAGAATGCCTTCCCAAAGTTCGAGAGTCCAGTTTCCCAACCTACAGAGATCAAACTGAAGAAGTCTGAGCGCGTACGTTCTTCCTTGGTCTCTCCTGTCCTTGAATGAGATCGGATTGCTTTGAATCGCTATTTATATGTATCTCTAACCTAGTGTCTTGAACAATAGAACCTTTACGTGAAATGGACGGATGGTTGTGAGGTGAAACTGCCTGCGGAGTATCTTCGCGTGGAAAGCCCAAGCGCAGAGGTCCAAGGTCACGGCGGTTCGCACGAGAAGCGTCTCATCTTTGGTCGCAAGTTCGTCAACATCATTGGCATTGAGCCACAGGGTCACTACGGTATACTTCTCAAGTTCGACGATCTGCACGAGTCTGGAATCTACAGTTGGGACTATCTGCGCTACTTGGGCGAGCACAAGTTCTCCATCATGAAGAAGTACATTCTGAATCTTCGGAAAGCAGGCAAATCAAGAGATCCTCGTCCGAACACCTCAAAATCAGCAGTAGCAGGAGGAGGAGGACAACAACAGCCACGCAGTGGAAAGCCTTGAAGACGATGGCTGTTCGAGTGCGTAAGCACAAAGTGACTTGGCAATGCCTCCAGCAACACGGTTGAACTCCTTTTGTGCCTGAACTGGACTGGATCATCGAGCTCTCCCGGCCTCCTCGATCTGGACAGTGAACTTCACTTGTTCAAAAATGTGTGGTTTAGTCGTATGCCATGTACAAACGCATCAGTATTGATGACAAGGAAGGCTAGAGGAGGAGGAGGATGATGATCATGAACTCGTCGTCGGAGATTCGATTTCAGATCCGTCACAGTCTCGCCCTCCTTGATAGCCTCCATAGAGCCTTGTGTTTGCTCTCCTGCTTCTCTTGTTTGAAAGCGTAATATGAGTTGAGTAGTACTGAATAAATGACGGAGGCGTGACCTGCGAGATAGATGCGTGCGATGGAGGACTTGTTCCACATGGGGATGAGCGCGGTTGTGGAGAGGAGCGTCGCCATGGCTAGCGTGAGAGTGCCGGCGAACGGCGAGATGTCAGGCACCGAGGTCATGCTCGTTCTGAATCCAGATCTCATTGCGCCTACCGATGTCAGCAAGAATGCGATCACTGCGATGGCTTCTTTCGCCAATGGAGCCTTTGTGTGTACTGAAAACGCTTGGTGGAACGCTGATGTGGGTTTCGCTGCGGCTGAGGTCAGAAGTCTCGATTTCGCCCTTGAAGCGATGCCATTTCTCGCCTCGTTAAGCCATATGAAGCCAGTCATGGTCTGGAAGGCGCACCAACCGAGTAGCGCGGGCAAATTGAGCGCTTGGCGGTTGAGGGAGGTGGTTTTGCGAGAGAAAGAGCTCTCGAATGCTCGCGAGCCCTCTTCCAGACGTGAATTGTAGACCATCGTAAGAAACAGCATATACGCATAAGCACCAGTATATATACTATTGATCACGAAGAAGATGCGACCTAAACCAGCGGCGGGAGTCCAATACAGCTCGGCGACTGTCAAAGTGAGATAACCCAGCAGGGAGAAGGCCTGATACGTGCGAGTCAACGTCAACTTCACGCCAAGATTCTTCGAAAGCTCATCATACAAGTCCTTGATGCCAATCAGACCAATAGACTTACCATACGCTGCAAGAAGGGAAGGAGCCAATTCCATCATTGCCATCTTTTGCTCAGCTGTTTGCGCCACTCGACCTTGAATCAACGAGGCCACAGACCAGATAATCGTAGCTGGAACCAAGGACAAACCAACACGGCCAACGTAGGGCACATCATTCCACTTTGGACGACGGAAACGAAGAAGAGAGCGGAGACGGGACGGTACGGCGCGAGACGCAGGTTTTGAGACCTCTACATGAGTCACATGCGGCGAAGCAGATTCGGATGCATGAGATGAGCGATTTCGCACCACATCAGGGGGATTGATAGGGGAATCTGAATCTGACATGAGCAGAGAATGGTGTGCGAAGATGACGAAGAGGGAAGCAGTTCCATCATCAAAACTGGCACTTTGCCAAAGACCCAGCAAACTAGGAAAACTGCCACTTTGCTAGTTTGCTAGTTTGCTAGTTTGCTTCTTTGCCACTTGGGTCTTTGATGTTTTCCCACTTTGCCACTTTACATATTTGAGGAGCAAACTGGCAAACTAGCAAAGTGGCACACGCGCAAACCCTCAAATCACGCAAAGCAGTAAACTGGCAATACCGACAAGAGTCGCCAACTTTGAACGAAATTTCGCTAAGACCAAGTCTGCAGCAGTCCTTTTGGAGGCCAGTTTCTTCGCGGAAAAGCCAGTTGCCTCTTGCGCCCCTTCGCGCTCACTATGCTTATGCGACAATCGAAACGAATCTCTATTTCCACTTTGTCTCTGTTGGATTCCTAGACCGCCATGGATGCTCATCTTGGTATGTGATCTCGACTCGTATTCGGAAGTCCTCACCTTTCTCCTATCTTTCTCCACTTGTTTGTCTCCTCCGACCTCCAAACAGCCTCATACTAACAGTACTCAATATTGGACACTCGTTATTCGCAGGGTCACCGAGTCAAGCGTCAACAGGATTGCACGATTCGTCGGAGAAAGTCGACGCAACCTTGCCCCTTCCCAATCCCATCTCTCCCGATCGCAAACCCATGGGCAACTTTCGTGTATTGCGAAGCGCTCGCATGGCCCTCGACTCTACTGTAAATTTCACCCCCACGAAGTCCCCTGGCGCCACATGGCCGATCACGAGCCTGCTACAGACTCCGACTCTTCCCGTCTCCACTCACTCTCCTGTCAGGTTTGAGTACTCTCCGAACGGCATTGAACAGCAACTATTACAAAATGCCATTGATTCTTCATGGTTTCAGGATGGTCCAGAGGCCGCAGACCCGATACAATCTTCACACACTCCGTCCAAGTTTGGTCCCCCTCGCCAGCTCTTTCAAAGCCCTTTAGAGTCTCCAAACAAGGCTTATACACCAAAGCGACACACAAATGCGGAGCCTAATACACCGACAAGTAGCAAAAGCACGACTTCTCGTTCGTCCAAGAAACGCGACCGCTCTGCCACGCCTATCTCTCCAACCCTAAGAGTCCCAGTTGACGAAATGCTTATGGAACCACCTTCTCCGACAAAACGTGCAGCACCTTTGGTTCTCGACACATCCACGATCGATTTGACGGATTCTCCCTTAAACGAAGCCGGGAACACTTCTGTTGCCATGGAGTCGGATATTAGTACTGAAATACAGTTGGAAACCGAAAAGCGCAACGACTTTCCGCGGAGGATGGATCTTGGCGCGTTGGTTGAAGGCACTGAAACGCAAGACGAAACACAACTCCCTTCTCAGGCTACTCCTCGTCGTCGTACATCATCTTCTCAAAAGCCCTCTTCTTCTTCGTCTACACAACCGAAAACGGTACCTCAGCTGCTCAATTTGTTGGATTCGGACGCTGGGTTCACGAAACGAGGGGCGATCATGATGTTTGCCATTATCTCGTCTCCATTTGCGTACTGTCGCTATGAAGATCTGGTCAACTTCGTCATTGCTAATCCTACTACTGGCGATGCTGGTCTGACTGCCGATCAAGTGCTGACTGACTTCAAAACTACGTTCCGAAAGTTGGTGAACATGAAACGCCTCTCCAAGATCTCTAAGAAGTATCCATCTCTTCTCGACCGGCGATATCAACTTGGTCCTCATTCTCCATTGCGTACATACAATATCATCATCCCTGAATGCTGGAGAGGAGCGACAGCCAAAACGGTTGTGAACTTTCCGCGTTCGTTTCCCATGCGCGATGACTTCCTTTCTCAGTCTACCCCCGATGAAAGGAGTGGCACTCGCATTATGGTTCTTGGACATGGTCATTCTTCTCATTCAAGTGTACATGAAGGCGATAAAACGACCGACAATGAAGTTGGTCCCACTGACGCTCAGATTCGCGATGCCATCAATGCCGCTTGGGATTCCGCTTCTAAATCTGCGTTGGATACCATACAACATACTCTGGACACTTCAGTCATGCAAGAGACGATGTCAATGTCAACATCTTCGTACTCTCCTCAAGCGACACTTCCTCTCCTGCCTTCTCTAGCACCAACCCTTCCGCTGGCCTCTACCGATCTCTTGGAAATCTCTCCATCAAATGCACCAACGCAGCTGCTGACTGAATCGCAGATGCATCAGGAACACATCCATCCAGTTTCTCCACTCAAAGCGACCCAAGATGTTCCTCCAACGCTTCCCTTGCCAAGCAATCTCAACGCATCATCCACATGGAAAGGTAATTCTGGTGCTCAGTCCACATCATCGCACCAAACAGACGTAGAAGACGTCGTCTCATCTTCCAGAGCAGAGCAACAGGCCATCTCTTCGACTTCTGCTTCAAAATTGGAATCTATATCTTCAAGTGCGAACGTTTTGGGTGCAGTGTCTTCTGCAATTGCCAGCGCGACGCAGAGCGTAACCAGTTTGACTGTGAAGGCTCAATACGATGACAACCCCTTTCTTGCTCAGGCAGCGGCGCGATTCGCTGCAAAATCAAAGGACTCGCTATTACAGGTCTCAACTCAGAAGGTTACTCAGACTATACCCACTACAAGGACTGCAATAGAGAGCACAAAGTCGAACGGTGCATTGAAAGGCTTTACCACATATAACAAGGACCACTTCGATACGGCGGATAGTACTATTGATGAAGGTATGATAACTGCCAATGATTTGGGCGTGGATGTTCAAGCAACAGTGAAACGAGGAAACAACTCGAAACCGACCACTGCTTCAAGTTCCTCTAAATCGCCGCCTAGCGTCCCCGCCCCCTTGCTTTCATCATCTTCAAACCTCTTAAAGTCTGTATTATACTCTACAACCACCAACGCAGCCATAGAATCCCTGCTGCGAAGCGCGAAGCAAAAGCGCAGCTTCTACTCCGTTTCTTCCTCAACTACTGCATCCACTCATTCAAATTTGCACACTTCGATGGTCAACAACAGCAACAAGAGCTTTGCAAACCTCAACAACGACCCCCCTCTCATACACGATCCTCTTCTGGCCGAGTTGAACAAGAGCGTCGACCTCTCCTCACAACTTCGTCGTTCCGCCATCGATCTATCTCCAATGTCTTCTACAACTAAAGTTTCATCCGATAATGTCATGGAAGGCGATCATGTCGGTTCCCAAAGCGAGTCGAAGTTGACTCGACACGCGTCTCATGGTAGAGATGAATTTGATCGCCTTCACATGTCGGTTCACTATTCCTTGGTCGGTACTGGGTGTGTTGAAGTGGATGAAGACGTGACTATGCTTGGCCGAGATGCTGGAACGCTCGAATTCGATCCGGACGTGATTCCGTACTCTTCTCCATCTGCATCCCCTACTATTCAAGGAGGCACTGCAACTTATGTACATTCATCGATTACCGACCGCATGATGGCACTGGCAGATGGGTTTGGTGATCAGGAGCGAGATAACGAGTTCATCCGGTTTGGCTTGAATTCTCAGTACCCTCACGCTAAGCAGAAGAGAGAGATTTGGACTGCCATTGAAGATCCAGATGAGAATGGGTTGGAGAGCACGCAACATCAACAGACGCAGAGACAGCTGATTGACGATATCATCGAGTCTTCTCAGGAGGAGTTGCCATCTGCTTCCATGATTCCCTCCATTGACGATAGAGACGACTTGGATCGGTCTATGGAGGCCGCTGAGATGCCTTCCCAAGCGACACAACTACAACAGCAACGAGTCCCCGATTGGAACGAGTTTAGTTCTCAGATCGGTGCTCTTCCAGCTACGACTTCTAGTACCAACCTTCGCAATCGATTCAAGTCACCTTTCCAAGCAACTTCTCTCGCACATTCTAATTCACAGTCATCAACACAGCAACAGCAACAGAGCATCAAAAGTCCTATTCACAACCTTCAAGTCTCTCAGAATATCGGCCTCTCAGCCAAGGCCTCTAAGAAGGGAAAACACATTACTAAAGGAAAGAAGTCTGTTCATCATGACGAGATGGAACAGATCAGCGACGATGAACGTTCCGAACACATCGATCGCGAGGCAAGTCAACGCCCCCTTCCACCATTTGCAAACCATCTACAACAACACGTTGACTCCTCTCAACTTCAACCTCAGCAACACGCTCAGCACACGGAGTTTGGACTCGATGTTTCAGTTCTCGAAGGAGACGGGCCCTCCAACCGTCACATGCACTCTGAATCCGAGTCTATTGAAGAGTTTTCTGTCGCAGAGTCTAAGTCATTACTCTTTCCCTCGCCGGCTTCAACATACTCACCATACGAACTGGTAGCGAGCGCGAAAAAATCAATATCGCCCTTCTCGACCTCCTCTGCCTCTCCAAAGGACCTCGCTTCTTCTCCATATTCAGCTGGATCATCTAGGAGCTTCCTCATGCCGAATGCCTCAAGAATGCCACAGGAACACGGTGAAGTGGATCACATCGAAAGCGTCCCTTCTGCTCATTCCTCCTCGTCTTCGACCTCCAACACCCTTCGACTCTCTAAAACATCCCACCCTCATCGCCATCATCAAAATAATCCAGCTAGAACGCCATTCAGACTCCTTGGATCGATTGGAAATGCGCATTCTTCTTCGTCCTCCATTGCGACGTCACATCCCTCTTCTTCCTTCACCAGATCACGTCCGCCACAGTTTGTCCATCATACGTTCGTTTCCCCGATGGGATTCTCAGGCGGTGCACTAGAGTCAGGTCTCAAGGCTACGATCCTCGCCACATTCGTCCTCCCCTTCGTGCTCTCCTCTTGCTCTCGTCCGGTCTCTCGCTCCTCTATCTCACTTCGAAACTTCAAGAAAAACTTCTCTCAGGCAGTGGCGGATGTAGAAGCTTCATCAAGAGCGAAGAGGACCCAACTTTTCCAATCCTCGGCCCCAACAAAGTTTCAACTTGCTTCTGTGCTCGCCAATGGTGATGTATCGAACTCTATTGCACTTCAAGAGATGAAAGGAAAGAATATCCCTAGAAAGAGAGCACTAGCAGTGCTGAAGGCAAACAACAGATTGGTGTGGATCGACTTGGAGCCAAAGGCGGATGAAATCCATCCCGGACAGGTTATCTCCATTCTCTCCTCCCGCATGCAGAGATCGTGTTCTGTTTCATCCACTCCGCTTCGAACGCTACTTGAAGATGCCTTGTCTACCCTTGGAATGCCTACGGAAGAGTACAGCGCATCGTTTTCTGCGAGAGGTTCTCGGTTGCGTCTTCCTGCTCATCTCCTCCAACTTCTTCAACCCAAAAGCCCTTATGAATACTTCCCATCAAGTCAAGAATTGGAAAATCGCATGGAAGTGGAAAAGGAGTGTGCAGGGGAGGTGGGAGTGAGTGCACAAGTGTACGCAGGCCAAGATTTCTCGACGTCCAAGTGGGCTATGTCACCGTGCAGCCTTCCCCTCATCTCGATAGATCGATTCCAAGATAGGTCTGCAGTATCGTTTAGAGACATTGACGATTACACGTTGGCAGTGTGTCAGGATTGGAGCAGATTCTGGACGCCCAGAAGAGTTTCAGTGTTTGTCGCGGTCACATCATTACCTGTTGCTCTTGCTGCTGAAGTTGCAACGATGTCTACTTGCTATGCAAAGGTATTTGGATGTGGAGCGGGGAAGACATTCCAACTCAAGGTGCCTTCGTTCATCGCTGAGCGTTTCGTGAAGACTTCAACAAGCGCTCCACCGCTCCTCCTTCTTCTGTTGGACTTCCTTCTTCAGGACTCTCCCCATTCGTTCATCGTCGACGGGTTCACACATATCACGATCTACGACACAAGGAGCAACATCAGAAACAGCACCAACAGCAGCAACGCCCATTCGTCCCACCACGTGACCTTGGAACGCAGAGACGCCTCTACTTGGATCCCTCATACCGTTGCGTGTTCCTCCAAGGCTCTAATCAAGTACAAGAAGTCGAATTCGACTTCCGTGTGCAGAGAATCAATGGCCAACATAGTGGAGTCCACCTACTTGCAGCTCCCTGCTCCAATTTGAAGAGAGATTCGGAGAGAGAGAGAGAGAGAGAGACAGAGAGAGCATGTGTGCCGTAGCGCAGGCCACATATCGTGTAGATCTACAAGATGTATAATGGCAATGAATGTAGAATACAAGGGTGAAATCTGAAACGAGAAACAACACAATCCGACTCGTCAGCTGCCAAACCTTCGTTAATC
>Ga0307375_10004118_pt1 | contig 14052 bp, 13 predicted proteins | sample TR1MG_FD_202531 | JGI IMG/M metagenome (GOLD analysis project Ga0307375, IMG submission 202531) | Soil microbial communities from Risofladan, Vaasa, Finland - TR-1 | ecosystem: Environmental > Terrestrial > Soil > Coastal area > Acid sulfate soil | place: Finland: Risofladan, Vaasa | collected...
GTCCGGCGTCCTGGCCAGCACCAGGTGCACGATGTTCTCCGCCATGTCGTGCTCGCCGTAGGTGATGAAGATCTTCTGGCCGAAGATCCGGTAGCTGCCGTCCCCCTGAGGCAGCGCGCGGGTACGCACCGCCGCCAGGTCGGAGCCGGCCTGCGGCTCGGTCAGGTTCATGGTGCCGGTCCAGCGGCCGGCGATCATGTTGGGCAGATACTTCCGCTTCTGTTCGAGGGAGCCGACCAGGGTGAGCGCCTCGATCGCACCCAGCGTGAGCAGAGGACAGAGCGAGAAGGAAATGTTGGCGGCCTTCCACATTTCCTGAACCGCGGCGGAGACCAGCTTGGGCAGCCCCTGGCCGCCGAATTCCGGCTCGCAGGACAGGCCGTTCCAGCCGTCCTCGGTGAATTGTCGGTAGGCTTCCCCGAAGCCCGCCGGCATGGTCACCGCCTTGTCGGCCCAGCGCGCGCCTTCCCGATCGCCGCTGGCGTTGATCGGCGCGAGCACGCCGGACGCGAACTTGCTTGCCTCGTCGAGGATGGCGTAGACCACGTCGGCGCTGGCCTCCTCGAAGCCGGGCAGTTGTGCTACCCGGTCGAGATCCGCCAGCTCGCGCAGCACGAAGTGCATGTCCTTCAGCGGCGCGGCGTAACTGCTCATGACGATACCTTTACTCAGCCTGGCTCAACCCAGTTCGGCCACCAGCTCCGGCACGGCCTGGAACAGGTCGGCGACCAGTCCGTAATCGGCCACCTGGAAGATCGGTGCGTCGGCATCCTTGTTGATCGCGACGATCACCTTGCTGTCCTTCATCCCGGCCAGATGCTGGATCGCCCCGGAGATGCCGATGGCGAAATAGAGCTGGGGTGCGACGATCTTGCCGGTCTGGCCGACCTGATAGTCGTTGGGCACGAAGCCCGCATCCACCGCGGCGCGGGAAGCGCCCAGGGCGGCGCCGAGCTTGTCGGCCAACGGCTCCAGCAGCTTGTGGTAGTTCTCGCCGCTGCCCATGCCACGGCCGCCCGAGACGATGATCTTGGCGGCGGCCAGTTCGGGACGCTCGGACTTGGTGAGCTCGCGTCCAACGAAACTTGTCAGGCCGAGATCGGGGCCGGCGGCGATGTTCTCGACGGCGGCCGAACCGCCCTGCCCCACGGCATCGAAGCCGGTGCTGCGCACGCTGATCACCTTCACCGCGTCGGCACTCTTCACCGTGGACAAGGCATTACCGGCGTAGATCGGCCGGACGAAGGTGTCGGCAGACTCGACCGCGACGATCTCGGAGATCTGCGCCACGTCGAGCAGCGCCGCCACCCGCGGCAACATGTTTTTGCCGTTGGCGGTGGCTGCCGTCAGGATGTGGCTGTAGCCGGCGGCGTTGGTCAGAGACACGACCAGGGCCGCGACGTTCTCGGCGGTCTGATCGGCGTAGTGGGCGGCATCGGCGACCAGCACCTTGGCCACGCCCTCGGCTTTGGCGGCGGCCTGGGCCGCAGCGGCGCAGTTCTGGCCGACGACCAGCAGATGGATGTCCGCAGAAAGGTGCGCGGCGATCTTGGTTGCGGCGGCAACGGCGTTCAGGGTCGCGGCCTTCAGGGACGCATTATCGTGTTCAGCGATTACCAGTATGGCCATCAGATCACCTTCGCTTCGTTCTTGAGTTTTTCCACCAGGGTCTTGACGTCGGCGACCTTGACGCCGGCGCTGCGCTTGGCCGGCTCGACCACCTTGAGCGTGGTCAGGCGCGGCGTCACATCGACGCCGAGATCGACCGGCTTCAGGGTTTCCAGCGGCTTCTTCTTGGCCTTCATGATGTTGGGCAGGGTCGCGTAGCGCGGCTCGTTCAGGCGCAGGTCGGTGGTGACCACCGCCGGCAGCTTGAGCGCCAGAGTCTCGCCGCCGCCATCGACCTCACGGGTGACGTTCGCCCGGCCCTCACTGACCACCAGCTTCGAGGCGAAGGTGGCCTGCGGCCAGCCCATCAGGGCAGCGAACATCTGGCCGGTCTGGTTGGCGTCGTCGTCGATCGCCTGCTTGCCGAAGATGACCAGTTGCGGAGTCTCCTTCTCGGCCACGGCCTTGATCAGCTTGGCCACGGCCAGGGGCTGCAGCTCGACATCGGTTTCGACCAGGACGGCCCGGTCGGCGCCCAGGGCCATGGCCGTGCGCAGGGTCTCCTGACAGGCGGCGAGGCCGCAGGAGACGGCGATCACCTCGGTGGCGATGCCCGCTTCCTTCAGGCGTACCGCTTCCTCGATGGCGATCTCATCGAAGGGATTCATCGACATCTTGACGTTGGCCAGATCGACGCCGGTGCCGTCGGATTTCACCCGCACCTTGACGTTGTAATCGACCACGCGCTTGACAGCTACCAGGATCTTCAAGTCAGCGCTCCTCCATGAAAATATAAAATTATGCACCGATTAGCCCATCCTGGGTTCGGCGACGATTTGGCAGCGCACGCCATACGCTCCAGTACGGGATGCGCTATCCTAGCGCATTCGGACCCCGTTTTCAATACCGCCCCGTATGGAAAAAAAACCCAGGAAAGCCGCTGCGGCGCTCGATCGCGAGGCCTGGATTCGCGCCGCCCTATCAGCGCTCGCCGAGCTGGGTGCGGACGGACTGCGCATCGAAGTGCTGGCCAAGCGGCTGGGCGTCACCAAGGGCAGCTTCTACTGGCATTTCGAGAACCGGCGCGACCTGGTAGACGGCCTGCTCGACACCTGGAAGAACGGTCGCATCACCGACATCGTCAAGCAGACGCGGGCCGAACCAGGGAGCGAGCTCGCCGCGATCCATCACACCATCGAGGTCTATGCCGCCGTGAAGAACCGCAAGGGTATGCTGATCGAGCTGGCGGTGCGCGACCTGGCCCGACGCGACGCCGCGGCGGCGGCGACGGTCGAGGCGGTCGATGCCATCCGCCTGGACTGCTCCAAGCGGCTGTTCCTCGCCCGCGGCGTAAACGAGCAGGAGGCGACCGCGCGCAGTCTGCTGCTCTATGCTTACGTCTTCGGCCAGAGCCTGATGCGCTTCGACCACTATGCTGGCGACGTCGCCGGACTGAAGCGCTGGATCGCCGAGCACATCGCCGTCTGAGGTCCGCTCAGGGCACAAGTCCCCTGGCTTGTCCCGGGAAAGCCCCGGTGCCAACTAAGCGCACTAGGAACCCTTCCACTGCGGCTTGCGCTTGGCCATGAAGGCGTCGATTCCCTCGGCGGCGTCCTCGGCCATCATGTTGCAGGCCATGGTCTCGGAGGCCAGCTGGTAGGCGCCGGCCAGACCCATCTCCAACTGCTGGTAGAACATCTGCTTGCCCATCGCCACGGCCACCGCCGACTTGCCAAGGATGCTGCCGGCGAGCTTCTTCACCTCGGCGTCCAAGTCCCCCGCAGCCACCACGCGGTTCACCAGGCCGCGCCGCTGGGCTTCGCCAGCGTCGATGAAGTCGCCGGTGAGCAGCATTTCCATCGCCGCCTTACGCCCTAGGTTGCGCGACAGCGCCACCGCCGGGGTCGCACAGAACAGGCCGACGTTGATGCCGGAGACGGCGAAGCGCGCCTCCGTCACCGCCACCGCCAGATCGCAGCTCGCCACCAGTTGGCAGCCGGCGGCGGTGGCAATGCCCTGGACCCGGGCGATCACCGGTTGCGGAATTTCGGTCAGCGTCGTCATCACCCGCCCGCACTGCCGGAACAGCGCCTGCATGTAGGGCTTGCTGTGGTTGCTGCGCATTTCCTTCAGGTCGTGGCCGGCGCAGAAGGCGCGTCCCGCCCCCGCGATAACCACGACCCGAACCGAGGAATCCGCGGCGATGGCGTCGAGCTGCTGCTGCAATTCCGTGAGCAGCGCCTGCGACAGCGAGTTGAACTGGGTCGGCCGGTTCAGGGTCAGGGTGGCCACGCCGCCGCTGTCCTGACGCAGCAGGATGAATTCGGACTGGATTTCTGTGCTCATGTCGCCTCCTGAGGGCCGCGCAGCGGCTGAACAATCGTCACCCTCATCCTTGGCAGCTTGGTCAGGGACTCGCGGGCATTTTTGCATAGAATGGCAAGGTGTGGGTGCGGCGCCAGACTCACAGACTCACGCCGACAGACACGCCAACCAATTCACGGCTCGTTCAAGCGCAACGCGACCAAGTTGTTCGGGCTGACGCAGGTAGCGCACCAGCAAGCTGGCGCCGGCGGAGGGGAAACGCCGGGCGATGGCGGCAAGATAAGGCGGCACCGCCGGGTCATGGGTGGGTGGCGCCACAGCGATCGTCAGAAACGAACGCGACGACCATCGTTTTGCCGGGCACCGCCGACAGCTCTGGCCCGGAAAAGTCAGGCACATCACTCTACCCTGTTTCGTCCTGCGTCTTTGGCCTGATAAAGCCTGTCGTCAGCGACTTTCAGCATCTCATTCAGATTGTTCCCGAGCTGGCTGTTCAATCCCACGCTCACAGTGAAAGGAATCGCCTTGCCCTCGTGAACTGCAGGTGTAAATGCGACCTTGCGGACAAACTCCTCGAAGCGGGCTCGAGCATCCGGCATACTTGCCTCCCATATGAGAACTGCAAATTCTTCTCCGCCCAAACGAGCAAGCAATTCCTTGCCGAAGCTCTGCGACAAGAGTTGGGAAAAATGCTTGAGGACGGCATCGCCGACATCGTGACCATAGCTGTCGTTGAGCATCTTAAAGTTGTCAATGTCCATCATCGCTAACACCAAAGAGACAGCATCTTTCGTGGCATCATGATAGATTTCCTGACCACGCTCGAAGAAGAATCGCCGATTGTGTAACCCCGTGAGGTAATCGCGGTTCGCCACATCGCGTATCGTTTCGATCTGCGCCAGCATTTCCAGGTTCTGCGCGATTCGGCAAGAAAGCTCCTCGTAGGAAAATGGTTTGGAAATGAAATCATTGGCGCCGTATTTCAGAAACCGCGCAGCCACGCTCTCGTCCGAGGATGCTGAAATGCCGATGATGGCGAGCTTATCTTTGCCAAGAAGTTTGCGTGCTTTCTGCGTGAATTCAAAAACGTCCATCGCGGGCACTGCGGGCAAAGGGTAATCGAGCATCACTGGTTCCGGCTTTGAGTAATCAACAATCAACAGTTGAATGTCGGGATGCTCGTTCAGCAATTTGAACGCAGTTTTGCCATCGTCGGCCACAAGGATCCGCAGGCATTGGGTATTGAGCATATGTTCCAAAGTGGTTCTTGCACTCAGGGAATCGTCTACTATCAACGCCTTGATGCTACGGTTCTTGTAAATGCGTCCTATCAGTTGAATTATGTATTCATAGTTAATCGTGTCGCTCTTTAGCACGTAGTCCGCCACGCCTTTCTTGACGATCATTTCGCGCAACTTGTCGTCAAGAATTTCGGTGATGGCAATGGTGGGTATGGCCAGTTCCTTGACCAAATCTATGATTTCGCCGTTGGGTGCATCGGGAAGTTTCACGTCGCATATCGCCGAGACGTAGTCCCAGCCGTACTTCTCCAGAAACTTTCGGGCTTCGTTGAGACTTTCAGCGATGTGGACTTCGCATCCCCAGCGTTCGGTCAACATGGCTGCGATCGTTTTGGCCAAAGAGTGACTATCTTCAACGATCAGTACCGGTCGATCGATGATTATTTTTCCGAAATTATTACCGCAGTGGTCTACACGAAGGCTGTCGCGAATTCTAGCCATGGAAGCAGTCCATTGTTAACTCCCGAGGTTAAAATTCACCGAAACTCATGTCGGTGCTTCACACCTCTGTCGATTTACGAGCTGCAATGATCATTTATTAATCATTGCGCCGACCCAGATCTAATCTCCGTGAATCCCGACGATCGCCGAATAAAAATGAAATATTGGGCCCCCTTCGCTATTGCTGCCCCTAACAAGTTACCGATAGTAGTTGATGGCAAAGACTCACTCAAAATCTATGGCGTAACGAAGAAAATATTTCCTGATTAGCCATAAAGTTCCGCCGGCTCATTTAGTGAGCCTACCAAGAGAAAACAATAGTCGCATCGTGGATGAAAGTCATGCGCGATGGGTATCAACAAGGTGCAGTTCCAGAAGGGCTTGTCGATGGCAGCGTTCATGGAGCGCTACGGAACGGAGAAGAAATGCCACGCTGCGGTGGTGGTTCTGCGTTGGCCCAACGGATTTGTCTGTCCGAAATGTGGAGAGACTCGCCATTGCACCTTTGATCGCAAGGGACTGACGTATTGGCAGTGCTCGGCGTGCCGAGAACAGACGACGTTTAGGTGCGGGACAATCTTCGAGGCGACCAAATTGCCGCTGACCACCTGGTTTCTGTGCATGCACCTGATGACCCGGGCCAAGAACAATGTCTCGGCCCTGGGCCATCTTGAAGTGCGTTATCGTACGGCCTGGCTGCTCAAGCACAAGCTGATGCAGGTCATGAGTGAGCGGGAAGAGACACGTCAGCTTGATGGTCGTGTCGAGATCGATGGCGCCGACCTGGATGGCGAACTGCCTGGAGGCAAAAGCGGGCGCGGCTCGGAGAACAAAGTATCGTACATTGCCGCCGTGCAGACGACTGAGACTGGCCAGCCGCTGAAAGTCTGTCTGAAGGAGCTGGAATTCACCAAGAAAGCGATTGCCCAGTGGGCGAAGACGGCACTGGCCTCCTCGGCGCGGGCGGTATCGGACGGCCTGTGGTGCTTTCAGTCGGTCACCGCCTCTGGGGCCACGCATCAACGCACCGTCACCGCGGGTGGTCCAGCCTGTGTCGAACTGGAGCAGTTCCGCGCAGTCAATACCTTCCTGGGCAATCTCAAGACCGCCTGCTTCGGAACCTACCATGCCGTCGACTTTGCCAAGTATGCTCATCGCTATCTTGCTGAGGTCCAATATCGTTTCAATCGTCGCTTCGATTTGTCGTCCATCCTGAAGCATCTGCTGGTCGCGGCGGTTATCACTCGACCTCGTCCGGAGCAATTCTTGAGAACGGCTGAACATTGTGGCTAATCAGGAAATATGTTGAGTTCACATATTGGAATTGCTCTATGTTTTATATTTTTTTCCTTATTACCTTATTATTATCATGCTTACTATAATCTTTCCTCATTACGAACCAATCTCAGCCAACCTGCATCTGATGCAGCGGCCGAGAAAGTACTCAGGCGCAGCCGGTGATCAGGTAGGACATGGTGCTCCTGAGATTGATGCGGTTAATGAATCGGTATGCATACTCTGCAAGATAGCGCCAGGCATGCTTGGCAAACTGAAACGAATGTTGAGTTCCTGGCAAAGCACGCTTGAGATTGCCGATCACGGTATTCACCCAACGAAAACTCGGTTGCTGGGCGGCCTGCTTGCTGGAACCGACGATCAAGGATTCGTGCTTGGCGATCACCGAAGTCAATGCCGTGAAGCAGTTCAAGCCATCGGAGATGGCGATGGTCTCAGCGGTCAGAAAGCGGCTGCCCCAGGCTTGGAGTTTGGAATTGAAAAGGCAGACCATGCGATTCAGGCGCACATAGAACGGATGCCCTTGCTCGGTAGTCTGTACTATGGCAATGAAAGGCACCTTGCCTTCGGTACTACGGCCGATCTTGCCCCCAGTCCGTTGGCCACTAAGGTAAGCATCACCGCTTTCGACGCGGCCGCTTAACTCGCGCTTTTCTTCGGCCTCGGACATCACTTCCGTCATCTTCTGCTTGACCGGGCAGGCGCTATTGTAGGCCTCGCCCAGGTGGCGCATCAGGCTCTGGGCGGAGATGCTCTTCTTGGACCGGGTCATCAGAAACATTGCCCGGCGCCACTTGGTCAGGGGAGACTTACTTGCTTCGAAGATCGTGCCGGCGATGCGATTGGTTTGATGGCAACGGCGGCAGCATTGTTGCCAAAGCGTCTGCCGGTTCCGATTGTAAGCTGAGAACTGTTCGCGGTGGCAGGACGGACAACGAAATCCTTGAGGCCAGCCCGCTGCCGCAAAAGCTGCTCGGCAGCTTTCCTCAGACCCGTAGGTTCCCATGAATTCCGCCATCGACATGCCTTTCTAAAACTGCACCACGTTCCTAGCCATCTAACTGATTGCCATCTCCGTATCGGTCGCAAGAAGTATTATCTCCCTCACGGGCTCGCTATGTGAGTCTGCGGGGAGAAGTAATGAAATATGTATTTTACACGTATGCATACAACATACCATATCCATACTCAATTGTTTTTATTTGAAATTTGATATTGAAGATGATTGCGCGTTGCCAGATGTAAAAATAGTCGTCACTAGGGATCGTCGCATGCCGGACCTTGGACTACGCCACTTCGTGAGTAGTGAATGGAGATGTGCAGGGTTCAGCGCCACTGACTGCTGATGTGTAGGTTTGTTCGATGTCTGCCCTGACCGTGCAAGAGGCAGGTGACCAGCCGAGGTGGGTGGGCAGGCGTTGGACAAACCTACACATCAGCCGACGGTGGGTCTGAAAGCGCATTGGGACTGCTCTATGATGGTTTGCTGCCCTTTGAGCGTAGAGGATTCACGTCATTGATTCAACGCCTCCATCCCTTTGGCCTGCGCGCTCGCCAGCTCTTCAATCCGGAGCACGAAATCGGCGTTGTCAATGAGCCGCTCGACGACCAGATCGATGAAACGACGCACTCGGGCCGGCTGGGCTGCACGGCTGCCGTAGTAGACGAAGAGGCTGTAATTGTCGGTCATATGCTCCAGCAGCAACGGCACGAGGCGCTCAGAGCGAATGAGCGCCGCGGCAGTCGGGACGGCGAGCCGGCCAATGAACTCGCCCGCGAGGACGGCTCGCAGTTGGAACGCCTCGTCGCTGGTGCAGAAGGCTGGGCGGATGTGCTGGTCCTGCGTGCTGTCGCCAACTTGTACGCGCCAAGGGACGATGCGCCCGTCGTTGGCCCGGCGAAATGCGCTGCAGCGGTGCGAGTCCAACTCGTACAGGCTTTTCGGGGCGCCATACTTGCGCAGATAACTAGGGGCGGCACAGATCACCAGCTGTATCGGGAACAGGGGGCGCGCGATGAGTCCTTCTTCCGGCGAGTTGCCGAGGCGAAATCCGACATCGACGCAATCTTCGACCCAGTTGCCGACGCGATCATCGAGTTGAACGTCGAGCTGCACCTCGGGATAGAGCCGGCAATACTCATCCAGCACAGGACCGATGACCGTCTGCAATACCGTGCGTGGCCCGACAACGCGTAGCGGGCCCGCGAGCTCCTCCTTGGTCTGCTGGGCGGCCTCGAGGAAGCGCTGGCCTTCCTCGGTGAGCGACATGCTACGGGTGGCCCGGTGAAACAGCCGCACCCCCAGGTACTGCTCCAGTTGACCTAAGGCCTTGCTGGCGGCTTGCGGTGAGATTTGCTGCGCCGTAGCGGCTTTACTCAGGCTGCCAAGTTCAACCGTGCGTACGAAGGTGGTGTCCGCGTAGGTTGTCAGGCTGGTTTCAGAGTGAAGCGGCCCCTCAAATGACTGGTCTGCCGACTGACCGAAGGGAAACTCTTGGCCGAAAGCTCCCGTGTGCAAATTGTTGACATCTCCAGAATGGAATGGCGAGTATCACATCAGCGCCTCGTATTGAGGCAAGTCTAGTGGATGCGATCGTAGCTTAGCCACCACCAGCCCCATATCCCAAGCTCTGAGGGGTGCAGGAACGAAGCCTGGGTATCGCAGCTTAACCATCCACAGATTCTGTGGATAACCCCGCCGGCGATATCGGCATCGTTCGGCGCGTTGGCCGTCGAGCTGGGCTGCTCGATTGTTAGGCGGTGACATTGATCGTCTGACCGGTCACCTGTCCCAAGTCGTTGAGGACGGTGTTGGGTTCGACGGGAGGCTGCTGATCCTTGGAGGGTTGCTTGGGCTTCCCCTGCTGCCGGGAGTCTGGCCGGCGGTCGTCGTGGGCATCCTGCCCGGGATGTACCGCCTGACTGCTGATGCTGGGATGCACGGAATAGAGACTCATGATTCGATCCTTTCAAACCATGAAACCAATCCACCCACAGAGCCATTGCCAATGGCTACAAATTGAGCTGGTTGCCACGAACGCCTGTCGAGCATTCGCTTACGGGACGTTCGCCCTTAGCCGGAGCTATGCATTCATGAAGCAGGTAACGGCAACTGTTTCGCATACTTGAGCGCCGAGAATGACCGCTGCGACCGATCAATAGTGAACCTCCAGCGCAGCGCACATGAACTTCATGAAGGGCATTGCGGCGGCAAACTGCGTGCCGGCGATTTTGGCTGACTGGAAGAACACGGCAAGGGATCAACACGATCATCGCAGGCTACGGCATCCCAATCTGCTACCGTAGCAGATATCCAGTCCGGTATTATTTAGACTTCAATATTGCCGGAGAATAACAAATGGCAATGGAGTTAGTCGCATGGTTTGCGGCGGGCCTGGTGTTCGCTTCATTTTTCATGAAGACCATCGTGCCGTTACGCACGGTCGCGATTGCGAGCAACATCGTTTTTATCAGCTATGCGCTGATGGGGCTGTTCTACGGCATTTTCGACAAGTTGCTGCCGATACTAATACTGCGTGTTTCGCTGCTGCCATTGAATCTCCTGCGCTTGCAGGAGGTGAAAACCACGATCCGCGGTGTCCGGGAAGCGACCGACCAACATCAGTCGCTAGACTATTTGATCCCATACAGGACCAGAGTATCCGTCCACAAAGGTCAACCGCTGTTTCAGAAGGGGGATGTCGCGAATTGCATCTATTTACTACGCCAAGGAACAGTAAGAATCGTCGAACTCGGAAAGATTCTGGCCGCCGGCGAGGTGTTCGGCGAAATCGGCGTCTTCTCTGAACACCAGCGCAGAACATCTTCAGCGGTATGCGAAGAGGACTGCGTGCTGTTCAGCATCACCGGCGACAAAGTCGTGGAACTGTTCTATCAGGAGCCGCGCTTTGGATTCTTCATTGTGCGGGCGCTCTCCGGTTATCTGTCATACAACGCCGGGCTGCACGAACTCGCATCCGCCCCGGTCGTTGTGGCAGATGAGCCGCAAGCGGAAGGCCCCGCTGATGCCGGCGCGTCTTCGTCGGCGACTGCTTTGAAATGCTGAAGCCGGGCCGCCAGGCCCGCCGGCGACGAGCTCACTTCCAGCGCACCTCGGGGTAGTAGCACATGAAGCCGGCGCGGCAGTGCTCTTCGGTGTTGCGGATGCCGACCGCAAACGCGGACACCTCCTGGTGCGGACTGCCGGCATGGACGCGGTCCACCACCGCGCGCACCATTTCCACGCTCTTCAATTTCCGTTCGCTGGCACCCTCCCGGCCCGCGATCTTGATCGAGGCGACCCCCATCGCCTCCAGGCGCGAAATCGCGCACAGGCCGCAAGGCCCGAACGGATGTCCCTCGGCTGTGGTCGAGAAACCGCAGCCGAACCGGTACCAGAGCCAGCGCTGATAGTCCGCGTCGTTGTCGCGCAATTTGCGCGCAGTCCGCGCGGAAATTTGACCACCCCGGCCATCCCGGTAGACGAAGGCCCGGTTGTCGACGCAGATCGGGCCGCCCTGCTTGGCGGGCAGATGGATCGAATGGCAAGTGCCCTCCTCGAAGACGCAGCCGTCGTTGAGCACGAAGGCCTCGATCTCGACGCCTTCGGCGGCCTTGGCCATCGCGCCGACTTCATCGAGCGTGACGTCGCGCGGCAGGATCACGCGCTTGACGCCCAGCTCCCGGTACAGGCCGATGCCGGCGCTGTTCCTGCAGCCGGCGACCGAGCTGACGTGGATGGCCAAATCCGGCAGGCGCTCGCGCAGCTCGGCGATCAGCGCGATATCGGCGACGATCACGGCATCGCCGCCGAAATCCCGGAAGCGGCCGGCCAGTTCCACCAGCGCATCCTGATAGCCGCCGCCATAGCTCTGGGCATTGAGCACCATGAACAGCCGGGCCGCGCTGCGATGCGCGAGTTCGACCGCACGCTGCAATTCCTCGAGACCGCCCAGGTTGCCGAAGTAGCGGCGATTGACCGCGCCGGTATTGAAGCGTGCGATCCACTCCTTGGGCACCACGCCGCAATAGAGCTCGTCCGCCCCGGCCGCCGCCAAGGCCGGGATTTCGTCGATCCGGCTGATCGGTGCGGTCACCCTCATCTCAGACTCCGGAGAACACCAGGCGGGTGACCAGGCCTTGCGCCAGCGTGTCGCGCACCAAGGCCGCCATCGCCGCGTCGTGCCGGTAGAAAGTGCTGTTGCCGCGCGCCGAGGAGACGAGGCCGGCGGATGACGCCGCCGCGCCGACCTCGACGACGCCCAGGCACTCGCGATGGCAGGGGCGTCCGGGCGCGAATTTCTCCGGCAGTTCCCGACGCAAGGAACCGATCTTGCAGATGCGGCCCTTCGCCACGTAGGCGTAGGGCAAGCAGACGCTGAGATCGACGCCGGCGACCGAATACAGGTCGGGCGTGGCGAAGGGCGGCACGTCCAGTTCGATCCGTCCGATGCCCAGACGCTCGAGCAGACGCCGGTGTCCCGGCGTGCCGTAACTGCCCGGATAGGGCTTCAGCCACGCCGCCGACGGCACGCGCGGGTCCTTGATCATTTTCGCCAGCTGGCGCCCGGCGACGAGATGCCGCCGCGGATACGCCGCCCTCAGAAAGTGGGCAACGCCCCAGTCATTGACCAGGATCTCGGCGCTCTCGGGCAGGAGTGCGGCGGCCTGGCCGATCTTCGCCACCAGCGCGTCGTTGGCCGCCGGCGTGGCGAGCACCAGGGTCAGACCCAGCTTGCCGGAGAGCTCGATGGCGCGTTCCAGCGCCGCCTGGTCGGGAAACAGGTGCTCGCAAAATTCGCTGCCGAAATAGAGGTGGCTCGCGGCGGCATCAGCGGGCAGGGTTTCGAGCGCAGCGTCATCGCCCAGGAATTCCGCGATGTCGCAGGCCTTGAGCGCGGGCAGCGCCGAGAGCGCCGGCAGGCGGCGCGGATCGACGACCGTCAGGCCGATTTCCACCGTCGGCATCAGGCGGCCCTCATCGGCGATCGGCGTTCGCGGCCGCGAAACGCCGCGTCGGATTCCAGCCAGGCCAGGCAATCCTCGGCATCCGCACGCGGCCTGGCGCTGAAAAACCGCGCGGCGAGAGCGGAGATCCTCGCCGCCGCATAGCTCGCGCCGCCATGCGTGGTCCCGTCGGCGGCGCTGGTGGCGGCGCCGATCAGCCGGCCCGCGGCGATCACCGACCAGTTCCCGGCGTCGCAGCGGGCGTCCCCCGATACCGCCAATACCTCCGGGTAGGCGGCCGGATAAACGGCGTCGCCCCGCGCCGGGAAAGCGGCGACCAGCAGGACGCCAGAGGCCCGGGCGCGCTCGCAGGCGGAACGCAGCGCCGCCCCGTCGGAGCGGAGCCCCAGGCTCAGGTTGACGATCCGGGCGCCCTGCTCCAGGCACCAGGCTATGCCCTCCGCCACGACGCCGGCATCGACCGTGCGGCTGTCGGTGAACGCCTGGGCGCTGACCAGGGAGGCGGCCGGCGCCAGGCCGAGGATGATCCGGGCGATCTCCGAGCCGTGGCCGAGAGCATCGTCCGTGGCCGCCGTCCGCCCGACGCCGCCGTCCTCGCCCAGAAGCACGCGCGTCTCGGCCGCCAGCCGGCGCCTCAACGCCGGCGCGACGCCGCTGTCGACGATGCCTAAACTGGGACCACTAGGCGGCATGGTCGAGCTCCGCCGAATCCGTGCTGACCTGCCCGCAGCGGAGCACGCACACCTGGTCGACCTCGCCGGCCAGCAGCGGATCGTGGGTGATGACGATCCGGGTCTTGCCGGCAAAGATCCGATCCACGCAGCCCATGATCGACAGCGCCAGCGTCCGGTCGACGGAACTGGTGGTCTCGTCGAGGACCAGCACCGCCGGCTGCTGCAGGATCGCGCGGGCCAGCGCCAGGCGCATCCGCTCGCCGCGCGACAGCGCGAAACTGGCCGCGCCCAGTTGGCGTTCCGGCGCGACGCGTTCGAGATCGAGTCCGGCCGCCGTCATCGCCGCCCGGATTTCCGCGTCGCCCGCCCCCGGTGCCACGTAACGGAGATTGTCCGCCACCGTTCCCGGAAAAAACACCGGCTCCTGTTCGACGACCGAC
>Ga0307375_10004119_pt1 | contig 14051 bp, 18 predicted proteins | sample TR1MG_FD_202531 | JGI IMG/M metagenome (GOLD analysis project Ga0307375, IMG submission 202531) | Soil microbial communities from Risofladan, Vaasa, Finland - TR-1 | ecosystem: Environmental > Terrestrial > Soil > Coastal area > Acid sulfate soil | place: Finland: Risofladan, Vaasa | collected...
GAAGAGTTGTTGTAATAATCGCTGTCAATATCTCCTACCTGATTAATTAACCTAATTCTATAGGTAAAGCCCATTGAACTGCGTATTATTATCATAAGAAATTTATTGTCATCAAGCTGACATTTTACACCAGTGGGTACTTTTATTATTCCCTTGGGCTCTAAATCAAAAGATATGGGCGATATAAAATCATAGCCAGAAGATTTTTTTGTTTTTCTATGTGGTTTTGGTATAGAGCCATAAATGTTCATAACCATTAAGCTTAAATCACTCTTGTCTTCTTCACTAAACGATTCTATGTCTGGTATTGTTTTTGTAATGTCTTTATAAAATTGTTTATAAGACACCCATTCAAATCTATTCATTTTATCTCCTAAAATTCTACATGTTCTGTGTAAGCTAATTTATCTTCAACCTTGTGCCCATGTTCCGTAAGGGTTCTCATAAAATCTTCATAATTATATTCTTTGCCACCTATATGACCAACTGTAAGGCTTGGGTCAACCCATATCTTGTATCCAGCGTTTGTAACGTGCTCACAAAATGTTGCGTCTTCCCCTAATCCAAATTGTGGATAGAACATATTTTTTTGTTGCTTGCTTATTTCTTCTAATACTTTTCTTTTAATTAAGCAACCACCAAGACCAATCATTACAGCTTGCTGTAATTTTTGTATGCCATTTTCGTCTTTATTTAACAGAAAATCATTATTTAAAATATGTTTAAATCCAACCCCACCGTCTTCTCTTGTTGCTCTTTCTTGAAAAAATATAGGTTGATGAGGCGGTTGTTTGGCGTAATAACAAATAGACACAATATCTTTATCGTGTTTTATCAACTCATCAATAGCTCCCCGTGGTATGGTTGTATCACTATCCCAAAAATATAGGTAGTCAAATTTTTCATCTGCTAAAAAACTTTGCACAATTTTGTGCCTTGCGTCATAGACCAAACTGCCAGTTTGCATTCCCAGCGTTACATATGGTGATATGTTGTTGATAATTGAAGCCACAACGTTGTAATTAACGTTTTCAATAATTGGCATTCCGATTAATACTCTTTTCTTTTCCATTTTATTCTCCTCTAATTATTTTTTCAATTAACATTTCTTTGTTTATTGGGTCAGGTTCATATATTGGATAACCGTCTTCACCAACTCCAAGATATCTTATTTTGGGCACTTGTCTCATATCTATAATAACAACCAAGTCTCCTGCTTTTTTCCCAGACAATGTTTTATCATATATTCTATATTCTGATGTATTACCATTCCCAATAGAGTACGCTTTTAACCACTTCTTTTTATTTTTTCCACGTATCTCTAATATACACACCTTTGCATTGTCTGAAGCTTTTCCAGTTTTAACAGATATATGACCTGTATATTCTTGTTCATATTTTATAATGTCCTGTATTGTCTCTGGTTCATATTTTATTGGTAAATCACGTATAATGTTAGGAACAATCAAGTCCGTGTAAGTCATTGGCTTAACTATGCTATATGCGATAAAAGGTTCATGTGGGAATCCCAGCTCGTCAACTTGTGATTTTTTAAACTGTTTTTTATATCTTTTAGCGGACGAACTCCAAAATAACATAAATAAATCATGTACGGCTAAAAGATAATTTATTTTACCAAATTCTCTAAAGAAATCTAATTTAATTAAAACTTCTATATGGGTTGTATTGGCACACGTTTTTGATTTTATGTCTTCCAATAATTCAACAAAACTTCCATAATAATTATCTCTAAGTTCGTACAATTCATTTGCCACTTGTTCATTAAGGTGTTTAACAGAGCCTACGCCTTTATAAATAGTTTTTGTATCTTTATCATAAGTATACTCACCAATTGATTGCCTAAATTTTATAGGGCTTAATGTAATTCCAAAGTAATCCAGTTCGCTTTCCAATGCATCAGTTTTATGTAAATTATCCTTTTCAATATTAAAAGCCACCGTATAATACATTAATGGATATTTTGATTTTAAATAAGCACCATATAAACTGTCATACGCATATGCACACGCATGAGCCGCATTAAATGCGTATCTTGCAGAGTCTTCAATAACCTGCCAATTTTCATCAAACTTAACTGCACTCCCAACGACTGCTTCCCAATTTTTTCTAAGTGTATTTTTTAACTTGATAAGTTCATCGGCTTTAAAAACCTTTTTAGCTACCTTTTTAATGATACCATAGGTTTCATCTTCTTCAATGCTTAACCAAATAAGACATTTCATAATTGACTCTTGGTAAAGCATATAATGGTAACTATCTGCTAAAACATCATCTAAGGCATGTACTCCAGTACTGTGCCTTTGTCTGGATATAAACTTATTTAGAAGTGATGCAAACGCTGGTCTTATAGCGGCTACAAATGCTGTAAGCTCTGCTATATTAGTAGGTTTATATTTTTTAACTAAACTTGTTGCCCAGTCCCCGTCCACCTGATTAATAGTAGACGTCAAACCTTTGTGGTATATATCCCAAGCGTCCGTTAGATTGGCTTTAGATATTTGGCTTATGGATAACACATCTTGACCAATTGCATCGAAAACTCCTTTTATTATTTTCCATACTGTAACAGTCAGAAAATCGTTTTTGAGATAATTCCATGAGTCTGATTCATCGGAGTCTATCAAACACACCATACCCTTCGCTGTTCTAATAATTCCAATTTCTTCTCTGATGTCACCATTCATTAACAATACGGCACATGGGTGAATAGACATATTGATGACTGTATCATTAAATGCTTCTGACTTTTTGATTATGTCTCCCCATTTGTCATCGTCAGCGTATGCTTCTAAATCTTTTCCAACTTCATTAAATTCATAAAACTCCATATCCATAGAACGACATACATTTCTGAATGCTTCAGATTCTTTCATTGTTCCATATGTAATCATTGGATAACAGCCGTGCTCACCAAGAAGCTCACGTGTTGCTTTGATGAAGGGTTCTGGGTCAGTTGTATTGAAGTCAAAGTCTGGTAAGGATTTAGATTCCAATATTCTAGATATACTCATAAATCTTGTGGGATATAATGGTATTGGTGCATCAAACCTATCAATTTGAGTGAACCCAAGCAACCTATTAATATAAAATGAAACCCCGCTACCCCTTGCTGTTGGGCTTAAAAACCCACCATATTTATTAACAGCTAAGTCAACCACTCTTTCATTTAAAAGGAAATAATCTACCGTGTTTACTTCTGCCGTCTGTTCAATTATATCGTATTCAAATTTTACTCCGTCAATTCTGCGTTTTATTTCTTCTTTATCGGTAATATCGTCTTCCTGCATCACTGCCTTAAATTTAGTATTTAAAATAGCTTTCAGTTTTTTATGTTTTTCATCTATGGTAAGATTTGGAAATATGGTGGGCATCTTAACATCATAGTTTATATTAATGCATTCGCAAGAATCAAGAAGTAAAGTATTGGCAAGAGCTTTTTTTACTTCTTGCTCACTGATTACTCCTTGTTTGGAATATGCTTTTAATATTTGGTCATAAGACGGATAATCTAATGTATAAGTATCTTCGTCTCCATAACTGGCTTTTTTACCTTTTAAAAATTCTGCTCGCTTTTCATGCTGTGACGGATATATATAATGGCTGTCATTAGCATGGATTAGGTTGATACGCATTTTTTGCGACAGAGCCAAAAGTTTTTTATTATGAGCTTTCTGAACATCATTATCATTATGATTAATTTCTAAGAAAAAATCGTCACCAAAAGTATGTGCTATTGGGGACAAAAGTGTTTTTATGCTTTCTTCTGTTTTAGCTATTCCCGATATACAGGCAGTTGTAATATACACACTGCCTTTTTCTAATGATAGTATATCTTTTAACGACCAGCGTGGTTTATAATAGTACCCATTTTCATTAGCCAAGCTATTAATTAAATTGATTTGCTTTCTTGCTTTATCAGTTTTGGCTATTATCATTATGTGATAATTAGAATTATCCTTATCCCCAGTAATTGGGTCTGGCTGATTATCTAAAACACAATAAGCTTCAATAGCAAAAACACATTTATATCCATATTTATCACAATGTTTTCTTGCTTCAAATATATCGCCACCAAACCCATGCTCTGTAGTGAAGTATGTATCATGTTCCAGTTCTTTCATACGCTCCATATAACCCATTATTCCAATGTGCGTATCTGGAGACATTATATTACTTTTACTGGTATGTTTATGGTAGTTATTATATCTCATTCTCTTTTATCCCACTTATATCTTTTCTTCAGTTGCTTCTCGTTTTCATAAAAACGCCTGCTACTGATATCGAAGTAAACCCCTATATCTTTATCTTGATAACCCATTAGCCTGTTTTTTAATATTGTAATAATAACATCGTGTTCTATTGGGTTTGTATCTCTTTCGTGTTCGTGGTCTGTTACTCTGTGTAAAGCAATACAGTAATGTGCTAGATTGGTAATATCGCCGCTCCCAGACACGTCATCATTTCTTAACCTTCCGTCTCCCTCGCTTTGTTTGCGTGGGTGTGCTATTAAGAACACACAAACATTAAATTTTAATGCAAACTTTACTAAATCTAATACAAAAGCTTTTTCGTTTTTATTACTATTTGTTTTATCATATCCGTCTATATCCACTGTCATTAAGTTATCTATGACAAAGTTCTTAACTCCATGTTTTCTAGCCATGTTTTTCATGGTGTCCATTAAAACTTCTGCCCTTGCGTCCAATACATTATCATATACAAATATTCTGTCCTTATACCATTCAGCCATTCTTTTCTTAGCTTCTTCATGTATTTCATATACAGGCGGTCTATTTTCGCCCGTGTTGTATTTGGTAATATAGTCCCTGCCAGCCATTGGGTATTCAATCCACTTCTTCAACTGATAATCTATTAATTCTCCGCTATATATAAAAGTTTTATAGCCCTGATTTACTGCTTCACATACACACATTTGATTGACTATGCTTGATTTGCCACCAGACCTTCTGCCAGTTAAAACCGTAAGGGTTCCAAGAAAAAATTTATCAATGTATACTGATATTCCGTCAATACCGCAATTAATTCCCTGTAGTGTTGATAAATCAACATCTTCCACCTGAGATAATTCTCTTACGTTTTTAATTGGGACATCAGTAGCTTCGTTTATTACTTTAGATAGTATACTGGCACTTCCAATAACCAATATTTCATTTAAGTCTTTTGGTGTAAAGTCCTTATTATTATACTTTAATTTTGGATATTCAATGGTTTTGCAACGCCAGTCTCCAAGTCTTGGAATTGTTTCTTCAAGCATTTTTGTCCCAGCTTTATCATTATCGGCACAAATTATAATTTCATCAAACTGCTCTAACCACTCCCAATTATATTCAATCCATTGTACATTTTGTGCACCAAGCGGAATAGATACTACATTTGTAAATCCGCATTGTATTAAAGCCAGTCTGTCCATTTCCCCTTCTGTTATGATTAATGGTTTAGACGGTATAGCTTGGTTCATGCCCCATAAAACTGGTGTCGTATCTGCATTGGCTTGACACCATGTTTTATTTTCACCCTTTTGTATTTTTCTCGCTGGTCTATATTTAACTAATAACAGAGTATCACCGTCATCATAAAACTCAAAAGCTATGTTGCCTTTTTCATCTTGTTTTACTTTAGCAATATCTAATGTTGTTTTGTCAATACCTCTCTTAATGAAATAAGAAATGATTTCTTCACTCGTTATTTCATTTTCAGGGTGTGGAAACCTATATTTTTCTGGTTTTTTATATTCTATGCTGTAATTCATATCAGCCATACTAAATAATTTACGTAAACTTTCATGTGTTGTATAGTGATGAAATTGCTGAAAGTGGTCTAATATACCGTACCTAGTACCACACGAACCGAAACATTTAAAAGCATTATCCTTATCATTCCATACGAATGATGGAGTATGTTCACTGTGGAACGGACACAACCCTTTTCCAGTTGTGTCGTCCCACTGTTCAATATTCAATTCTTGTGCAATTAGTTCTGCCGCTTTTCTTCCAATTTTTTCTTTAGCCTGAATTATTTGTTCTTTTAGCATATTGCACCTTTACGTTTATTTACTTAGAATGGCAATTCATCATCTTCATCATCTTTTGTTTCAGCATTCATTTTTGTTTGACCTTTAACTGGTTCGTTTGTTACTGGCATTTCGTCGGCTTTCTCACTGTTGTCAGATTTTGAACCTGTGAAATAATGTTCTACAGTATCTACCCATGTCATGTTATTCCACGTGCCGTCCTTATCTTTCCAGCTTTTAGTTCTTAATGAACCAACTACGGCAACCATCATACCTTTGGTGAACCATTTCTCTACGAATTTGCCCCTGTCTCCAGTACACTGACACAATATGAAATCTGCTTCATATATTCCGTCTTTGTTTTTATAAGGTCTGTTTACTGCTAACTTATAACTTGTGGTTTGACCACCGTCATCATAGTTCTTGGTTGTGGGGTCTGCTGTTAACCGCCCCATTAAAATTACCTTGTTCATAAAATCTCCTAATCTATTGGTATAAATTTGTAAGAATAAGCTTCAAGTTTTCCACTTGACTTACAATATTCACATCTTCCACATCTACGTGGCTCTACTATTCCTTCTTTTACTGCGAGAACTCTTTCAAGTTTAGGCTTTGTATCTTCAATTATGTCGTCTTGGTAATCCAATAAATCACCAATAAGCATAGTGTATGGAATATCATCTTTACTAACCACTAATATATATGGCTTTAATGGTTCTTTTCTCTTTGTTTTAGCTTTTTCAATTTGAGCATAAGTAACCATTTGAAAATCATACCCATAAAATTCTACGAAGTTTTGATACACTTCTTTCTCAACATTAAAGTGTTTATTGAATGGATTATTAATAAATTTTAAATCAACAAAATATCCTTTTTGTGGATTATAAACATCCATTCGTGCTTTCCATTCAACCCCAAGATATTTAGCCCTTAGTATTTTTTCCTTTTCGCCTTGCAGAACCTTCATAAAGTCTTTGTCTGCTTCTAATCTCGGAATAACATTATCTTCAATTTTTTGAAAATTTGCATACATTCCAGAGCCTTTTGTTTTAAATAAGTCGTCTTTGTTTTCTTCTATAAATTTAGAATGTGCTTCGGGACTTTCAGCCCATGAGTGCAGAAAATTCCCTTCTAAAAATGCCGTATTACTTGGTCTAACATACTCGCCCTTTATTCTTGCGAGCTCAGATGCTTCACATTTCAAAAAGTTTTTGAATGAGCTGACTGACATTAATTTGCGGTCAGCTTCAACACTATAATAATTTTCTCTTGTTAGTACAAATCTTTTATTCTGTGGTTTCGGTTGGTTCGTCTGCGTCATCAAAAATCTCCCCTGCCATTTCCTTAACGTCCACAACCATATCTGCATTGCTTTCGTCTTGGTTATCTAAATATTCTACATCTTCTTTGCCAAACTTAACTGTTCCGTAATCATAGTTAACAGCTTTCTCCATTTGAGTGCTCATTATTCCCCATTTGCTTATAAGCTCTTTGAGAACTGTTTTTTGAGCCATTGATTCAAAGTTGTCTGCCCATAGACCACTTCCGTATTTACGATAATTAGCCGAGTACTGTCTTGCGTGTTTTTCAACTTCTTCGGTGTATCTGAAAATGAATTTTTCAAATCCCGAAGTCAATTTAAAATATGCATAATATCCAACAATATTTTTTGGGTCTCCAGCCTTACGCATTTTTCTGCTTTCTCTCGCTGTAAAAACAATTTCTTCTGTAATATCATCAAATGATTCAATTTCATCTTCATATATTGCTTTTACTGCAATTGTTTTATATTGTCCAGTTCTAATCGCCAATTGAATATAGCCCTTATATCCCATTTGGAATTGTGCTCTTGCAACACCTTTGGTCTTATATGGAACAATATAAGCAAATCCGAGGTTCTGATTAATTGGTAAATCCAGAGTTGCCGCAATCATAGCAGAACCCATTACGCTCATGGGGTCACAACCCGATAAAGAAGGGTTTGAACTTACGGCACTTGCAACGCTTGCTAAAAATGCCGATGCTTTTTCATGGAGAACCTCTTCAAATCTTCCTTTAACATCTGGTCTTAGTATCAGTTTATTTACTGGCATTGAGTCTTTTCCCATTTATATTTCCTTTCTAATGTATTACATACATTTTATCACATTTTCATTTTTTTGTCAATGAATTTTAGCAATAAGTTTTTCAATTTCTATGGACGTGGTAACTTGCTCTATTTTTTTAACATTGTCTTTTTTTATCCATAAGACATATCTATGAGCTTTATCGTCGAAGCTAATTACCCACGTCTGCTTTTTTTTGCCGTCCCTTTGTTGTAATTCAATTTCTTGGTTCTTTATGTCACTGCTTTTAATGTAATGCATTTATCACCCACACACTTCAAATACACATTCTGGATTACTGCATTTAGTACACCCATTAGTGTGTTGTAAACTACTATGACACATAGGACATTCACTTGGGTTGTATTCTTCTAAATATGTAGGTATTTCGGGCTCTTGGTATTCTTCAATTTCTATATCAAACCCAAACTCTTCATATGTTTTTTCTTGCATATCTTGTAATATATTAGCAATCTCTTTTGGAATATTCTCGGTTGCCTTTTGTGATATGTCAACACGTTTTAACTGGTGTATCAAGTATTCAAAACGAACACCCGTTCTCAAACCAGCACTAGCAATTCTTGATAAAGCGTCTAATAATGGATTATATTCACTATTATTATTATGAATATATATTTCCGTTAATCGCCCATTGTCTGGGTCAACCCAGCCTTCGACATACATTGTCCCAATGCTTGAACGATATTTCTTTTTAATTCCGATTAAATCATCGGAGACTGCTAGTGTCGTTCCCCATTTTAAATCTTGTATGGATTTTACTACTTTTTTATATCCGTCAATATCTTCTATTGTTTGTGACTTACCTTCTGATGTTAAAATACCAACACGCTTACAACCGTCACGAAAAACAGTGATGCCCTTGAGACCGTGTTTCCACGCTTCCATATAAATATTTTTTACGTCCTGAACAGTTGCACTATTAGGCAAATTAACCGTTGATGAAATACTAGCATCTATGTGGCTTTGCCAAATTGCCTGCATTTTTATCCTATCCATATAATCCATAGTCATTGCATTGGTAAAGAAGTCAGGGAGTTCGCTCTCATTAAATATGTTTTTTGCCTTCATATATTGTTCAACAATGGGTGTATATATTTTATAATATTTATCACCAGTTGCACTTAATGATTCGGACTTTCTTGTATATGAATAATTATATATTGGTTCTATACCACCACTAATTCCAAGCATTGTAGATATACTACCAGTTGGAGCACACGTAAGAAGTTGGCTATTAGCTAATCCGTATTGCTTAATAAGCTCAAGGGTTTCTACGGTAGAATTATTCTTTACCCAGTCTGAAGTAAGTATTGCTTCTATTTTACATTCGGGGAAAGCACCTTTTTCCTTAGCTATTGACGCAGATGTTTTTAATGCAGTGTTAGCCATGAGAAAGCCTATTTGGTCTGATAGATTAAAAGATGCGTCATCTCCATATCTCATCCCCATTTTGATAAACATATCTGCTATGCCCATTACGCCTAAGCCTATTTGTCTATATTTATTTACCGATATCTTTTGTTCTTCCAGTGGTAGCAGATGCATACCTTCCATTAGAACGTCATTTAAACCCTTGATAGCCTGTTCAACCATTTCTTCTAATTCTTTAAATTTAAATTCTGCTCTGTTGCTAAAGGGCGACTTTACAAATTCGGAAAGGTTTATGCTACCAAGAAGGCATGAGCCACCGTCGGGCAATGGCTGTTCCCCACAAGGGTTAACCCCGCCTAGCACAAATGTCTCATCTTCGCTCATTATATTATTATTAGTTATTGTGTCCCAAAACAACATTGCTGGCTCGCCATAATCCCAATTGGTTTCACATATTAGATTATATAAATCCTGTGCCTTAATAGTTTTTCTAATGGTTTGTTCTGTTTCTGGCACGTTGAAACATAATTCCCAATCAGCATTATCAATAACTGCGTCCATAAACGCATCAGTTATTTTAATAGATAAATTTGCTTTAGTAATGGCGTTCAAATCTGTTTTTGCGGTTACAAATTCCATTACATCTGGGTGAGTACACATTATGGACACAAGCAAAGCTCCACGCCTGCCCTTTTGCCCTATGAGCCCAGTAATAAAAGAAAAGAAATCTGCAAAAGATATTGAGCCAGTTGTTGTTTCGGCACTATTATTTACCTTTGAGCGATTTGGTCTCAGCAAACTTATATCTGTTCCAGCACCGCCTGATGCACTATAAGTTCTGGCTAAACTTTTTCCAGTATCAAATATTGACTCTATGTTATCTTCTGGCGGCTTCACAAAAAAACAATTACTATATGTTATTTTTTTACCGTGCTTATCTAATTGTCTATTAGCCAGTATCCTTCCAGCATATAAAAACTGTTTTTTTATAATGGCATTTTTAATATCTTCATCACCGTTTGCAACCCTGTCTATCCATTCATCAAATGATTCGCTGGCAAACTGATATTTTTTTTCCCAGATATCTGTTCCTATTTCTGTTTTTAGCCATTTGCTAGCTTCCATATTACCCCTCTTTATCTAACTTTTGCAATTCTTTTTTATGACATCTAATTTCGTTAATGGTTTTACACATAACATATTCAACATTAAAATTAAAGTTTTCTATATTTTCAGCTCTTATATTATTTAATGTATTAATGCTCTCATCAAAGAATTGTTCTGCCTTTGTTATCAAGGCTTTATTATTTTTTTGTTGCAACATTCTATACCCCTTATGTTTATATTAATTAGTGTATCACCCGCCAAGATTTGTAGCGTGGCGTATTAATTCAAAGTGTTTAATTCTTAGTTGTTGCTCTTTTGCCAGAAGCTCTAAAATATTTACCTTGTTAAGACGTTTTACTTCTTCTTTGTTTTCAATAATGTCTCGTATTCTATGTATTTCTTTTCTCAAGAAAGCTTTTTGGCTCCTAATTAATTCTAATTGCTCTTTAATACTATATTTTTCTGGTACATAGTAATAAGCCCAACCACCGTCAAGTAAATATCTGATAGCATTTTTTGGTATGTCGGATTCGTCTCTGACAACTTCTATATTATCATATAGTTTATCAACGGCGGTTTGCAAAGTTTTTGCCTGTTTTCTGGTATCCACCAATATAAATTCTTTCATTATTTCTCCTCGTAATAATAACTAATGTGTGGGGTGAGTATGATTTCATTATAACCTTCTGGTATTAAATCTTTTTCAAAGACCATAATAACATCTTCGCCCCATAATTTCCGATTTGCTTCTAATTCTCTTTGTGTGACCTTGTTTTCATCGTATAAAATAAAACTTGCCATCTAACATTCCCCTTTTTATATCTATCTATGTCTATATTCATTTCCAATTCCACAAATATGTATTTCTTATATGGACAAACATATAACCTATAACGCCAATTAATAATCCGTATTGTGCTAAAGATATTGCATAAATAATCCAAAGTATTTGCACAAAAATTCCAAATATGGGTGCGTATCTATTTTTATTACCCATTAACCATAACATTAAAATAGAACATGCTGATAAAATCCACTGCATCACTTAATCCTTTTCCCAGAATGCTTCTTCAACTACTTGAGTATATGAATCATGCATTTCTGTACCAGTACCTTCACATGTTGTATAAGGCGGCTCAGGCATTGGGTCTCCAGTAGTGTTTGGGCTTCCATACCAGTCAGGATACCAAGGATAAGGATAAGGATACGTAATAGAGTTATCATATTCTTCTTCCCACACTTCTATAATTTCTTCTATCATTTGTTGTTTGTCATTGAATTTTCTTGTAGTTCTTGTTGTTGTTTTTTTCATTTTATCACCTCTTTTTATTGTTTGGCTGGGACTTTATCTCCAAGAAGAACGCCAATATCGTTTTTATAAAAAACACAGTTATCTTCTAATCCCATTTTAAAGACCTGTTGATGCTTCTTTTTACACCAAAAACAAGGGTCGTATTGCCCTTTTAATTTGAATACGTGATTATTAAAACATGTTAAACATTGCCTGACGTGGTTGATTTGAAGTTGAAATATATTTGGCATTGGTCTTTGATTTATTTGTGACGGCATTTATTACTCCTTATTAGTTTTAATGTTTGGTGGCAAAGGGTGGGAATCGAACCCACTTTGCTGGGATTATGAGCCCCGTCTGATACCTTACCAGCCCCCTGCTACGTTATATGAATAGTATAAATACTTTCTATTGTTGTAACGACCAGTACCTGTGATTTTAATAAGTAGTTTGTAACTTCAGGAGTATCAATGTATGTGTCATTATCTAACTGCATACTATATTGCTCTCCGACTACTGGTGCGTTTTCCATTCGTACATTTTTTCCCAGAAGTTCTATATGGATTGCATACCCGTTAAGGTCTGTAACTTTAAATATTAGTCCTTTTATCAATTTAATTCTCCCTTTATCTATATACAGTATAGCATATTATAAACTATTTGTCAATGTTTTCTGCAATATTTTCTTCTTTTTTTTCTTTACCCGCATTATATTTTTCAATGTTGACAAGTATAATTTTTCTTCCCTTTGCCACGTTAGCAATTCTTAAAGCATCTTCTGCACTCTTAGCTTCAACAATAAGACTTCTTACTGGTTTAATGTGCTGTCTTTTGCCACCGACTTTTTTAGTATATCTGATTTCATAGAGTTCGTTACTCTCAACTAATTTCTTAATCATTATTTATTTCCTTCCTTTAGGTATTTCAAATATCATTACCGTTGTTAAATCATATTCCAAGTCATTATATTCTTCATCATCATTTGGAATGTCTATGTCATAAAAGCCTTCTCCAAATGTGCTTATATCCCTTGGATTAGATAAATTATAAGATTCATAATCAATTTCACGGCTATCAGCAAATTCTTCTGAAGAATTATTAGCTATGGCAAAACGTATTATGTCGCCAAGCTCTCCACAACTCGCTGAATATGTGGTTTTATTATTCCATAAATCAAAAAGTACAACCAAAAAGTCAGGCACTTCTCCATGTGGAATTAAATAAGACGATAATTCTGTGGTATATCTTTTCCCGTTGTATAAACTATATTTATCTTCCTGAGACCAAGTTCCTTCTATGCAACGCACTACTTCATATGTGTATAACTTCCCACTTTCAATTTTATCTACCATGTCGCCTATTTTAAATCTCATAATCGTCCTCGTCTTCGTTGTCATATTCCATTTCTGCCCGCATTTCTCTGGCTTCCGCTTCAATTCTTGATTTGATTTCGTCTTCTATTTCTACCCTTGCCATTTCTTCATCAAACAATATTTCTGAACATTCTGGACATATTTTAAATGGCTCTTTATCATAAAACATTGCATGGCACCTTTCACAAGTATTTTCAATATCAAAAAAACCATCAATTATTTCTTTGGCTTCTTTAACAGAACCACATGTGGCTATAGCATCAAATCCGTCATACACATTCAGCATCTGATATCCTACGCAAACACAGGGCTTATCATCTCGAAAAAATATCCTTTCACCACGATACATTATTGAGTTCTTTTTTTCTTCTCTGCTTAAATTCATTCTAAAATCACCCTTTACTTATAATTTATCTGATTCGGTTATTATCTTGTAATAGTCTTGGGGAAAATACCAATTTATAACAGAAAACCTTTCGTCACTATACGGTATTTCATAACCAGAACCAGTATATATATACTCATTGTTTTTATCAACAACGATACACTGAATATTGCCGTTCTCTATTGCTTTTTCAAATCGTGTTCTCCAATGACTGAGCTCTATGTCCCAGTTATAATTACAGCGATTTTTATATATGTCATATAAAAACATTCTTAATTTATCCATTCCAATATGTGTTAATTTTACCACGCCAACCCCTTTCACCAGCTTGGTGAAACATTGTTTA
>Ga0307375_10004120_pt1 | contig 14051 bp, 15 predicted proteins | sample TR1MG_FD_202531 | JGI IMG/M metagenome (GOLD analysis project Ga0307375, IMG submission 202531) | Soil microbial communities from Risofladan, Vaasa, Finland - TR-1 | ecosystem: Environmental > Terrestrial > Soil > Coastal area > Acid sulfate soil | place: Finland: Risofladan, Vaasa | collected...
GCCGGCGAGCATCTGCGTCCGGTCGAAGGCCCAGGTGGTGGCGCCGGTGTACGTGGTCCCGGCGGCGTTGAAGTCGTTCGTCGACATGTAGTAGGCGTCCGGCCACACGCCGAGCTTCGGGTAGTCCGGGAAGCGGCTGTCGGCGAACGAGTAGCGGTACCACGTGCCCGTCGGGTCCCCGGTGGTCGAGACGGCGATGCATTCCTCGAACGGCACGGTCGTGCCGTTCGCGCCGGTGATGGCGAACTGCGTGATGATCCAGCGGTTGGCGAGCTGGTCGTACACGACGCTCGGGTCACCGTTGTTGTCCAACTCGCAGAGGCCGCCGAACGCGGTCCAGAGCGTGTTGATCGCGACTGGGCCGTATTGCAGGCTGCCGGTCTTGCTGAAGACCGCGAACGAGGCGTTCACGATCTGCACGAAGTTGTTCGGGCCCACGGCGCCGTTCGTGTCGGGCGGCGCGTACCCTACCGAGTAGCCGGCCAGCCCTGCGCCGATGCCCTCGAATGACGACGCGGCGGCGGGTGCCGCGGCGCCCGGCGCGCTCGACTGCACGGCGGTGTCCGCAGCGCCGGTCGCGATCTGCGGGATGCCACCCTGCTCCCGCTCCTTCTTCGACGTGTCCGTCCCCTGGTGCTTGTCCTTGAAGGAGGCGAGCCGTCCGGAGACGTCGTTCTTTGTCGACTGGATCACGGTGGCACCCGTCAGGGTCGGGGTGGCCGCGGCGGTCGTGCCCGGGGACGCCATCGAAAGGAGAAGGGCGGCGGCGAGGATGGCAGTGACCCTGAGCATGCGCCCGTTCTCCCTCACGTTCGGTTCCCCCGCTCCGAGACTGATCTGCCGTGCGACCGCACGGTACAAGATCTGGCCGATCGTGCCGTCCTTTGGGAATGGACGGCACGATGGGGATCATCCCAGCGGAGCCCACCCTGCGGACGCGAGATCGGCGGAAAGCCGGGAAAGGGCGCCGGTCGCCTCCGTGATCGCCTCTTCGGCCTCATCCCAGGTAGGCCGCTCGTTCAGGCTCATCGGGTTCGACGCTCCGGCTACATAGCGCTGCTCGACCGCGTAGACGCTCAAGCCGCCGACGTTCCGGTCCCTGATCGTCGCCCCCGGTGGCACGAGACCCACGAGAAGGCCAAGGTCGTGCCTGGGCGGGAAGTCAACCGCATGCCAGACGAGCAGCGCCTTGACGCCCTTCTCAACTGCCTGCTCCGCGTGAAACGCGGACGCGAAGGGCGTGGTGCCCTCATCGCGGTGAGCAGACAGCGAGCGCGCGTTGGCGAGGTCAGCGTGGGCGTCCGCCAGCCACGCCTCCGCGGCTCGGCGGCGCACTTCCTCAGGCGGCGGCTGTCGGGGATCCATAGAGGAAGACTCCGTCTCGCGCCACCGCGCGGGCAACGGAGCCCGCGAGCTCATGCTCGGCCGCAATGATCGAAGGGGTCAACACCACGATGTCGACCGCGACCGACCGATCGGCCACAGCCGCGAGGCTCGCGTAGGCGCGCATCGCGAAGCGGCGTCGCGCGACCCCATCCGGGGCGAGGATGGCCAGGTCGAAGTCGGAGTCAACCCGGAAGTCGCCCCGGGCGCGCGACCCGAACAGGATCACGCCATCGGGCTGGACGGAGGCCACGATGGCATCGACGACCCGATCAAGCTCGGACGCGATCGGCTCCACCAGCCGGGTGCGCACGGGCGCATCTGTGGGTGCACCAGCTCCCGGTCCCATCGCGGGGGCCATCCGGGGCAAGCCGCTCCTTTGCTCGAATGCGCGGAGCGCCTGCGCAGGCACCTTGTGCCTACCGCCGGGGGTCGGCTGGACGGATGGAAGTTGCCCCGCGGCAATCCAATTGCGAACCGTCTGGCTCGTAACCTCAAACCGAACCGCCACTTCCGAGACCGAGTAGAACCGCTGCATGCCGTCCTCCGCAGTCAGCGTCTGCTGCTTTGCATACGTTGTCAAGTTGTCTCTCTTTGGATGTCGTCGGCCAGCCGCACTGCCGAGCTCCGGGCCAATGGTGGCCGGCAGGCTCAGTCGCGGCGCGCCGTGCGCGCTACTTGCCCGTCCGGCCCAGCACCGCCGGGACCGTCTGCAGGAGGATCTTGAGGTCGAGCAGGAGCGACCACCGGTCGATGTACGCGAGGTCGTGCTCCACCCAGCGGTCGAACTCCGGCTCCCGGCGCGCCTGGACCTGCCAGAGCCCGGTGATCCCCGGCTTCATGCTGAGGCGCCGGCGGTGCCACGCGTCGTACTCGGCGACCTCCGGCACGAGCGGCGGCCGCGGCCCGACCAGGCTCATGTCGCCCTTCAGCACGTTCCAGAGCTGGGGCAGCTCGTCGATGCTCGCGGCGCGAAGGGTGCGCCCGAGCCGGGTGACGCGCGGGTCTTCGGCCGCCTTGAACGCGATCCGGCTGCGCTCGTTGAGATGCCGAACCTCGACCAGGCGCGCCTCGGCGTCAGGGACCATCGTCCGGAACTTGAAGATCGTGAACGGGCGCCCGTTCAGGCCGGCACGCGCCTGGCGGAAGAGGACCGGCGGACCGTCGCGGAGCCGGATGGCGACGGCGGTGGCCAGCAGGAGCGGGCTGAGCACGATGAGCCCTGCGAGCGAGCCGACGATGTCAAACACGCGCTTGACGGCCAGGCCCGCCTCGTGTCCCTGGTCGAAGACGAGCGAGCGGACCACGTAGCCCTCGAACTCCTCCTCGCGCGAGTTCGGCAGGAGGACGCCGGTCGCGTTGACGGGCACCCGGACCGCCTTGCCCTGGTCCACGGCCAGGCGCAGGACCAGGTCGCGGTACTGCTGGTGCTCCGGCTCGAGGCAGACGGCCACCTCGTCGACGATGTCCTCCTCCAGGACCCGGCCCATCTCGTCGATGGAGCCCAGGACCGGGCGGGCGAGGTCGCCGGGCACCTCCGCCGACTCGGCCAGGTGCCCGATGACCCGGATCCCCAGCCCGGGGTGGCTCTCGACACGGTCCGCGAACTCGCGGGCCAACGGTCCGGTCCCGACGACCAGCATGAAGTGGGGGTTGCGACCGCGCCGCCGCAGGTAAGTGAACCAGGTCCGCAGCAGGGCCCGCCCGGCGAACGTCACGATGGGCTGAACCGTGAACAGGATGGTGAGGAAGAGCCGGCTGACGCCGTACTGCCTGAAGATGAACAGGGCAGAGAAGGACAGCGCCGCGACCAGGATGGTCGCGCGCAGGATGTCCAGCGCCTCCGACCGGAGCTGCCAGCGGGTCCGCAGGTGGTACAGGCCGCGGTACCAGAGCGCCGCGACCCAGATGATGCCGAAGGCGGCCGCCACCAGGCGGATGTCAAACCCCAGCCCCCGCCAGATCGACATCCACTGGCCGTCGCCGAACCGGACGATCGAGGCGAGCAGGAACACCAGCGCAGCGCTCACACCGTCCAGGAGCATCAGGCCCAGGCGCAGCGTCGTCATGTATCGACGGATCAGGGTGAATCGCCTCCTTCTTGGGCAGAAGGAGATCGCGTCCGCGGGGCGCGACCAGTCGGTACGGAATGTACCAGAGTGGCTTTCAGGGAATCCGTGGGATCCACGTGAGTCAGGGGCCGGACCCTGGGCGATCAGGTGCAGGGGTTCCGTCGATCGAAACCCGCGCGCATGCGGTGTGGGCGGCTGGCCGGGACCGGATGCGGCGCCGTTCAGGACGCTGGACGGTGCCTACTCGGTCGTCTTCGGATGGCTCAGATCCACCATCGTCACCCACACGGTCCGCGTGGCCTTGTCCGGGCAGAAATGGATGCGGCCAGCGCTCGTGATCTCGTGCTGCCACTGCGGCAGCTTCCTTCCATCGACCTTCTTCGAGTCGAGAGGCGGCTTCAGCCGGTGCGTGCAGCTCGGGTTGTCGGACCGGTCGAGCGGGCGGAGGCGGAGGCGCTCCCGTACGGCGGCTATCAGGTCGGGCTCCGCCGCCGCCGCCCACTCTCGATGGGCGCGAGCCGAGGCGGCCCTGATCGTCCATGCCCCGTCCGGGGACCGGGTCACAGCTCGATGCCGTGGATCGGCGCGTCCTCATCGGCAACGAGCCGCTCACGGGTTTCGGGTTCGGCCCAGGCCTCGGCGGTCGCTCGCCAGTCGCCGAGCAGGATCTCGACGGGTCGAAGGGTGGTCCCGGACGCAGCGACCACGAGCGCGGTGCTCATCTCGCGGAAGAAGCGCCGCTGGGACTCGATCGGAAGCACGCTGAGCCAGGCCATCCCGCCGTATGCGGCCGCAGTCCGGGCTGCCCGCCCGGGGAGCATCACGCTTGCCGCCCGGACAAGGTCGAGGGCGAGGTCACCGATCTCCCGGGTCCGACGAGCCTCCTCGGCCGGGGCCATGACGAGGGCCAGTCCATCCTTGTCCCGGATCAGGGCGGAGCCCCGGCGGGCCGCGTCGATCACCTCGCGGTGATTCCGCGCCAGGTCAGTCGCCTGGTATGCGATGCCATCATTCACGGTCACCGATCGAGCCTCCTGCGGGCTGCGACAATCGGACGCACGATCATGCTGATCGTCAAGAACGTGAACGGGGGCGTCCGCGTGGTGGCGCATACCGCCGCCTGATCACGCCACTCCCGGGCGCCGCATCATGATGCTATGATGCGGCGATGACGAAGGTGCGCACGACGCTGACGATCGACCCGGAGGTCCTCCGGGCAGTGAAGGTCCGGGCGGCTCGTTTGGGCAAGGGTGACGGCGACGTCATCGAGGACGCCCTGCGCCGCGACCTCGGCCTCGACCTGCTCGACCGGCTATGGGCGGCCAACAACCTGGACGAGGCCGAGGCGCTCGCGCTCGCGACCGAGGCCCAGCACCGCACCCGCGGCTGACCATCCGTCCGGTGCGGGCCGTCCTCGACGCCAATGTCCTGATCTCGGCGATCCTGTCGCCCCGCGGGACACCCGCCCGGCTCCTGCACGCGTGGCAGGCCGGGGAGTTTGATCTGGTCATCTCGCCCGGGCTTCTCGCGGAGCTGCGCCGGGCGCTCGCATATCCCAAGCTCGAGCGTCTTGTCCCGGCGGCCGACGCGGACGCCTTCGTGGCGTGGATCAGCCGGTCGGGTGTGCTCGCCGTGGACCCGGAAGGCGAGCCGCCCATCCACGTCGTCGACCCGAACGACGACTATCTGCTCGCCCTGGCGGCAGCTGAGCGGGCCGTGCTCGTGTCGGGCGACGCACACCTCACGGTCCTGGCCGACCGGTTCCCGGTCCGGACGCCGGCCGCTTTCCTTGCGCAGCTGGAAGACGAGCCGTAATGCCTGCCAAGCGCGGCCTCGGCGCCGCCGGGCAGCAGCTGACCCGTCGTCGCCCTGGCCGGCGTCCCTCCGGGTGAAGGATGTCGAAGGTGCGCCCGGTGTCTGGGAGATGACCTGGAGCTTCGCCGGGCCCGACGGTCGCGCCACCTTCGAGTGGATCGAGATCGAGGGCGAGACGGCGAGCCGCTGGCGTCGCATCGGAGGTCACGCGATCCTTGGCGCCCCATAGGCCATCGGCACCCCAGCCGCGTACCTGTTCGCGCGCCTCCGGGTCGAGCCCGCCAGCCGCATGCCCGGCGTCCCGGACCAGCCGCTCCTCGCCGCGCCGTCGTCTCCCATCATGAAGCCAGGCCGGGGGTGGCTCTCCGGACCCGATTTCGGCCATAAGGCCTCAGTGCGAACGGTCCCGGCGCATCTCCGTCGCCCACGTTCGGACCTGGGCGTCCGTCTTGGCCGCCGCTTCCCGAAGCAACCTGAGACGCCCCTTCCAGGTCCTATTCCACCTTGCCCCCCGGCAGCGGCGCGTGCACGGCCACCTCGTCGAGGCCGCGTTTCGAGAGCTCATCGCGAAGCTGCTCAGGGGTGCCCGCGAGGATCGGGTAGGTGCCGTAGTGGATCGGCATCACGTCCTTCACGCCCAGCAGCTCCACGGCCAGCGCCGCCTCGCGCGGTCCCATCGTGTAGTGGCCGCCGATGGGCAGGAGCGCCACGTTCGGCTTGTAGAGCTCGCCGATGAACTTCATCTCCGCGAAGACGTTCGTGTCGCCGGCGTGGTAGATCGTGTAGCCGTTCTCCAGGCGGACCACGAACCCGGCCGGCTCGCCGAGGTAGAGCGTGGTCTCCGCAGCGGCATTCCAGTCGCCCGCCGAGTGGTCGGCGCTGACCATCGTGACCGCGATCTCGCCGACGTGGAACGTGCCGCCCTTGTTCATCCCGGTGACGGCGTCCGCCCCGCCGGGGAGTCGCCGCGCCAGCCAGAGGCTCAGCTCATGGATCGCCGGCCAGACCGGCCGCAGGCGGCTGGCGAGCGCCAGCGCGTCGCCGAAATGGTCGCTGTGCCCGTGGGTGACCAGCAGCAGATCGCAGGCGCTCACCGCCGAGGCAGGCTTCGGGCTCTTGGGGTTCCCGAACCACGGGTCGAAGAGGATCGTCTTGCCGCCCGGCGTCAGGACCTCGACGCAGGCGTGGCCGTACCAGGTGATCGTCGTCGCCGGATCCAGTCCCATCGGTGCCACCTCCGGCGCCATCGTAGACCGGGGTGGCCGCGGGTGCCGCGCTGGCGACGCGTGCATCCCTCGCCGATCCGTCAATCCGGCGTTGACAGTGAAGGGCTGTGCGCTGATCATCGGTGTAAACCTTCAATCAAGCCTCGAGACTGAAGGGATGGGAATGCCTCGACTGGTCGAGCGGCGGTGGGAGGGAAACCCCGGCGCACCGGGGGGACGTAGAGGGCGAGCGTCATTCACCTACCGCGCGTTCGTGCCAGACACGATCTCGGCGCTGGAGCCGACCGTGCAATTCCAGACCGCTGGCGCGGCGGCCGACGCCGAACGGGCGGTTCGGGAGCTCAACGCGCGCGCGAGCACGAGCGGTCTCGAGGCGATCGGGCCCCTGTTGCTCCGGTCCGAAGCGGTTGCGTCCTCCCGGATCGAGGGCTACCAGGTCAGCACGCTCAACCTTGCCAGGGCGCTTGCCCATCCACGGGCGGCCCGCGGGAGTGCCCGCACGGTCGCCGCCAACGTCAGCGCGATGGAGGAGGCGATCGCTCGCGCGGACGATCCGTCGCCGATCCGCGTCGGGGACGTCGAGGCGATCCACCGGACCCTGATGGCGCAGGAGCCGCGTGCCACGCCCGGTCGAGTTCGCGAAGTGCAGAACTGGCTGGGCGGCCGCCTGGACAGTCCTCTCGGCGCGGATTTCGTGCCGCCCCCCGAGGACGAGATCGCGGACCTCCTCGAGGATCTCGCTGCCTTCCTCGAGCGCGACGACCTCCCGCCGGTCGCCCAGGCCGCGATCGCGCACGCGCAGTTCGAGACGATCCATCCGTTCATCGATGGCAACGGCCGCGTCGGTCGATGCCTGATCCACGTCGTCCTGCGGCGCACCGGAGTCGCGCCGCGTTTCGTGCCGCCGATCTCCATCGTCATGGCGGCGCGCCCGACGTCGTACGTAGCCGGGCTCATCGCCTTCCGCGAGGGTCGGGTCGCCGAGTGGGTCGAGTCGTTCGCCAACGCGTGCCAGGTCGCGGCAATCCACGCTGCGGCTCTCGCCGACGACGTCGCCGCCCTCCAGCGGGAATGGACACAGCGGGCCGGGCGCCCCCGCGCCGGGTCCGCGGCGGCCAAGCTCATCGCCCTTCTCCCGGCACAGCCGATCGTGTCTGCCCCGACGATCCGCCTCGCGATCGGGACGAGTCAGCAGCAAGCCCTTGAAGGGCTCAAGGGGCTCGCGGAGGCGGGCGTGGTGCGACAGATCAGCGAGGGGACCTATGACCGACAGTTCGCGGCGGCCGAGCTGTTCGACCTGGTGACCGCCTACGAGGAGCGGGTTGCCGGTCGCCCGAGCGGGTCCTGACAGGGCCGCGGGCATCGCGGTGCTGACCTCATCGGCCCGCCGACTACACTCCTCGCGATGCCCGCCCAGCAGATCGCCCGGAACCTGGCCTTCGTGAACTGGACCGTGCTCGCCAGCCTGGCGGTCGGGTCGCTCGGAGCGGTCGTCCTGCTGCGCCTGCGGACCGATGCCACGAAGGGCTACCTGGGCTTCACTGGGCTCTGCGCGGCCGCCTTCGGCGGGCTGGCTCTGCTCTCCGACGGCGCGCTCCCGACGATCACCGCGGCAGGCTCGCCGATCGCCGTGGACCCGGCGTGGGACCTCATGCGCCGGGCGCTGCTGGCGCTCCTCGCGCTCGGCGCGTTCGCCTACACGATCGCGCTCTTCCGTGGCGCGCGTGCTCCAGCTCTCGGACTCGCGACGCTTGCCGCCGGGATCGGGACGCTTGCCGCCGGGGCGCTCACCTGGGGCGGTGGCGTGATCGGCGCCGTTCCCCTCGCAGTCCAGCTTGTGGTGCTCGCCGGCGCGACGGGCGGGGCGTTTGCTGGGATGATCCTGGGCCACTGGTACCTGGTCACTCCGAAGCTCTCCACCGGGCCGGCGCTCGCGCTCACCCGGGGACTGCTGTGGGTCGTCTCGATCCAGGTCGCGCTGTTCGTCGTGTGGGTCGGCTTCGGGGCCGGGCAGAACCTGGCGGCGTTCGCGCCGCTGACGGGTCCCTGGGCGCTCTTCGTGTGGCTTCGCCTCCTGGTCGGCCTGGTCTTCCCGTTGGTCGTGACGTGGGCCGCAGGGCAGACCGTGAAGACCCGCTCGATGGAGTCGGCCACCGGGCTCCTCTACATTGACGTCGGGGCGATCGCGGCGGGGACGATCCTTGCTGCCGGCCTCTACTTCGGCGCCGGCCTGCTGGTCTGAGGAGGACGAGCGATGCACATCCGGGTCCGGCTCTTCGCCCGCCAGCGCGAGATGGCCGGCACGCGCGAGGTTGAGCTGGAGCTGGGGGCAGGGGCGACGATCGAGGACGCCTGGAGCGCCCTCACTGACCGGGTCCCGGCGATCGCGTCGGGGCGCCGGTACGTACGGTTCGCGCGGAACGGCGACTACGCGGCGCCCGATGCGCTGCTCGCTGACGACGACGAGATCGCCTGCATCCCGCCGATCAGCGGCGGAGCGGGGGATGGGGACGCGGCCGACGACGCGGGCCCGGCCGGTGACGATCCCGTGATCCGCCGCTTCGAGCTGCGCGCGGACCCGTTCCCGGCGACGCTCGCCCGCGAGCTGGCCGATGCCGTCGCGACGCCGGCCGACGGCGCCGTGGTGATCTTCGAGGGTCGCACGCGGTCCACGCCGGGCAGCCCGGCCCCGGGCGAGGAGGCGGAGGCGGCCCGGCACGCGGGACGAGCCGTGGAGTCGCTGGAGTACGAGGCGCTGGAGCCGCTGGTCCAGCGGGTATGGGAGACGATCGCGGACGACGTTGCCGCCCGCTTCGGGGTCCGCCGGCTGGCGATCGCGCACCGCACAGGCGACGTGCCGCTGGGTGACGCGAGCGTCATCGTCGTGGCTGCGGCGCCCCACCGGGACGCCGCGTTCGCGGCGGCGCGCCACGCGATGGACGAGACGAAGGCGCGCGCGCCGATCTGGAAGGCCGAACGGTTCGCCGACGGGCACATCTGGATCGGTGAGCCGGCACGCACGGACGTACCGCAGGAGCGGCACGAATGAAGACTGATCCCCTGGCGGCGTCGCTCGACCGGGTGCTCGGGCTCGCGGGCGACATGGCGGGCGCATGGGGCGCCCGCGCCCGCGCCTCGACGACGCTCGCGCGAGAGCGGGCGCTCCTCCGCCTCTTCGGCGTGTCCGGCCTGGATCGGTCCGACACCTCGCTCGCGTCGATGGTCGTGGAGCGCGCCCTGGGGAACGACCCGGCCCGCCTCGGGGCCGGGATCGCGCTTCCGTTCGCGGTCGCGCTGCTGGAGTACGACGTGACTCCGGAGCAGCTTGCCCTCGACGTCGCGAGCGGCGCGATCGACCTCGCGCTGGAGGCGCAGCTGTTGAACGACCCGGCACGCCGGGCGGCTGCCGAGGCGGAGGTCGGGCGCCTGATGGCACGGGCCGTGGAACGGATCGACGCGAACCGAACCGCGCGCCGCGAGACGATCGACGTCCTGGGTGACGCGCCCCGACCGTGGGTCGGCGTCACGCTCGCCGCGCTCAGCCTCGACGTTGCGCCCGCTGAGGCGGCGGCGCTCGTGGCCGCCGGCGCCGACCTTCTTCGCGTTCGTGTCCCGGCGGTCCGCGAGCTGGTGCTGCGACTCCACGACCGGGGGGTCGAGCCACCCGACTGGCGGCCACATTCACCCGGTGGACACCAGGTCGACGAGGATCCCGCGGACGTCCCGGCGGGCAGCCAGCGCGCCCTCGCCGCGCTCCGGGCACGTGTCGACGAGGCGGCCGCGAAGGCCGGGCGCTACGTCCGGCTCTCCAGCGCCACGTCCGCGCTGGCCGCGCCCGAGCAGGCCCTCGTCGCCGCGCTCGAGCGGGTCGACGTCGTGGAGGCGGATCCGATCGCCGAGATCGTCGCCGACGGCGTGGACGCGGCCCGCGCGCTCGCCGACAGCGCGTTCGCGCATCTCCTCCTGCGTCGCGCCGGTGCCCACGTGCTTGTTGGACCGGGCCCGCTGGTCGTTGCCCCGGACCTCGCCCGGGGCCTGCCGCCGGACGCCGCGATGCGTGCGGGCCGGGCCTTCGCGATGCAGGCGCTCGCGATCGCCTTCGCCCTCGGCGACGGGATCCCCGGACCGCGGATCATCGCCGGCGCCCTGCCGCCCTGGCTGGCCGAGGAACACAACCCGGCGACGCAGGCGCTGGCCGCGGTGGCGCTCCAGCGGGCGGCCTGGCCGGACGTCTCGCTGGCGTTCGAGGAGCCGGCTCCGTCGGGCCGGACCGTGGCGCGCTGGCCCATCCTCCTTGCGATCGGGCTCGCGGTCGCGGGCCCGTCGGCGCTCGTCGTCCGGCGTGCGGGCGCCGATGAGCTGGGCACGGTCGTGGAGTCGACGAGGAGCATGGCGGCGCTGGTTGCCGAGCTGGCGGCGAACCCCGCGGAGGCTCTGGCCCGTCCCGCGGTGGCGGCCCACGCGACCGCGTTGCTCGCGGCGGCGGCGGACACGCTCGAGCGCCTGCGCGACACAGGCTGGGACTCGGTGCTGGGGATGCCGCCGGGCCTGGTCGGGCAGACCCGGCTTGGCGCGGACGCCGTCACCGAGCGAACCGAGGCGTACGACCCCCTGGGGTCGGCGTTCGGCGCGGGCTGACCGGCGCGGGCTGATTCCCGGGCCGGTGTCAGGCGCCGGTCGGTCCGGCCTTTCGGGCCGCCTCGACCCCGCCGAGCGCCTCGCGCAGGCGGCCGATCCACATTACGAGATGTGCCGCATTCCACCGTTATCCGCGCAGGATGCGCACCCCTTCGACCAGGAGGGTGATCGCGAACCAGCCGAACGCAAGGCCCACGGCGAGGTCCACTACGCGGAAGACGAGGGGCGTGGCCCAGCGTCGCCCGAACGCCAACAGGGCCGAGAGGCCGATCGCCCACGTCAGCGCACCGGCCGCAAAGCTGCCGACGAACGCTGCCGCACCGGGAATGGTCTCGTCGGCGAGCCCTCCCGCCGCCAGGCCCCCGCCGACGCTCAGCCAGAAGATGGGCCCGAACGGGTTCGCGATCGAGAGGACGACGCCGGCCGCAAGGCTGCTCGCGCTCGCCGTCGGCGGGGTCAATCCGGCCGGATCGGGACGCCACGCGCTGCGCAGGGCGCCCACCGCGAACCACAGCAGGATCAACCCCCCGCCGACCCCGAGCGCCGCCCGGAGCGTTGCCTCGCGCAGGACCAGGGCGAGCCCCGCGAGCGCGAGCACGGCCCAGGCCACGTCGCCCAGCAGCGACCCGACCTGCACGAGGAGCGCGGGTCGGAAGCCGTGCGCGAGGCCGCGCCGGATCGACTCCGCGTTCACGGCCCCGGGAGCCGACGCGTAGGCAAGCCCGAGTCCCGCTGCGACGAGGAGCATCGGATCGACCATCCCGGCATTGTGGCGGGATCGGCTTGCGCCGGCGTCCCCCTCCCGCGGGGGGAGTGGGCGTATGCATACCCGCGCTGGTGGCGGCATGTACCAGCCAACGACAGCCCCTCCCGCGATGTCTCCTGGTTCGAGAACGTCGGATTCTCGATTCGGCCGATCACGCTCCGGGTGGCCAACCGGGCCCGGCTGCGGCTACAGTCCGGTGATGGCGTCCTCGCCTCGTGCCTTCGTCCTGCGCCACACACGTCTCCGTCCCGTGCCGGGACTCGAGGAGATCCGTCTCCACCTGGCCGACGACGTGCTGCCGCTCTGGCGCGCCGTGCAGGTCGAGACGGAAGATGAGGACGCTGAGCTCCCCTACTGGGCGTTCGCGTGGGCGGGCGGGCTCGCGATCGGCCGGTACCTGCGTGATCACCCCGAGGTCGCGGTGGGCCGGCGCGTGTTCGACGTGGCGTCGGGTTCGGGGCTGTGCGCGATCGCGTCGATGCATGCCGGCGCTGCCGCGGCGACCGGCGCCGACATCGATGCCTTCGCTGCCGCCGCGATCGAGGTCAACGCCCACGCCAGCGGCCGCCGGGTGACCGTCGTGTGCCGCGACGTCCTGGACGAGGAGCCGCCCGAGGTCGACCTCATCCTGGCCGGCGACTGCTGGTACGAGGCCCGCCTCGCCGGACGCGTCCTGCCGTGGCTGCACCGGGCCCGGGACCGCGGGATCGACGTCCTCGTCGGCGATCCCGGCCGCCGCTACCTGCCAACCGATGAGCTGGTCGAGCTCGCCTCGTACGACGTCCGCACCACTACCGAGCTCGAGGACCTCGAGCGCAAGCAGGCCCGTGTCTACGCGTTGCGGCCGGCCTCCGCGACCGCATCGAGTCAAGCCAGGAAGTGAGACGAACCGTGAGATCGATTCTGCTCTGGATGGCCCGCAACCCCTGGCTGCGCGAGCACCTGCCCCGGCTCGGGTTCGTGCGCCGGGCCGTCCGCCGTTTCATGCCCGGCGAGGATGCCGATGCCGCCTTCAACGCTGCCGCCGGGCTGGCCGCGAGCGGGCAGGGGATCGTCTTCACGCGGCTGGGCGAGAACCTGGTCGAGCTTGCGGAAGCGGACGAGGTCGCGGCCCACTACCGCGCGCTGCTCGACCGCGAGACGTCGCTGCCCCGTCGGCCGGAGCTCTCGGTGAAGCCCACGCAGCTCGGGCTCGACATCGACGCGGAGGCCTGCTTCCGGCACCTCGACGGGCTGGCCGGGAGCGCCGCCGACGCTGGCACCTGGCTCTGGCTGGACATGGAGGGCTCCGGGTACGTCGACGCGACACTGGACCTCTACGAGCGCCTCCGGGCAGCGCATCCGAACGTGGGAGTCTGCCTCCAGGCCTACCTGAAGCGGACGCCGAAGGACCTGCGGCGAATCCTTCCCCTCGAGCCGGCCGTCCGTCTCGTGAAGGGCGCCTACGACGAGCCGGCGGCGATCGCGTACCGCCGCCGGCCCGAGGTGGACGCGGCCTACCAGGCGCTTGCGCTGGTGCTGGCCGAGGCGGCCCGCGACGGGCGTGCGCGCTGCGCCCTCGGCACCCACGACAGCGGCCTCGTCGAGCGGATCGCGGCGTTCGCCGACGCCGCAGGGGTGGCGCGCGGGTCGCTGGAGGTCCACATGCTGTACGGGATCCGCGCCCGCGAGCTGGCCCGGCTCCGGGTGGCCGGCTTCCCGGCATTCACGCTCATCGCGTACGGAGACTTCTGGTACCCGTGGTACATGCGCCGCCTGGCGGAGCGCCCGGCGAACGTGCTCTTCGCGCTCCGCCAGCTCCTGCCGTAGCGGCGTCGGCGGGGTCGCGCGCCGAGGCGAGCGCACGGGCTAGTGGACGCGCGATTCCAGGCCCGTCCAGAACGGCTCGCGCAGCTCCGTCTTGAGGATCTTGCCGGTCCCGCCTTTCGGCAGGGCGTCCCGGAAGTGGATCTCCCGGGGGACCTTGAAGCGCGCCAGCCGCGCGCGGCAGAACGCCTTGAGCTCCTTCGCGCTCACGTCCATCCTCGGCTTGAGGACCACCAGCGCGACCGGCGCTTCCCCGAACGTCCCGTCCGGCGCGGCGACGACCGCGCACTCAAGGACCGCCGGGTGGGCCGCCAGCGCGTTCTCCACCTCGACCGATGAGATGTT
>Ga0307375_10004121_pt1 | contig 14050 bp, 15 predicted proteins | sample TR1MG_FD_202531 | JGI IMG/M metagenome (GOLD analysis project Ga0307375, IMG submission 202531) | Soil microbial communities from Risofladan, Vaasa, Finland - TR-1 | ecosystem: Environmental > Terrestrial > Soil > Coastal area > Acid sulfate soil | place: Finland: Risofladan, Vaasa | collected...
AAGATATTAATTCCTCTAGTTTTTTTAAGTCTTCATCCTCTTTAATTTCTTCTTTAGAATCATACTCCATTATATGTTTCTTAGGATCATACTTAGTAATTTTACCAGTATCCCTAAACCATTTTAATTTAGCATCAGGAGGACAATTAGGATTTTGAGCGGCATAATAAGATACCCCATCATTCTTACCTCTTCTTAATACTTCTGCTAATACTTCAGAAGGACAATTAGGATTTCTAGCAGCATAATAAGATACTAAATCATCCTTACCTCTTCTTAATATATCACTTAATATTTTAGGGTCAGTAGTTGTTTTAGCTACTTCTTCTGTATATAAGGGTTGGGCTATTTTTATTATTCTCATTTTAATATTTCTTCCAAATTCTTTTTAAGAGCCGGCCTTTCAATTTTGTCGGGAAGCATATCTAATACGGATCTTAATATTCCTGGCGACATTTTAGTCATTCGATTTCCAATGTTTTTGATAATTTCATCTTCCGTATTTGTATTTATTAATAGCAGGATGCCAACAGTGTATGGACAAATAATTGGATCAAAGAAATTTTTTTCTGCTTTTTTAAAAATATAGGTTAAGAAATTGTTGTCTCTGTATTTTTGATCTTTTAATAAGAGCTTGTACATTGTGATTGTTACTAGTCGTGTAACTTGATCGTCATTGCCATAATTATTTTTTAGGTCTCGAGCAAAAGAAATGGCTTCATAATATTTTTTAGATTTGAAAGATTCGTTTATTTGTTCTATTCTTTGTTTTAGAAGGGGCATTGGGCACGTAGAGCCAGTATTATTTTTGTTTTTACCAGCGTTCTTGATATTTTCAGGGCTTATATTATTAAATTGTTGTATTAGTCTTTCAGAGGCTTCTTCTTTAGAAATATCTGGATTTTCATCTTTAAGCTCTTTGACAAACTCCATTATTTCTTTCATATGTGCACCGGGCTTTATGTTTAATATTTGCATAACTTCGTTGCCATTAAGTATAGGAGGAATAGTTGAATCTTCTATAGGTTTCAGAGATATTAATGCGTCTTGCAATTGGGTTTCTAGATTTTGATATTTAGAAACTATTTCTGGGTCTATATTAACATCCTTGGCCATAGCATCAGCGGCAGCAAGGTTGAATACATCCAGCCAGTTTAAAGATTGTTCTCCTATTTGTCTCAGAAAACGTCTCATAGCTCTTATCCCATTGACATTTTCTTCTGTAAATTTGTGAGGCCTCATGTGATATCTTGCCATTCCTGCTACCTGTTGGATATAGGGTTCTAGTTTTAGATAACGAAGGATATATTCGGCCATTTTTTTACTTTCATCTTCGTGTCCGAGATAGGATGTTCTTTCTGGATAATTTTTACTTGGGACTTGTATGTCTAGGTATGTTTTTCCTAAGTCATGCATTAGAGCGGCAAGTATCATAGTTATTCTTTTTTCAGGATCTGCCTCTTTGTATTTCTCGATTATATTTTTGACAACTTCCATTGTGTGAGCCCATATTGTTAGTTTGTGATGGGGATTGTTTTGTTCCATATCGAGTGGTGCAAGTTTTCCTTCATATTGGGATCCTTTTAGTGCTTCTGCTATAATATCATCCCAAAGACCAGTATTCTTCATTAATTGGATTGCGTATTCTGCGTTAGGATTTTTTAGCATTTTAGATATTTCTATTCCTATTCTCTCTTTGGATATTTTCTGTTTTATAGTGTCCCGGAGAGAGGGGTCTTGCATGGCTTGGTAGGTCTCAGGGTCTATATTACCGTTATATTTAGCTGTAAAACGTATAACTCTAAATATCCTAAGGGGGTCGTCTGAGAACGTTTTAAGGGGCTCTGTGGGCGTCCTAATGGTATCTGTGACGAGATCTTTGAGTCCTTTGCCAGTGAAGTCAACAATTTTATTATTAACAATGTCATAAAATAATGAATTTATCGTAAGATCCCTTCTGTGGGCATCTTCTTGAGGGGTTGCAGGTTTTAATTCAGGTATTCTTGAGTTTTCTGGATAAATTTCTGAGCGTGCTTGGGCGAAGTCTATTTCTTGCGTTTCGTTGTTTATCATGATAGATGCCACTGCCGTTGTGATAAATTTGCTTTTTTCGGGGTTAGATCTGATAATATGTGGATCTTTTAAAGCCATATGTTGAGTAAGCAGTTTGGCAAAATCTTCTCCTGAAATATTACTAAGCATTATGTCTATGTCATTCGATGGTATTCCTATCAATTTATCTCTTACAATGCCTCCAACCAAAAACGCCTCAGTGGATGGAGTATGTTCTTTAATTACATCCTTAATAATAGAGAGTAACTTTTGTTCATATGGGGTAAATTGTATATTGGTATCAATTTGCATGTTATATTATACCAAAAAAGCAAGGGGAAATCCTGTAATTAAGAATGAGTTATATTATGTCCTATCAGAATAATCGAAGTACCATTTAAGTCGGATTATTCCCACCCCCGTTATAGAATCTAGGGGGAGTGCTAGGTTGAGATAGACATATTCAGAAGTGTTATTGTCGATATTTGCTATGGATATATTGTATGAGTTTGTCGGGCTGTCGTCTGTATTTATGCCCTGGAAGTATTCATTTGGAACAATATCGTCTCGAAGTAAGTAATTTTTAGAAATGCCAAAAATATTGTTTTCAAATTCAATTCCTTCTAGGGCTATAAGAGCTAACTTTATATTTGCAATTCCTCTTGTGTTAGGAATATTAAGTTGAATGATTATGTTTTTAGATGTCTCTCCGGGAGCTATTGTACCGAATGAAGTTGATCTAGCGAACGAAGTATCTATTGTTTCAGTATTATCGCTAGCACTGGTCTGTTGAGTAATTCTAAATCCTTCGGTAGAACTAATAAACGTAGTAATTACTTCTTGGAGTGGCGATGATGTTGTAGTGGTCGTAGTAGTTGTTGGGGTTGTTGTAGTTGTGGTCATATTTGCATTAATTATCTAAGTTAAAGGTTTAGGTTAAAAGTTTTTCAAGTATTTGCTATTTGGGCATGATGTATAATATTACATTCCCAATTCATATATTATTCTCTAATTTGATTATTAAATCCTTGATGAGTTTATTTAACTTCAACTGATATATTGTTGGTTTTTTCATTAACCCGTATTATGACAGTATTATTTCCTAATTTGAATCCAATATAACGAGATTCTATTTCAATGTTGTCAGCGCCTAACTCAGCACTTGCAGTTTTTGCCTGAAAGTATTTTTCCATGTTCTTAGGAAGTTTGATAGTTTGATGAGAATTAGTTATTAAGATTAATTCAGAAATATCATTCTCTATGTCGTTCCATTTATGTTCTAATTCGCTTACTTCTTTGCCTTCTTTAGTTCTTGCTTTCCATAATGCCATAATAAATCTCCTTATTTTCTTGTGATTATTATACAAGAAAAATTGTATAATATACTGTGTTTAATAATGGTGGGTTGTAAAAATGAGTGAATTAAAGTCGGCATATGATTTGGCTAACGAAAGAATAATATCTTCTAGCTTTAAAAAAGAAAAGACCGAAGAAGAAAAAGAAGAAGGTTCTTTTGATTTTATAAAAATAGACGAATTTTCAGATAGAGAAGACCGTGTGCTTGAAGAGGATAATTCTAACGAGACTAAATTGATTATTGGGCGAGAGAAAAGGCAGGAAGAAGATCCTATGAAAGAGATTAAGGTAGTACAACCAGAAACAGTTTATTTTGATGATAAGCCGATGGAAGTTTGCTGGAATGGCCATTTTCTGGATTATGGCGGTTTTGCAAGAATGAATCGAACAATGGTTTTTGGACTATCAAACAGGAACGTAAAAGTAAAAGTTGAAATTGAGCCTAATGCCGTTCATGTAAACGGAGTAACCCAAAAAGAAATAGAAAGAATGTCCAATGCTCAAATTTCTCCTACAGCACCTAAAGTTTTTGGAGTAACCGTTCCGATGAATTTGAGCTATCCTGGCAAGAAAATACTTTATACAATGATAGAAACGTCAGACGGAGTTCATAAAGATTATTCTGGTAAATTGAATTTGACAGATGAGATATGGGTGCCAACAAAGTTTGGGAAGAAGATTATGGAGAGCAGCAATATTTACCCCCCTATTCACGTAATGCCACTTGGAGTGGACGTAAATCGATATTCTCCTAAGGCGGGCTTAATGGATTTTGGTCCAGCAATGAGAAAATTTAAGTTTGTAAGTGTTTTTAGGTGGAGCTACAGAAAAGGTTTTGATATTTTGCTTAGATCTTATTTAGAAGAATTTTCTAATGATGATGATGTTACATTGCTTTTGGTTTGTCGGGCGGTAGATTGTCCAGAAGAAATAGGGGCGCAGAGAATAAAGGAAGATTTTGAGGCGCTTAAGCAGTCTATTAATAAGTTAGAAGCGGATTTGCCTCATATAGCTCTTTGTACTCGTCCAATTCACGAAAGAGATATGCCCAAGCTTTATAATTCGGCAGATGCTTTTGTATTAATCTCAAGGGGGGAAGGATTTGGATTGATTTATTTAGAAGCAGCTGCGACGGGATTGCCGGTTATAGCAAGTAATTGTTCGGGGCAGACAGAATTTTTGAACAAGGAAAATTCATACCTTGTTGACCCAGACGCCTATGTAGAAGCAACAACAAACGGTAAGCTGTCTAGAATGGCTAAGTTATGTCATTTTTACGAAGGGCAGATTTTTCCTGACTTTGGTAGAACTGCAATTGAAAAGGTAAAAGAGAATATGAGATTTGTCTATGAAAATTATGATGAGGCAAAAATTAAGGCGAATAAATTACGGAAATTAGTTGTTAATAATTACACGTGGGATATGGCGGTTGATAGAGTTTATAGAAGACTAAAGGAAATAAGTTAAGGAGTTAAAATGGATCTTACTATGAGTTGTAAAGTGTCGTTGAGTAAAAGGTTAAGGGCGTTGGTGGGCAAGGAGGGTACAATTACATTGGTTACGTCTGGTCTAGTAGATGGTAAGGGAATAGGATCTCTATCTCTAAGTTCAGATGGTACTGATGTTGCAAGCACTTTCGATCCAATAGGTATAGAGACGGCCATTATGATTACTCCTATTGAAGCGACTGATGAAGTTCCTAATAGCGACACTATATCTCATGCCAGTATTTTTTCAACCGTGCCAGAAAAAGGACAAGAAGGTTCAGTTGTAAAAAAAATAGCAGTCGTAAGTCCTCCGGAAAAAGGACAAGAGGCTCGAGCAATAAAAGAAAAGGTGTTAACCCCGCAAGCCTTTTCTCAATTAGATGAGCCGGAGTGTCGGGAATTTATTTGTGATTTTGAGGAATTAATAGAGGCAGTGGGAGTTGCTCGACAGAAGCAGTCTACTATTAACTTAGAAAACGCAAAGGACGATAGAGAATATGCAGTATTAAAAGAACAGAAAGATAAAGAAGAGGCCATAGATATCCCTGCTTGGATTGTAAATGATAAGACGGGCGCTCTTTCTATAAACGATCTGGACATTAATTTGCTAATGAATAGTCCTTTTGATTTGAGCAGAATTCCGGCTCGCAAAATAGCATCGAGTAAGGATTTGAAATCTCTGTTGAAATCTGGTTATGTAAAATTTGTTTCTCCTAAAGAAAGAGAAACTTATATATCTAAAGCGGTCGAAGCAGAAAAAGTTCCGGAATTGGATGTTTTTGATAATCACATGCGAGCCAAAGCTAATATGAGTAATATTGTAGATACTACTATCAACGAAGAAGATAGTTTGACGGTAACAGAAGGTGATATTGATAATCCTAGTGATGAAGAATCTATGATAACAAATTTAACCCAAGATATGCCTGTTGTTAAGTCCTCAGCCTCATCTGCCGCCACCTCATCCTCTGCTTCGTCCTCAAAGACAATCCACAGTAATAGAGCACCGCAATCCTCCGTGCCGAACAACCCTGCTATTAAGATGGTTCGAAAGATAAACTAACCAGCAGTCTTTCTGAAAATTAATAAAAGGGAATAACGCTGTTGAATTAGAAATAATTTAAAGAGCTTATTGTAGGCTTTTGTAATTAATATCAGCGAAACGGAGAAAATAAAATGGCTATCATATATTATCCTAATAGGGTTTTTAAGGGGAAGGTTCCTGCTATTGATAGAACAATGGCAAAAAGACAAACGGAAACAAGTCAAGGAAACAAAAATATTCTTGCTTCAGCACTGGATGTGACCATAAGTTCAAACGAAGCGTCTGGATGGCAAATTGATTCTATTGGTTTTTCTTTCAGCTCAGCCACTGCCAGAAATTATAGTGCTAAAATCAAAAACGGTCGGAAAGTTGTAACAGACCTTAATGATTATCTCTGGTTACAAATGACAACTACTCTTCCTCAACGAATTATATTGGATGCAGGTTTTTATAACGGAACAGAGTTGGCGACGGAATTACAGACTCAAATGAATGCGAATACGGCTTTTGCTGCATATGGTGTTACCTTCACTGTTGCTTATGATACTACAACGGGGCTTTTTACTATTACGCCGAGCACAGGAATGGTGAGATATCTCAACACCAATCCGTCTCAAACACTGAGAACCATAGACAGTATTGCCGGTCATCTTTTTGGACTGAATGAAGATAGTGCTTTTGCGGCATCAGTGTCAAGCGATACGGCTGTGGGAGGTTTAAATTCTTTGTCAGATATTATTAACGAAACTGCATCTGCTGTTCTTAATGATTTTGACGACGGAACCTACATCCTTTCGATTGATCAGGCGCTTATTTTGGAGTCAAACAGCGGAGTAAATGTTTCTATTAATTATACTGTTGTTCATGAGGATTTAGTATAAGTGAAAAAATTGATAACAGATGCGTCTAATGAATGCGGAGGTTTTAGGCCACCCAAGGGACATCTTGATACTCAAATGTTCCCTGAATGTGAGGGATGGCCAACTGACAGAAATATTGTTAAGAAAACTGTTGAAAAAAGAAAGAAACACGAAAAGAAAAAGAAGGCGTCTGTAAATAAGGAAGCTAAATTAGGATTTCCAATTAGTACTCATGATGCTCGGGGTATATGGGATCAATGGAAGCGTAATGAGATTGATTCTAAAACATTTGTAGATCAGATGATGAAACTAAAAGCAACATCTGGATTTCCTGGATTGACTAACGAACCATCAACGAGAAAGGCGATAATCAATATATTAGATACATTTGATGGAACCGAAGATTATGCTTCAACTGCTATGTATTTGGATAGATGGTTGTCTGCTGAAGCGCAAATAGAAGCAGATCCGGAAATATCTGGAAAAATGGCTACAAAATTTAATCTAAAACGGTATATGGAATCATAAGGAAGATAAATCATAATGAAACTTATAAAAACAGCAAATGGAAATAAATTAAGAATTACAAGAGAAGAATGGGAAAAAATAGGCAGGGAAGCTAAATGGAATAAGAAAGATGTCGTAAATCCCAAAGAAAAAGGTAAGTGGAAGGGGTATTCTCAAGAAGAACTTAGATCTAAACTTAGCAAAGCAAAAGAAAGACAGAAAAAAAGAAAAGAAAAGGGGAATAAGGCCAATCCTAAAGATACAGAATTGATTAGAGAACTTAATTTTGCCCTTAGATCTAAAACTGGTTGGGGCAAAGTTTAATAAGTTTGTTGGGGTACAAAGAGTATAAGGTAGGGTAATCGTATGTCAATTCAGACCAGAACAACTGCACTTCAAAATGAGATAGTTCGTTTATATTGTACTTTTGATAGAGACGGTAGACTGACTAATCCGGCAGCACAGCCACTAGTTGAAATTATTGGTTCCGATGGCGTTACTGTGTTAGATAATATTAGTGCCCGTCAGGAAAGTGTTGGTTTGTTTTACGTCGATTGGTATGTCCCTGCCGATTTGCCTCTTGGACAGTATTATGATCGGTGGACCTTTCAATGGGAGTCTACCACAAGTGTTACAGAATTAGTAATGGTCTTTTCTGTTTTTGGACTGGATTCTTATGTTAATTTTATAAGTAAAGGCATTAGTCATCAAATCTCATCCAGGGTTGTTCAATTGATGACAGATTTGACTAATGATTTTATTTATGAAGCTATGCATATTCCTGTCTATTTTGAACAGGGTATGAGGATACAGCAAGAGCATCAACAGAAAAGAATCAAAGAATATTACTATTTTGTTTTAGATGCTGATAAATATAGTATTGACGCTGAAACGATTTATTTTAATAATGGCCAAAGATTTACTGTATGGGAATATGTTACTCCTTTTTATTCTAGCAGCTCTACTAGTAGCGAAAGCGCAGGCAATGTATCTAGTAGTTCTAGTTCCAGTAGTTCTGTAGATTCGTCTTCTTCATCTACATCCGTGTCGTCTTCATCATCATCTGTGTCAAGCGAGTCTGTTGGAAATGTTTCAAGTTCGTCAAGCTCTGGTTCAGCTCCCACTACTACAACAACAACTACAGAATGGTCATATAGGCCTATTCTTACTTGCGTTGGAACAGGTGACCCGACTAGCTCAGGAGTATTGACTAAAGTTAGTGGCATTGGTCCAGATACAATTACGTTTATAGATTACTCTAAGAAAGAAAGTAAGTTTTCTACGATTTATAATTTGGCATATCGGAACTGGAATCAAGATCCAAGACCCATTGTAAGAGTTAATAATAGAATAATTGACGACGGATGGTATAGTGATTATAATGGAAGAATTTATTTTGATGGCTTGATGTCGCCAGAAGACAGTATAAATGTTGCTTATAATTTTGCTTATTTTAGTACGGAAGAAGTTCTGTCATTTTTGGATTTGGGATTGAAGATGATGAATGCAGTTCCTCCTGCTAGCATAGTTTATAGTGGTTTGCTTGGTATGCCTCCTGAATGGGACGCTCCTGTGTTGCTTTATGCAGCAATTACTGCTCTAAAGCGATTAATTTTCGGACTCAATTTCCAAGAGAAAATGATTATCTTCGGAAGGCCTGATGATGGTTTAACCGACGGAGCAAAGGCCGCAATTAGTACTTTTCAACAGCTATATCAAGAATACAGTACGCTTTGGACGGAAGTTAAGAAAGATGCTAAGACAAGAAAGCTTTATGGTATGGCACAGTACGTTACGCCTGAGTATACTTTACCGGGAGGTAGGTCCCGATGGTTTAGATATTTGTATAAGAGTGGCGCTGGTGGATAAATATAGTTTTTTCTTGTTTATATTAGTTAAGCGTTCTTGCCAACAGCAATATTGCTTCAAAAGCGTCTCTTTTAAAACTTAGTTTCTTAGGATAAATTATGTCGTTTTTTAAAAGATTGTAATATTTTTTCTTTATCGAATATCTTTTTCCGATGTTTTAAATGTTCTTTTTCATCGAACTTATAAAGTAATTCTTTGGTTGCAAAAGGTTTAAGTATTTTGGTCAGTTTTTTTGATGATATGCAGTCGAATCTGAGCACTGGAAGTTTTTGTTCTTCTTTGTTTCTAAATCTAATATTGGTTTTTAATCCCCATTTTTTAAGTAATATTTTTTGTAGTAATTTATTTTCTTCTAAAGTAAACGATTGTGATGATATTTTGCATTGGCGAGTTGCGTTTTGGCATTTCTTAATTCCATTTCTGTATAACCAATCTGTATTTCCATCATCCATAAACCATATTGCTAAAACCTGCTTGTTAAGTATTTTTTCTATGTCATTTGGAATTATTTTAATTTTTTTTCCATTTATTATTTTATAAAACTTTCTTTCTAGTTCTTTAATAAAGTTATGCGTTATTGTTCTTAATGAGAAACTATATATTGTAGTACCTGATCGTTTGTCTTTTGAAACATAACAACTATATGATTTTGGAGTTAATATATTTTTGAAGTGAGCCCCCTTCCATTCTAAATATCCCACTTGTTTTTCTGAATGTTTTTCATAAAAATATCCAAAACGACCTATTCCACCATCTCCCAATAGAGATCCAATAATAATATCCTTAGTCCTTCGATTTAATGGTTTTTCGTTTTTAAGTCTTCGCTGGAAAGTCGCTCCCTTCCTTTTGATGCCGTAGAATTCTCTGAGGAAAGTGAGATGTTCTCTTGGTATATTTTTTTCTTTACTTATTTTGTCTAGAGATATGCCGTTATTATATTTTTCTTTGAACTCTTCTTTGGTTAAATTGATTTTACCTTTTAAAAGAGTGTTGTAAAAATAAATAAGGTGTTTGGATGTTGTTTGAATAATTTCTGGTACGGATTTTCCTTCTTTAAGTAACTTTTGATATTTTTCTAGCGATATATGCTTCTTTTTTCTGTGTGTTGGTTTTGCTAATTGTTTGTTGCTCTGTTTTAATCTAAAGCTTTTAGTTTTTGTTAATAATTCCTGCCTGCTCTTTTCTTTTTTGGTTTCTGATATTTGTTTGATAACCTTATTTGATCTAGGCAATGTTCTTTTGTCAGTTTTCATAATATCTATCTCCTTAATATAAATTATACAGTAAAATTCTTAAATTGTCAACTTTGTTATTAAAAAGAATAATTAGGATAAAGGGTTTTTCTCCTCAAATCTCGAAATATATACCTGGTAATTATAATGAGCTATTTATGCAAGACAGACCGTTATTAAGTGTTACTGAAATTATTGATGACTCTACCGGAATATGGGCCGGAGATTCATGTGAGTATTCTATTTGTTCTGGAGATCTTGAGGATTTTCTTAGAGACTATGGAGAAAAAGGCGCTAAAGAAATTTGTAAAACATTAGATTATTTAAAGAAGGCCGTTATGGAAGAATATTTGCCTAGGTCTCAGGAACAGAAAAAAGAATCTAAAAACAAAATGAAAATTAAGATGTCTAAAGTCCAGTGGGAAAAGATTGGAAGGCTGGCTGGATGGATTAAAAACACCTAAGACCAAGATATTGTTTCACTTCATCGTTATTTCCTCGTTACCCTCCCTCTCTCTCTCTCATAATTTCCTAGTTTTTTTTCTTATTTTGTATTGTTTTTTTGTATAATAAGTAATATGAATAATTATCAATATCCGAAAGACCTTGTAAATAGAATAATAAATAATGACTGTATGGATGTTACAAAATACATTCCTGATCGGTCGGTAGATATGGTTCTATGTGATTTACCATATGGGTTGACCGCAAACAAGTGGGATTTCATTATACCTTTGGATTGGTTGTGGAAAGAATATGCCAGATTAATTAAACCTAATGGAGTGGTCGTCTTAACATCTCAGGGTAGGTTTTCCGCTCAATTGATTATGTCTTCTGAAGGTCATGTAGATTATAAATATTCAATGGTATGGATAAAGCCCAATCATACTAATTTTGTTAATGCTAAAAAACAGCCGCTAAGAAAGCATGAAGACTTATTGGTTTTTTATAATGATCAACCTGTTTACAATCCCCAAGGACTTGAAAAATTTAATAAAATGACAAGACAGGGGGCTAAAATGTCTGATAGTTATGGCGGTAATAAAAATGGCAAACCTCGAGCATCCCAGTATTTTCAAGAATATACTAATTATCCAACTGATGTTATTTATACGCAAAAAGCAACAACTAAAAAACATCCTACAGAAAAACCAGTAGAATTGTTTTCTTACTTAATGAAAACATATACAAATGAAGGAGGCCTTGTTATTGATAATTGCGTGGGATCTGGAACGACTGCTGTGGTTGCCAAGTGTTTAAAAAGAAATTTTATTTGTATTGAGAAAAATAAAGAGTATTATGATATGGCAATAAAAAGGCTGCGGGATAGCGACAAAGAGGAAGAAAAAATAAAGATGCCGCTCAGAAACAATAAAGAGGATAAAACTCAGAGTAAAAAAGGAGAAGGTAATAAAGTTGCTAGTATTTTTGATGATTTTTAGTTGATAATTTAGTTTTAGAACAAGGATATTTTACTTTTTAATATGAATTATAAGTAGAATATCTTTTTAATTTATAAGGGGGTGTATTATGAAACTTATTAGGAGAGCTGGCAAATCAATTATTAGAATGAGCAAGGAGGAGTGGTATTGCATTGGTTTTGAAAATAAATGGTTTAAAACTGCTCAAAATAGTGTGTTTTATGATGGCATGACTTTTACGGACAAAACCCGTGGCAGAATTAAGGTTTTAAAGACGTATCCGGAAGATGGAGTGATGGAGGCTGAATCTGAGGATGGTCAAAAATTTATGATAGACATGGAAACTTATGAAATAATAACTATAGATGTTGAGGATTATAAAAAAGAGAAAAGAGAAAAGAAGCAAAGAGAAGAAAGAGAAAAGTTAGAAGAAATAGCGAGAAAAGAAAGGGATAGAGAGGAGAGGAGGAGAGAGAAGGAGAGAGAGAGAATAGAAAGAGAAAACGAGACGCCAGAAGATAGAGAAAGAAGGTTGCGACAAAGACTAGAAGAAAGAAGAACAAGAACGTGGGAAGAGGAGAGTAAAAAGGTTAGAGATATTACAAAAGTCGATGAAGCTTTCTCAATAGGATGGCTTGCTAAACATGGTGTTCTTAATATACAGATTCCAGATGTAGATGCCAAGGGTTATGATTATGTTGGTCCTTTTTTAGAAAGATATAGAAGAAATGCCGCAGAAGATCTAAATACCGCGCATAATTTTCAAATATCTAATCGATATACTGATGAAGGTAAAGTTGCAAAATATTCCACAGAAATATCGATTTGGACGGGTGGCATAAGTAAAGACATTAGAGATAAGATTATGTCATCTCTTGGTTTAACTACTGGTGCGATTAAAGATACATTATATAATACCGAAGCGATGTGGGATTTAATAAGGATAGGATTCAGGCCCGGAAGAAATACCGAAAATATATCAAGAATAAGAGAGGCTATTCCGGATGAGCTTAAGAGAGATTTTGATTTAGGCGCTGCAATGTAATATGAAAATTTGTAAAACATTAGATTATTTAAAGAAGGCGGTTATGGAAGAATATTTGCCCCAATCTCAAAAGAAAGGAAGTAATAACAAAATGAAAATTAAAATGTCTAAAGTTCAGTGGGAAAAGATTGGGAGAATGGCTGGCTGGATGCAAAAGAGGGCTCAGCAGGTAATAAAAGAATGGGAAAATAATGGAACGAAATATTATGAGATAGACGATTTAACTTTAGAGGGCGTACCAGATACTCAAAGATATTCTGATCTTGCAAGGGGAGAGGAACATAGGGTTATAGGTGGCGATAAGGGTGATCTTTTGTTTAGTGGGTATTCTGTTGATGAAGAAAATCAAGTTACTCATGTTTATAAGCCTGTTTTAAGGACATCTTTTGATTTAAATTCAGATCAAGCAGTTGAAATCGCCTTTGAAATTTTAATGGAATCTTTTTCTTCTGTTGGATGGGAAACCCTTTATCATTCGTAATATGAAAATTTATAAAATAGCTAAAAAATCTTCTATGGAAGTTCTTAAAGAAAATAGAACTTCTTTATCTGATGAAGAAAGAGAAATTTGCATGAAAGAAAAGGCAGTATGGCATCATGGACCAAATGGAGGAGAAAGTCCTGCCGTGTGGAAATCTAAAAATTCTAAAGGCGAAATTACTTATGTTACTAATACCCATAGAGCATATCAAACAGCTCCGACTCTTAAGGGTGCCATTAAGAAATTTCACGATTTTATAAAAAGTACCGCTTCTGTTGACAATAAAATAATTAAGACCGCTTTTACTACAGATCAGAACAGGAAAAAAATAGAAGATAACGAAAAAGATATTAAGTCTTTAAAAAGTGATATTAAGGACGTTAAAAGAGACTTAAAAAATTTTGAAAAAGTTATAGAAAGCTTGAATATAGGTAACAGGAGATACTGGCAGGAGAAAACAGTTTTTACATCGCTTCAACGTAAAATAGAGAAATTTGAAAAGGTTGAGATTGAGTGGAAGAAGTATAAGAAAGATATGGATGCTGAGATTAAGCGTTTGATTGAACAAAAACCAAGGGCGTCTATATAATGAATTGGTATAGGATAGCTCAAAAAAAGGAGAAGCAGCCTTATAAAATTTTTAGGTTGGCACATGGAATCGAAACTTATATTAATGAAGTATGGGCTTATTCTTC
>Ga0307375_10004123_pt1 | contig 14046 bp, 18 predicted proteins | sample TR1MG_FD_202531 | JGI IMG/M metagenome (GOLD analysis project Ga0307375, IMG submission 202531) | Soil microbial communities from Risofladan, Vaasa, Finland - TR-1 | ecosystem: Environmental > Terrestrial > Soil > Coastal area > Acid sulfate soil | place: Finland: Risofladan, Vaasa | collected...
CACGAACATAGGTAGACCCAGTCGGGTTAAATGCTTGTTTATTGTTGTTGAAACGTTATAGCCCATCCACAAAAAACTTTATATTACTCAATCACTATTGTCAATTCCAAAGCCATTAGTTACCGACGCTCCAACAGTACTTGACAGCAACTCAGGGCTGGCTGGAGGCCCGCCGTGGTGGCAGAAGATTGGTAGTGCTCGCCCGTTGCGTCAGCTCTAGCGCCCCGTTCCTGCGTCAGCAATAATTTGTGATGTCCAGTCCGGTGAGACACCGATTTAACTGTGGTGCCGTTGAGCCTGTTTGACAGCATGGTGGTGGAGGGCCCTGCCACGGGGACCGTGGATTGTTGCTACGAGCACGAGCGTCAGACTTCTGTTTTTCCTCGCCCTCCCCGGGTTGGGCACTCACCAACGAGAGGAGCAACTATGGACATTGTCCACTACCGCTGCGCCGGCCTCGACGTTTCCAAACGAGACGCCAAGGTCTGCGTGCGCGTCCAAGCACCAGATCGAGCGAGAGCCACCTCCACGGTCACGACGTGGGGATCGGTGACCAACCAGATCCTGGCCCTGCGCGACCATCTGATCACGGAGCACGTCACCCTGGTAGTGATGGAGGCGACGTCTGATTATTGGCGGCCGTTCTACTACGTCTTGGAAGACGGCCCCTTCGAGGTGCTGCTGGTGAACGCGCGTCACGTGAAGAACCTGCCCGGTCGAAAGACCGATGTCTCGGACGCTGCGTGGCTGGCCCAACTGGGCGCCCACGGTCTGGTGCGCGGATCCTTCGTGCCGCCCGAGCCGATTCGCCAACTACGTGATCTCACCCGCACCCGCACCGCCATCGTGCGCGAACGGGGTCGCGAGATCCAACGACTGGAGAAGTTCTTGGAGGACTCGGGCATCAAGCTCTCCTCGGTGGCGAGCGACCTCACCGGCGTTTCCGGTCGTGCCATGCTCGACGCCTTGGTGGCGGGTGAACGGGACCCCGTGGTGCTGGCTGACATGGCCAAGCGCCGACTGCGCTCGAAGCTCCCCGAGTTGACTGAAGCCCTCACGGGACGCTTCAACGACTACCACGCCTTCTTGGTGAAGGTGCACCTCAACCTGATTGACGAACACAGCAAGGCCATCGAGGAGATCACCGCGCGAATCGAGGAGGCCATGGCGCCTTTTGCCAGCGCCCGGGATCTGCTGGTGACGATCCCGGGCGTCTCCACCAAAGTCGCTGACGTCATCATCGCCGAGACCGGGGCGGACATGACCAGGTTTCCGACGGCGGGGCATCTGGCTTCGTGGGCCGGAGTCTGTCCGGGGTCCAACGAGTCGGCCGGTCGTGTGAAGTCCACGCGCACCCGTCCGGGCAACCCTTATCTCAAGGGCGCCCTCGGCATCGCGGCGATGGTGGCGGCGCGTTCTAAGGACACCTATTTCTCGGCCAAGTATCGCCGCATTGCCTCACGTCGCGGACCGATCAAGGCCGTGGTCGCCCTCGAGCACGCCACGCTCGTCGCTGTCTGGAACATGCTCGCCACCGGCGAGACCTACCACGATCCGGGTGGGGACTACTTCACCCGCCGTGATCCGGAGCGGGCCAAGCGACGAGCGCTCGAGCAACTTCAACACTTGGGCTACACGGTGACTCTCGAACCATCAGCGGCTTAGGCCCGGAGTACTTTTCGGGAAATCTTCGCGTCAGTTCTACGGTGTCGAAGACAGCGGGCTTCGCGGGTGCTTGGACTCAGGCCTTCGCCAACACTGCGCTGACGGTGCGGTCTCGGGCCGCGTAATCGCCCGCAATTGCCTGAAAACCGACGAGCACCAGCAGCACGATGAGCGGTACGGACCAGCCGTGTGAGGAGTCGTAGAGGACACCGATCAACACCGGGCCAATCGCCGCGATCAAGTAGCCCAATCCCTGCGCCATGCCCGAAAGGGCCATCGCTTCGTCACGACTCGAGGTTCGCACGACCATCATCATGAGAGCCAGGCCAATCGAGGAACCCTGCCCCCAACCCAACAGCACCGCCCAGAGGACGTCGAGGTGGTGGGGGTCCACGAGCAGCCCTGCAATGGCGAGCGCCATGGAACCGGCACCAATCGCCACCCCGAGGCGTTGGTCGTTCATCTTGTGGGCGACCCAGGGAGCGATAAGGGCACCGAGCATCCCCACGATGCTGACCAGCGCGAGCAGAAAACCAGCGGTCTCACTCGGCGTGCCCCGGTCGCGAAAAATCGTGGGCAGCCAAGTCACGGTCGCGTAGAACTCGAGGGACTGCAGGCCCATGAAGATCGTGACCGACCACGCCACCGAATTACGCCAGAGTCCATGGCTCGGCCGTCGTTGGTCGAACGCGCTCGCGCGACGACCGAGGGCGCGCGATGGCAGCCAGAGAACGATCGCCAGTACTACGGGCAGCGCCCAGAAGCCAACGGCGAGGTGCCAGTTCTGGCCCAGCACCCGGTAGAGGGGAACCGTCGTTCCCGCGGCCAGCGCAGCGCCCCCGCTCAACATCATCGCGTAGAGCCCGGTCATGAGCCCGACGTGATCGGGGAAGTCCTGCTTCAAGATCCCGGGCATGAGCACGTTGGCGATCGCCGCGCCAACCCCGATGAGAAGCGTGCCAAGAAAGAGACCCGTTAGAGCCGGGAGCGAGCGAACGAGCACACCGGCGAGAAGCGTGAAGAGACAGCCGAGTAGGACGGCGCCAGACCCGAAGCGATGCGTTAGTCGCGGGGCGAGGGGGGCGAGCAGCCCAAAGCACAGAAGTGGAAGCGTCGAGAGCAGACCCACACCGGCGCCCGAGAGTCCGAACGTCGCCTGAATCTCGGTGAGCAGTGGCGAAACAGCCACGATTGCGGGTCGCAGGTTGATCGAGATGATCATCAAACCAACGGCGAGCCAGAGTGTCTTGGTGGGCAACCTGCTCATAGGCACACGTTGGTCAGAGGGTTCGTGCACGAGAAACTCACGCGTGCTTTTGCCACGTCGCGTGGCGATCTAAATCGTGTCGCGGTGACGCTCGGACTGAAGATTGATTTCGAACGTCGCACTGCGGCTCCTTGGACCCACTCGGATCCCCACACATCTTGTTGCCGCACGACTCTCAGGACACGGAGTACTGAATCACGGTTGAAGCAATGGATCGCGTCAGCATAACGCTTCATTATTGCGCACGGAGAGGTAATCGGGATGTGGACTATTCAATCGCTCCTTGCGACGATGCCAGTCGAGTCGGGTTCATCAGTGATAATGGGTGCATGGTCGATCGGAACGTCATGGGTGGGGAACTCGAGCCGTGCGGCACCGATCCCGTCACGGGCTTCTACCGTGACGGGTGCTGTACGACAGGGCCCGAGGACCTCGGGAGTCACACGATCTGCGCGGTGGTCACGGCCGAGTTCCTCGAACACCAAAGGAACATCGGTAACGACCTCACCACGGCGATGCCGCACTACGGTTTCCCAGGATTGGTGCCCGGCGACCGGTGGTGTGTCACCGCCGCCAACTGGCTGCGTTCTCATCACGACGGAGCGGCGGCCTACGTGGTCCTCGCCTCGACGAACGAACGTGCCCTCGAGATCGTGCCTCTGGAGGCTCTGCGTGAACACGCCGTCGACGTCCCGTTCGGACCGGGCGATCTCGAGGCTTGATCAATGGCTCTGTTACACGCCGAAGTTGACATCATGATTATTTCTTTGTGAATTGTGCCGGGAAAGTCCGAGGTTGAATTTTCTGAGTGGATGCTTACCCAGTCCGGATCAGACAGCTGCAGAAATGAGAGTGCGCTTCGAGGCGCGCGAGTAGTTTGTCGCGGTGGCGTGGTGTCATGACATCATGACAAGGAACCTCACTATTCGAATCCCCGACGACGTGGCTGAGAACGCCGAAGCGATTGCTCGCTTGGACGGGGTGAGCCTTAATGAGACAGTCGAGAAGTCGCTGATTGAGGCCATCGAGCGACGCAGGCAAGATCCAGAGTTCAAGACTCGGCTAAAGATAGTTATCGAAGAAGATCGCGAACTGCTCGAACGTCTTGCGAAGTGAGCGTCCACTCTCCGGATCTCACCAACTATCTGGCCGTCGCTTCGGCAGTCACCAGTCTCGACGTCCGGACACCGATCACTGCCACCAAGTTGGACCTGACGGATTCGGTGCTGCACGCGTCGTCGGCGGGTTTTGACGAACAGGACCTCTACCCATCGTCGATAAGGCGGCAGCACTACTCGTGCGGCTCGCGAGGAACCATCCGCTACTTGACGGCAACAAGCGTGCCGCGTGGGTGACGCTCCGACTCTTCATTGACGTGAATGGGTGGTCGTGGAATTCCTATCCGTCCGTCGACGATGCTGAGCGGGCGGTGTTTTCGCACGCTTCAGGGGAGTGGCACGAGGAGCGCACGGCTGAGTGGCTGCGAACCTATCTCATTCCATGACGGATACCAGACTCCTGACCCACGCACTCAAGTCTCGAATACGTCACGGACCCACGTCGACTCGACTGCGTCAACAGGGGTGTTCGTACGTGGCGCTTGCTCAACCTGGCCGCACACTGAACGTGGCAACTTGGAATTGATAGAAGGATACGCATGGTCGGAGTGGTCCGGTGGAGTCGGAATCATCCGAGAATTAAAGAGAATCCGTCTGGTGGTGTCGGAATGGTCCGTGGGAAATGGCGTGGGATTCTTGATGCGGTGCACTCTCTCAGCGTGCGGGTTTACTCTGGGCCACCGTCATCGACATTCTCCAAGTGCGTGCTTTTCGGTAGAACCATTCGAGTAGCCCAACCAAGCTCGTGCACCACACCATCAGACGTGAGCTACAGACCGACGCATTGATTATGGTCTTCTCGAAAGCCGCTCGATTCATCTCGATGAGACGAAGACAGTCGTTAAGACAGAAGAAGATGCAACAGGATTCTTTACAACCAATCCCAGCTTTGAAGAGCGCTGACTTCCTTCGTCCACGGCGGCTCGGCGCCCTGGCGGGTGCAGGTGTACGTAGAGATGATGACGGCGGCCTCGACTCCCTGGCGTACGAGATGCTCGTCAGTGAGGTTCGATCGGTCTAAGTCGTGGCCGATCCACCAGGTGATGAAGCCTCCAACGAGCGCATCGCCGGCACCCAGGGTGTCGAGGACCTCGACGGGGGGCACGTCGACGCTGAAATCAAACGTTCGGCTGAACACGCGAACTTGGTCGGGGCCGTCAGTAACGATCACGCACCGCGTTCCAAGGGTCAAGATTACGTTCGAGGCCTCCTTTGAGGTCACGTCGGGTAGGAGGTAGGCAAGGTCCTCCGTACTTAACTTCACGACGTCGCTTCTAGTGAACAGCCGGTTGAGTCGACGACGGTAGTCGTCGTGATCGATGATCGCCGATGGTCGGCAGTTGGGATCGAGCACCACCATTGTGGACGATGGCGCTTCATTGATGAGCGCCTCGCCGGTAGTGGCCATGGGTTCGACCAATAGTCCCAGCGTTCCGAAGTACACCGCACCGACACTGTCTTGCATGGCGGCGAACGCTGCCCGGGCCTCTTTCTCTTCGAGTTGGAATGCGGCAGTTCCGTCGAGAAGGAACTTGTAGCGCGGACGGCCGCTGTTGACTTCCACGATGGCGAGCGAGGTGGGCAACTCTAAAGGGCGCGGAAGTGCGAGGGTGACCCCGTCGGTCGCGAGCGTCGACTGAAGCGCTCGCCCGAATTCATCGTCCGAGATGCCACTGAAGAGGACCACCTCGTGACCAAGGCGAGAAATCGTTCGGGCCACGTTGAAGGGTCCGCCTCCGGGCACCGGAGTGACTGAACCAGTTTCGTCGACGAAGAGGTCGACAAGGTTCTCGCCAATCACGCAGACCGTCTTGGTGCTCATGGCGCGGTCACCCATCTTCCCAAGTCCTCGTAGCTCTTCGAAAATATTTGCTTCCGATGAATATACCTTGCTCAGACAACGTTATCTCACATACGATCGTTGTCACCTGTTCAGAGGCCTCCCCTGACAGACTGCACATGTGCTGAGGAGCCAAGCGTGACCGACATCAAGGCAAGACCTGTGGTTCTGAGAGCCACGATGAAGGACGTGGCGGCGCTTGCCAGAGTGAGCTTGAAGACCGTGTCGCGGGTCATCAATAACGAGTCCACGGTGAACGCAGAACTTGCAGCGCGCGTGCGTCAAGCAGTCGAGCAACTCAGGTACCAACCGAACTTCGGAGCGAGCGCACTGCGGCGCCGTGACGGGCGGTCTTCGACCATCGGTCTTCTACTCGAGGATCTGTCGAATCCCTTTTCCGCAACCATCTACCGGGCCGTCGAGGAAGTCGCCGCCCAGCGATTTGTATCAGTGCTCGGCGGAAGCCTCGATGAAAGTCCTTTTCGCGAGCGCGAGCTCACCATGTCACTTTCGAGGCACCGCGTTGACGGGGTGATCATTGCTCCGGCGAGCCATGACCATCAGTATCTTCGACAGGATCAAGAAGCCGGTGTTCCCTTTGTCTTCGTCGACCGCCCGCCCTCACTGTTGCGGGCCGACCAGGTCCTGAGCGACTCGCGTGAAGGCACAGAGAATGCGGTAAAACACCTGCTAAAGATTGGACATCGAAGAATCGGCTACCTGGGTGATGCTGCGACTATTTCAACCGCGCAAGAGCGCTACCGGGGTTACCTCGACGCGCTCGAGCAGTCGGGCATCACCCTAGATCCGACCATCGTGGTCCAGGGTCTCTCCACCATCGAAGCCGCACGAGATGCCCTTGCGGAGCTCCTTGGTTCGACGAATCCACCGACGGCCTTCTTCACTGGACAGAACCTGTTGACGATGGGTGCGGTTCGTGCCATCCGAGAGGCGGGGCTTCAGAACCACATCGCGTTGGTTGGTTTCGACGACTTTCTCATGGCGGATTTGCTCGAGCCCGCCGTCACCGTAGTGGCCCAGGACGTTGCCCTGATGGGACGAGAGGCCGCCCGAGTACTTTTTGAGCGCATTGATGGTGACACGTCCGAACCTCACCACTTGGTGGTGAGAACGACGCTCATCGAACGCGGGTCCGGCGAGATCGCTCCACCCCTTCACTAGTCTCGGGTCGGACTGACGCCAAGAATGCTCGGGAACGGACCATTCTTGTCGGGAATCCGCAGCTCAGGTGCCTACTACTGACGACGAGTGGGAATTATTCGATTGGCGTTTGACAAGCCCGACCCACGTCGCTAGTCTCGCGACAACGTTGTCTTTTAACTCGGAGATGGTCTCGGGGTTGGACAAAAGGGGGAAGTTCAATGAATAAGAAATTATCCACCTCCGGAGCGCCCGCGCGGGCTCGCTGGATGGGCGTCAAGGCGATAATTGCGGCATCGCTGGCCTTCAGTTCGATGACCGTCGTAGGCCTCGGTTCGGCCAGTACTGCGGGGGCGTCGTCCAAGAAGCTTTCGATTGGCTTCGTGGTGGGCGCCGAAGCGGACCCATTCTTCCAGTCGATGTACGTGGGTGCTTCAGCCGAAGCCAAAAAACTGGGTGTGACCCTTATCTGGCAGGGTGACCCCGTCGACTACTCGCCGGCCACCCAGATTCCCGTGGTCGAGCAGGTACTCGCCGAGAAGCCCAGCGCGCTCGTTATCGCGCCCACCGACACCAAGGCCCTTGAGCCCTACGTGGCCCAGGCGGTCAAGAAGGGTATTCCCGTCTTTAACGTTGACTCCGGTGACGCGAACCAGAAGAACATCACTTCGTGGGTGACGGGCAACAACATCCAAGGCGGCACCGCTGCCGCTGATGCGTTGGCAGCCGCGCTCAAGTACTCGACCGCCTGCACGTCCTCAGCTCCGTGCACGGTGGCAGTGGGTGTGAGTTCTATCACCACGTCGACCGACGCTGCACGACTCAAAGGCTTCGATGCCGAACTGAAGGCGAAGTATCCCAACATCACGGCTTTGAACCCGATCGTCTCCCAGTCACAGCCCTCGGTTGCTCAACAAGGATTCTCTCAGGACATCTCAGCTCACCACCTCGCTGGCATCTTCGCCATTGACGGCACTGACGCTGAGGGTGCATCAGCGGCAATCGCCGCGGCTGGTTCGGCTGGCGCGAATATCAAGGTAGTTGGCTACGACGCCTACGCAGCGAACATCACCAGCATGCTTGCTGGCAAGATTTCGGCGATCATCTCACAGCAGCCAACGCTGGAGGGTGCGGACATCATCAAGTACGCAGTGCAGCGTCTAAGGCACGGTAATGCCAAGGGCATACGACACTTGCTTACTCTGGCCAACATCGTCCTCACCCCGACGACGCCCCAGGCCACGCTGAACAAGTACGTCTACACGGCCTCCTAAGGTCGGACCGGTCCTGGACCCCCGGGTGCTGTGCACCCGGGGGTCTCCCCCGTATCTTCTCCACCACTCTTGACGTCTCCATCCCCTACTGTCAAGGTGCGCCAGTTAGGAACTCCCTTGTCGATATCTTCCGCAGTGCCAGAATCCCTCAATGATGAGACCCCCAGCCGATTAGCTCGGTTGCGATCGATTGTCGGTAATCAGCAGTCCATCCTGCTTCTGGTGCTGGTTGCGCTGATTATCTTTTTTGGCGTACGTAATTCCCTCTTCTTCTCATCCGCTGAAGCTTCGAACCTACTTATCGACTTCAGCGGTATGGCAATGATCGCTGTCGCCGAGACGTACGTGATCATCTCGGGTGGCATTGACCTGTCGGTCGGTTCCACCGTGGCGATCTCCGGAGTTGGCGGCGCGTTCTTGATGCAAAGCCTCATGAATCACCACGCACCCGAGGCGGTAGTGATGCTGGTCGGCACGCTCGCCTGTGCCGGCATCGGCCTGCTAGTGGGCGCCATCAACGCGGTCCTCATCACGAAAGCCAACCTTGTCCCGTTCGTCGCCACGTTGGTAACCCTGAGCGCTGGAGCGGGGATGGCCCTGGTCTTCTCGAGGGGGGCGCCGATTGGGTTGAACCCGGGAGCAATCTCGTGGAGTGCCACGGGCGTCGGCCCTTTCACCTGGCTCGTATTGATCGTGATTGCCATTGTTGTCGTGCTGGGCTTCGCGTTGCATGTTTCCCGTTACGGGCGCTATAACTTCGCCATTGGATCGAACTCCTTTGCCGCGAGGGCCGCGGGTATTAACGTTCAACGCCACATCGCCTCGGTGTACGTGCTGTCGGGGATATTGGCTGGCCTCACCGGCATGTTCTTCTACATCCGTCTCGGTTCGGGCGCGCCGACTTCGGGAACGGGTTCCGAACTCGACGCGATCGCCGCCGTGGTGATTGGCGGCGCAAGCCTGAACGGAGGTGTCGGACTCATTTGGGGCACCGTGCTCGGCGCGGGCATCTTGACTGTGGTGACAGACGGCTTGATCTTTATCAACGTTCAGCCAACGTGGAATCAGGTCGTTGTCGCCGCCTTTATCGCGCTCGCGGCAGTGCTGCAATCACTTCGACCCGGCGTAAGGAGATAGCCATGGTTGAAGAGAGCCAGCCCATCATCGAGTTGCAGAACATCAACAAATCCTATGGTTCGGTCAAGGCCCTTCGCAACGTCAGTTTCAAGGCCTTCGCCGGGGAGGTGATCGGACTTGTCGGCGATAATGGGGCGGGCAAGTCGTCGCTGATCAAGGTCATCTCCGGTGTGCACGCGCAAGACTCTGGGAGCCTATTCGTTGACGGCGTCGAACGACACTGGAAATCGCCGCACGACTCCATGGAGGCGGGGATCGAAACCTTGTACCAAGACTCCGGGCTGGCACCTGACCTCACGATTGGATCAAATATCTTTCTCGGTCGTGAAAAGAAGAGGAGCGGGTTACTCGGGCATCTGGGGTTTCTTGACCAACGGTGGATGGAACGCGAAGCTCTCGTCGAGCTCGAGAAGGTCGGTATCAGCGTGCCCGCATCGAAGCGGACCGTCTCACAACTGTCCGGTGGGCAGCGCCAGGCGGTCGCCATCGGGCGTGCGGCCATGTGGGCCAAGCACGTGATCATCTTGGACGAACCGACGAACCACCTCGGCGCCCGCCAGTCCCAGGAAGTGCTCAAGGTAATCGCGGCGGCCCGTGATCAGGGCCGGTGCGTGCTCTTCATCTCGCATACGTTGCCTCACGTAATCGAGGTATCGGATCGCATCATCGTGTTGAGATTGGGCAAGGTAGTTCGCGACTCACCAACCTCTGAATACACGGTTGAAAGCTTGCTGGCAACAATCACTGGATTGAGCGAAATAGCGAACACTTAGAGCTGCACTTGAGAGTAAACGCGCATCGAAGACAGCTACACCCAACGGCTCCGGCCGTCAGGTTGGCTCTGCTTCGAACCAATGTGTAGAAGTGGGAGAGGGCTTTGCGGCGAAGTTGTAAATGGTCTATCTGGATCACTTGTGCCAGATCATGGAGGTCGATGGAGAAGTCTTTGGCGCGCTGCTTGTGAGATACCACGTCACCGTCTTTGGAATGGAGAACGGTGAGGACTCTTGAATCGCGTCGGGTAGTCGGGAGGCCATTCTATTTTCAAGACAGTGTTGCCGCTCGTCAGTCTGCGGATTTGAACTACTGCGAAATTGTGCGGCCTGAAATGATGCCAAGCGCGCTGCACAACATGGACTATAAACAGAGGTAGCACTCGGGGCACAGTTGTACCCATATATCACTACTTCGATTTCGTTCAGAAGTACGGCGACCGTTGGGATGCACGAGCGTGAACGTTCAGACTTATACAGTGGGCCGCCCGGGTCTCGATCCCGGCACCTTGGGATCCAAAATAGACCATCCGAGCGCATCCGTGGTCATCCAAATCTCCTGGTCGGGGACATCAGCAATGCCACCGACGTCCGAGGAAATCCTCTCGAATCTGGGCCTCAGGCTACAAAATTGGCTACATGAACTCGGTCCTGGCGTCGTCGGGGTTATGCGATTCGAGAGCGCGGACGGAACGTCGTTCGAGTTGCGAATTGATGGGTGATTCATGCTAGATCCGCGGATAAGACTTGAGCATACGTTGTGCTCGTCGAGGTCGTATCAGGGGCGACTTCATGAAAACGACTGACAGGATTAATGCCACGCGCTTCGCTTATTCTGGGCGAAGAAGGGGAAGTTCACTTCACACGTCGAGCGCAGGAGGTACCACGATGGCCTGGTCCAAGACGACGTTCGCGCGTAACGGCGCCCCGTGCAGTAGTTGCGAGGGAATGGTGCAGAAGGGTGCCGAGGGCTGGACGGACGCATCCCAGCCCAAGGGGAAGCGTGTGCGCTGTTTGGCGTGCGGGCCCGCAGAGACCGTCATGCCCGCGCCACCAGCGGATCCGGTAGCGGGCTCCTCGGCGTTACGCCAAGACAAGCGCTACCGCGGCGACAACAACTTGAAGGGAGCCCAGGGGGAGTACCTAATGGGCACGTACCTGGCCGCGGACCTCGCCCCGGGAGCCCACGTCCTTACCGACCGCAAGGTGCCCGGCGACTCCGAGGCAAACATTGATCACGTCGTCGTCGCTTCCACTGGGGTGTGGATAATCGACTCGAAGAAATGGGCCGGGGAGATCAGGTACCGCAGCCCCGGGTTCCCGAGCACCGACCCGCGCAAGTATCTCACGGTGGACGGGAAGGATAGGACCTCGGATATCGCAAAGATCTACCGGCTAGTGATCCCCGTGGCCCAGGTCATCGGGAATAACAGCGTTACGGTGCACCCGTGCTGGCGTTCGTTGAGGCCACGTGGGGTGTCAAGGAAGGCCTGCACTTCAAGAGGGGTAAAGGGCCCTATGGGCACGAGGGCGTCCTCATCTCTGGTGGGCACAACTTCATCAAACTTATCAACGCGACCGGACCTCTGACACCCGATGCCGTGGAGTCACTCTGGCGAAGGCTGGACGCGGCGATGCCTCCTCGTTAGCGGGTGGCACCCGGTCAACTCGGTTCTGATTTTGGATCCCGTTTCATCTTGGGAGCCCAGCTAGATGTTGTCCTAACTTGTTCTCTCCAGCATGATCAACAACTTTCTGCAATCAATCCTGGGATCTTGAGAGTGCCAGGGCGCTTCACTTACAGATTCGTCGATCGTCGCTCCAAAAGCCGAATTAAGCCAGGCGCCGACGACTTCGCCACAGTGCTAGTCCATTCTTTCGCGCAATAGAATTCGAGGCCTAATGCGACACCGTCAGAAAGGTGTCAATTCCTGAGGCGGAATGAGCGGCACCGAGGACCCCCGGCGACGGGCAGGATCCAATGATCTGTAGCGAGACTGATCGGCGAGCCCCTTTTTAACGGCCATCCAGAAGAGTCTTAATGGCCGTTGAAGGGGCTCCTCTGATATTCAGTGTCAATGATTCGCGCTACTTCTTGAAAGCGTCCTTGATTTTCTCACCGGCCTGCTTGGCGTTTCCCTTCGTCTGGTCCATCTTGCCGGCGGCTTGGGACTTCTTGTCACCAGTCGCTTTTCCGACAGTTTCTTTCACTTTGCCCTTGGCAACTTGACCCATATTTTTGGTCTTGTCCATTTTGCTCATTATCACTCCATCTTCCATCTTCCATTTTCTGAATAGGGCAAGCCTGCTCTCCTACGAGATACCTGCATTGTTGGTTGAACCTTCTGACGTGGAGAACTCGCCACTCCTAATCGCTCGACACTCGACCTCCTCTCTGGCAGCGAGCAGGTCGAGTGTCGAGATCACTTCCTCACGACCGATCATGCAAAGCGGGCTCGACCCGCCTGCAAGACCTCAACGTCGCAAGAAGAGGACGACCAGGATGATGACGATGATTACGACAACTGCTCCGCCTCCTATGTACATTGGATGTACTCCTTTCTGTGAGAACTTCGATCAGGCATGAGAGGTTTTGGCCTGATCCCCTTGAACTAATCCACTAGTAATGCGAGTCCCGATGCTCCAAAATGGAGCGAGGAGGACAGCAATGAAGCAAAGGCGTCACACCCCCGAACAGGTGATCAGAAAACTCGCCGAAGGTGAGAAGTTGCTCAACCAAGGTCACGATGTGGCCGAGGTCTGTCGGCAACTTGAGATCACCGAGTCGACCTGGCACCGCTGGCGTAATCAATATGGCGGCATGAAGGCCAACGACGCCAAACGCCTGAAGGAACTCGAGAAGGAGAACGCCAGTCTCAAGCGCATCGTGGCGAACCAGGCCCTGGACATCGACATGTTGAAGTTCGTGGCCGAGGGAAAATTCTGACCCCGAACTCTCGTCGTCGAGTGGTCGTCGCACTCGAAGAAGAGTTCGGGGTGTCCGAGCGTCGAGCCTGCGAGCTCGTTGGCCAGAGTCGCTCCACCCAGCGACTACCTGCACCGAGTCATTCGGAGACCGAAGAGGAGATCCGCGCCTTCTTGCGCGACTTCGCCAAACGCCATCCTCGTTGGGGATGGCGTCGAGGCCATGATGCGCTGGGCGACGAGGGATGGCACCTCAACCACAAGAGAGTCCAGCGTCTGTGGCGAGAAGAGGGCCTCAAAGTGCCTTATCGCAAGCGAAAGAAGCGCCTGACGGGCATTGGTGTCCAGGTGGGCGCGATGCGCCCCATCGCCCCCAACGTCATCTGGGCGATGGACTTTCAGTTCGACCAGACGAGTGACCTGCGCACCATCAAGTTGCTCAACATCATCGACGAGTTCACCAGAGAGTGCCTCACGATCGACGTGGCGCGTTCGATCACCGCCGACGACGTAGTCAATCGACTCGACGAACTGATGAAGGAACGAGGAGCACCGCACTTCTTGCGCATGGACAACGGGCCCGAGTTCGTCGCCCACGCGCTCAACGACTGGTGTCGCTTCAACAAGGCGGGATCTCTCTTCATCGACCCGGGCTCACCTTGGCAGAACGGCTGGATCGAATCATTCAACGCTCGTCTGCGCGACGAGTTCTTGAACGGTCACCAGTTCGACAGCCTCCTCGAGGCGAAGGTGCTTCTTGAGGACTGGCGACACGAATACAATCACGAGAGAACCCACAGCGCACTTCGTCGGCTCACGCCGGTCAAGTTCGCCGAGACCTGGAAGTTCAGGAACCAGCAACGACTCGCAGAGTTAGTGGCTTAGT
>Ga0307375_10004124_pt1 | contig 14044 bp, 8 predicted proteins | sample TR1MG_FD_202531 | JGI IMG/M metagenome (GOLD analysis project Ga0307375, IMG submission 202531) | Soil microbial communities from Risofladan, Vaasa, Finland - TR-1 | ecosystem: Environmental > Terrestrial > Soil > Coastal area > Acid sulfate soil | place: Finland: Risofladan, Vaasa | collected...
GGCGTGTGTGCAACCACCGTCTGTCCCGGTGTCGTCGCAAGTTCGATGATGATCTGAAGTCCCTGGATGAGATCGGTGAGTCCACGAACATGCTCGGGATTTGGTTGCCATCCGTATCGATTTTTCATTCGATCACTAAACGGCTCAGCCAGCGGATGCGCCGTCCAGTCGGGGTAGCCAAGATCGCCCCGGTCAAGACAGGCTTCGACGGCACGACGAATGGGCTCTGCCACCGGAAAGTCCATGTCGGCCACCCACGCCGGGAGTATCTCTGGCCCTGGTCGGTGCCATTTCACGCCCTGCTTGGCCCGGAGCCACTCCAACTTTGCCTCGAAGGGTTTGCGCACCTGCACCAATAGAGCGTCGCGCAACACTTCCATCTGGCCGTGATGCTGGGCCATCTCTTCATATAGGTGAAACAGTGCGGCCCCCTGGTTGAGTGAGCGGTTAGGGCCGATTGCCCATGAGTCTGGTTCTCGACGCAACGGTTCATTCGAGCGCACCGTAGTGACATCAGTGGCAAGCTGGTTGAGTACGTTCTCAACGCGGATCTGCAACTCATCAACGGTTCCCGTGGCATCAAACTCGGCCAGTCGATCGCGCTCAACACTGCGTCCGGCGACCAACTGACCGCCCCAGTACTGCACGACCCCAAGGCAGTGGGTCAATAGGCCGTACGCACTGTTTGCTCCCTGAATGGCCGGTTGCAGGTTGGCGCGTTCGTCGCCAAGTTCGCGCACAATCTGCATCATTCCGCGCACGGCGCGCTCCACAAAGTAGAGATAGTCCGTGACGCTTACCGCAACTGTTGGAGTGTGATCGGGCATGATCCGAGCCCTTTCCGTCGGTAACCACCTATGTCGGTTACCGATCCTTGCCTTACCCAATGTAACCTGTCAAGATGGTTACGTGACTTTTGTCTTCGTAAGCGGGCGACCTTCTCTTGATTTTGCGGGCACCCGTAAGTGGCGCAGGAACATTCCCGAAGAGCAATTAACCAAACCATCCGCCATAACGTCGTGGGTACTTGAGGCCGGATTGGTCGATGCGCCTATTAGATTCACTCTTGGACAATTTGACGATGCGATCGTTTTGCGGGAAGCGATCTATCAGGTAATCGCGAACCGACTCTTCGATACCGAGTTGCAGCGGTCGGACGTCACGAAAGTCAACCAAGCAGCCCAATCCGAGCCGATCTCTCTCACCCTAAAGTCAGACGGTGCCGTCCAACGCCGAGCCACGGTCGAGCAGCTCCTATCCAGCCTGGCCCGGGATGCGTTGGATTTGCTCGACCCCGACCTCGCGGACCGCATTCGCGAATGTAATCGTGCCGAATGCACCCGGCTCTATGTTGACACTTCACGGACACAGAACCGACGCTGGTGTGGCATGAGTGAATGCGGCAACAATTCAAAGGTCACGGCCTTCAGACAACGCCAGCGGAATTGAGGCAAGCCGCCGCTCACGGGAGCGGGGCCGCCGCTCACGGGGAAGAAGGGGCGAGTGTGACTGCCAATTCCACGACCTCGCCGTTTTTTAGTACTGCGGTAGTCACGCCATCAAGGCCTTTGCCTTGGAGCAATGCGAGCGCGATTCGTGCCGTGTCACCATGAGTTACAACAACAACTCGACCATTCGGCTGCTCATGACTGAGTTCGCTGAATAGTCGTTCGAGACGGAGATAGACGTCCTGAAGGCTTTCGCCTCCGCTTGGACGCCATGACGGGTCGGTCCAATTCTCATCGTCGGTTTCGCGGCGCACTTCCAGCGCCATTCTGCCTTCAAAGACGCCCAAAGATTGCTCACGTAAATCACTTTCTAGCCGCAATGGGACCGACAAACTGTGCGCGATTATCTCCGCGGTTTCGGCCGCGCGAAGTAGGTCGCTGCTAAGTACGAACTGAGACCCACTATTGGTGAGCTGTATTGCCGCCTGATTTGCCTGTCGCTTACCGAGAGCGGTTAGCGGAATATTTGGAGTCTGGCCCTGGAGTCGGCCCTCCGCGTTCCATTCGCTCTCGCCGTGGCGGACGAGAAACACGGTTAGACGTTCATCCATCCGGCAAGGCTAAGGCACTGTGAACAGAGACCTTGCTGTGAATGCCCAAAGCCAGTGTAGATTCCTGGTTCGTAAGCGACGGAGAGGGAGGAAGCCGGTGTGAATCCGGCACGGTCCCGCCACTGTCACCGGGGAGCAAGGCTAGAACCGGAAGTCAGGAAACTCCACCCGTCGATTCGTCAATCAGGGACGCGGATCCCCAGTGAGGACATTGATGGCGCAGCGCTATCCGCTCTTTCTCGACTTAACAACTAAGCGAGTGCTTATTGTTGGCGGCGGGAAAGTTGCAACCCGGCGTATCCCTCGATTGTTGGATTCGGGGGCGGATGTCCTTCTGGTTGCCCCAACGGCTACCGAGAAGATGCGCAGTTATGTCGATGCCGGGCAAGTGCGTTGGCTTTCACGACGTTATGAAACTGGCGACGTGGTCGGCGCCATGTTGGTGTTGGCGTGCACTGACGATCTTGAAGTGAATTCGGCAGTAGCCCTTGATGCGCAAACGCACGGCATCTGGTGCGCCCGCGCTGACGTGGCCGCTGAATCAGCCGCTTGGGTCCCCGCCGTTGGCACCATCGATTCCGTAACGGTTGCAGTCGGCACTGGAGGCGATCCGCATCGCGCCCGAGATCTGCGGGATCAAGCCTTAGTTGCCTTACGCCACGGAGAACTCCATGCCCGGCCAAGACGTGGCGGCGGCGAAGTGGCCCTTGTTGGCGGCGGACCAGGCGACCCCGATTTGATAACTCTTCGCGGTTATCGAGCGCTCCTTGAAGCAGATGTAGTAATAACGGATCGGCTCGGTCCTACGTCATTGCTTGCCAGCTTGGCTGACGACGTCGAGATTGTCGATGTTGGAAAGACGCCTCGGGGACCTGGCGTATCGCAGGACGAGATAAATGCACTCCTTATTGATCGCGCTAAGGCGGGCAAACGGGTCGTGCGATTAAAAGGCGGCGACCCTTTCATCTTCGGTCGAGGTGGCGAAGAGGTGCAGGCCTGTGTTGCCGCTGGGATAGTTGTTCGAGTAGTTCCTGGCGTAAGCAGTGCGACTTCGGCCCCACTCCTCGCCGGAATTCCATTAACTCACCGGGGCCTGAATCAACACTTTGTCGTCGCATCAGGACATGTGCCGCCGGGGGATCCGCGCTCTAGCGTGGATTGGCGGGTCATCGCAGCTAGCGGAGGAACGGTTGTGCTCATGATGGCCGTGGAGAACCGCGCGGCAATTGCTGAAGAGTTGATCGCGGGCGGCCTGGCACCAAACACTCCGGTTGCAGTTATTCAAGATGCCTCGACGAAGACCCAGACGATCACATTCTGCGACCTGCTTGATTTGGGAGATCAAGAAGTTTTGCCGCCGGCGGTCATCGTTATTGGCGATGTTGTCGCAATCGCTAACAATTCAAAGGAGAAGTGATGTCAACTATCGGGTCTGACGGGCGGACATGGGCTCGGCCAGTGCCACTGATAGGCGATGCCACTTCGGCTAGCCAGCGGTCAAATGATCCGATGGGCTGGGCGTTCGCACCTACGGATCGTCAGGCGATATATGACGTAATTGATGCCAGGCGCGATATCAGGCGTTTCCGGCCAGATGCAGTTGCAGGCGAGGTCCTTGACCGAGTTCTTACTGCGGCACATCACGGCCCGTCGGTCGGGCATAGCCAGCCTTGGCGCTTTCTGGTTGTGGACGATGCGCCCATAAGGGAACGAGCAGCGGTCTTTGCCGATCGCGAACGCCTGCGCCAGGCAACGCTTTTGGAGCCGGTTGCCACTCGGCGTCTGCTTGACCTGCAACTTGAGGGCATTCGTGAGGCCCCGCTTGGCGTAGTGGTCTGCTGCGATCGACGATCAGCGGCCGCCGGAATTCTTGGACGCGCAACGTTTCAAGATGCAGACCTCTGGAGTTGCGCCTGCGCAATCGAGAATATGTGGCTTGCAGCTCGGGCCGAGGGTTTGGGGATGGGTTGGGTAACGCTCTTCCAGCCAGCCGACCTGGCTGCGCTATTAAATCTGCCCGATGGCGTTGAAACCCTGGGCTGGCTCTGCCTGGGCTGGCCAGATGAACGGCCGCCGGAACCCGGCCTGGTCAGGGCTGGCTGGTCACGCCGCCTGCCATTGGAGAGCGTGGTCTTCCGTAACACCTGGCCAGCCGCCGAGAGTGAGCTGGCTGCACCGACTTCACTTCTCCGAGCCCCTGACCAGTACGCAGTTGTTGGGGTTAGGGACGAGAGTGACCAACTGCTGACAACCCCAGGCTCTCTTGGTGGTCTTGACCGCGCCGTTGACCGGATCGCCGCATTGCATCATGCGCATGCCGATCGAGGCGTCCTATTGATTGCGGCTGCCGATCATCCGGTTACTCGTCATGGTGTCTCTGCTTACTCGACGAATGTCACGCTTGAAATCGTTGAAGCGAGCCTTGCCGGTAAATCTGTTGGCGCTTCGCTGGCAAAGGCGACCGGGCTTGACGTGGTCGTCGTGGATGCCGGCATTGAACAGGAAAGTGATACTGATTTGCTCCCTGGCCCATTTGCCGTGCGGCTCAAAGGTTTTCGTGGCGATCTTGTTTCGACTCCGGCACTAGAGACCTTTGATGTCGCTGCGCTTATTGATGCAGGCCGCAAACTCGGGATGAGTCTTGCCGCCGACTATGGGCTAATTGCCATTGGTGAAATTGGCATCGGTAACACCACAATCGCGGCCGCACTCACTTGTGGCCTCCTAGAACTTGCACCGAACGTCGTCGTCGGGCTTGGCGCTGGTTCTGACAGTGCCATGGTGGAGCGGAAAGAGCAGGTTGTTGCAGCGGCGCTTGCCCGCGCTCGATTAGCGCATGCACAACTGAGGCTGGATCCACTTACGCTCCTCGCCGAAGTGGGCGGCCCGGAATTCGCATTCCTAACCGGCGTGATTTTGGGCGCGGCGGCTAAAGGCGCGAGCGTAATTCTTGACGGCATGGCGACCTCGGCTGCGGCGCTGATCGCTGTCCGCCTTGAGCCGGCAACGCAATCAATATTGATCGCCGGTCAACGGAGCCGAGAACTTGGCCATGGAGCGTTGCTCACCGAACTTGGTCTTGAACCACTTTTGGATATCCGGATCCGGGCTGGCGAGGGTGGCGGTGCCGTGCTGGCAACTTCACTGCTCAAGACAGCGCTTCAGGCACGGGGTTTGGTTGCTCGAGTCGAGAGGTAAGGGTTCATTTGCGAGAAACTCACTCACAACCTTCGCTCAGTTGACAGCGTCAGCGCCGCTGTGGTGAGGTCTGCGTACGACAGACAGTGAAGGAAGCCGGTGCAAATCCGGTGCGGTCCCGCCACTGTAATCGGGTAGTGATCCCTAAAGACGGTCACGGCTCACGCTGCTTAGCGCAGGAGCTGGAAGGCCAGGGAGAGCGTCAATCCGAGAGCCAGGATACTTCGTCCGTCGTTGACCTAACCACTGGGCGCGGCATCCGGGAGGCTTTATGCAATATCGATCCGCCATTGAACGACTTGATCGATCTTTCCGATGACGCTTCCGGGGGACGCCCTCGGTCTGGCTCTCGGGTATTTGCTCGATCTCTGCTTTGCTGATCCGCGTCGCGGCCATCCCGTTGCGGCATTCGGTCGAATCGCCGGCGTGCTCGAGCGAATCCTTTACCGCGATTCCCGAATGCGCGGACTCTGGTTTGCCCTGGCACTTGTTGGCGGTGCCGCTGCGCTTGGGTACGGAATTTCGTCGCAAATCCACTACTCCTTGTTGCGCCTAGCTGTCGTTGCAATCATCACTTGGATCGTCCTTGGCGGAACCTCACTCATCAAGGAAGCAAGCGCGATGGCAGACACGCTTACCGAGAACGACCTGCCTGCCGCGCGCACTCGGCTCGGCTCACTCTGCGGACGCGATGCTGCATCTCTTGATCCCGACGCTCTTGCCCGCGCAACCGTCGAATCCGTGGCCGAGAACACCTCAGATGCAGTTGTCGCACCGCTATTTTGGGGTGCCCTGTTGGGGATTCCTGGACTGCTTGCCTATCGGGCACTAAACACATTGGACGCAATGGTTGGCCATCGATCGGAACGTTATGCCAAGTTTGGAATGGCCTCGGCGAAACTCGATGATTTGGCCAACCTGATTCCCGCCAGGCTTGCTGGATTACTCACGGCGCTCTCTGCTTGGGTCGTCGGCGGATCTTCCATCGAGACTCTTCGGGTTATCTCACGCGACGGTCGGCATCATCCCAGTCCTAATGCCGGACAGGTTGAGGCGGCATTCGCTGGAGCCCTAGGTCTCACTCTCGGCGGCACCAGCACTTACGCAGGGGTAGTGGATGATCGCCCACAACTTGGCCGCGGGCGATTCGTAGAGATAGGCGATATCGCTAGGGCGAATAGGTTGTCGCGGGCGGTACAGGTCAGCGCTGTGCTCGTCGCTGCCATTGTCTCTGCCATCGTCTCTGCACTTATTTGGGGACGCTCATGAGCGGCGCGTTGCTTGTTGCTGGGACGACGTCGGATGCCGGCAAGTCGGTCATCACTGCCGGAATCTGCCGCTGGCTTGCCCGAGAAGGCGTAAGAGTTGCTCCATTTAAGGCACAGAACATGTCGCTTAATTCAATGGTGACGCGCGATGGGTCAGAGATCGGACGAGCCCAAGCGATGCAGGCGGCCGCCGCCGGAGTGGAACCTGAGGCGGCGATGAACCCGGTCCTGCTCAAGCCCGGTTCTGACAACTCGAGCCAGGTGGTTCTGCTCGGCAAGCCAGTGGCAGAGGTTAATGCGATGAATTATCGCGACCTAAAACCGCGCCTGTTTGAGACGGTGCTTGAATCGCTTGCTGATCTTCGCAGCCGATTTGAGGTGGTGATCTGCGAGGGTGCGGGTAGCCCGACGGAGATCAACCTGCGGGATCGTGATATTGCAAATATGGGTCTGGCCCGAGCGGCAAATTTGCCAGTTGTGGTGGTTGGCGACATTGATCGCGGCGGACTTTTTGCGGCGCTGCATGGCACCGTCGCGTTACTTGATCGCGAAGATCAGGCTCTGATAAGCGGCTTTATTGTCAACAAATTTCGCGGGGACCAAGCACTTCTCGCCCCGGGCATTGCCATGATCCAGAAGATCACGGGCAGAGCAGTATTCGGCGTGATCCCCTGGCGATCAGGCCTCAATCTTGATGTCGAAGATTCTCTCGATCTGAAATTAGGTAGCAGTGATTTTGCCTCCGTGGAAGTGGGCTCACTCCGCATCGCGGTTATCCGCCTGCCGCGCATCAGCAATGTGACTGATGCGGATGCGCTTGCAAGTGAACCGGGAGTTGTTCTTAGTTTTGCCGATCGTCCCGATGATGTTTTAGATGCCGACCTAGTAATCATTCCCGGCACGAGAGCGACCGTCAGCGACCTGGCCTGGCTGCGTCAGCACGGGTTGGACGAGGCCCTCCGTGATCGGGTAAGCAAAGATCGTCCGACCATCGGAATCTGCGGCGGCTTCCAGATGTTGGCAAGTGTTATAGATGACCCATATGAAAGCGGCGCAGGCGTGGTTGCTGGTCTGGGCCTCTTGCCGGCACGAGTCCGCTTCGGAACTGAAAAAATTCTGGCCATCCCAGAAGGTCGCGCCCTTGGTGAGATCGTTAGTGGCTACGAAATTCACCACGGAGTTGTTGATGTCGAAGGTGGCGAACCATTCCTTGATGGCTGTCGAGTTGGCGCAGTATTCGGCACGACCTGGCATGGCATCTTTGAAAACGACGGGTTCCGTCGTGCCTTTCTCACTGAGGTTGCAGCCATGACTGGAAGCGGCTTCAAAGTCGCCCTTGATACCAATTTCGCTGCGGTCCGGCAACGTCGCCTTGATCTTCTCGGAGATCTCGTCGCAGGCCACATTGATACGGCTGCCATCTGGAAATTAATTGAGAAAGGTCCGACCCCCGGACTTCCCTTCATCCCGCCTGGAGCACCCGCGTGATAGCCCTCTTGTCAACTGCAGATACGGATCTACTCGCGGCCAAAGCAAGCGGCGAGGATTGGCTGCTGGCCAATCCATCCCGCCTTGATCTCTCGACGCTGCCGACACTACTTAACGATGCGAACATCGTTGTTCTCCGGCTCCTAGGCGGTAAAGCAACTTGGCCTGAAGGGCTAGCCGCAGTGTTGGAACTGGGGCTGCCCACTCTTGTTCTTGGCGGCGAGTCTCTGGCTGATCCTGAGTTGATGGCGCTCTCTACCGTTCCGGCTGGAATCGCTACCCAAGCCCTCGATTACCTGGTTGCTGGAGGTGCGGGAAACTTCTTGTCGCTTGCGTCGTTTTTACGCGACACGATTCTGCTTTCTGGGGAGACTTTCGCTCCGCCTCAGCATTTTCCTGACTTTGGTACATACGCACCCGAGCGGTTTAACGTCTCGGGGGAGCGGCCAGTAGTTGCCGTTGTCTTTTATCGTTCGCATGCGGTGAGTGGGAATACTGAATTCGTCGACACGCTATGCAAAGCGATCAATGATAAAGGTGGAGATCCGCTCCCAATCTTCACCAGTTCACTGCGCGGCGCCAATGCTGGTGTCTTCGAACTCTTGGCGGCTGCTGATGCGGTGATTGTGACAGTGCTCGCCGCTGGAGGTACGCATGCTGCTGATGTATCCGCTGGAGGCGACGATGAGTCGTGGGATGTTGGCGCGCTCGCAACTCTCAATCTTCCGATTCTCCAAGCGCTCTGCCTAACCATTGATCGAAAATCATGGGTTGCAAGCTCTGCAGCGCTTTCGCCAATGGATGCCGCAATGCAAGTTGCGATTCCAGAATTTGACGGACGGATCATCACTGTTCCATGTTCATTTAAGGAACTTCACGATGGTATTGCCAGCTATGTTGGCGATCCAGAACGCTGCGCCCGCATCGCTGGCATCGCAGTGCGCCACGCAAACCTCCGCCGGATTCCCAATTCCGAGAAACGCCTGGCAATCATCCTTTCAAGCTACCCGACCAAGCACGCGCGCATCGGCAATGCGGTTGGGTTAGATACCCCCGCATCTGCCGTTGAACTCTTGCGTTCCCTGCGGGCAGCCGGTTATCAAGTCGGTGATTTTCCTGAAGACGGCGATAGCCTCATTCATACGCTGATTGCCGCCGGCGGGCACGATGTCGAATGGTTGACGCAGGCGCAGCTTTCGATGGCTAGCGCCCGCGTGGACTTGTCGGAATACCAAGAGTGGCTCGATGCGCTGCCGCAATCACTGTCGAGCCGGATAGTCAAGCACTGGGGTGAGGCGCCTGGGTCTTTATACATTGACGGCGAAGGTAAATCGGCGCAGATCGTTTTGGCAACTTTGCAATTTGGAAACGTCATCTTGATGATTCAGCCGCCGCGCGGCTTTGGCGAGAACCCGATCGCGATTTATCACGACCCAGATCTACCGCCAAGCCATCACTATCTAGCTGCGTACCGATGGCTTGATCAGACCTTTGGCGCGGATGCAGTCATCCACCTGGGCAAGCATGGAACTTTGGAGTGGTTGCCAGGGAAAGGGCTTGGACTTTCGTCAGAGTGTGCCCCGGATGCGGTTCTTGGTGATCTGCCACTGATTTATCCGTTCATCGTCAACGATCCGGGCGAGGGAACTCAGGCAAAGCGCCGCGGGCACGCGACCATCATCGATCACCTTATTCCGCCGATGGCCAGGGCCGATACTTATGGAGATCTAGCAAAGCTGGAGCAACTTCTCGACGAGTACGCAACGGTTTTAGCGTTAGACCCGGAGAAAGTTCCAACTGTTCGCGCTCAGATTTGGAGCGTGATTCAGGCGGCTCAACTCCACCACGACATGCACACGCCCGAAATGCCAGGTGATAGTGAGTTCGATGAGTTCGTCCTTCACCTTGATGGCTATCTCTGTGAAATAAAGGATGTGCAGATTCGCGATGGCTTGCACATCCTGGGGCAGGCGCCAAGCGGTGAGGCACGGATCAACCTTGTCTTGGCGATTCTTCGCGCCACGCAAATGTGGGGCGGCCAGAAGAACGCGCTACCAGGCTTGCGCGGCGCAATCGCAAGCCATTTCGGCCTCGATGAAGTCGATCTGCTGGCTAGGCCTGGCGCGGTGGTGGAAATTCCTTCGGCCTTGCAAGAGCTAGTTGCCGGCCCTGCCAAGTCAGCAGCGGATGCGGTAGATCTCATTGAAGGGTTGGCTCGCAGCCTGGTTATTGCGATGGAGTCAAACGCTTGGGATTCCAATGCGGTGCCACGCGTAGTAGCAGAGGTGTTAGGCGCTGAAAGTTCAGAGATAGTGCAGGTGCTTGAATTTGCTGCGACGCAGGTGGTTCCGCGGTTGGATCGCACTACCGATGAGCTAGGCAATCTACTGCTTGCACTCGATGGCGGCTATGTGCCGGCCGGCCCTTCGGGATCGCCAACTCGCGGTTTAGTGAATGTTCTTCCTACCGGACGGAATTTCTATTCAGTTGACCCGAAAGCGATTCCGTCACGTAATGCCTGGGATGTTGGGGTTGCACTGGCCGATTCGCTTCTGGCCCGACATCTTGCCGATACCGGAGAGTATCCGCGTTCTGTCGGCCTCACTGTATGGGGAACCTCAGCGATGCGTACCCAAGGCGATGATATTGCCGAGATCTTGGCGCTGCTTGGCGCCCGTCCGCTCTGGGATGATGCCTCTCGCCGGGTCACCGGCTTTGAGATTGTGCCGCTTGCCGAATTGGGCCGGCCACGCGTTGATGTGACCGTCCGCATCTCGGGCTTCTTCCGTGACGCCTTCCCTCACGTTGTTGCACTTATCGATGAAGTTGTACGTGCCGTCGCAGCGCTTGATGAGCCCGCAGAAATGAATTTCATTCGCGATCACGTGAGGCAAGACCTCGCTCTACATAGCGACCTTCGTCGAGCGACGAGCCGGATCTTCGGTTCAAAGCCGGGTGCATATGGGGCGGGAATGCTGCCGCTTATGGATGCCGGCAATTGGCGCAGCGATGCAGACCTGGCCGAGGTCTATGCGGTTTGGGGCGGATATGCGTATGGCCAAGGCCTTGATGGGCGTGAAGCGCGGAGCGATATGGAGGCGTCGTTTAGGCGCATGTCGGTCGCGGTCAAGAATCAGGATACCCGCGAGCATGACATCGTCGACTCCGATGATTACTTCCAATACCACGGAGGCATGGTCGCAACTGTGCGTGCGCTTACCGGCACTGCGCCGCTTGCTTACGTAGGCGACTCTGCAGTACCCGATCAGGTTCGCACTCGAACTCTTGCAGAAGAGACCAAACGAGTATTTCGCGCTCGCGTCGTGAATCCCCGCTGGATGGGAGCCATGCAGCGGCACGGCTACAAAGGCGCGTTCGAGATGGCCGCAACTGTTGATTACATTTTTGGCTATGACGCAACTGCCGGCGTTATCGACGACTGGATGTATCAGCAATTGGCCGAGTCCTATGTCTTCGACCAGCAAGTCAGTGATTTCATGCGCCGCTCCAACCCGTGGGCGCTGCAAGGAATCAGCAAGCGGCTGCTTGAAGCTGCGCAGCGAGGGCTTTGGGCCGAACCGGATCCTGCAACATTGGATCGGCTCCGTACGGTCTTCCTGGAGCTTGAAGGCGATCTCGAAGGTGCAACTGAAGATTTTGTTGAAGGAGAGAGTGTATGAGCGGTTACCCATTTTCAGCGGTCGTTGGGCTAGATGATCTCCGGCTTGCCCTATTACTGAACGCAGTCTCACCCGGTATCGGTGGAGTACTCGTGCGAGGTGAGAAAGGAACGGCCAAATCGACGGTTGTTCGAGCGATGGCAGGACTACTACCAGAGGTATCAGTCATCGTAGGCTGCCGTTTCTCCTGCGATCCGGCAGCTGCCGACCCACGCTGCCCCGACGGCCCGCACTCAGCCGAGGTAGCAAAAAGTTTCCGTGCAGCGCGCCTGGTCGAACTTCCAGTCGGCGCTACCGAAGATCGGGTTATCGGTTCATTGGATCTGGAGCGCGCACTCACTGCAGGAGTAAAGGCTTTTGAGCCGGGGCTTCTGGCCAGCGCCCATCGCGGAGTGCTTTATGTAGATGAGGTCAACCTGCTCCATGACCATCTGGTTGACCTTCTTCTTGATGCGGCGGCGATGGGGCGTGCCCATGTTGAGCGCGAAGGTATCTCGGTGACGCATGCGGCGCAACTTATTCTGGTTGGCACGATGAATCCTGAAGAGGGCGAGTTGCGTCCGCAGTTGCTAGACCGCTTCGGACTTACGGTTGAAGTTTCTGCATCCAGAGATCCCAAGGTTCGCGTGGAGGTTGTCCGGAGGCGGCTTGAGTTTGAGGCAGATCAGCAGGCTTTCGCCCAGCGTTGGGAATCAAGCGATGCCGATCTTGCCACGCGCATTCGCAATGCGCGTATGCGCCTTAGTTCGGTAGTGCTGCCGGATAAGGCATTGGTGCAGATAGCCGAGATTTGTGCGGCCTTCGACGTTGACGGCATGCGAGCCGACTTAGTGATGGCACGCACCGCAATTGCGCACGCGGCCTGGCACGGCCGAGAAGTTGTCACTAGCGATGATGTGCGACGCAGCGCCCTGCTTGCGCTGCCGCATCGCAAGCGCCGCAACCCATTTGATGCGCCAGGTCTTAGCGAAGAGGCGCTTGACGAGGTCTTAGATAATCATGCGCCAAGTGATGAAGATCCAGAACCGCCAAGCGGCAGATCGCCCAGCCCAAGTACTACATCAAGTCCTTCGGAATCGGAATCTCCGTCAAGTGAAGAGGGGTCTTCGCCGCAGCAGGGCAGTAACCAAGATTCATCTGCATCGGCGCACAATCAAGGCGCGCAGGAAGAACCATCGATTGAAGCGCCCAATGCGCCATTTAAGGCTCGACTGCTTACTGTGCCAGGCATCGGCGCCGGCGCACAGGGACGCAGATCTGCGGCAATCACCTCATCAGGCCGGGTTACCGGTGCCCGGCGAAGAGGTGGTAGCGCAGTGGGAAAACGACTTCATCTCCCAGCCACCCTGATGGCGGCTGCTCCTTACCAACGCGGCCGCGGCCGAAGTGGGAACGGCTTGATTATTAAGCTGGACGACTTACGTCTTGCAGTACGAGAAGGGCGCGAAGGGAACTTGGTGCTCTTCGTCGTCGACGCATCAGGATCAATGGCGGCTAGGGAGCGAATGCGTAGCGTCAAAGCGGCGGTGCTCTCACTTCTGCTTGATGCATATCAACGCCGAGACAAGGTTGGTCTAATCACCTTCCGCGGCAGTGGTGCTGAAATCGTGCTTCCGCCAACCTCATCGGTTGAAGCAGGCGCAGCGCGTTTAACAAGCTTGCCGACGGGTGGACGCACACCGATCGCAGCGGGCCTCCTGCTTGCGCATGATGTTTTGCGTCGAGAGCGCTTAAAAGATCCACACCGCCGAGCGCTGCTTGTGGTCGTCACAGATGGAAAGGCAACTGGCGGAAAGCAACCCTTGGTTGAGGCGTATAGAGCGGCCTCACTTCTAGCCACAACTCAAGTTGCCAGCATCGTCGTCGATTGCGAAGAAGGCACCGTTCGCCTAGGGCTTGCCGGCGCGCTGGGCGCTACTTTGGGTGCGACAACGCTTCCACTCGCAGAACTCGGTGCCGAACAATTGATTTCCGTCGTGCAAGCCTCACGCGGCGGGAGGGCGGCCTAATGCCACAAGGACAGCCCGAGCAGATTCCGGCCGATGGCCTAACTACCCGCCAACGGCGTAATCGGCCGCTATTGATCGTGCATACCGGCTCGATGAAAGGAAAGTCGACGGCAGCTTTTGGCTTAGCGTTACGCGGTTGGAATCAAGGCTGGTCAATTGGCGTCTTCCAATTTGTTAAGAGCGCCAAATGGAAAGTCGGCGAAGAGGCAGCTTTCCGTGCGCTCGGCCGGATTCACGATGAATCGGGCGAAGGCGGTCCAGTTGATTGGCAGAAGATGGGCGAAGGCTGGTCGTGGACCCGCAAGCCAGGATCGGAAGAAGATCACGCTGCTGCTGCGCTCG
>Ga0307375_10004125_pt1 | contig 14039 bp, 11 predicted proteins | sample TR1MG_FD_202531 | JGI IMG/M metagenome (GOLD analysis project Ga0307375, IMG submission 202531) | Soil microbial communities from Risofladan, Vaasa, Finland - TR-1 | ecosystem: Environmental > Terrestrial > Soil > Coastal area > Acid sulfate soil | place: Finland: Risofladan, Vaasa | collected...
CGCGCAAACCCTGGCCCTGTCGCCGCGCACCGTCGAGACCTACCGCGCGCGGCTGATGCAGAAGCTCGGCATCGATAACCTGCCCGATCTGGTGAAGTTCGCCATCCTGCACGGCGTCACCTCGCTTGACTAGCCGCGATTCGACCGGCCGGTCGGCTTGTGGCCGGTACGCCTGCCTGCCGGCTTTTACCGACAGACCTTGTAGGGTTTGCACTACAGATTCGGACATTTCCCCAGGCTATTCTGTAGCCGGACGATGGCCGGCGCGCGGTTGCCTGCGCGTCTGTGCGGCTGGCCGCCGCTATCTGCAGGCGAGGCAAATCATGGGCGGCGACGATGCGTGGCGCTGAACGTGCTCCGACGATTCTGATCGTCGAGGATCACTCGGCCGTGCGGCGCGCGCTGCGCGAGTTCATCGGCGCGCTGCGCCCGGAGCTGCGGCTGATAGAGGCGTGCTGCGTGCAGGAGGCGCAGGCGCTGGCCGCGGCGGAGCGCCCGCGCATGGTGCTGATGGATTTCAGCCTGACGGGCGGGGAGGCGTTTGGAGCGATACACCGCATCAGGAAAGACGCTCCGGATTGTTGCGTGGTGGCGGTCTCGGTCAACGACGACGAGGCGCATCGCGGGGCCGCGGCCGCTGCCGGCGCGGCCGCGTTCATCGCCAAACGCAGCCTGCCGGAGGAACTGCCCGGGCTGCTCGAAACGGAGATTTCTGCCCTTGCGTGCGCCGCCAGGCTGCAGGGAGAAGTTCCATGACGCGCGGAATCGCGCTCCCTAAGCCGTCTGCGGGCGTCACCGTTGCGCTTTTGTCAGCGCTCGGCGTCGCCGCCCTGTGCCTGTTGACCGCGGCGGGGGTGCTGATCGTCGCATCGAACCCGGCCGATTTTCCGGCGGCGCAGGGGCTGCCGGCGTGGGTGTTCGACACCCGGACCGGCGCGCCACCCGTCGCGGCGCGAAACCGGGCGAACGGCGTGCAGCAGACGCGCGCCCTGAGCATCCGCGAGCTGGTCGCGCTGCACCGCGCGGCGGTCGGGGCGCTGCAGCTGCAGGCGTCCGCGGGGGTATGTGTCCCGGGGCGGGAGTGAGGCGCGGTGGGCGAGGCAAGCGGAACGCCACTGCAAGCCGTGCGCGACGCGCGGCTTATGCAGGCGTACTTGCGCGACCTGCTCGAATCGATGCCGGACGCCATCGCCATCGTCCATCCTGGCGGCCGCATCATGATCTGCAATGGCCAGGCGCAAAAGATGTTCGGCTACGAAAGCGGTGGCCTGCGCGACCTGCCGGTGGAAATGCTGCTGCCCGAGCGCTACCGCGGCGCGCACGTTGACCACCGCTCGCGTTATTTTGCCGAGCCGCGAACGCGGGCGATGGGCATCGGCCTGGAGCTCTACGGCCTGCGCCGCGACGGCACCGAGTTCCCGGTGGAGATCAGCCTGAGCCCGCTTAAGACGGACGCAGGGAACGTCGTCATGAGCGCGATACGCGACATCACCGAGCGCAAGCGTTTCGAGCGCGCACTGCAGGAAAAGAACATCGAGCTCGGCAACGCGAACCGCGCCAAGGACAGTTTTCTCGCGAACATGAGCCACGAATTGCGCACGCCGCTGAATGCCATCATCGGCTTCACCGGGACGCTGCTGATGAAGCTTCCGGGCCCGCTCACCGGGGACCAGGAAAAGCAGCTCGGGATCGTGCAGTCGAGCGCGCGGCACCTGCTCGCGCTGATCAACGAATTGCTCGACCTGGCAAAAATCGAGGCGGGAAAGACAGAGCTGGAATTCGAATCCGTCGATTGCCAGGCGGTGGTGGAGGAGGTGGCGGCCACGCTGCGTCCCGAGGCGATGCGCAAGGCGATAGCGCTCGAGGCGGCGGTCGACGCGGCGCTGCAACTGCGCACCGACCGGCGCGTGCTGCGCCAGATCCTGCTGAACCTCGCCAGCAACGCGGTGAAATTCACCGACCGGGGCCGCGTGCGCGTGCTGGTCGAACGCCGCAGCAGCAGCGGCGAGCCAGCCATCGCGTTCAGCGTCGAGGATACTGGCATCGGCATCCGCGACGAAGACCAGGCGCGGATGTTCGAACCGTTCACCCAGATCCACGCGTCCAGAGGGCGGCCGCGCGAAGGCACCGGGCTGGGGCTGCACGTGAGCCGGACGCTCGCCGAGCGGCTCGGAGGCGGCCTGTATTGCCGCAGCACATTCGGCCAGGGCAGCGTGTTTATGCTGGTGCTGCCGGAGCGCTGAGCCATGCCCGCGCGCATCCTGATTATCGAAGACAACTCGGCCAATCTTGAATTGATGGCCTACCTGCTGGCCGCACAAGGCTACGCGCCGATCACCGCCACCGACGGCGAGGCGGGGCTCGCGATCGCGCCGCAGTGCGTGCCCGACCTGATCGTCTGCGACCTGCAGATGCCCGGGGCGGACGGCTACGCGGTGGCGCGGCGGGCGAAACAGCATGGGGCGCTGCGCGACATCCCGCTGGTTGCGGTGAGTGCCTACGCGATGGTCGGCGACCGCGAAAAGGCGCTCGCTGCCGGCTTCGACGGCTATCTATCGAAACCGATCGATCCGGAAAATTTCGCGACGCGGCTGGCGGCATATCTGCGGCCGGAATTGCGCCTCGCGCCGGGCGCGCCGGCCGCAGCGGTGACCGATTCCCCGCGCAGGCGCAATTCAAAGGGGCGCACCATACTCGTAGTGGACAATCTGCAGGCCAATCGCGAGCTGGCTGTGGATCTGCTCGAATACTCGGGCTACACGGTCGTAACCGCGCACGGCGCGCGCAATGCGCTCGAGCTGGCGCGGCGTGCGCCGCCGGACCTGATCCTTTCGGACGTGTGCATGCCCGACGCCAGCGGCTACGCGCTGATCCGGGAGATCAAGCGCGAGCCCGGGCTGCGCGCGATCCCTTTCGTTTTCCTGACTTCGACCGCGATCAATGAAGCGGACCGGCGGCACGGTCTGGCGCTGGGCGCGGCGAAATTCCTGTTTCGGCCGCTGGAGCCGGAGGTTCTGCTGCGCGAAGTCGAGTCCTGCCTCCCCGAAAGGACGCAATCCTGATCATGGCGACGATACTGGTAGCCGACGATCAGCCGGACAACCGGGCTTTGCTGGTGACGCTGCTGGGCTACCAGGGGTACCGGATGCGCGAGGCGGCCGACGGCGCCGAGGCGCTGGCCGCGGTGCACGGCGAGCGCCCGGACCTGGTGATCAGCGACATCCTGATGCCGACCATGGACGGCTACGAGTTCGTGCGCCGGCTGCGCGCGGATCCCGTGGTCGCGGCAACCCCGGTGGTGTTCTACACAGCGCATTACCACCGGCACGAGGCCGAGCAGCTGGCGAAAAGCTGCGGCGTTGCGCACGTGCTGATCAAGCCCTGCGAAGCCGAGCTGATTCTGCAGACGGTGCGCGAGGCGCTCGATACGCGGCCTGCCGCGGACGGGCCGCCGGAGGATTTCCGCGATCGGCATTTGCGCGTGATCACCGATAAGCTCTCGGCGACGGCGGACCAGCTCAGCGTCGCCAACCAGCGGCTCAATGCGTTGATCGAGATCTGCCTGCAGCTCGCCTCAGAGCGCGACCCGAAGCGCATGCTTGAGAATGTGTGCCGCGCCGCGCGCGAAGTAATCTGCGCGAAATACGCGCTGATCGGCGTGCGCGGCAAGGAAAAGTCGGATGTCGCGCACTTCGTCACCAGCGGCATCGAAGCCGGCGCGGCCTCGAGCCTGAGCATGCCGCGACTGGATCAGGGCATATTTTGCGACGTGCTGACCGGGCGGCGCGCGCGGCGCATCGCGCTGACGAACGCCGACGCGGCGGGACTGGGGCTGCCGTCCGATCACCCGCCGGCGCGCTCGATGCTGATCGCGCCGATCATGTCGCTGTCGCAGGTGTACGGCTGGATGTGCCTGACCGAGAAGCTTGGCGCCGAGGGTTTCGACCAGGAGGACGAAGAGCTGCTGTCCATTCTGTCGGCGCAGACCGGGCGCATCTACGAGAACGGCAGCCTGTATGCGAGGATGCAGAAGCACGCGGCGCGGCTCGCCGCCGAGGTGAACGAGCGCAAGCGCGCCCAGGAGACGCTGGCGGAAAGCGAGGCGCGTTTTCGAATCCTGAGCGGGATGTCCTCCGACTTCTACTGGGAGACCGATGCCGAGCACCGGCTCATCGCGCGCGACCCGGCAGGCGAGAGGCGCAGCACCGTGTCGGCGTTTCGGAAAAGCGAGCAGATCGGCCGGCGCCGCTGGGAAATTCCGTATCTGTCGCCGGACGCAGCCGACTGGCGGGCGCATCGGGCCGCGCTCGACGCGCATCGCCCTTTCCGCGATTTCGAGCTTTCGCGGCTCGGGGTGGACGGCGCGGAACGCTATATTTCGATTTCCGGCGATCCGGTGTTCGACGCCGCGGGCGCATTCAAAGGCTATCGCGGAGTGGGTAAGGACATCACGGAACGCAAGCGCCAGGAACGCGAGATCCTCGCGGGGCGCAACCGGCTGCAGGCGATGCTGGACGCCATTCCCGACCTGCTGTTCGAACTCGGGTTGGACGGGCGCTATCACGCCTTTCATTCCACGGGCAGCGAGCTGCTGGCCGCACATGCGGCGAACCTGATCGGCAGAACCGTGTCCGAGGTGCTCCCGCCCGAGGCGGCGCAGGTGGTGCTGGCTGCGCTGCGGGAGGCAAACGAGGCCGGACGCTCGATGGGTGGGCGGTTCGAACTGGCGCTGGCGCAAGGCCCGCATTGGTTCGAGCTATCGGTTGCGCGCATGGCGGTCGCGCCGGGACAGGAGCCGCATTTCATCTGCCTGTCGCGCGACATCACCGAGCGCATGCGCGCCGAGCGGGAACTGCGCGAAAGCGAGCGCCGATTCCGCAGCCTGCTGAAGAATGTCGAACTGGTTTCGCTGATGCTGGACCGCGATGGCCGCATCACCTATGCCAACGACTACTTGCTGAGCCTGACCGGCTGGCGCAGCGAGGAAGTCCTGGGGCAGCCCTGGGACGCGCTTTTCCTGCCGCCCGAACTGGCCGGCTGGAAAGCCGGTCGCTTCACCGATCTGCTCGCCGACAGGCCGGGGGCCCGGCATCGCGAAAGCGATATCCTGACGCGCGCCGGCGAGCGCAGGACGATCCGCTGGAACAATTCGCTGCTGCGCGCGTCCTCGGGCGAGGTGATCGGAACGGCCAGCATCGGCGAGGACATCACCGAGCGCAGGCAGGCGGAAGCGCGCATCGCCTTCCTCAACCGCGTGTACGTGATGCTCAGCGGCATCAATACCCTGATCGTGCGCGTGCGCGACCGCGAAGAGCTGTTCCGGGAAGCGTGCAGGATCGCACTCGAAGGGGGCGGCTTTCGCATGGCCCTGATCTGCGTCGTCGAGCCCGGTTCGGGAAACATCGTCCCGGCCGCCTCCGCGGGCAAGGACGCGGCGCTGCTGACCGCCATCAAGGACATTCTGGCATCGAGCGCGGATGCGCCCAAAACCATGACTGCGCGCGCGGTCCGGGAAAAGAGCGCCGTCGTGGCCAACGATGCGCAAATCGACCCCAGGGTGGTGTTCGCCAGCAGCTACGCCGAGGGCGGCGTGCGCTCGATAGCGGTGCTGCCGCTGATCGTCGCGGACGAAGCGGTAGGCGTGCTCGCGCTGTATGCGGGCGAACCCGAGTTCTTCCACGACGAAGAGATGAAGCTGCTGGCCGAACTGGCGGGCGACATCGCGTTCGCGGTCGACCACATCGACAAGCGCGAGCGGCTCGACTACCTGGCCTTCTACGACGTGCTCACCGGTCTGGCGAACCGCAGCCTGTTCCTCGAGCGGGTGACGCAGTACCTGCGCAGCGCGGCCGCCGGCGGCCGCAAGCTGGCGCTGTTCGTGATCGATATCGAGCGCTTCAAGAGTATCAACGACAGCCTCGGCCGGGCCGCGGGCGACGCGCTGCTGCAGCAGGTCGCGGCCTGGCTGACGGCCAATGCGGGCGACGCCAATCTGGTGGCGCGCGTCGGCGCCGACCATTTCGCGGTGGTGCTGCCGGCGATACGACACGAAGGCGCCGTGGCGCGGCTGCTGAACAAATCGCTGAAGGCATTTTTGGAGCATCAGTTCGACCTGAACGAGGCTGTGTTCCGCATCTCCGCCAAGGTCGGGGTGGCGCTGTTCCCGCAGGATGGCGCCGAAGCCGAGGCCTTGTTCCGGAACGCGGAGGCGGCGCTTAAGAAAGCGAAAACCGCCGGCGATTCCTACCGGTTCTACGCCCAAGGCATGTCCGAACAGGTGGCCGCGAAGCTGACGCTGGAAAATCAGCTGCGCCAGGCGCTGGACCGGGGCGAGTTTCTGCTGCATTACCAGCCCAAGATGCATCTGGAAAGCGGCAAGCTGACCGGGGCGGAGGCGCTGATCCGCTGGGACGATCCGCGCACGGGCCTGGTGCCGCCGGGGCGGTTCATCCCCGTCCTCGAGGAAACAGGGCTGATTTACGAGGTCGGAAGCTGGGCGCTGCGTCAGGCGGTCGGGGACGCACTGCACTGGCGTGGGCTCGGCCTGGCGACGCCGCGCATCGCGGTGAACGTGTCGCCGCTGCAATTGCGCCGCCACGGCTTCGTCGGCGAAATCAGGCAGGCGATCGGACTCGACGCGCAGGCCCCGGCGGTGCTGGAGCTGGAGCTTACCGAAAGCCTGATCATGGCCGACGTCAGGCGCAATATCGCCAGCCTGCAGGCGATACGCGACATGGGCGTCACCATTGCCATCGACGACTTCGGCACCGGCTTCTCCTCGCTCAGCTATCTGGCCAAGCTGCCGGTGGACACGCTCAAGATCGACCGCGCGTTCGTGGTCGACATGGTTTCGGGGCCGGACGGGCTGGCGCTGGTGTCCACCATCATCAACCTGGCGCATTCGCTGAAGCTCAAGGTGGTGGCCGAAGGCGTCGAGACCGAGGAGCAGGCGCGCCTGCTGCGCCTGCTGAGCTGCGACGAGATGCAAGGCTATCTGGTCAGCAAGCCCCTTCCGGGCGAGCTGTTCGAAGAGCGATATCTGCGAGCGGCGGATCCGGGCGCGGCCGGCTGAACCGGCAGCATCGGCGGGCGCTGTCAATCTTTTGATAATGCGAAGGAGCAGTGATATGGCACGGTTGATTCGAAACGTGTTGGTGTTTTTGCTGGTTGCGCTGGCGACGACTTTGCCGCGCGTCGTCCTGGCTGATCCGCCAGTCATCGGCATCGTGGTCATGCACGGCAAAGGCAGTTCGCCCAAAGGGCCGGTGGCCGGCTTGGCATCGGCGCTCGCCGCCAAGGGGTATCTGGTGGCCAACCTGGAGATGCCCTGGTCCGGCAGGCGTGGATACGACGTGGGCGTGAGCACGGCGGAAGCCGAGGTAGAGGCCGCTCTCGCCGGGCTGCGCGACAAGGGTGCACAAAAACTGTTCGTCGCCGGCCACAGCCAGGGCGGCGTATTCGCGATCCACTTTGCGACCGGACATGCCCTCGATGGCGTGATCGCGATTACGCCGGGCGGCAGTGCCGGCAGCAAGGTTTTCCGCGAAGAACTGGGCGCGTCGGTGGCGCGCGCACGCGCGGCGGTCGCCGCAGGCAAGGGCGAGGACGTGATGGAATTTCTCGACCACGAAGGCAGCCGCGGAAGCTGGCCTGTGCATGTGAAGGCCGCGGTCTATCTCCAGTGGTTCGACCCGCAGGGCGCCATGAATCTCGCACGGGCCGTGCCCATGGTCCGGCCGCAGACGCCGGTGCTGTGGCTGGTCGCAAAGAACGACTATCCCGGGCTGCGCAAGATGAACATTCCGCTGTATCAACGCCTTCCGGCCAACCCGCTGACCGTGCTCTACCAGCCGGATTCCAACCACCTGGGCGCACCCACCGCATCGATCGATGAAATCCTGCGCTGGACACGCGAGGTGGCAAATGCGCCGCGGCGTTGACTGGATAAACGTACAGCTATCCATTATAGTTGCCGCATGGCAACTGTCTCCGCTCTGGAAAAACTGAACCCGGCGCAGCGCGCTGCGGCGAGCTACGGCGCGCGCGCGCAAGGCGAGGCGTTTCGCGCCGGTCCGCTGTTGATCATCGCCGGCGCCGGCACCGGCAAGACCAACACGCTCGCGCACCGCGTGGCGCACCTGGTGCAGGAAGGCGTGAACCCGCAGCGCATCCTGCTGCTCACGTTCACGCGCCGCGCCGCGGTGGAAATGACGCGCCGGGCGCAGCGCATCGTTGGCGAAGCGCGCGGGGAAGTGAAGCTGCCCTGGTCCGGGACTTTCCATTCGGTCGCCAATCGCCTGATCCGCCGCTATGCGGCGCAAGTCGGACTGGACGCGAACTTCAGCGTGCTCGACCGCGGCGATGCGGCCGACCTGATGGACGTGGTGCGCCACGAGCGCGGACTCACCAAGGCGGAGAAGCGCTTCCCGCGCAAGGACACCTGCCTTGCGATCTACTCGCATCGCGTGAATACCCAGCGGCCGCTTGGCGAGACGCTGCAAAACGTGTTTCCCTGGTGCGCCGAGTGGGAAGACGAACTGACCGGCCTGTATCGGGCCTACGTCGAGAAAAAGCTCGCTAATCAGGCGCTCGACTACGACGACCTGCTGCTTTACTGGCACGCGATGGCGGCGGACGCCGGGCTCGCGCGCGAGATCGGCGCGCAGTTCGACCAGATCCTGGTGGACGAGTACCAGGACACCAACCTGCTGCAGGCCGAGATCCTGCGCGCGCTGCGGCCCTCGGGTGAAGGTCTGACGGTGGTCGGGGACGATGCGCAGTCGATCTACTCGTTTCGCGCGGCCACGGTGGAGAACATTCTCGGCTTCCCGGCGCAGTATTCACCTGCCGCCGAAGTGGTGACGCTGGAGCAGAACTACCGCTCCACGCAGGGCATACTCGATGCGGCGAACGCGCTGATCGCCGGCGGCGAGCGCCAGTACCGCAAGACGCTGACCGCCAGGCGCGGCGCGGGCGCGCGGCCGCGCTATGTGACCGTGCTCGACGACCTCGGACAGGCGCAGTATGTGGTGACGCGCGTGCTCGAGACGCGCGAGCGCGGCGTTGCGCTGAAGCGCCAGGCGGTGCTGTTTCGCAGCTCGCATCATTCCGACGTGCTCGAACTCGAACTCGTGCGCCGCAATATTCCCTACGTCAAATACGGCGGCCTGAAGTTTCTCGAAGCGGCGCACGTGAAAGATGCATTGTCGCTGCTGCGCTGGGCGGACAATCCGAAGAACCGCATCGCAGCGTTCCGCGCGCTGCAGCTCATGCCCGGCATCGGGCCGGCCGCGGCGGCGAAGTGTTTCGACGCGTTCGCGGCGAGCGCGCACGCCTGGGCCAGCCTGCAAAACTTCGCGGCGCCGCCGCTGGCGCGCGAAGCTTGGCCCGCGTTCGCACATCTGATGCGCGCGCTCGCGGCGCCCGAGGGGCCGTGGCAGGGGCAGCTGGGTCGCGTGCGCGAGTGGTACCAGCCGCATCTGGAGCGCTTGCACGATGCAGCCGAGGTGCGCGCCGGAGACTTGCTGCAGCTGGAGCGCGTCGCGCAGCAATTCGGCACGCGCGAGCGCTTCCTGTCGGAACTCGCGCTCGATCCGGCGCAGGCCTCGGGCGACCTATCGGGCACGCCGCTGCTCGACGAGGATTACCTGATCCTCTCCACCATCCATTCGGCCAAGGGCCAGGAGTGGGACTCGGTGTATCTGCTCAACGTCGCCGACGGCAATTTTCCTTCGGAGTTTTCGGCCGGCCGGCCGGAATTGATCGAGGAGGAGCGGCGGCTGCTCTACGTGGCGATGACGCGCGCGAAAACCGAACTCGACCTGATTGCGCCGCTCAAGTACTACGTGACGCAGCGGTCGCGCAGCGGGGACCGCCATGTGTACGGCGCGAAAAGCCGTTTTCTCACGCGCGAGCTGATGGCCCGCCTAGATCCCGTCACCTGGGGCGAGGCCGAGACGGAACAGCTTCCGGTCGGCGGCGGGCCGAATATCGACGTCGCCGGGAAGCTGCGCAGTCTCTGGTCCTAGAATCCGTTCCAAAATGAAATGTCATTCCGAGAGCTTCGCCCGAGGAATCTGCTTCTTGTTCAATCGAAAAGCAGATCCCTCGCTTTGCTCGGGATGACATCGACAACCGCGCTCATTTTGCAACGGATTCTTAGGGCAGAACGAGGGGGAAGCCTCCCCTCGTACGCCTAATGCCCTCTTAGAACGTCAGGTCCCCGCCCGGCTTCATTTCGATCATCCGCTTGCCCAGGCCGCGCTTGTCCAGCGCCGCCTTGAACTGCGCCGGCGTGCCGGAGAGCAGCGGGAAGGTGCCGAAGTGCATCGGAATTACGTGCTTCGGCTTGACCCACTGCACCGCGAGCGCGGCCTCCGCCGGGTCCATGGTGAAGTAGCCGCCGATGCACGCCAGCATCAGGTCGATGTGATGGAACATGGGGATGATCTTCATGTCCTCGGTTACGCCCGTGTCGCCGGTGTGGTAAATGGTCGGTCCGCCCTTGATCATCAGCACGTAGCCGACCGGGTTGCCGCTCGCGAGCGCGGCCGGCTGGCCGGGTGCGGCCTTATACACCGGCGGGACCAGCTCCGAGCCGTGCTCCGCGTTGACGATCCACACCTTGGTCTCCGCCTTGGGCAGGTCGATGGTGCCGCCGACGTTGCCGCCGTAAATCATCTGGTCCTTGGGAAAGCCGACCACCGAAATCAAGTTGTACATCAGGCCGTAGGGCGCGAGCACCTTGGCGCCGGTTTTCTTGGCGATCTCGAGCGCGTCGCCGACGTGGTCGCTGTGGCCATGAGTGATCAGGATGTAATCGACTTTGCCGAGCTCGGCGATCGAGTTCTTGTCCGGGTTGGTCGGCACCGTCAGCCAGGGGTCGATCAGGATCACGCCGCCATTGGGCGTCACGATCTTGAAGGCGGCCTGTCCGTACCAATGGATTTTGGTGGCCGCCTGTGCGGCGGTCGCCGTCAGGGTCAACATTGCCAGTACGAGCAATGCGCTGGCCAATTTTCTCAGGTTCAGCATGGGGCTCCCTCCTTCGTTGTGGGTTTGGCGGGCGGCTTTGCCGCTCTTATCCCCGCCTGCGCGCTTTGAAACGGGGCCAAGATACCCGATCCGCACAATTCTGCCTATCTTGCGGCGCACCAATGCCGGGTCGCAACGCGCGGGCGCCGGGATATACTGACGCCAGCGACCGCCCGACAAGTGAAGCGACTATGACAGGCATTGCCATCATCGGCGCCGGCGCGATAGGCAGCGCGCTGGGCGCGCTGTTGAGCCGCGCCGGGCACAAGGTGACTTTGATCGGCCGCTCCGCGCAGGTCGATGTTATTCGACGCGAGGGCTTGCGCGTGGAAGGCGCGCTGGGCGCTTTCACCGTTCCGATCGCGGCGGCGGAAGCGCTGGCTTTCCGTCCGGAACTCGCCTTGCTTACCGTGAAGACGCAGGACGTGCTCGAGGCGGTGCGGGCGAATCTGGCTTTTCTCGACGGTGTGCCGCTGGTGACTTTCCAAAACGGCGTTCGCAGCGACGCCCTGGTGGCCACTGTCGTCCCGGCGGCGCAAATCGTCAGTGCGGTGGTCAACATCCATGCCAACTATCTCACGCCGGGAACGGTGACCCTGCTCTACCCGGGCCCGCTGGTCGTCGGTCGCCCGTTCGGGCCGAACGATGCCCAGGTCGAAGCCATCGCCGCGATGCTGCGCGATGCAGTCCCGACAAGGCTATCGCACAACATTCGCGGCGCGCATTGGCTCAAGCTGATCGTCAATCTGAATAATGCCTTTCCCGCACTGACGAACGCCACTTTCCGCGAGATCTACTCCTATCCCGATCTGCGCCGGCTCGCAGTGCGCGTGATGATCGAGGGGCTGCGGGTCGCCAAGCGTGCCGGGATTCGGCTGGAGTCGCTTCCCGATACTTCGGCTGCACTGATCCAGTCGATCCAGTGGCTGCCGCTGTGGCTCGCGGCCGCGGTGGCGGCGGCCAAGGCGCGCCGCATGGAAACGCGCTGGCCGCTGATGGGGTCGACCCTGCAAAGTCTCCAGCGCGGGCGGCCAACGGAAATCGACTACCTGAATGGCGAAGTCGTCCGGCTCGGCCGCGAGCTGGGCGTAGCAACTCCGCTCAATGCAAGCTTGGTCGAAATGGTGCATCAGCTTGAGCGAGGCGGACGGTATTGGGCGCTCGACGCCTTGGGCGCCGCGATCGGCTCGCGCTGAGGTGGCGCCTGTGCCGCCGAACTCAATTGACGACTAGGCGAGTAAGACTGCCGCGTCTCCCCGCAGCAAAGGGGCGGACCGGGTTTTCGCGAGTTTCCGAGATGAAAGTGGATGTTTGACCGCGGCACCTGTGTCGATGATACTTGGCACGCGCCGACAGATTGCGGCGTCTTCGAATCCCGGGCCGGGCGTTTGACCTTCCGTTTGACCTTCATATATAGCGAGGAATTATGCTCCACGAATTGCGCATCTACCATTGCACGCCGGGCCGTATCGGCGATGTCAACAACCGCTTTGCCAATGTCACCCTCAAGATCTGGGAGAAGCACGGCATTCGCCAAGTGGGCTTCTGGACCGTCCTGATAGGCCCGTCGAACCACGCTCTGTACTACATGCTCGAGTGGGAGAGCCTTGCCGATCGCGAGCGCAAGTGGAACGCCTTCGCCGCCGATCCGGAATGGCTTGCCGCGCGGGCCAAGACCGAGGCGCAGGGGCCGATCGTGGAGCGCATCGAGAACTATATGCTTGCGCCCACGGTCTACTCGAACATCAAGTAAATTGCATCAGGAATCTCCGAGCATGCCCGCAGCCGAAGACGCAGGCCAGAGGGTCAGGGTGTTCTGGCAGCCGGGATGCACGAGCTGCCTCAGGACCAAGGAATTCCTGTCCAGGAACGGCGTCGCCTACGAGTCGATCAACGTGCACGGCAATCCCGCCGGAATGGAGGCGCTGCGCGAGCTCGGGGCGCGCAGCGTGCCTGTCGTCGCGCGCGGCGACAAGTTCGTATTTGCGCAGACGCTGACCGATGTCATCCGCTTTCTGAACCTCGACGTTCGCCTGCAGGAGCAGCTGAGTCCCGAGGAACTGGTCGGAAAAATCCGCATCGTCCTGCCGGCCGCCGCGCGCTATCTGCAGCAGATTCCGGCCGAGTGGCTGGACAAGCCTTTCCGCAATCGCAACCGGCCGATCCGCGCCCTGGGGCACCATGTATTCCGCATCGTGGAAGCGTTTCTGGAGGCGGCTCGCGACGGCCGCGAGCTCAGCTACGAGCTGATCATGCGCGAAGCCGAGCCGGCGCTGCGCACTGGCGCCGACCTCGCGCGCTACGGCGCGGGCGTGCTGGCGCAGCTGGACGCATGGTGGGCGAATTGCGCCGATCGCAGCGGCGAGCGCGTGATGGATACTTACTTCGGCAGGCACCCGATGCGGGTGGTGCTGGAGCGCAGCGCCTGGCACCCGGCCCAGCACACGCGGCAGCTGCTGCTGATCCTGGACACGCTGCGCATCGAACCCGATGGCAGGCTCAGCGCCGCCGATCTCGCCGGTCTGCCGCTGCCGGAAAATGCCTGGGACGCCGAGTAAGCGGCGGGCGCGGCACGAGCAAAGTGCGGCGCCGGGCGTCGGCCTGAAGCGAGACTGCACAGCGTAATGGTCATCGCGGGATTTCTCGCTGCGGCCGTAGCCTTCGTGGCGCTGGTGCTTGTCGTATTCGTAGCGGCGACCTGGGCGCCGGACCGACCGCTGTCCGAACTCAAAGCGCGCTGGGCGCAGCCGCCTTCAAGCTTCGTCCAGATACAGGGCATGAGCGTGCATCTTCGCGACGAGGGCCCGCGCGACGATCCGGTTCCCATCGTGTTGCTGCACGGCACCTCGTCCAGCCTGCATACTTGGGAAGGATGGGCGCAGGCACTCAGGGCAGAGCGGCGCGTAATCCGCTTCGATCTGCCCGGCATAGGGCTGACCGGCCCGCCGCCGGATGCAGACTACCGCATCGAACGCTACGTGCATTTCGTCGCCGCCATGCTGGAC
>Ga0307375_10004126_pt1 | contig 14039 bp, 10 predicted proteins | sample TR1MG_FD_202531 | JGI IMG/M metagenome (GOLD analysis project Ga0307375, IMG submission 202531) | Soil microbial communities from Risofladan, Vaasa, Finland - TR-1 | ecosystem: Environmental > Terrestrial > Soil > Coastal area > Acid sulfate soil | place: Finland: Risofladan, Vaasa | collected...
GGTCCGGCAGACGAGCCCGATGGGCATCCGGCTCGGCAAGCAGTCCCACCATGAATTCGAAAATTGCGCCGTCTTCGCGCCCGGCCAGCAGATCGTCCGGCAAGCCCCACATGCGCGCAAATCGCCGGTTCATGTTGACAATGCCGCCGGCACGGTCGATGAGGAGAATCCCGTCCGATGTCGCCTCCAGAGTTGCCCGAAGAAGTGTCGCGGCGGCGACGAATTCGCCTTCGATGCGCGGCCCCGCATCCAGCGGCTCGGCGCGTACGACCAGCCAGCTTCCGGTGACGTCGGCGACGCGCGATACGGTCTTGGTAACCGGCAGGACGTCGCCGCTCGCGCATAGATAGCTCCCTTCAGCATTCCGTGCCTCCGCCGGACCGCCTTGGCGCGCTTCCTCCCAGAACGCCGCATCCGCAAGAGAGCATTCGACGTCGGTAATCGGGCGGCCGAGCAGTTCCTCGCGGCGGTAGCCGAGCCGCCGAAGAGCAGGCTTGCTCACTGCGCGAATCGCGAACGACGATGCATCGACAAGCAGCAGAATCCCGCTGCTGTGGTCGAGCAGTATGGCTTCGAGCTCGGCGCTCATTCGTGCGCGCCGATGTCAGGCGGTCCGGCGTCGAAGAAATAGGTGATCCGCTTGCGCGGACTCAGGTAGGCATAGACAGAAGGGGGCAACAGGGCCGGTCGGATGCCCCTGCTGATGATCACGTCGACTTGCAGCTCCAGATTGAACATGGCGGCGTCTTCCTTAGGGACGGCGAAATCATACAGCAACACCCAGGGCCGCAACGGCTTATGCGGATTGACCGAGACCACCATGGCAATCGCTCCATTGGAGAGTTCGACGATCGAGCCGGGAGGATAGACACCCAGAGCGCGGATCATGAGTTGAAGAACCCGAGCGTCGAATTTGCCTTTCCGCCGCGCAAATATGAAGGACAGCGCCTCGTGCGGCGTCATCGCCTCGGTGAAATTCACCGGATTGCAAAGATTATCGTAGAAATTGACCAGCGAGACTACACGGGCTAACGGTGCGATCTGTTCGAGTCTGAGCCTGCGCGGATACCCCGTGCCATCGGCCAGTTCGTGGTGCTGTCCGATAATAGACAGGATGCCCGGCGCCAGCCCCAACTGCTTGCCGATCATGAGCCCATATTCAATGTGCCTGGCGCGTGGTATTCCGTCGGGCCTGGTCTGTTCGCCGGATCTGCCGTTCAGGACGCGCTGTGGAAACTCGATCATGCCGATATCGTGCAATAAGGCGCCCCTACCCAGGATCTCCGCTTGCTCGCTGCTGAGTTCGAGCCCCTTCGCCAGCATCATGCACAGGACGGACACGTTGAGACTGTGATGGTAAGCCTCCTCGCCCCCGCAGTTTTCACCCATCACTTTCAGCGTCACCTCGGGACGCTCCAGAAAAACCGTCGCCATTTGATTGACCAGGTTGCCCATTTCTTCCAGCGATTCCGTGGGGTGCGACAGCAGGTTCCTGTCGAGCCTGCGCACTACGCCGACCGCTTTCATGAAGGACTTCTCCGTCCGGACGGCGGCCCTGCGATAATCGCGCAGTTGCCGGGCGAGCAGATCCGTCGCGATTCCCGCCGGCTCGGTCTCGCCGTCGCGCACCGGCGAACCGATGTTTGCCGGCGGGTCCGCTTCAAGCGCGGCGGGCAGCGATTCGAAGTCCGGGGCGTCTTCGCTTTGCGTTGGGTCGTAGCGAAAGCGCAGCAGCTTGAGGGCGCGCAGGTCTTGAACCTGTTGTTCGGAGGTAATCTTGAAACTGTTCAGCGTAAACGGATGGCGAAACCACGGCAGATCGATGTGGATGTACAAGCCGATACGCAGATGTTCCGGCAACACATAGTCGGCTGTCTGACCTGATCTGGTCCTTGAGGGCATATCGGGCTCGCTTGGCTTTTCGCTTTTTTTTGAATGCGGACCATGCGCGCTCGCATCAGGTGCAGCCGAGATGGCCGATCTGCACAGCAGCGGACGTATGTGGCGGCATACGGCTCGTCACGCCATGGCTTGGGCAAGCTACCCCGAGCCAGAACATGAAGCCAAACCAGTTAACGGCCGCCGCCGGCAAAAGATTAGGAGAACCTGCCTACGGACGCGGAACACGCTCGCTTTGACCACGAGATTCCGAACTCGCCCTGAATTCGATTTCCGGCCTGATCCAACTGGGTATGGGTCCGAGGGCGGCGCGATTCCACCGGCGGGCTAGCGCTCGGCGGGTACGCTTTGCAGCGCGTCCGTCATTTTCAGCTTGAGCCCGAATCCAGCGTCTGCCGCCGGCTGTTGCTTGTCCATCGTGAATGGCGCCCGCGGCGCAGCGGACGCAGCGACTGCCGGTGCAGCCGCGGGTCGTTCCGCATACCAGGACGCACCCAGCCCAGCCGTCGCCACGAGTGCCGTAGCGGCAAGCGCCACGCGCTTGAGCAGAAAAACGCGCCGTGCGCGCAAAATAACGGCATGCGCCGCCTGCCTCGATGCGTCGGCGCTCCTATGCGCGTACAAGGCCGCTTCCGATTCGGCGCGCGCTCGCGCTTGCGCAGCTTCCAGCGCTTCGCTCTCGGACTCGATGCGCGCCTGCGCCTCCTGCAGTGCCTGCGTCTCGGCGAATTGCCGCACCTGCGCAAGCGCGGCGAGCTCGGTTTCCGCGCTTGCGCGCTCGCGCGCCGCAAGCGCTGCGCACGCCTCGTCTTGCATTCTCTGTTTCTCGGCCGCGCTCAGACTGGCCTCGCTGGCCGCGCGTTCCTCGCTCGCCGCACCCGCCTGCATCTGCGCTGCGACCCGCTCCTCGATCTTCCGCGCCGCCTCCTGCTCCGCCGCTTGTCTGCGCCGGGTCTCCTGCAGCAGCGCGATATCCGCCGCCGATTTCGCCTGCGCCGCGACCGCGCATTCCTCGGCGGCGTGCGCAAGCGCGATCGCCGCAGCCTTGGCACGGCTCTCCTGTTTGAGGCGTCTTTCCTCGGTTTCGCGCAGCGCTTCCTCGGCCTCTGCCCTCGCCCGGGCTTCGGCAGCAGCCTCTTCGGCAAGCCGCAGTCTGTCCTGCGCCGCGTTCAGCCGTTCTTCGGCCTTTGCGCTGGCTTCGGCCGCAAGCGCTGCCGCAGCGCTCACGGCTTCGGCGGCCCCCGCCTCCGCTGCCTGTTTGCGCCGCGTTTCCTGAAGCAGTGCGATATCCGCCGCCGACCTGGCTCGCGCTGCAGCCTCGCATTCCTCGGCAGCGCGCGCAAGCGCGATCGCAGCCGCCTTCGCGCGGTTCTCCTGCTTGATGCGCTTTCGCTCGGCTTCGAGCAGCGCTTCCTCGGCTTCGGCCCGGTCACGCGCTTCGGCGACCGCCTCCTGCTCGGCACGCAGGCGTTCGTCCGCAGCCGCCGCAGCGGCCTGCGCCAACTGCAGGCGCTCCTGTTCGGCTTTCAGCCGCTCCAGGGCCTTCGCGTTGGCTTCGGACTGGAGGTCGGCGCGGGTGCGCGCGATTTCGGTGGCGCGGCGCTCGGCCTGGGCGCTGGCCTCCGCGGCAGCCGCAGCCTCGCGCTCCGCTTCCGCCTTGGCCAGCGCGGCGGCGGTCGCGTCGCGATCCGCCTGGGCGCGTGCGGCGCTGGCGGCCACGGCGTCCTCTGCAGCAGCAATGCGTGCCTGCAACCCTGATATCGCTTCGGCTTCCGCGGCCGCCTTGATCTGTGCCAAGCGTTCGAGTTCGGCTTCCGCGCGCGCGCGTTCGTCGGCGTTGGTGCTGGCCGCCAGTTCGGCTTCCAGGCGGCCTTGCACTGCGGCCAGCTCCCGCGCTTGCGCGCGCGCGCGCGCCGCCGCGGCTGCCTGGGCCTCCGCTTCGGCGCGCGCTTTGGATTCGGCCAGAGCGCAGAGTTCGCGCTCCATGCGCAGGCGCGCCTGCCGCGTCTCCTGCATTTGCGCGGCGACTTCCTGCCTGACCTTCGCCTGCGCGAGCAGGCGCTCCTCCTCGCGCACGCGCTCTTCGGACTGTTCGGCAAAGCTGCTTTCGACCTGGATGCGCGCAGCCGCGACCGCTGTGCGCTCCTCTTCGGTATGTGCCTTGCTCTGCGCCGCGTCGCGCGCCTCCACTTGCAGGTCGACGCGTTTTCGTGTCAGTTGCTCGGCCTCGATTTCGGCCTGCGCGCGCCTGCGGCTCGCCTGCAACGCCTCCGTCTCCGCCGTCTCACGCGCGCGGCTGAGTTCTTTTTCCTGCTGCTCCTGGCGCGCGCGCGCCCGCGCGGCCTTCTCCATCTCCTCGAGCAGCCGCTGCAATTCGATCGCCTCGGTTTGCATGCGCTCGGCCTGGCTGCGTTCGATCGCGGTTTTCGCCTGCGTGCGCGCCTGCAGTTCGCGCTCGGCCGACAGCCGCGCCAGCGCAGCTTCGGTCGCCTGTTTGTCGGTTTGCGCGCGAGCCTCGGCTTCCGTCGCCGCCAAGAATTCGGCCTGCCTGCGCTCTGCCGCTGCGGCTTGCGCGCGGCTTTCCGCCTCGAGGCGGACGCGCGCGCAGGCGGCGGCCTCTTCCTCGGCCCTGATGCGTGCCTCGGCCGCGCTCATGGCCTGGGTCTCGGCGATCGACTTCGCCTCCGCTGTTTCGCGCGCACGCTCTTCCGCGCGGGCGCGCGCGTGCGCTGCGGCCGTCGCCTTCGCATCGGCCTCGAAGCGCGCGACCGCCTGCTTGATGGCGCTCAGTTCGGCGTCCTCCCGCTCTCTCGGGTCGGGACCGCTTGCCCGGCTGCCGCCGGCATCGAATGCAAGCACGAGTCGCGATGCGTCTGCGCTGGATTTCATATGCACCGTCCCTTGGTGAGTGCGCGCCAGGCACGCGCCTGCACGCAAGGCGGCGCTGCCGCCTTGTGCACATTATTCACGGCGAAATCCAGATCGAAGCGCCGAATAAATGGTACTTTCCGCGTCTTTTCTGTTGCGCGCGCCGGCAAAGCTCCGATGTGACTATTTCCGGGTGCTGGGAGCGCGGTCGGGGGGAGATGGAGCGGCCGGACCGGCGAAGCCGGCCATTCAGGGACGGGTTACAATTTCATTTGACGGGGTTATCCTTTGCCAAAACCAACGCGGACATTTGCCATGCTGCGCGCCTTGCTATACGAGATACTCGAAGTCAGTCCGACGGCACGCCCGGCCGTGATCAGAGCGGCTTATCGCTGCCTTGCCCAGGAATACCACCCCGACAGGAATCCAGGCAACGCCGAGGCAGCCGCGCGCATGGCACTGATCAACCATGCCTACTCGGTACTCATCGATCCGCTGCAGCGTGTCAGATATGACCAAAACGGCGCGACCCGCGCCGCCGAGCGGCGCGGTCGCGGGCCAAGCTCGAATCCGCCCGCCCCGAACACCGCCAACGACCACGCCAAACCACGCCCCTTTGCCTTCCGCCCCCTCTGATCAGAGGTGGTTGATCGATGCTCTGACCCGAGCCCCCAGCGCATCGAACTCATCTAGCGTCAGCTCGAGTTCAGCCAGCGCCCATCCGGCCGCGCGTGCCCATTCCGGACAAGCGGCGCCAACGGCCGCGCAGTAGAGTTGCTCCGCAGCGAACCCGGTGGCGATCAATGACGATGCACCCGCCTCGGCCTGTGCGAGAGTGTCGCCCGGGTACGGCACGTCGTGGTGGTGCAGGATGGCGAAGCATACCGACTCCGGCAAATGCCAGCTGCGTGCGAGCTGCGCACCAATGCGTGCGTGATTCGTCGGGTAGCGCTCGTTTTCCACTTCAAGCGCCGGCTCGCCGGGAGTGAGCGCAGACCCGTCGAAAATATCCGCATAGATGGGAAATTTCTGCAGCATCACCGGCATGCCGCAATCGCGGAACAATCCGTAGGTGCAGGCGATGCCGCTATCGCCGCGCCACGTCTCGCGGCACACCAGGGCGGATATCAGCGACGTCGCCATCGACGCCTTCCAATAGGCTTCCATGCCGGGTCCGGCCGTTCCTGAGAACGCCTGTCGCAAGAGCAGCCCAGTAACCAGATTGGTCACTGTGTTCAGACCCAGCAGTGCCAGCGCTTGCTGTACCGAGACCGCCTTGGTGCGCAAGCCGTAGAACGGCGAATTCGCGAACTTCAACACCGCCGAGGCGAGCGCGACATCGCCGCCTACCAGCTGGCCGACGCGGCGAAAATCGGGTTCTTCGGCGCGCGTCTCACGCAGCAATTTTGTCAAAATTGCGGGACACGGCGGAATACCGATCTCTTTGACGATCTCGTCGGCACTGCGGTCCAGCGCGTCGCTGCCCGTGTTCATGACGTTCATGGATTGGAACCTCCGCGATTATGCGGGCAGAGTAGGCGTTTGCCGGCGCTGCGCCGCCTCGTGCCGGCTCTGCCTCTGCAGATAAGAAAAGAAACCCCGGTCTGCGCGCAGTATGTGCCGCGCAATCAGGTCGTGCGCAAGGAACTGGAATACTTCGCCCATATTCGCCTCGCCCGCGCGAAACCGTTCGACCAGTCGCACCAAATTCGATGGGCCCTCTTCGGTGGCCCCTGCCCTCATTGGAATTTCTGGGGGCACCCGATTCATTTTTCGCAGCGCGTCCAGCGACCGGCGCACTTCCGCGAGCAGTTCGCACCCCTCCATCTCGCACGCATGGACAAGGTGTCTCTGCACGAGTGCGGTTCCCAAGCTTTGCTCATGCGTCATGACTTCTTTGCCCCCCCTGTGCCTGTCAGGTGTTCAATATGTCCGCCGCCCGCACCGCACGATCGCTGCCTCGGTTCAGACGCGGACCGCGCGCGCCCCGGACGCATGCAGGCAACGCAGCACGGCAGGCGCGATCTCTGCCAGCGGCAGGACCTCGTCGGTCGCGCCAGCGGCGATCGCCTCCTTCGGCATGCCGAACACCACACAGCTGGCTTCGTCCTGGGCGAAGTTGTAGGCTCCGGCCTGCTTCATCGCGAGCATGCCCAGGGCACCATCCTTGCCCATGCCGGTGAGGATCACGCCCACCGCGTTCCTGCCGGCATGCTCGGCGGCGGAGCGAAACAGCACATCCACCGAGGGCCGATGCCGGTTTACCGGCACGGCGTCGCTCAACTGCGTCATGTAATTCGCGCCGCTGCGCCGCAGCAGCAGATGCGAGTGTCCGGGCGCGACATAGGCATGGCCTGGCAGCACCCGCTCGCCGTGCTCGGCTTCCTTGACGCTGATGCGACACAGGCTGTCGAGCCGGGCCGCAAACGACTTGGTAAACAGCTCCGGCATGTGTTGGGTGATGAGGATGCCGGGACAGTCCGGCGGCATGTCCAGCAGCAGATCCTTGATCGCTTCGGTGCCGCCGGTGGACGCTCCGACGATGATCAGCTTTTCTGTCGAGATGCTGCGGTTGGCGAGCGGCGACGGCGCACGCGCAATGCGGGGCACCCCTGGCAGCGGCCGCGGCCGCAGGCGCGCCACCGCCGCAGTACGAATCTTGTCGGCGATTTCGTTGGCATATTCCTGGATGCCGTGGACGATGTCGATCTTCGGCTTGGAAACATAATCGATCGCTCCGAGTTCGAGGGCGCGCAGCGTCGCATCGGAACCCCTTTCGGTAAGCGAGGAAACCATGACCACCGGCATCGGCCGCAGGCGCATCAGCCGCTCGAGGAAATCGAGGCCGTCCATTTTCGGCATTTCCACGTCCAGCGTCAGCACGTCCGGATTGCGCGAGCGGATCATCTCGCGTGCCACCAGTGGGTCCGGCGCCGCCCCGATCGCCTGCATGTCCGGCTGGCTGTTGATGATCTCGGACAGCAGCTTGCGAATCAGTGCGGAATCATCGATTACAACGACAGTAATTTTTTTCATGTTTCCTTCCTGTTGTCTGCAGCTTGACCGCTCATGCCGCGATTGCCGACTTCGCCTCCTGCGCCTGCACCAGCGCCAGGAACGCATCTTCCGCTAGCGGCTGACTGAAGTAATAGCCCTGCATCTCGTCGCAGCCGTGCTCGCGCAGAAAATCGAGTTGCGCCGCGGTCTCCACGCCCTCTGCAACCGCCTTGAGCCGCAGGTTATGGGTCATATCGATAATGGTGCGGGTGATCGTCGCGTCGTCGCTGTTGCGCGGAATGTCCTTGATGAAGGAGCGGTCGATCTTGATATTGTCTATGGGAAAGCGCTTGAGATAACCGAGCGACGAGTATCCCGTGCCGAAATCGTCGATGGCCAGCGCAATACCCATCGACTTCAGCTGGCGCAGCGTCTTTATCGCCTGCTCCGGATTGTCCATGACCATGCTCTCGGTGATTTCCAGTTCGAGCAAGCCCGGGGCGAGGCCGCTCGCGTCGAGTACGCGCGCGACGTCGCTCACCAGATTCGCCTGAACGAACTGCCGCGCCGACAGGTTGACCGCCACCCGCAGCGGCGGCATGCCCAGGAGCCGCCAGGCGCGATTGCGCTCACAGGCAGCCTTCAGCACCCACGCGCCTATCTGTTCGATCAAGCCGGTTTCCTCGGCCAGCGGAATGAATTCGGCTGGCGACACCATGCGGGCCGTGCACTCCCTGCGGTCGGCGGTGCACTCCCTGCGGTCGGCGGTGCACTCCCTGCGGTCGGGTTTTCGTTCCCTGCGGTTGGCTGTGCACTCCCTGCGGTTGGCTGTGCACTCCCTGCGGCCGGCTTCCGGCCGCATCCAGCGCACCAGCGCCTCCATGCCGGTGATGCGGCCGCTGGCGATATCGACTTTGGGCTGGTAATGCAGCAGGAACTCCCCCCGGTCGAGTGCATGCCGTAGTCCGCTCTCGATCGACAAGCGCACCATCGAATACGCGTTCATTTCGGCGGCGTAGAACTGCAAAGTGTTCTTGCCGTGCTCCTTGGCGCGATACATCGCGATATCCGCGTTCTTGAGCAAGGTGATCGCGTCGCTGCCGTCCGCCGGATAAGCGCTGATGCCGATGCTTGCGGTGATTTGGTACTCCTGGTCGCCGAGCATGATCACTTCGGCGATCGCCTTCAGCAGCTTGCGCGCGATGCTGCCTACGAGGCGCAATTCGGTGACTTGCTCGATCAGCACGGCAAACTCGTCCCCGCCCAGGCGCGCTACGCTGTCGGCCTCGCGCAAGCTTTCTTTCAGTCGCTCCGCCACCGCCTGCAACACGCGGTCGCCCGCGTCGTGGCCAAGGGTGTCGTTGACGTTCTTGAACCGGTCCAAATCCAGCACCAGCACCGCCAGTCCCTCGTTGAAGCGTTGCGCGTGCACCAGCGAGCGCTGCAGGCGCTGCTGGAACACGGTACGGTTGGACAGCCCGGTGAGCGCATCGAAATTGGCAAGCGCGACCATGCGCGCCTGGTCGCGCCGGCGCACGCTGATGTCGTTCAGAACTGCCGAATACAGCGGTCTGCCGCGCTGGCTGATGCGGGCGAGCGAGATTTCCAGCGGAAACTCTTCTCCGTTGCCGCGCAGCCCGAAGATTTCCGCGTGATCTCCCATGCGGACCACACCGGAATCGCCGGCGACGAAAGCGGCCATATGCTCGCGCCAGGCCGCGCGCAGGCGCGGCGGGATGAAGCGCTCGACGTTGCTGCCCATGGCCTCGGCCGCGGTGCAGCCGAAAATCACCTCCGCTGTGGGATTGAACAGAACTACCGCGAGCTGCTCGTCGACGACGACGATGGCCTCGGCCGCCATATGCACGATACCGTGCAGGCGTTCCTCGCTCGCGCGCAGCGCCTCCTCGGCGTCTGCGCGCGCATCGAGCATGCGGTTGAACTGCCGCGCGACTGATGCGACTTCGACCGGGCCGGCAATGCGCGCGCGCGCGGCGAGGTCGCCCCTGGCGATCCTCACGGCTGTGATAGCCAAACCTCGGACCGGCTTGACGATGGTCCCGGCGATCCAATGTGCCAAGGCCAGCACCAACAGCAAGACGGCAAGGCCGATGATGACGATCTCGTGTGCATCCCGCGCCCCCGCGACGATGAGCCCGGCGACCAGCCCGGCCGCGGGCAGCACAATCGCGAGCGCCAGAAGAATCAGCCGCACGCGGATCGACAGGGAGCGATGTCTGGTCATGGATATTGTGGCTGTGGGTGGCGCCGCTCAACCGAACAACTCGACATCGCCCGTCAACTCCTCCTTGACCAGACGCGCGCTGTATTCGATTTCGCGCTGGAAGATCGTATCGTTATGGATATCGCGCAGCTTCTTCACCAAGACTTTGCCGCTTTTGGGGAAATAGTAGACTTTGCGCGGAAACACATCGATCAGATCGCGCGCGACGACGCGGATCTTTTCCGTACTGAGAAAGCGGAGCGCGAAATCGGCGTTGCGCTGCCCGATATTCATCGTGGTCATGCCCGGCAGCACGTTGCCGCCACCGAACACCTTGGCTTCCAGCAGCGATCGCTGCGCGCCCAAATTGAGCAGACTGTTGATCAGGAGTTCCATGGCATATGCCCCGTAGCGCGCCGACGCGCTCACCGGAGTGTCCTGATCGGGGCGCGCGTCGGGCAGCATGAAATGATTCATCCCGCCGATGCCGGAAAGCCTGTCGCGGATGCAGGCGGTGACGCAGGAACCGAGCACGGTGACCAGCACCATGTCGCGCTGGGTGACGTAATACTCCCCCGGCAGGATCTTCGCCGCTTCCAGGTCGAAGTGATTGTCGAAATAGACATTCGGGGCGAGCATGCAGCGGTTCCCCCTCAGCCGCCGAACGCGCGACCGCGGCCGACAGGTTCGTACACGGTCTTTCCGCGCGGCCGGAACAGGTCCGCTGCATGATGAAAGCTCTCCGAATGTCCGGCGAACAGCAGGCCGTCCGGGTGCAGCAGCGGCACAAATCTTTTCAGAATCCCGTACTGCGTCGCCTTGTCGAAATAGATCATCACATTGCGGCAGAAGATCGCGTGGAACGGCCCGCGGATCGGCCAGCCCGATTCGAGCAGATTGAGCGGACGGTAGCTGATCAGGGCCCGCAACTCGTCGCGCACCCGCGCCTGCCCCGCATGCTGTCCCTTGCCGCGCAGGAAAAAGCGCTGGATGCGCTGCTGCGGCATTTTCTCCAGCCGCTCCATGGCATAGACGCCCTGCTGCGCTTTCGCAAGTACGCTGGTATCGATGTCGGTGGCGAGGATGCGCACCGGCGGCGCGAGCGTGCCGAACGCCTCGATCGCCGTCATCGCCATCGAGTACGGCTCCTCGCCCGTTGACGCCGCCGCGCACCACAGTGCGATCCGGCCCGTCCCCCTGTGGCGCTGCAACAGCTCGGCCAGCAATGGAAAGTGATGCTCCTCGCGAAAGAACGCGGTGAGGTTGGTGGTAAGCGAATTGGTGAACGCTTCCCACTCGGCGGCGTCGCCGTTCTCCAGCAGCGGCAGATAGTCCGTGAAGTTGGACAGGCCGAGTGCGCGCAGGCGCCGGCCGAGCCGGCTGTAGACCATCTCGCGCTTGCTCGGACTGAGCGAGATTCCCGCATGGTCGTAGATGAGCTTGCGTATGCACTCGAAGTCCTCGCCGCTGAATTCGAATTCGCGCCGGTTCATCGCAGCCGTGCCCATCAGTTCTTCTGTCTGCATTTCCGATTTCCCGGCAACAGCGGAATGCCCGCTTATGTTTGCATGGCTACCGCGCTCTCGTCTAAGCAAGCGTCCCTGTGTGCTATGCGCAGATCAGAATTCTTCCCACTGCTCTTCGCCACCCGTGACAAGCCTGGTCTTCCCAGCCGCGGCCTGCGCCTTCGCCCGCCCCGTCGGCAGGCGCGCCACGTTGCGCGCACGATTCGGCCCGCGCCGCTCCGCCGGCCGCCGTACCGGCGCCTGCTTTCTCGGCGCCGTCACCGTGCTGCGATCGACCGCGGCGGGGACGGCAGCCTTGCCCACATCGAATGCGGCCACCGCCTGCGCGAGGTGCTGCGTCTGCTCCTGCATCGATTCGGCGGCTGCCGCGGCTTCTTCGACCAAGGCCGCATTCTGCTGCGTCACCTCGTCCATCTGCGTGATCGCCTGGTTCACCTGCTCGATCCCCGCGCTCTGCTCCTGGCTCGCCGCCGTGATCTCGCTCATGATGTCCGTCACCCGCTTCACCGAGGCCACGATCTCTTCCATCGTCTTGCCCGCTTCGTCCACCAGCTTGGTCCCCGCACCCACCTTGTCCACCGAGTCCCCGATCAGCGTCTTGATCTCCTTCGCCGCCGCCGCACTCCTTTGCGCCAGGTTCCTCACCTCGCTCGCCACCACCGCAAAGCCCCGGCCCTGCTCGCCCGCCCTCGCCGCTTCCACCGCGGCGTTGAGCGCCAGGATGTTGGTCTGGAATGCGATACCGTCGATCACGCCGATGATGTCCACGATCTTCTTCGACGATTCGTTGATCGAGCTCATGGTCTCGACCACCTGCCCCACCACCTGCCCGCCCTTGACCGCGACCGTGCTCGCCCCCAGCGCCAGTTGGTTGGCTTGTCTTGCGTTCTCCGCGTTCTGCTTCACCGTCGAGCTCAGCTCTTCCATGCTCGAAGCGGTTTCTTCGAGTGAGGAAGCCTGCTCCTCGGTGCGCTGGGAGAGGTCGGTGTTGCCTGCGACGATCTCGGCCGACGCCGTCGTGATCGCCTCTGCCGTGTCGTGGATCTGTCCGACGATGCCGGCCAGATTCTGCTGCATTCGCGCCATCGCCGCCATGAGGCTGGCACCGTCGCGCGGCTTCACCGCCACGGTGTGCGCAAGATCACCCGCGGCGATCCGATTCGCCACCGCCGTCGCCGCAGCCGGCTCCCCGCCCAGCGGCCCGCTCACGAAACGGCGGATGAAGTAGTAAATCGCGCCCAGCAAAGGCAGGGTCAAACCCAATGCGATCAACGAAATGCGCCAGGCGAAGCCGTTCAGCTCGGCCTGCGCCTTCTTCAGGCTGACCTGCATGCTGATTGCGCCGAGCACGTCGCCCTCGGCGCCCTGATGGCAGCCCATGCAATCCTTGCCCAGATAACTGTGGGAGTTCAGGACTGGGAAGATCGCGCTCATGTAACCTTCCTTCTCGTTAACGCTGAAGCTGGGCTTGCCGCTGTTCATCACCGCCATTTCCGCGGCGCTGGGGTCGCCCTCCGATGCATCCCCGGCACCGTACTGGGTGATGACGCTGCCGGCCCGAACGACTCTCAGGTTCTTGATATTGTTCGTTTCGCGCACCTCGTCTAGGAACACGGCACGCTGTTTCGACACGCCGGTGATCATCATGCCGGTCAGGGTCGCAGTAACCATCTGGTTTGCGCTCTCGGCAAAATCGCGCGCTTGATCGATGGTAGCGTCGCGCCGCTCCGCATAGGTCAAAACGATCGTTATCGTCCAGGTTACGACCAGCAGCGCGCCGATCGCGACCACCAAGCGCACCCACACCGGCAGATTGCCGAAACTCCCGCGACCCGGGGGCGGAGCGTTCATCGTCGGGCGCAACGCGCCCGCACCGATTTCAGCTGCCTGACTCATGATTACCGCTCCTTTATTGGTATTTGTGAAATTGAATCGCACGATCCTTGCCAAGCATCGCCGCACGCCGCGTCGCGCCTACACCCGCAGCCCGGCTCTGCCTGGAATCCTTCCCGGTTGAATCGACCCGCATCCGCCGCGCCATACCGAATTCACTGTTAACGTCCTTCCTGCATCGTCCATAACGCGAACACGACACGGCAACGCTGCTCAGCTAAAATTCCGCCCATTCACCTTCCGCGCCGACTGCTTTGGCGCGCGGCACCCTGGCGCCCGGCGTCAGGCTGTTCGGTTCCGTTCTTGGGGCAAAACGCTTTTTCGTCGCGAGCGGCGTCACGCTAGCGACCTGCGCCACCGCAGGACTGCGCACATTCTCCGCCACCACCGCGCCGACCTTTGGCTGCGCACCATGCTTCAGCTTGAACACGCTCACCGCCTGCGCGAGATTCCCCGCCTGCTCCTGCATCGACTCGGCGGCCGCCGCGGCTTCCTCGACCAAGGACGCGTTCTGCTGCGTCACCTCGTCCATCTGCGTGATCGCCTGGTTCACCTGCTCGATCCCCGCGCTCTGCTCCTGGCTCGCCGCCGTGATCTCGCTCATGATGTCCGTCACCCGCTTCACCGAGGCC
>Ga0307375_10004127_pt1 | contig 14036 bp, 2 predicted proteins | sample TR1MG_FD_202531 | JGI IMG/M metagenome (GOLD analysis project Ga0307375, IMG submission 202531) | Soil microbial communities from Risofladan, Vaasa, Finland - TR-1 | ecosystem: Environmental > Terrestrial > Soil > Coastal area > Acid sulfate soil | place: Finland: Risofladan, Vaasa | collected...
TGACGCCCTTCTCGGTCGTCTCGCCAACGATCTTGACGCCCTCCAAATCGTCCTCGTTGGGCTTGATTTTCGGTTGAATGAAGACGGGGATGCGCGTGGCCTCGTCGAGGGGCAGCATGGTGATCAGGACGGCATTCTCCTCGCTATACATATCGGACCAAGTGTGACGATATCCAGACGCGCGAACGCGAAGACCCTTGGAAGAGGCCCACTTCACAATTGCCTGCACACCACCGCGAGAAACGGGCGCAAAGGTAACGGAGGGCTTGTTGTGAACCGTCTTGCCCCAGTTCTCGAAGTTTTCGCCAATGTAGTACTTCACCTGAGTGCCATCGGTCTCCTTGATCTTCTTCATCTCCTTCTCATCGATTTTAGGACCAGCAGCAGCAGAGGCGGTGGCAGCGGAAACGACCGAATCGACGCCACCAGCGACGGGCGCGGCACTCACAGAATTGGCCATGAGAGAGGTCGCAACGGCCTTCTTATCCTTCTTGTCCTTCTTCGCATCTGCGGCAGCGGCAGCAGGTGCGGGTGCGGCGGAGGCGGCAGCAGCAGCAGCAGCAGCAGCAGCCTTTCCAGACCAAACATCGTCCAAAGTAACGGTTTCGACATTCGCTTCGGCGGGATGAACCTTGGCCAACATGTCCGCAACGTCGGTGATCGCCTTGATCACCTTCTTCTTCGCCTCCTTCTTCTCCATCTTCTCCTTCGGCTGAATATGGACCTTGTGCAAATAGTTCAGAGAGCGGAAATGATCAATCCAAGCCTGATGGAAGCCATTCGCCTCGACATCGGCCTGGAAGGACTTGGACCACTCCGCAAGACCGTCCTCAAACGTCTCCGCCTCAACTACGCGCTTCTTACAGCCATCACGGACCGCACGATCGGGTTTAGGGGTATTCATAACGATGTTCTATCACAATTCAAGACCAGCACACACGCACACTCGAACAGCACAGAGGAGAATGAACAAGAAGGCAACAAGGAGGTGCAGCGCTACACACCATCCGAGCCGAGCACAAAGACTTCGCTTCCTATGCCTTTCTCACCACCCATACGTGTCGATATCACTCAAACACCCATTCGACGATCAGTTGTTCAATAGAAAATCAGGACGAGAGTGCAGGAAAACAATGGACAAGCTCACAGACAGCCGAATCAACCAAACGGGCAAGAGCAGATCAAGGGCGCGCAGCAGAGCAGAGGGAGCGGCCTCTTCCCCAAGGCGGCCGTGGCATTCGCGAAGGGCAGCGCATTGCTACGTTCTACAATGTGCGATTGCCAGCCTTGTGGTGCTTCCAGGAATCGGAAATGAGATTAGAACACTTTCAAGTGGACAACTCGCTGCAAATGAAGCAGAGAGAAGAGAACGCCGAACTAGGACGCAAAGTCCACCGCAGCTGCGCACCACCGCGCTCCACGTCCGCCGCAGCCGGGGCCAAAAAAGTCTGTACTGGAGCCTTCCAAGGGAGACGATTCTCTGATAATGACACGCAAAACACACTCTGGACAATGTACAACATGTTGGCATTCTCACATGGGATGGAATCGGGGGTTGTTGAGCCGATCCCGGCTGAATCGGAGCATCCAGCGAGGCACGGCTCTCACACTCCAACTTCCGAATCCGTCAGGCGCATGCGAGATCGCGGCTGTTGTTCGGATCCACACCCCATCCTCACACGTTGGTCCCGGAACCACCTTCCCTAAAATACACACTCAACTGATATTGGAGTGGGTTGCATGCAGTAGTACATTGCACAGTGCAAACAGGAACTCTAGTCCTGCTTGTGATGCTTCTCCTCCAGCTGAGATAGAAGTTGAGGGTCCTCCTTTGCCATTCTTCGCTTCTCCTTCTCCGTGAGTTCTCTTCCAGCGAATCTTGGGTGTGTTCTGATGGTGCGACCTATGATGGTCTCAGGCGACCTGTAGATCTCCACGAGCTCCCTGAAGAGTTCCTCCTCCAGAACGAGATCTCCGTCCTGTCTCGCCATGTAGATGTCCTCGCAGTAAGAAATGATCTCTTCACATGCAGGCATATCTTCATAAATGATGCGGAACGCCAGATCAGTGATGGCCAAACGCAAGAAACGAGCCACCGCAAGAACCACTCCGACATACAGACCAATGAGCCCGACTGATGCCAAACTCCTAAAGATTCCGGTTGGTGCCTCAGCAGAGAACGTTACCAGTTGAAGACGTCCAGAATTGTCCCAAGGGAAGGGACCGGCAGTGGGAATACCAAAACAGTTCCAATATAGCTCCGACCGACTGCTCAACTCAAACGTCGCTCCCAATGGCCGATCCGTGTTCAAAGGTGTTGCACCTCCACTATTTGGAATGCGATAGTATCGTGGGATGATGTTGGGCAAGGAGAAGTTTCCATGCGAACCGTTGATTGCTCTGATGATGTCGTACGGGTTGTTGATCTGAGCGATGAGGTCCAATTCTGCAACAGTTCCTGTGCTGATGGGGAAGGTACGAGTGAAGGTCAAGTGAATGCTCATAGTCGATTGCGGATGTTGAGCCAAATCTACCAGTAGATGCTGCTTCGCAGGAGGCGATATCGTCCAACTTGCATCAGAGAAGTTCTCAAACTCTATCCACTGTAGTAATGAGTAGTCGTCGTAGGTTATCGCCGGTTGATCCACACGCAGTTTGTTGAAGAGTGCGCTTCCCATGTCTTGTCCCGTTTTCATGTTCGATTGCACTGCTACTCCTGTGAAGATCGGTGTTGCATATCCAGTGAATCCTATAGAGATGCTAGCAGCCACGATGGGGTTGTCTTTGTTGCCTGGGGAGCCCTGCATGAGCAAGAGGAGAGGGAACCAGATGAGCGCCGAAAGTCCTACAAATAGCAACACACCCATGCCAAGTTTGACATACCACGCCTGTGCATCGCCTACGTTGCGTTTCCAGACCTTATCTTGGGATACGCGGCACTTGACGAGGAAGAGGTTGGCGTAAATGTCCTCCAGTTTCAGCCACTCGAAGAACGTGAGCGAAGTTTTGGTGACCGTCCAATCCAAGAGTGTGCGCAACTCGTATACGAAGGGAATCGCACGATATGCAGTGTAGATCAGCCAACGGAGGATGCCAGGCTCTTCGGAATCGGTGAGGAATTGGCCCTGAACGAAAGCGGGATAACCGTGCATGATCTGAAGTGAACTGAGGCAGAGATAGAACAATTTGATCAAATAGAAGGTGATCAACTTGGGTTGAGAGCGGAAGTCCTCGCCAGTCATGATGGGGATGATGAATAGAAGCCAGACGTGATAGAACGCTACCAGGAGACAATGATAGATGACCTTGATCTTGATGGCGCGGAAGAGGTACAACACACGCTCGATGACAATCAAGATGAACTGCACCAACAGCGTCAGAACGTAAGAGTTGGGAAGACGAGATTGCGTGAGGAACTCGGCCACGTTTCCGGCGCTATTGCCAATAAAGGGAGTCGGCAACAAGATGATGAAGAAGAAGCAAATGAGCTCAACAAACCACATCGCCACGTAGTAGTCACGACCGGGCTTATTGGCGACCAGATTCTGGAAGAAGTTGGAGAAATCATTCCAACGAGCTTTCATGTATCGCTTGAAGTTGTTGATGGCCCGCTTGCGACGAAGACCTCGATTATCGGCGTACAGATTCTCCTCTTCATAATCATAGAGATCAGAGTCAACAGAACTAGAAGAAGAGCTGCCAGCATCAGAAGAGGAGGTGGACTCCTCTCCATTCTCCTCCTCGTCGTCAGACGAGTCAGTCAACGGTCTCCTTCCAATGGTAATAGTCTCTTCCGTATCCGATTCCATTGCAGATGAATGTGGCGCCGATGATGATGATTCGACACGCCTCTTCTTTGCTTGTTCTCCGACAGTTGCACCAAGGATTGAAGATATGTTTGTAGTTGTTGGTTGTGAAGAAGAAGAAGATGATGATGATGATGATGGCTTCTTGTTTGTCGAGGTGGAGATGTCGGGAATGAGTGCCGATGCGAAACTTGTGACTTCCTCTCCAAATCGAACGTGTCTTCCTCCTCCTGCTCCTCCTCCAACACTCGGTGATCTCGTAGTACTCATTTCTTCTGAATCTGTCTCCAAATCACTCTCTCCGACCTTAAACAACGGATTGGAGACGATGCTCAAGCCTGTGGCACCTCCTCCAAAGCGCGCCAAACCCTTCTCGGGATCCTCGGAGATTGTATCATCATTCTCAATGTACTTCTCCTCTGGATCCATATGATATTGCTGACGATGGAGCTGTTGATCTTGTTCGAATGCCGAAGAGGTGCCTGCAGATTGAGAGAGTGCCTTCATGCGCTTCGCGTATCTCTGCTTCTTCTTCTGGGCTGCGTATCTCGTCCAGTGCTCCCTCTTCTTCTGCTGCTTGAGTAGGATGCCTTCGAAACGCTTCGCCTCCTCGTGAAGTTGACGTTGCGACATGGGTTCGTCAGACCCTTCCTTGGAAAGAGTGAGCCTCTGGAGGAAGTTCCAGTATCCGAGTTTCTTGAGCCAGTATCTGTGCAGGAACACCGAGATGAGTACCAATACATCTGGAACGATGTGTACGATGAATGTTCCACCATTTCCACCTTGTTGTTGGCTATAGCTCGTGATTCCAACGACCCGAGGACCAGAGAAGTGGAAAGAGGAGGCAATGGCAGAAGATGCTCCTCCTTGGGTTCCCCTCGAGATGGGCTGCTTCTTATCGATTGAGAAGCACGTAGGATCGGCAGAACATCTACTTGCGAGAGCCCATTCCAAATTGCCGTTGCCAGTGTGACATACGCAGAAGATGGAGATTTGGTAGAAGAACTTGACGAGGATTGTGAGCGCAGCGTATACGAATACCGTGTTCCAATACAGTTTGTGCGGACGAGGTGTCTCCAAGAGTGCATACAAGAACATGCCGATGGGGTAGAACAGTGAGATGAGGTCTGAATTGACGGCGCAGTTGATGAGGAAGAAGAGGTAGCAAAGGGCGCTGGAGTTGATCTGATACATCTTGTAGAAGCCAGCCCAGACTTTGCGCTTGCGAGAATAGTGAGGCTTCGTAGAAAGGTAACCATCAGTGTGCTTATCGAGCCAGCCAATGATGACATCAGAAGCAGAGAGCACCCAGGAGGGAGTCTTCCAACAACCTCTGCAACAGGCTGGAACTTCCAATGCATCATCCTCTTCTTGAAGGGAAGATCTTGGTTGTTGAAGCGCAGATGCCAAAACGTCCTCCTCATCGTCATCGAAGGTGTTGTCTTCGTCGTCGTCTTCATTGGATTTTCTACCCGGCTTGCCAAAACCACCTCCGATCTCATCTCCATCCTCTTCATCATTGCCATCTGCAGCAGATTCGTCGTCTTCATCTCTGGTATGAACGATAACCACAGACAGATCGTCCTTAGAATCACCAGTAGACGATAGAGAGGCAGGTTTCGTGGTTGTAGTCGTCGAGGGCTGTTGTTGCTGTTCCGATGATGATGATGCAACAGGAGATGAGGTGGTAGTAGAAGTGGATGGTGAAGCTAATGTTGTTGTTGTTGATGATGATGGAAGCTTGAGAGAGGATGGAGTGGACTTGAACTTGAGCCTGACGGAGTGAGAAGTGGGATCCTCTTCTATCGACAGTCCTCCAGCAGATTGAAGCATCTTCAGGTCGTGCGTCGTAGACATGGTCCTCATTCTCGGGTCATTCATGTAATCGCCATACGGGGAAGGAGTAGGATAGGGGTGCTGTACATATGGAACAGGAGGGAAGGCGGCGTTTCCTCCTGCCATCATGAGCATCATTGCTGCCTGTTGCTGCTGTAGTTGAGCGACATTTGCTGTGGATGATGATGTAGATGATGTTGATGCGTCCACTTTAGTAGGAGCAGTAGAAGCAGCTGCAGTTGGCCCAATTGGAACTCCTCCCGTAGGATCCGAGAGCGATACTGAAGTTCTGTTGCCAGCCTCTCCTGCTGCTCCTCCTGCCAATCTCTGCCACAGCTTTTGCTGTCTATGTCTTGCTGCCTTCAAAAAGTCCAGCTGAGTCCTCCTCTGCCTCTTTTGCTCTTGAACGCGCTGGAACTCTTGCCTCCTCTCCATTTTCCACTCTTGGAACCTTTCTTGTGCCAGGCGAACACCCTTCTCCTCCTCGTCCAAGATGTTCAGCACCAACTCATCGAACTCCACACGAGAGAAGAGACGCTTTTGAATGCCAAGAAGAAGGAAGATGAAGATGGAGAACAGGATGGAGCCTCCGTCCGAGAACTTGCGAAGACCAATGATACTCGCGATCGACATGGGCCCAGTCGGTTTCGGTTTGATGGCAGGAATCTGATAGAGAATGATGATGAGAAGGAGGAGGAAGTTGTAGAGACGTGCGAAGCGCCAGATCTTGTTTCTCTGCGAGTAGATGGTCGACTCCCTGAAGATGAACAACAGTGCGAAGAAGACGTAGATGAAGGACAAGATGTCTGGATGGATCGTGCCGGCAATGAAAACCAGCAGAAGGATGACGAAAGGACTGAAACGGTACACGGCATAGCGCAAGGAATCACGCCAGGTCTTTGACTCCTTCATCGTGATGACAGGACCCACGAGGTAGTACCAATACCTGCTCCAATGGATTTCCTTGAGGTTCTCCGAGGTGATGCGGCGAATGCGAGCCAAAACCAGGAGAAGTACGAAGTCGGCGATGAGGATCGTCGAATGAGGAGTGCTCTGCTTCAATCCAAGCCATGCGAGCCACTCTGGATTCCACGTAGACCAAGGGTACCTCAAATCAGGAGGAGGCAAGTCCAAGTTCAAGACATATTGCAAAAGCAAGACCACGGCGACATAGACGGTAACGATCTTGACTGGGACTCCATCAGAAGACCATCTCGCTCTTCTCGTGACAATGGTGAGGCCAAGAAGCAAGAGGAAGATCACTCCATAGACAGTCTCCTTATGAACGAATATGGCGATCAGAATTGCACCGACAAACACTGGATATCCACCAATCAAGAGAATGTTAGAGAGGAACCAGGCAATCAAGTTCCATGCCTCTCTCCAGCTGAATTCGCTCTCCATCACCAAATGTTCGCTAGAATCGTACAAGAAGAGAGTGAGCTCCGTCTTGTGCAGGTAACGAAGCTTCAGCTGCTCGATCGCCTCTCCATCACGATCATCCTCCTGCATGAGATGCTTCAATTGCTGCAAGATGCCATATTTGGTATCGTCGGTAGATCTAGAAGTTGCAATCTCCTCAATGCGTTGTTTGGACTCGGCCTCGGCGGAGAGAGAAGACGCTGAAGTCGAGTGGTCAAGTAGTTCACTGGGCGGAACGTATGGGTGGTGTTTTGCCATGAGTTCTGCATAGAAGATGTCAGAGTTGAGGGGATTCGGAGGCTCCAGTTCGTGTTCGATTTCAATCTTCTTGACTCGATACCAATCGTTCTTCCATCGATGTGAGAACCTCTGTACCAAAAGTGCGATAATGATCGTCATCTTCGTTCCAATGAGTGAGAAGCGGTTGTCAGGAAGGTATTCGAAGCCAGCCCAAGAAATGAGAGGTTGGTATGCTGAAAGTCCGTCGTGAACGACTTGGAATTGGTAGATGAGCATGAATAGCACTGCTATTTGAGAGTAGATGAGCAAGAGCAATCCAACACCATCGGTGAGGTGATCAGCAGAGACGGAGAGGATGGCAATTTCGACGAAGATCGAGTTCAGCCCAGACGGTGAATGCACGGCAATGGATATCATGATGATGGCCGCGACCTTGTATGCATGAAGCATGAAGAAGCGCTTGAACCAATAGATGAGATCGAGTGCGCGAGTGTAGAGGAAGGTCTCGCAAAAGTGCTTCCTCCTGAGTCTCCTCTTTCTCGCCCTCAAAGATGATGTTGGGTGCTTTGCAACGTCTTCAGAGATCAACTCCTCGTCCATCAAGAGATGTTGGGCGGCACTGACTGTCCTCTCGGACTTGGCAGAAGAACCTCTCTCCATCAAAAGTCTCGCCTCATCAGCAGAGAAGGCAGGCGGGATGTCAGAGGCACTTCGTGGAGCACCTCCACCGGCATTTACGCGAGATGATGATGAAGAAGATGAAGATCCAAGGCCAAGAGGAACGACAAGAGAATCCTCCTCCATATCCATTTCGTCTCCAAGTCCTCCTCCTCCACCACCATGAATATCGCGCCCATACTTGAACGACCCTGGCAGGGAGGATGGTCTAGACGACGCAGAAGACTCATAGTCGCTGTAATCGGTGTAAGACGCCTGATCGTTCTCGAAGAGAGATCCTTCAAAGTCCGATTCTGTCGCCAACCTGCGCGCGAATGCGTTGTGACCCACGCCAACAGGTGCCTGCTTCTTCGCGAAGAACGTTTGCAATTGGATGACTGCCACTAGGAAGACGAAAGTGTTGCCAAGAAGAGGTGCGAAGACTGCTCCAGATGGGAAGATGATGAAACCAAGAGCATTGATGGCCTCTACAGGCATCACGCTTGCCAAGAACTCCTGGATGAACGGGAATTGGTATGCATATCGAGCGAGCAAGATGACACCGGAGGCGACAACGACGAAGATCCAGAAGCGTTTGATGTGGACGTCTGCGCGCCTCGTGAGCATGTGAATGGTGAGGCACACGAAGAGAAGAGTGATGTACATGATGTTGATGAAGGAAATCTTACCATCGCGTGAACCAACGAAGACAAGAACAGTGTAGACCGGAATCAGTCCGTATTCGTCCCAGAGCCAGAAGATGCTTTCTCCTATCGCTCTCATCCATCTTGGTATCTTCTCTGTAGGCCTATCTTGTCCATGAGAAGTCAATTGTGCCGTATATCGAAGAACCCAGAGCTGAATGACGGCAAACAACATGATGACGAGATGCCAAACGAGTCCCCTGGTGAAGAGCAAATCCGTCGTTGCGTACGATTGCAGACCAATCATGCTTAGCAGTTTGGGTGAATGAATGTTCGCAGTCCATGGCGTAGCACTCCATGTGTAAACGACGAGGATGACAGTCTCACAGTAGAGCACGAGGAACAACCACCACTGGCGAGCGATTCTTGGCGAAGTGAGGAAGAGAATGAGGATCAACAGGTACACTGAGTTGAGAATGTTCACCTGATGCAACCCAGCCACATAAACGCCACATAGGCACAGCAAGTAAGACTGCTTCAGGGCCCAGAAGCCAACGGACCTGACGACGGGACGGATTTCCTGCCACCAAGCCGAGAGCCTGTCGAAGCATCGATCCACTCGACCACGTTTCATAGCAGACCCGACCCGCCTCTTATCGGAAGATGTGGAACCAGTTGAAGATAATGATGAATTGCGAGGGTCAAAGTTGTCGTGATCGTCAAGAGCGGCGAAGGAGGACCAGGTGGAGCCCTTGGAAGATGAAGAGACATTCCTCCTCTTTGTAGCGCCACTGCCACCACCGGTAACCGCAGATCCAGACGAACGAACTCTATGATGTTGATGCTGATGTTGATCTTGATCTGGTTGGTGATGATGGTGATGATGGTGATGATGGTGTTCTTCCTCGTCCTCTTCGTCGTCCGTCAGAAGCAATCCGTCAGCTGCGTCTCCATGTTCGTCTCCAATGAGATTCTCGTCCAATTGTTTGTGCACTTTGCGCTTCGATGATGATGATGATGATGAGGAAGAGGGCGATGAAGAGGTCAAAGTAAGAGAAGACTTGAATTGAGGCGCGTAGTAACTCCAGTTGACGGCGAGAAGCACCCCTGCGAGCGTTTGCAGTCCTATCTGGAACCAAGTGTAGTCGTAGACGCGCAATCCAATGGCGCACCCTGGAGTTTGCTCTCCGGGCGAGCAGCCCGAGCCGACGTTCGGAATGTTGTAAATGTACTGAGCGGCTGTGATCGTGATGAGATACACTGTGACGCCTGGAATGAAGAGGTACTTCTCAAGATAGGCTTGTGGCACGACAGAGGCAACACAAACAGTGAACAGAAGGAAGACGCTGAAGAAGGAGGGCAAGAAGAGAGGAATCGCAAGCAACGCTACGACGCACACTCTCCATCCCCAGTGTCGCACCAAGCGACGGAATACTCTCCAAAATGCAGTTTCACGCACAGGGCGAGCATGGGAAGACTCGGAAGAGGAAGAGGGCAAGTAGGAGCGATCGACGCCAAGGAGTGCACGAAGGTCTTCATTCCGCTTCCTGAACGAGAGAAGGATGAAGAGAATGATACTAAAGGCCCAAGAGAGGCAAATGGTAACGCCCATCAGAGGCACTGGTGTGATATCGACGTCGTAGTACTTCAGACCCAAACTTTGCGACCATGTGCTCGGGATTCGTGTTCTGATGGGGTGCACCTGTGTCACATAGATACCCAGTATGTGGATGATATCGTAGATGAAAATGGGGATGTAGATGACGTCAAGGAGGCGAGAAAGCTCGGTTCGCAAGAACGCCTTCGCGATGAGCACGGCTTGGAAGACAATGAAGTAGACTGATTGTAAGCCAGACGCGAACGCCAAGCCATTCAAGAATAGCAAACCGAGGATGGCAAGGCCGTTGAGTGTTGATGGTCCGTTGGGGATGTAGCTCAACATTTGGGTCATCGCGTAGCCTTCGTACTCCCTCGAGAAGACTCTGTTCGTAATGAGAAGCACCAAGAATGCAGTAGATACCAAGAAGATGATGACATCGGGTGTAATCAGCCGGAATCCATTTCCAACATCGAGAATTCTGCAGCACAAAGTGAAGGAAAAGTTGTTAGTCTCCTTTCACACGTCCGTCTCCTCGCAGAGATCATTTACACTGAAATTGATGCACGAACCTTTGAAATCCAACGAATTGAAGCACTAGAGCAGCGTTACTCGAGCTAGGAAGCAGCTTTTCGCCGTAATCACTTTGCGACGCAAGAACAGCCTGGAAGATGATGTGGCCAAGGCACAATAGGCCAGAATAGATAGATAACACCCAGCAAACGACATTGGCGACGATTTCTAGGGGAAAGAGGGGACAATAGAGAAGGAAAATGCGTTAGAAGTGGACGAGGCGGGAGAGTAGTGCGTCAGGGGAAACCGGAACGTACTTCTCCTCGAAAGCAGCGGATGCGGCGACCAGATGGACGTAATGGCAAAACAGACCAAATAGATGAATGAAGGGATGCTTATCCTACACAAGGAACCTAATGAGAGGGGTGAAACGTCAGATACAAGAGAGGAAAGAGGGGTAGATTTGCCGGAACGGCGGGTCATGCTCTCGAGGGTAATCAACGCACCTGCTACGAGCAGAAGAGGGAAGCCATAGCTCAAAAGTGCTTCGCCAGTACCCATAGTGAGAGAAGCACAGGGGAAGGCACAAGCCCGAGGGAGACGAGCCGCGCCTGTCGCCGAGAGGATGGGGCGAATGAGTGACAGCGAGAGGGTCGAGCGCTGAGCTCGGGGGCGGCGTCCCAAATCGTAATTGTACTCCGTTCTCCCTATGTTTGCGCTCTATTGAGATATTCTCCCGCATTAACTCATTTCTCTACCTAGTGTATATGTGAATCTTCGGTTGATCCAGACATCAGACTTCTGCAAAGCCTGAGAGAGAGGCAGCAGCGCTCTCCCCTCTCGTCCAGCCTCTCCCCAGTCCCTGTTGTGTTCGTGTGAGTATCGGGTTATCCTCAATTACAACGAGCTTCCCCTCTTATTCCTGTTTCTCGTTGATTTCTCTCTTGAAAACGTCGTCCTTTGGCCGATTTGTCTGAATCGCTTCGCCTCTTGTTTTGAATCGCTTCGCCCCCTCATATCAGCTCAAGGATCTTCTCACAAGGCAACATCGAAGCCTCAACGGATAGAGTAGGCCTACCCACATTTCCCATGGCTTCGTGAATGAGGCATTGGAGTCGTTGGAGGTCATTTCTGATGATTGTAAGTCTCTCTGCTGAGATTTTCTTTCCTTCATTGGCAAGCTCACGAACTCTGCGCATCCGAATCGACTTTGGCATCTCCTTATTGATGCTGCTTTGAAGGTCTTTATCTTAGAGGCACTCATCTCCGGCACGCTTGACAAGGAGGAGGAATTTGGAGCAGTTGAAAGATCCAACCCTGGTTGTGACCAATTTGATAGCAGACTCCATCACCTACCACGTGCAAGTTCACATTTGGCCATCTCCACCATGATTCTCAAACCGTCTTCCGCGGCCGCCGAGTGCATGGACATTGAACTTCAAGTTCTGATCACCTTCACCTTGGCCGTCAAGTCAAATGGGACTGAGGAGCACCAAATTGCTGCGATTGAACGTGCAATTACATTAGCATTGACCACTCCGATTCGTTCACAAACAATGCCTCACAGAGAATGATAAGCATCTGGCAGCTCTCGCCTCAACGTCTTCCTCTCCCTCTCTTCTTCGTTTTCTTTTTCTTCCTCCTCCTCCTCCACTCCGACATATGCTAACGACGAATAAACAGTGTACGACCGACATTCAATTTCAAACAAGCTTCTCCAAGATGGAGAAGATCTTCTCCAAACTGTACGCTAGTTCATCCCCACATGCGACTCAATGTGTTCCTGAAGGGCAAAGCTGTATTTCTTCTATTGGTGGACCTCGTAGGAGGGAAAGGATGCGATTCTGACTTCAAGGAGGTGAGATGCAGCATGGCGAAGATCGACCCCCCAAATCGTTGCAGAAGAGTTGTGAACATCTACTTGAATAAACAGTCTACATCTTACTCACCCCTATCCCTCTTATTACCGCAAGAGTGTGAAGAATTCACCTGGAGCATTTTGTACAGCGTTTGCGAGGAAGTAGAGCGCTCTAGTCCTTTCCAATCCGACCAGATCCCATGGTTACAGCTTTCAATCGCAAGTTCGTCCCAAGAATTAGTGATTGAGACCTCCGCAGTGCAGTGTCGATGGCTAACACGAGCACAGAGGGGAAGGAGGTAGCAAAGCACGTCTGAGAAGGATTCAAAAGGTGTGTCCCAGGCGATCTTGAGCTGTATCATGCACAAAACTGGAGGGTGTATGGAAATTCGAGGTAATTAGCAGCCAATCAGGGGAACATGAGTCGAAAACGCGAGATAGCTTGACCGGTTTTCAGGCTGGGAGAGATGATGACTGCTTCTAACCATGTAAACATTGCCCTGTTGTAACGGTTCCGTTGGCAATGAGAAATGGATACATCCACGAAGTAGGGCTTCGAGGGGATGTGCCCGCAGTTGCTACGGGAACCGCCAGCCTGAGCGGCTCGGTCACTGTCAAGAGTCCGGCAAGGACCATAATACGCTTCGTTGTATGCACTCACAAGTGTTGATCAGATTCGTGGAGTCATTAGTGATGACAGAAGGCCAGACTTCGTCGCGGGGTGTACGTGTGTGTCCAACGCCCGTGGCTCTGATTGAGGCCTCTGCACCAAGTTTCGTCCAGTCTTGGCCAGCTGGTTGTTGGCATCACTCAGCTTTTTGACACCGAGGTTAGAAGGATTTTAGTGAGCTCAACCACGTAAATGGAAACCGTTGTGAACACTTTGTTGGCTCGTCTTGAGCAGGTCGCGTCGCGTCTCGAGAAGATCGAGAAGCAGATCTCTGTTGGAGGAGGTGCTGGAGCTGCCCCCGCCGCTGGTGGTGATACTTCCGCTTCTGTCTCAGCTTTTGACGCCATTGTCGATGAACATCTCACTGGCTACTACGCGAAATCCGACGAAATCGGTGGAGTTGTTGCCACGCAAGGTTCGTACCCTTCTATTGCCCTTCCATGTTGATCGATAGCTTTATAAATGGTTCTTCGATACGTGATTTGTGATTGCGAATGCAAAGCAAGTTCCAAACGCGCAGTATATGGTCCAGCGACGGCCTGTGCATGCGTTTTGTTGGTTCGAGTCCTCGTTTTGGCTATTGCGCTCGCTCACTATCGGCTTCAGCTCTCGTCTCTAACCTTCTTTCGTCTCATCTCCTCTCTTTCGCATTATCCTGCGACCTATTGGTGTCTTCCGCCTCCGATTTCGCGTGTCATCATATGCCGTGCTTCTGAAACATGTGATGGTCTTTCTCCTGTGTCGTTTCTCTCTGTGTGGTTTCTCTCTGTGGTGCTGTGTCCCCTCTCTTCTT
>Ga0307375_10004128_pt1 | contig 14033 bp, 19 predicted proteins | sample TR1MG_FD_202531 | JGI IMG/M metagenome (GOLD analysis project Ga0307375, IMG submission 202531) | Soil microbial communities from Risofladan, Vaasa, Finland - TR-1 | ecosystem: Environmental > Terrestrial > Soil > Coastal area > Acid sulfate soil | place: Finland: Risofladan, Vaasa | collected...
ATCGTACATGCCGGGCTCCGGAGTGCTGGCGGCGGGACAGACCTACTACTGGGAAGTGCACGCCCTCACGCCGACGACTAACTCGGCGTACGGCAACTGGTCGAGCGTGTTCAGCTTCACTACCCAGAACAGCTCGAGCAATCTGCCGGCGCCGACGCTGCTGTCGCCGTCCAACGGGGCGACGAACCAGTCGACGACACCGACCTTCTCCTGGACGAACGTGAGCGGGAACACGGGATACAAGATCATGGTGGCGACGAGCAGCAGTGCGCTGCCAACTGATCCGAGTGTCGGGACATGCAGCGCGTGCACGTTCACAGCCACTGCAAACCAGAACGTGACATCGTACATGCCGGGCTCCGGAGTGCTGGCGGCGGGACAGACCTACTACTGGGAAGTGCACGCCCTCACGCCGACGACTAACTCGGCGTACGGCAACTGGTCGAGCGTGTTCAGCTTCACTACCCAGTGAAAATTAGAAGGCGATAATCACTTCGCGTAAGCGTCGGACCAAGGGCTCCGTTGCCGGATGCGGTGGGTAACGTCACTTCGCTGGTGTTACGGTCGGGGACTCTGGTGGGGGGCACGGCTATGTGTGGAACATGCGCCAGCGAAAACGCCGAGGTCTCCTATTTGGCGGTCCCTCACCACCGAAGAGTAGGCGAAGAGATGGGGCGCCAGTTGGGGGCGCCGATAAGAAAATGACGGAAAACGCCTCACAGAAAACAAAGGACTTAATAGCAATGGCACGGCTGCGCACCGCTATAAGATATTGATATTGTTAGCTTTACGTAGCTTTTGCAAATTCGGGACCAGGGGGTCGGAGGTTCAAATCCTCTCTCCCCGACCAATTTTCTCAATAACTTCCAAAGATATATCAGGCTCCTGTTGCACCCGAATTGGTGCTGGGGCGCTAACTGCGGCGCTACTTGGCTCCGGCTTGAACAGCATCTGGCGCGGATTTTCCTCCTTCTGCTGTTCCTTGTCGCCATCTTTCTTCTCGTCTGACTTCATAACGAGATCAACGACAGCCGAGTGACGGAGATAACCCTCCGCCATCTGACTGCGGGCTGAATTGCCAGTACAAAGAAACAGCACTTTGGGTGTCATTGGGCGCTCCCATCAATCACATCGCAATGTGTTTTTTGTCATAGCAGCAATTCGCTCATACACGTATAAGTGTATGCGTATATATGGAATTCTGGTAAGGTTGAGCCGTGGAGGTACCGCATGAGGGAGTTGGAACAGTTATTCAAGGGACTTGCCGATCAGACTCGGCTTCGCATTCTCAATCTGCTGCTGCACGGTGAGCTATGTGTCTGCGATATCCAGTATGTCCTGGAATCTTCGCAGCCCAACGTGTCCCGCCACCTGACCTATTTAAAGAACTCTGGACTGGTTATTGACCGTCGCGAAGGAGCGCGGATCTACTACCGGCTTGCGCAGCCGAAAGAGGGCGTACACAAACCACTCTTTGCGTTTCTTCGGGAAGCATTCCGTTCGTCGGAAGCTCTGGAAGAAGATTCGCGCAAACTGAAGAGTGCCGTTGAAACCGGTGCCTGCACCGTCAGCGAGTGGAAGCCGTTCTCCGCCCTGGTTCCGTTGCGGGCTACGAGCAGCCGGAGAGTATAGAGAGAATCCGATGAAGAATACTGTTACCTCTCGTCTTGGCGTTCTTGACCGTTACCTGACCGTTTGGATTTTCGCCGCGATGATTCTAGGCGTCGTTACCGGGTGGCTGCTTCCCGGAACCGTTCCGTTCCTCGAGCGATTCAGCGTTGGCACCACCTCCATCCCGATTGCGGTGGGACTGATCGTGATGATGTATCCGCCGTTCACCAAGGTCCGCTACGAAGAGTTGCACGAGGTCTTCCGCAACAAGAAGATCCTCACGCTGTCGCTGATCCAGAACTGGATCATCGGACCTGTACTTATGTTCGTGCTGGCAATCGTCTTCTTGCGCGGCTATCCCGAGTACATGGCCGGACTCATCATGATCGGCCTTGCCCGCTGCATCGCGATGGTGATTGTGTGGAACGAACTGGCGAAGGGCGATACCGAGTATGCAGCCGGCCTCGTGGCGTTCAATTCCGTATTCCAGGTTTTGTTCTATTCCGTCTACGCCTGGGTGTTCATCACCGTGCTGCCGCCTCTGTTCGGACTGCATGGAACGGTGGTCAACATCTCTATCGGCGAGATCGCCGAAAGCGTATTCATCTACCTCGGCATTCCGTTTCTCGCCGGTTTTCTGACGCGCACCGTTCTGGTTCGAGCAAAAGGACGCGACTGGTACGAGAGCAAGTTCGTTCCGCGTGTTAGCCCTTTGACCTTGATTGCGTTGCTGTTCACCATCGTCATCATGTTTTCACTGAAGGGCGAGTATATTGTCCGGCTTCCGCTGGACGTAGTGCGAATCGCCATTCCGCTGCTGATCTACTTCGTCGTGATGTTCCTGGTGTCGTTCTACATGGGCAAGAAACTCGGAGCAGATTATTCGAAGACGGCGACGCTGTCCTTCACGGCTGCGTCGAACAACTTTGAACTTGCGATTGCCGTGTCGGTGGCTGTATTTGGCATCAAATCCGGCGCGGCGTTTGCGGCCGTGATCGGCCCGTTGGTCGAAGTCCCGGTGATGATCGCGCTGGTAAACGTGGCGCTGTTCTTCCAGCGCCGGTACTTCGGTGCAGCAGTGAATGGCGAATCTCTTGTGGCGGCTGCTTCAGCGGGAAAGAGCACGCAATGAACAAAACACGCGTATTGATTCTCTGCACCGGTAATTCGGCGCGTAGCCAGATGGCCGAAGGCCTCCTACGAAACATGGCTGTCGATCGATTCGAAGTCTTCAGCGCAGGCACAAAGCCCGCCGGGCTCAATCCCAATGCCGTGAAGGCGATGTCGGAAATCGGCATCGATATCTCGGGCCATCATTCGAAGTCCGTAGACGAGTTCACCGGACAGTCGTTCGACTACATCATCACCGTCTGCGACAACGCCAGGGAGGCATGTCCTTATTTCCCCGGCGATGGCAAACGGATTCATCACGGCTTCGAAGACCCTGCGGCAGCTCCTGCTGAATCCCAACTCGGACTCTTCCGGCGAGTGCGCGACGAGATCAAAGACTGGCTCGAAGAATTCGTTCGTAATGGAAGCTAATTGAGTAATCGTTGCAAAATGGGAATTAGCTGTCGAAAACACTTGGCGACTTGGCCATATAGCCAATAGAGTGCAATGTATGACACGTCGTGACATTTTCGCAAAACAGGCACGGGTGCTCAAAGCGCTCGCGAACGAATCCCGACTGATGATTGTTGACCGCCTCAATCGCGGCGAGTGCACGGTGGGAGAACTTACCGAGCTTGTCGGAAGCGATGCGTCCACAGTGTCCAAGCATCTCGCGTTGCTTCGCGCTCATGGGATTGTCGAGGACCGGCGTCAGGGAAACCTTGTCTATTACCGGTTGCTGACGCCATGCGTCTGCAACTTCTTCGCCTGCGCGACGCAGGTACTTAAGGAAAGGGCGAGATGAACATTGAAATCAAAGTTCTTGGGACCGGATGTCCGAACTGCAAGAGACTTTACGACGAAGCAGCAAAAGCAGTTAATCAGCTTGGTGTTGCAGTAGCACTCGTCAAGGTCGAGGACATACAGGACATCATGACCTACAGGGTCATGGCGACGCCGGCGCTGGTCATCAATGGAGCGGTCAAGTCGGCGGGGCGGATACCCTGCTCGGAGGAGATCTCCGCTTGGATTGCAGCAGTGGCAAACGCGTAGTTGTGTGCAACAACAACGACCTGCTACGGCGGCAGATCGCACGTAACGGCCAGGAGGCAGAATGTCAGAGTATCTTCAAACGACAATCGATAAATTCACGTTCCGCGTGGCGACAGATCGACTCTATACCGCGGAAGGCGTGTGGGTTCTTGCCCTGCAATCGCGGGGCCCCCAGCGTGTTCGCCTCGGTGTCACGGACTTCGTCCAGCAGCGCAGTGGTGACGTTGCATTTGTAAACGTCAAGCGTTCGGGAGCCAGCTTGCAGGCTGGCGATGACTTTGCGGAGTTGGAGACGATGAAAATCAATCAAGGGTTATCATCGCCGGTCGGGGGAAGCATTGTTGAAATTAATAAGGCGCTGGAGATGATTCCCGAGGTCGTCAATCAGGACCCGTATGCCGAAGGATGGCTGACCGTAATGGAAGTTACCAATTGGGAAGCTGATCGGATCAAGTTGCTCGATGCGCCGGCATATCTCGTGATGATGCAGGCCCAGGCTGAGGAGGAACTCAATTCATGAATAGCAAACGCCAGAGAGTGGTGATTGTGCCGTGCAGTGGAATTGGCAAATCGCTGGGAACTGTAAGTCGCGAGGCGGCGTATGAACTGTGCGACAACCTGCGTCCTGACGGTACGCAGTTGGTGGCGCTGTCAAAATTAGTTCTCGGAGATGAACAGGCTCGCGAGCGAGTGCGCTCCAGTCTGGCGATTACCATCGACGGCTGCAAACAGATGTGCGCATCGAAGTTGGTAAAACATAACGGCGGCAGGGTTTCGCGTGCGGTCGCGGTATTTGAATCGTTTCGTAATCATAAGAACCTCAAACCGGAAGGTATCGCCGAGCTGAATGAAGAAGGCTTGCAGCTTGCACGCGTGTTGGCCGAAGAGATCGCCGTAGAGATAGATGAGATTCTGAAAGCGGGCGTTGTAGAGGGAGGGCCACATGCCTAATCTGCCGGAAAGGAAAGTCGGAATAGTGTCCTGCTCCGGCGAGGAGTTGGCGGAGGGCACGGTTGCGAGACTGGCGGCCCTGAAAGTGTTACATGAGATGCGTCCGGGCAAGACCGTGACTATTTGCCTGCCTTTGTTCCTTGCGGGCGGCGAGGGAGACCGCGCCTTTGCTCGTTTCCATCCGACCATCACCGTTGATGGCTGCGACCTTCGCTGTGCGTCGCGAGGGACGGAAATGTACTCGGGCAAGCCAACCGCAAGCATCGTCGTGAGCGATCTGGCGGAAGAGCATGGGTTGGGGAAAATTGAAGGGCGCCGGCAGTTGAATGCGGCGGGAAAGCAAGCGGTGGACGTCGCTGCCCAGTGCCTCACGGCACTTGTCGATAAGATCCTTGGTCCACCAGCGCTCACAGTCCTGAATAGTTCGACTCTCGAGTCGCAGCCGCAACAAACAAAATCAGCAGGCTGCTCGTGCGGCTCTGGCATTCCCGTCAGGAAGGTCATCATCGACGGCGAGACCGTCGAGGTGCTTGCTCTCCCGCTGATCTTTCGTCAATTCCGCGAACTCGGTCACGCTCCTGGGAATACCAATGACGAATTGATCGAAGCTGTCAAGATCTACAACCGTGTCCCTCCGGAGAAAGAGAAGAGCTATCGCCAGGCAATCGCCAATGAGTACGCAATTTTTTGCGGGGAGGTGATTCGATGAGTCAGACATCGACCTATCACACGGACGTTCGATGGACCGGCGAACACTGGGGGCACCTTCTACTGGGCAATGGTCCTGAGATGGAATTTTCCGCACCGCCGGATGCACAAGGACACTCCGGAGTGCTGACGCCAGAAGACGCGTTTGTCGCCGCAGCAAATACCTGCGTGATGTTGATGTTCATCTGGGCGGCAGAGCGCTTCCGACTCAATCTGTTGTCGTACGAATGTCGCACCGAAGGTACAAAGCTGATTGAGCTCGACCGGACAGAGATTTTCACGCGCCTGGATTTTAGGCCGGTAATCCGGGTTGCGTGTCGGCCTGGAGAAAAGGACATGATTGAGGCGCGGACGCGGCGTGCAGTGAAGGCTGCGCAAAAGTACAGCCTGGTCGCGAACTCCGTGAAATCCGAAATCGTGATTGAACCGGAAATCGCCGTCGTCGAACAAGCGTGAATCCGTCCAGCGCTTAGAGCATGTACTTTCCAGTACCAGAGCCTTCTTCCTTAGGCGGAATCCATGAAAGCGGCACACCTGATTCGCGTAGTTTTACTTCTGTTCGTTGCCATCAGCATCGGTGCAATTGCCGTGCAGGAATTTCATGCTCGCCATGTGGAGCAGGTGACGGCGGCTCAACCGCCAACCAGGTTTCCTCGGAATACCCGCGTGGTGGCCTACTTCTTCCATGCCAATCAGCGCTGTGCCCCCTGTGTTCAATACGAGGACACGGCGCGGGATGCCATCGAGGAGGCCTTCCCAAACGAACTGCGCCAGGGCGTCGTGGAGTGGAAGTCGATCAACCTCGCGTCTCCGGAAAACCGCCACTTCGCAACCGAATACCAGCTCTACTCGCGCACTCTTGTACTGGTGAAAGTCCGGGACGGCCAGCAGATTGCCTACAACAATCTGATGGCCGGCTGGGAATTGATCGATAACCGCGCCGCGCTGAAGAAGTTTATACAGGCCGCCGTTAGCGACTATCTCTCGGAGAAACAACATGGGTGACACCTACTGGGTTGCCGCAACCACGGCCTTCTGGCTCGGCATTCTCACGGCCATCAGCCCTTGCCCTCTGGCGACGAACATTGCCGCAATCTCCTACATAGGAAAGCGCGCCGGCCGGCCACGCTATGTGCTCGCTACCGGCTCGCTCTACACGCTGGGCCGGTCCCTTGCCTATGTAGTCCTCGGCGCGTTATTGGTGACGAGCCTGCTGTCGATCCTCCGGCTTTCGAACTTCCTGCAAATCTACATGAATAAGGTATTGGGGCCGGTGTTGATCATCGCCGGTATGTTCCTGGTTGATCTGCTGAAAGCTCCCAATGTGGGCGGTGCGGTAAGCGGAAGGATACAGGAGCGGTTCGGCCAGTCTGGCATGTGGGGTGCCGCCCTGCTCGGCTTGTTGTTTGCGCTGTCCTTTTGTCCGATCTCTGCTGCGCTTTTCTTTGGCAGCTTGATTCCGCTCTCCTTGAAATGGCAATCGAGTTTCCTGTTGCCGTTGATCTACGGCATTGGGACGGCCATTCCCGTGTTTGGTTTTGCTGTCCTCATGGCCTTGGGGACGCAGTGGATTGGAGGTGCGTTCCACCGCTTGACCGCAATTGAGGTTTGGGCACGCCGCGTGACCGGCATCGTATTCATCGCTGTCGGTGTATATCTCTCGCTGACGTTCATCTTTGGTATCAGCGTCGGTTAGCCAAGCATGTAGTCAGAAGTTTTACGAATCATTGAAAGAGGTGCAATCCATATGAACTCCGAACAAAGACCCACTGTCGATCAAGTATTCAGCATGATGCTCAAGAGCATGGGTTCCATTCCCTCCGCGATTGAAAAGGCTACTCAAGTGGATGAAGAGGTGCTATACGAGCACTTGCGATCGAAGGGATATGCGATGCCTGCCGAGGGAGCGCTCGACGAGGAAACACGAACGCTGATCTACCTCGCCTCGGCGCTGGCGGCCAGCAGCAAGGCGTGCATTCAGGCCATGGCTAACAAAGCAAGAATGCAACGGATCGCCCCCGAAAAGATATTGGAGACGGTTCGTATCGTGCGATTCGCCCTGGCGACCAAGGTGCTCGGCGATGCCGAGCCGGTATTTGAAGAAGTACAGAAATTCTAGGAAAGCAAATGAATTGCCAGGTTGCCTGCGATGGAGATTACCAGTTCTGATCATTATCGTCATGATGCTCTGGTTAGGTGGTAGCTTCCGCCGAGAGGCCAATCAACCCGGCAAGGTAAAGGCCGCCGAGATTCCCTCCGTTGGTTTGCCTTTGTACACGGTGACGATGATCACCGGTCCGCAGATTGTGGAGGCGGTGGGCACGGTCCAACCGCAGTTAAAGACAACAGTGTCTGCGCGTGTGACCGCTAATGTCATCGACCTGCCGGTCAATGCCGGACAGTATGTTCGCCAGGGCGAGCGGCTGGTACGGTTGGACGATCGCGACTTGCAGGCCGAGGTACAGCAGGCGCGCGAGGCCCTGCGGCGGGCGGAGGCCACAAGAGACCTGGCGCAGGCCGATTACGAGCGCGACAAGGCGCTCTACGAAAAGGTCGTTATCCCGAAATCCGAGTTCGACATCACGAACATGCGGTTGAAGACTTCGACCGCTGACGCTGACGCTCTGCAACAGGCCTTGCACGATGCAGAAGTCACTCTCGGATAAACCGTAATCCGCAGTCCCTACAACGGCAGCATTGTCGACAAAGTCTCCGACGTGGACGACCTCGCAGCACCCGGAAAGCCGCTGCTGACGATGTACGAGAGCGGACGACTGTGGTTGGAAGCGGCCGTGCCGTTCCGGCCGATGCCTTCAAAACCCAGACGCAGATCGCACAGATTGACAGCGATTCCGCCATATTGGAAGCTGGCCGCCAGACCACATTCGTGTCCGACTTCACTTCACTTTCACCACCCAACTCTCGCCGACGGGAAACAGTGCCCCAGGGTGCAGCCGTGGACGTTTAGCTCGGCGCGGCTCCGGTGAACTGCAACTCGAGCACCGTGCAGTCGTCTGCGAGCGGAACGCTGCCGATGAATGTGCGGAGTTCGGTGAAGATCTGTTCCATGCAATCGCCGTTCGCGGTGCAGCTCTGGAAGCGGTCCGAGCCGAACTCGTTGCCGCCCGCGTCCTCGGCTTCCGTAATGCCGTCGGTGACGATGATGAGGCGGTCGCCGAAACCGAACGTGAGGTTCGTGGACTCGAAGGTCGCCTGCGGAAGAAGTCCGATGGGAAGATTGCCTTCGAGGACGCGCTTTGACGTGCTGCCGACCACGAGGATGGGCGGCACGTGTCCGCAGCAGATGAGTTCGGCGCTGCCGTCGGGCGCGATCTGGGCGGCGGCCAGGGTGGCGTACTTCTGGCCTTCCATGCGCGAGCAGACGAAGTGGTTCACGTTCACAATGGCTTCGACGAGGGTGGTGCCGGCCGAGAGCTGCGCATAAATCATTCCCTGCATGACGGATGCAAGCAGTGCCGCGGAGATTCCCTTGCCCGACACGTCGGCCACGACGACGGCGAGCCCGCGTGGCGTGGAGATGAAATCGTAGAAGTCGCCTCCGATGTCCTTGCAGGGCATGCTGCGCGCACTCACCTTTGCGAACTGGACGTCAGGCACGCTCGCCGAGATGAGGCGTCGCTGGATGGATGCGGCGATCGACAACTCCTGCTGGTACTGGCGGGACGCGATCTCCGCCTGCATGAGCTGCGCATTCTCGACGAGCATGGCGGCTTCATTGGCAATCGCGCGCAAGATGTCGTGACTGCATCCGGAGAGGCCGTGGATGGTGAACTTGCTATCGAGGTAAAGGACGCCGAGAGTGCGCGACGCTTCTGGTTCAATCCCCGCCTCCTGCTGCCGGCGGATCGGAAGCGCGATGATCGTGCGCAGGTCGAAGTCGACGATGCTTTGCTGTCCGGCGAGATGCGTATCGGCGGAGGTATCTCCGATAAGAAATTCGCGGTTGGTGTTGGCGGATTGTTCGAGCACCGATTGCGAGATGTTGACCGCCTCGGTGAGGGTTGTGCCACTCGAATCGCGTCCGGCGACGAGTTTCATTTCGCCCGCAGCATCTCGCAGGAAGACGAAGCCGCGCGCGGCACCGGTGATTTTGAGCGTGTATTCAAGCAGCACGCCAACGATGTCGTCGACCACCCGGCTGGTGTTAAGCGAACGCGCGGCCTGAAGAAAGAGCGTGAGTTTGTCCAGCTCAGAGGCGTTGTGTAATTCCGCAACGCGTGAGAGCAGCGCTCCGGCGGTGCTCATCTGCGTGTCGGAGCTGCGGAACACCATCGCGACGGTGCCTTGACCGAGTTCGATGCGGTCGCCGTCGCACAGCGGTGCGCGTTCGATGCGAGCGCCGTTCAGAAAAGTGCCGAAGCGGCTGTTTTCGTCCACGAGCACGTACGCACCGTTCTCGGAGACGATGCTTGCGTGGGCGCGAGAGACGCGCGAGTCATTGAGCTTGAGGTCACGGTCCGGCAGGCGTCCGATGCGGAACGGCAGCGAGTTGATAAAGACGGTCTGCTTGGTTCCTGCGTCGCTGACGACGAGAAGAGGCGATTTTGCTGCCACAATGAATGAGCTTGTCATCGGGGGACTCCCGGAAAGCGGTGCTTTATCCTACCCGCAATACCGGCAGGCGTAAAGGCCCTGCCGTGCCGCCAGTCGTAGTGGAATATCCAAAAATTAGAGTTGTAGCCGCAGGGGGAAGGGCGTAACATTCGCTACCTCTCCTCACCCGACAGGTGGAGTGTTCGGGGAGATAGCGCGCCTCAAGTGGGGTTGAGTTCGCGCACTGCAAGCAGCACCACATATTCGAACCCAGGAACATGCAACAAACACGGTCTACACACGCGGACTGTGCGTATATGTGTCAAAAATCAATTTCGACCGGAGGATCGTTATGCCACCAAGTACGCCGCCGAATGGAACCTATACATCCGCGTTGAGCGGAGGCCTTAGCTCCTGGAGCGGCAGTTTCACTTATACGGACGGAGCCATTGCCTACACTCGGACGAGCCCGTCTGAAACCTACACGACGAGCAACACGTCGAACGGAAACGCGATCGTGTTTTCGATCTCGGACGGCACAACCACCGTTCACTTCAACGGCGGAACTCACGTAAGCCTTCCCAGTGGAAAATCAAAGTACACAGGGAACGCCAATGATGGCGGCCCGGCGATGACGCAGGATGCCTGGACGGCGACTCAGGATTAGCGGGTAAGGCGCCCGGTTTCGACCGGGCGCATGCTCCTGCCACTGAACGGAGCGGGTAATGACTGAGCCAAGCCCCGACGTAAATCCTTCTTATAAAAACAGCGCTGAAGTTCCTGAAACCGTCGCTGACGCGACTGGTGCGGCACCCGCGCGGGCACGGGCAATCCCTGACCGGATCGGCAGGTACCACATTCTTCGCTTGCTCGCGGAAGGCGGAATGGGTGCGGTGTACGAGGCCGAACAGGAACATCCGCACCGCCTGGTGGCGCTAAAGGTCATCAAGACGGGCTATGCGGACCAGGAGATGATCCGACGATTCGAACAGGAATCGCAGGCGCTCGGACGGCTGCAACACCCGGGAATCGCGCAAATCTATGAAGCCGGTCAGGCCGAGACTGCGGCGGGCACTCAGCCGTATTTCGCGATGGAAATGATCCATGGGCTGCCGCTGGTGCGGTACGCGAATGAGCGGAACCTGAGCGTGCGCGAACGTTTGTTGCTTCTGGCGCGCACCTGCGAGGCCGTGCACCACGCACATCAACGGGGATTGATCCACCGCGACCTGAAACCGGGGAACATCTTGGTGGACGAGACTGGCCAGCCAAAGATCCTTGATTTCGGGATCGCGCAGATGACGGATTCCGATGCCGAACTCACGCGGCAAACCAGCGTTGGCCAATTGATCGGCACGTTATCGTACATGAGCCCCGAGCAGGTAATGGCCGATCCGTATGAAATCGATACAAGGTCCGACGTCTACGCGCTGGGAGTGATCCTGTATGAACTGCTTGCCGGGAAGCTTCCGTACAACCTGAGCCAGAAGCCGTTACACGAGGCGGTGCAGATCATCCGCGAGCAGGAACCGACCCGGCTGAGTTCGGGAAACCGGCTTTACCGAGGCGATGTCGAAACAATCGTCGCAAAGGCGCTGGAGAAGGACAAAACGCGCCGATACGCTTCGGCAGCGGGCCTGGCGGCAGATATTCGGCGTTACTTGAATGATGAGCCGATTACGGCGCATCCGCCATCGGCACTGTATCAACTGCAGAAATTGGCCCGGCGGAACCGGACGGCGGTGGCCGGAATCCTTGCAGTGTTTTTCGTGTTAGTCGCTGGGGTAATCGTAAGTTCCGTGGAGTCGCTGCGTGCAAAACACGCGGAAGTCTCCGCACGGCAGGCGGAAGTACAGGCGGAGAGTCAGCGCGATCGAGCGGTGGTCGCCGAACGAGAGGCGACCGACGCGCGCGACCGCGCGTTGAAAGCCGAGGTGCAATCCAAGCGCGAGCGCGATAAGGCCGTGGCGGAGAGGCGACGCGCCGACAATGAAGCTGCCACTGCCACGGCGATCAGTAATTTCCTGCAAAACGATCTTTTGCAACAGGCGAGTGCCGTGGGGCAAGGGCCAGGCGCAAAGGCAAATCCGAACATCACGGTTAGAACAGTACTGGATCGTGCGGCCGGCCGTATTGGTAAACGCTTTGTCGAGAGGCCACAGGTGGAGGGCTCGATCGAGGCGACGATCGGCACGGCGTACTGGAACATCGGCGTGCTGGGCGCTGCAAAGGAGCACCTGGAAAGGGCGTTGCAACTGCTTCGCCGCACGCTGGGTGACGACAATGCGGCGACACTGGCGGTGGCGGAGACGCTGGGAGAAACGTATCGAAGCGCCGGCGATTACCGCCAAGCCGAGTCGCTGTTGCATGACACAGTGGATGCGTATGTCCGCTCGCGCGGTGCGGATGATCCGGGGACGTTGAAAGCGATGGGCGCGTTGGCCGGTGTCTACGTGATGGAGGGCAAGATGGCCGAAGCGCAAACACTCCTCACGGACGTCCTGGCGCGCGACCGAAGAGTTCTAGGTGAAGACAACGAAACGACGCTGGACACGATGGGGGTGCTGGCGCGCGTTGATTTCATGAGCGGCAAATTGACGGAAACCGAACAGCTTCTGCTAGCGGTGATCGCCGGGCAGAAACGGACGTTTGGGCCCGAGCATCCGTACACCATTAACACCATGAACAACCTGGCTGTGCTGTATCAGCGTGAAGGCCGGTACGCGGACGCAGAAAAACTTTATGCGAAGGTGATCGATATACGACGCCGTGTGGAAGGGCCGGACCATCCTGAAACCTTGAACAGCCTGAACAATCTCGGTGTGCTGTATGCCGTGGAGGGAAAGTATGCCCAGGCTGAAGCTCTGTATGACCAAGTGCTGAAAATGTGGCGGAAGCAACTGGGGCCGGACCACCCGCGCACACTGTCGGTTATGTCGAACCTCGCGGTGCTCAAACTGGGGCAACGGAAATACGCGGAGGCGGAGGCACTGGCGAAAAGCGTGCTCGATACCCGCACAAGAGTACTGGGCGCGGAGCACGTGGATACGCTGACGTCGATGAGGATACTGGGAGATATCTACGAGAGCGAAGGAAAGTACGCCGAGGCCGAGCCGCTGTACACAAAAGCGCTGGAGATCCGCAGGCGAGTTTCCGGCCCGCGAAACGGCGAGACACTCGCAATGCTTACGAGACTGGGAGAGTTGCGACTCGATCAGAAGCGATATTCGGAAGCCGAGACCCTGCTGCGTGAATGCCTGGAAGTGCAGAAACAGACCATGCCCGATAATTACAAACTCTACTGGACGGAAAATCTGCTGGGCGCAAGCCTTGCCGGCGAACAGAAGTACGCCGAGGCCGAACCGCTACTGGTTTCGGGATACGAAGGCATGAAAGAAAAAGCGCAAAGCGTATCCGACCTTGACCGGCAGGAGTTGAGGAAAGCCGGTGAGCGGGTCATGAGTTTGTATATGGCATGGGGGAAAGCAGACAAAGCTACTGAGTGGAAGAACGCACTGGCACAACCGTAGGAACTACATTCTTCTCAAGTATTACACCCACGAGCTCAGCGTCTCGGCCCCGATCGCCGCCGAGACGCTGAGCTCGCGATTGGGCGGAAAAGCTGCGAAAAAGGCTATTTCCAGCAAGGATTTTTCTTCAATCGTCAGCCAGCAAGAAGGGCTGGGTGATGTAAGTGATTGAGAGAGTTTGGAGGCGCGGGGCGGAATCGAACCGCCGAATAAAGGTTTTGCAGACCTCTGCCTTACCACTTGGCTACCGCGCCGAATGCAGGATGAAACTTTCCGTGTTGGGAGCACGGGAGACTTGCAGGTGACCGGCAAACGTGTGCGCCGCGCATCACCAGCATCAAAATCTTACTCGCCAACCCCGTACCTACACAACTTTTCGGGATGGCTACGCAGCGGAAACAGTAAAGCCCTCGATTTCGCGAGGGCTTTCAATTCCTGGAGCGGGAGACGGGATTTGAACCCGCGACTTCGACCTTGGCAAGGTCGCACTCTACCGCTGAGTTACTCCCGCGCTGC
>Ga0307375_10004130_pt1 | contig 14029 bp, 23 predicted proteins | sample TR1MG_FD_202531 | JGI IMG/M metagenome (GOLD analysis project Ga0307375, IMG submission 202531) | Soil microbial communities from Risofladan, Vaasa, Finland - TR-1 | ecosystem: Environmental > Terrestrial > Soil > Coastal area > Acid sulfate soil | place: Finland: Risofladan, Vaasa | collected...
ACACTGGCATTTATTTGCATACTTTTCAGACCGCTTTTTATAATCTTCAGACCACTTTTTATAATCTTCAGACCACTTTTTATAATCTTCAGACTTCTTTTTATAACTTTCAGACAGCTCTTTACATTTTTTACAATTATGTTTCATTTTCTTTTTTACACTGACATTTATTTTCATTCTTCTACCTCTTTTTTAGATAGGTTTTTATCAAACCACAAGGGAGCAAAGGCTTTTTTAACCTCGATAAGTTCATAAATGTTTTTAATATTAGTGAAATTGATTTTATTATACTTCCAGAAAGAAACAATATTTTTATTATAGTTTTCTTTGAGTAGAAAAAACTCGCGTTCATCGAGATTATATTCACGGGCAAGAGTGAGTTCAGCCTCGATAAGTTTATCTTCGGCTTCGGTAGAATCTTGAGGAGTGAAAGAGCGACCAAGCATTTCGTTTATTGTGGTGCTCATCGGTTTGCCGGAATCCTTAACGAGATTGTAGAGTTCTTCATCAATAGTGATATTAATGTTTTTTTTCATACATAAACTATATAGAATGGGTTTAAATACTTTTCGGTTTTTGGTTTCCCCCTTAACAACCCCCTTCCGTAGCTAGTTATAAATAGGTAGGTAGGTAGGTAGGGGTCGATAGTAGTAGGCTTCAAACTAAGGAAAGGAAAGGACACGCTTGAGCGTGTGGCTTTGATTGTTTGTTTTAGTGATAATTGAAAGAAAGGCTTGTTAATAAATGTTTCTGATTACTGAAAAGTAAGCATTTTCAAATTGTAAAGGGCTTTTTTATTTATTTGCCTCGCACATGCTACGTCAAACACGCTACGGCGCTAAATAAAAAATTTAGTATCACCTTAATTAATTTGTTGATTATTAAAGTATGCTTTAAGGGCTTTCTGAATTATCTTAGACGGCTGTTTTTTGACACGTTCGTATAATTTAGAATCTAAATAAATAGTTAAGTTTGGCATTTGTGAAACCTCCTGTATTTTATATGATTTAAAATAATAATATAAGTATATAAATATATGTGTGTTATAATGTATATGTTAGGTTATAATAGTGTTTATATATGTAGATGTATTATATAAAGTATGATAAAAGAAAGATTAAAGTTAATAAACGTTCTGTTAAATTGTGTAAACAGCGCCGAGGAATATCATATTCTTTTGCAAGATAAGAAAGACTTGCAAAACGAACAAATGAAAGGGGGTTAAAAAATATGGTAATTGTAAAAAGAGATATTGAAGAAAAGTTAAAAACTCCTTCACAGGAAAAGCTAATTTTTCAATTGCTCCAAAGCAAAGCAATTAAGAAGTTAGAATTTGAAGGCTTTTATAAGAAGACTTTGAAACAGATAATAACTTGTTATGATGCGTCCTGTATGATTAATTATTTGCTTGCTACTATAAAGTATAGAAAGAGATTTTTAAGTTCGAAATGCAAAGCAAGAGCTAAATGTGTATACTGCGGGAAAACGGAAGAATTACAAAGATATTTTAGTCTTCCAATGCGACAACAGATGTTTATGTGCTTTAATTGTGAGGATAAGTTTCAGGATAATCGGCAGGAATTAGCCATTGAAAACGTTGAAAATGGAAACCGAGAAACATTGGAGAAGTAAAGCTCATTATGTTAAAGCTGAGAATTTTAAAGAATTATGTGACAAGTTTACAGAGTTTAGTAAGGATAAATTCGTTGTTGCATGGCAAATTTTCACTAATGCGAGTATGACCCCTATAAATGCAGTAGTAACCTATAAAGAACAGCAATGATAGACGAAGAAATATCAGAAGAAATGAAAAGAGTTATAGGGATTATAACTGAAAAGAAACCTGAAATCTTAAAAGGATTATATGCCGTTGGGGATTGGCTCTGGTTAGAGTTTGATTGTATCCCGGAACAGGATATAAGGGACGTTATAAGAGGTTTAGGCTTTCATTGGAATAGAAAAAGAAAGTTATGGCAGTGTTCTTGCGGGGTTTATTCCAGACCTTCTGATGACGACCCAAGACCTAAATACGGGGTTTCTCGCTTTAATTAGTTAATTTATGAGGGCTAAAAACCCTCTTTTTATTTTATAAGCTTTTTTACTCTTAATTTCCTATTTGTTAACAACATTTTAAGTCTAATCTATATATCTCAATATACTATTTCTCATCACACACGTTAAGCATCAGCATCCGTTCGCGGTCATCTATAATTCGCGTGTAATCCAAGCGGTTCGAGGGAATATTGTCGCCGTCAGCTCGCACCCAGTCCGTCAGCCAATCGTTTCGTTCGTGGGTTGCCTCGAACGAAACTCAGGGACGGACGGGCAGAGGACGGCGTAATATAATGCGGAACGACTTGTTCAACCAGCTCAACGGGGCGGGGACACTTCCGCCCCGTTGGGGAAGGGGAAGGGAACATAAGGAAAAAATAATAACAATCTAATAACGACTTGTTCAACCAGCATAAATAAAGCAATAACTAACTAACAGTAACTAATAAACACTAACAGTAACTAACAATAACTAACTAACAAACTAACAATAAACTTCTAACAAACAAATAATAAATTTTAACTAATTAAACAACCAACTTTTATAATACAACAAACTAACTCTTTTCACATATATTTTTCTTAATAAGGTTTTGGATTTGCAGAAAACTTAAAAAAGTAAAATTATATAAATGGGGTTTGCGTGCTTTTCTTATGGCAGAAGAAACAATAGAGCCTGAAACATCTGAAAAAGAAACCGGTGGCGGTGAAGCCGTCGTTAAGGAAAAAGCAGAAGCTCTTGAAGAAACAGGAAAATAAAAAAGCAATAATATAATGGCGACAATAAGAAGTTATGGAGTTGGCACAGGTTATAATTCTGATGGAATAACCGGCTCAAAAACAGCTTTTAATTACGATGAGAAAATTTATGCTTGTCACGTATGGGATAATCTCGTCGGGAATGAAACGTTTTATATAACCTTCCAGAAAAAAATAGGCGGTAATTATGTAACGCAGGAAATGTTTGAATGGAAAAATACAGGTAATTCTTCGGCTTATCAATACGCTTGGATTAAAGATTATCCGTCAGGCGATTGGAAGGCGACCTTTTACATAACAGGCGGAACTTATTATCAAAAGCTTTTTAATATTAGGTCTGCACCAGAGCCGGGAGCTCCAGATTATCAGGACTTTGACATACAATCAACTCCGTCAGGAGCAGAGATTTGGGAAGCGGGAAAATTCTTAGGAACGACACCTTTCAGCACTCGCTTGTCGTATGATAATCATACTTTTTTATTTAAGAAATCAGGCTATAAAGATTTATCTGCAACATTCCCGCCTCGTATTTCAGGCGACATTATAAATATAAATGTAACATTAATCCCCGCAGTAACAACGGGCGGAGTGGAAATCATATCTTTTCCGTCGGGAGCAAAGATATACAGAGGAACTCAATTCTTAGGAACGACACCTTTCAGCGAGGGTAATCTTTCACCCGCTCGTTATACAAGAACTTTAAAGCTTGAAGGCTATAATGACTTAGAGTTTTCTTTTATAATTATGGCAGGACAAACACAAAAACTTAATTTAATTATGACAAAAATAGCAATACCAGAAGAAGAAGAAAGCTTTTGGACAAAATTATATTACAGCGTTGAAGACGCTAAAAAGATTATCGCTTGGATTATTGCAAATTTAAGAATACCCTCATTTGCAGAAATTCTCAAAATCATCAGAGGAATTGAAGTCACAAAGCCCGGAGCTGGTTATAAAGTCCTGCCGACTCCGCCAACAGAACTAAAAACAAAAGGACGGGAGCTTTATTTGTTGCTTGATAATGCACTTTATAATAAAGACACAAATGAAGTTATTGAAATTCTAAAAGAAATGGCAGTTACAGAAAACAATCCAATTCCGATTTTGGCTGTTATTTTAGCCGTTACTGCGATTGTCGGAACATTGATATCAGTTATCGGCTCTTATCCTTTCTCTAACTTTTTAAGGGAAGAATCTTTACAGTCACTCGATTTCGCGATTATGGTCGCAAGACAAAATAAAGATATTGAACTTTACGCTAAATTAATCCAGTTTAAAGAGGACTTACTTGAAAGGACGCTCTGGGAAAAAATACTTTATGCAATTCCATTTGTGAATATTGTCGCGTCAGCTTGGGAGTATTATGATTCATCAAGAATGAAACTCGAAGCTGATAAAGTAGATTTTGAGAAATTCAAGGAAGAATTAGAGGGCGAAATTGAAGAAAAAACAGGAACTCTTACAATTTCGCCAATTCCGGCAGACGCCAAAGTTTCAGTAACGGGACAAATACCGACGACAGGAACATTCAATAAATTACTTCCTGCAGGGGTTTATTCTTGGGTTGTATCTTTGTTTGGTTATACTTCTCAAAGTGGCACTTCTGAGGTAAAGGAAAATTTAGAAACTTTAGAAAATATAATTTTATTGCCTGTTGAAGAGCCGGAAGAAGAAATAACAAGGCTGACAATAGCAACACAGCCGGCAGACGCAAATATCGAAATATCGGCTTATCCCCAAATTACAACACCCGGGACTTACTCGGTTGCACCCGGAACATACAGTATAAGAATTTACAAGGAAGGATATAAGGATTATGTAGCGACAATCTATTTAAATAAAGGCGATTCTAAAACTTTGAGCATTATTCTTTCATCAGAAGAGCCTTACATTCCTCCTGTTGTCCCGCCAGTTGTCCCGCCAGAAATACCGGGAGTTCCTGAGGTCCCTGTTGTTGTTCCTTTAGAGCCGACAGAGCCTTTCGTCCCGCCGGTTTATAATGCTTGGAAATACACAATTACAGCGATTGATTCGGTAACCGAACAAGTGCTTTATGCACAGCTTTTAGTTGATGGAGTTTCACAAGAAGGCTATACTCCAATGTCAATTTATTTACTCCCTGAAAGCAGATATATTTTAACATTAAGGAAAAAAGGATATAAACAAGGAGTAGTCGAAATAAATACAGAGGCTTTGCCGATATGACAAATGAAACAGAAACAACAATAAGCTGGACAGCAGAGCCGGCAAGTGTGCCTGAGAGCTGGATTATAATACCTGCTCTAAGCCCTTACGAGCCACCGGAAGAAGAAATACTGCCTCTTGAAACACTTTACCCAGAAACTAAGGTTTACGTCCCTCTGAGCCCTGTAAAGCCCCCATTAGTCAAAGAACTGCTTATTAACTTAGAAACGACAGATGTCTTGCCGTTTAAAGGAAATATTTTCTCTATTGCTTATATAGATTTATCAGCAATAGAGCCGGAAATCATAGTTTTAGCAGATGAAGATGAAGAAGCACTTTTAAAAGAGTTCCTTTACTGGTTTGATGGACAAAACTTTACACGGATTGTCGGTTATAATGTAAGCTTTGACCACAGATTTATTTTTACCAAAGCGTGCAGATACAGAATAGTTGCAAACAAATGGGCAAACGTAGGAATGCGTGACGTAATGCAGATTTTAAAGCAAGTGCAGGAAGCTTTTGTTTATGGAATGAACAAGCCGGGCACTCTTGACGAATGGGGAAACGAGCTCTTAGGTTATGGAAAACTTGCACCGCAGGAAGACTGCCTTAAAGCATTTTTATCTAAGGACTGGAATTTTGTAGTAGCTTTCAATAACAGGCAAGTGCAATGCTGTTACGATTTATATGCTCTCGTTAGATATTGCGCGGGCGAGTCAGGTTTAGTTTACACTCCACAACAGACTTATTCTTACACTCCCGAAGAATTACAGGCACAGCCGACTTATTCATTTACACAGCAAAAAAAGAGATGTCCAGTTTGCATGCAGGAAAACCCAGTTGAAAATAAGAATTGTTTTGTCTGCGGAGCTTTACTTTGAAAGCTTAATTAAGCTGTCTATAATATCCATGCCCATATAACCGGAAGTCAAAGCTAATGTCGGGTTGTTATCAACAATTCCGCCAACGACAGCACCGACAACACAGGAAACAACAATATTAAAACCTAAAATCTTCCAGTTTATTTTTTCGCCTTTTTTAACATTTATAGAATTTTTATAAGCACCAATAAGACCTCTTGCTAATCCGCCTAATCCACCAGCGAGTAAAAAATATGCGTAATTCATGTAAGTTCTTGCATAAGTTCTTATATAAACTTTTCTATTAATAATTAAGCAATAATGTTCAAATCATCTAAAGCGAGATTATTCGTTCCGCTCGCTCCATTTGGGTGAGTGTTTGTTCCTGCGTCGTTAATCGTTCCGACGTGGTCAGTGCCTAAACATTGATTTCCCATAATTATATTTTTATCGCAGTTTGCATTTGCTACATTAATCTCATACCTATCATTTTCTCTGCATCTATTTGAGCTAACAATACAATTATCAACATTACTTTCTAAACAAATACCATCATAAGTTACTGTGTTAGCATCATCATTATAAGAACTAATATTTGAACTAATGTTACAACCAAAACAAGTATTAAGTCTAATTCCGTGATGAACATTTGCAGAGATTGTATTGTTTGAAATAATCACTTCGCCTGAATTATAAATATAAATTCCATCATTGCCATTGTAATTAATTACATTATTGCTAATTACAACATCAAGCCAGTCGCCGTTTCCATCAAATTCAATCCCGTGAGCAGGGTTTGAAGTAATATTATTATCTGAAATAGTGCCGTCATATAATATATAAGCATTGATTCCACCAAGAAGATTGTTTATTATAACATTGCCATTAACAAGATAATAAAAATCATTATCCGAGTTTATTCCATAACCTTTGTTTCCAATAATATGGTTATTTTGTAGGTTAACAATACCGCATGCAGATGTTTTAATGCCATCTCCACCACAACTATCAATCCTGCAATTTCTAACACTGCACCAATCAACATTATCTAAAAAAATGCCATGATTATTCACATTCCCAAGACCAGAACCACTTATATTTATATTTTCTATAAAATGATGATTACCTGTAATATTAAAAACTTCATGGTTTCCTGTTGATTTTATCGCTGCTCCTTGACCTATGCCTGTTATTGTTATTGAAACTCCAGCAATATCGATTGCAGAAGTTATTGTATAAACTCCTTCTTTTATAAAAATATTACCGCCATTAGGACCTATTGCGTTAACAGCACTTTGAACGTCTGTAAAATCGCCAGTTCCATCTTTGGCAACAATATACTGAGCCACTGACCTACTCGCAAAACTTCCTAAATTCATCGCCATTTTAATAAGTTCCTATGCAATAAAGCGTTGCTGTTTGTCCAGCCGAGCAAATTGCATGAATATCTGTTAATTTTAAATCAATCATTAACCAAGCTTTAGAAAGAAGTTTCATAAGGTTAGTTGTTGCAGTGTCGTCAAAATTTAAATGGACGGGATTTACACCATCATTATAAATCAATACTGATTTAACTTCCTGTGTAAATGAGTTCGTGCTTTCTACTGCCGTCGCTGATATTTTCTGCTGTTCAAAATTATCGGCAGAAGTAAAAGCTCTACTCTGAAAATCTGGAAATCCGGTCGCCATTAATATTGTAACTCCTCTCTGATAATTAAAGATTTTAAACTTTCCATTATTCCCTCTGTTGCTCCAACAGGCAGAATAAAAGCTTTTGGCAAAACCAAAAGCATTAAAGTTATTTCATGATTATAACTTTCGTCTTCATTCCAGCCTTCAAAAGTCAGTTGATAAGGCTCTTCCGGGACTTCATAAAACATCGGAAGTTCAAAAACGTAATCGTCTGCTTTGATATAATCAGATTTGTTAATAGGGATTATTGGGTGACCTTCGTGTTCAATCCTGACTTTTACAAGACCAGCACAGCCGGGAGGAAATATAACCCAAGCCCGATAAATCCAGCCCTTGCTAATTCCGAAATGTTCGATTGTCTTTGTAAGCTCAGTCTTGCCAAATGGAAAAGTCACGTGTTTTGCATATAACATAATAAAGTAAAGAAAATCAATCTATAAATATTTTGCTATCTTCTAATTCTATAACCATTCATAGAAACATAAAGTCCATCAGTAGCTCCGACAGCCAAAAAATCCGCATAAATCTTATCAGTTTCCTTGCACATTAACTGACCGACATATTCGACGCTGTCGTCAGCGTTGGCAACGGTCGCACTTTGATAAACGCAAGGAGTAACGCCGTCTAAAATTCCAATATGGATTTGATGAGCGGCGTCGTCTGGGTCGTGAGCACAAATTGAAGTTATCACATAAATATAACCGGGCTCAAAAACAGGAAACTGCACTCTTTGAGAAGTAACATTATTAGCCGTTACATTTCCGTCCCTAAACTCAAAAATATTAAAAGGCTGAAACTGATTTACTCTGATTGCTTCAAGATTGGCTAATGTCTGGACATTCTGCTCGTATTCTGTCTTTGACATGCTTGTTTCATTAATTCCTTTTACCATTATATTCTTTCCTGAAATTCAACAATCACACCATTAACCTGCTGAATCCTTTTAACTATTTCGTCGGGATAAGCCTTTAAACTAATAATTCTTGAACGAACGGCTGAAGATTGAGAATCAAGCAAGTCTTGTCTAATTTTGATTTCTTCATCAATTCTGCGTGCTTCTTCTGCTCCTACCATACTAATTTATAAGAGGTTAGAGTTTATAATCTTTTCTAATGTAAAGAGCTATCGGTCTTCGTTTTTCACTACCCAGTTAAGATAAGTTTCGCAATCTCTTTCTAAATTCAAATAGCATTTATAATAATAACCTTTGCAAGAACATTTCCCGTCGGGGATTTCACAAGTAATCAAATCGATATCTCTTTTAACTACTTCGTCCAATCCTGAATTTTCTTCTCTCATTTCAATTGATTATTCTTTATTATGTGGCTCCGCCCAATTTATTTTGGATAAAGTGAAAATGGATATTAATAACTCTTGCGTCTTCTGCCAAAGTATCAGAACCACTAGTAGCATCTCTATAAAATCTAAATGCTATAACATCTTCCGGTGATAAATTCGCAGCTAAAATTTTACTTGTGAATGCTGTTCTCAATAATACATTATTAGCTGAACCCGCCGATGTTGTCTTAGTTATTGTTGTCGTCGGCGGAGTAAAAGTTTCGCCTGCTGTTATTGACTTATATTCTAAGCCCCAAACAACAGTTCCAGCATCGGCGCCAGTATGCATCCAATCAACTATAATTTCAATATCTGTTGTTGTGTCCCATCTATAAGGTATATGCTCCTGACAATAAGCCGATTCTTCAGTAGTGTCATCAAAGTCTAAAGTATAAAAAATTCCCTCAAAGCTTTCGCCGGGATAATTAGCGGCAGGTAATTTAAATCTTGCAGGGTCAATAAGCAAATGTCTTTGAACTCTTGAAGTATCTAATAAAACCATCGGCTTTGATGACAAATTCAACTCCCCATTTATTCTTAATGATTGAAGTAAAGGATTAGCGTCGAATACTCCATAAAGTAAAGATTTCGTCGCTTCATTCGCCGCCGAGCCTCTATCAATATCATCGATTATTAAAAGGTTGGAATTATCTACTTGATAATATCCTGCTTTATATCCAATAAAAATATTATAGCCCCCTTCGGAATTTGAAAATCCCGCATTCGTTCCTATAAAAACATTTCCTGTATAGGATTTTGTTGAAACTCCAAAACCAGCATTTCCACCTATGCAAATATTATTATCGCCTGTCCGATTATAAAAATGTGCATTCCTGCCGATTGCGATATTGTAAGCCCCCGTAGTTACAATATTCCCCGACGCTCTACCAATTAAAATATTGCTATTCCCCGATGAAATATATTGTCCAGCGAGATAACCTAAACAAAAATTCATATATCCCGATGTCATTCTCATTCCTGAACCATAACCAATGCAGACATTTTGATATCCTGAATTTCCACCAACCGCACCTTTTCCAGCCTGATAACCAAGATAAACATTAGTATCCCCTGTTAAACCACCACCAGAATCGTCGTTGTAATATCCAGCTTCTACCCCAATAAAAAGATTTGTTAATCCTTCTGTTGTTACTGCTGTGTCTTTGCCTATAAATAAATTATTATTTGCTAATGTTCCAGTTCTTAAAATTGTAGTTCCGTCAATCTGCAAAACATTATCTTCATCAGTGGCGTTGAATATGTTTCCTGTTATTAATCCTGTTGCTAAAACGTCAGTAAAATATCCGTCGCCTGTTGTAGTCAAATCAAAAGCACCCAAATTAACGTTTGCAGTTGCTCCAACATAAGGAACAAAAGCAGTATCAAAATCAGCTCCGCCGATTGTGAAAGTTGCTGAATCAATATTCCCAGAAACATTTAAATCATTAAGATAACCAAACCTCCATCTTAAAAGATTAGTGCCTAAGTCGTAGGAATTTGTTAAATTAGGAATTAAACCAGTCGTCAAAGCTGTTGTAAGAACTGAGTTAGGCAGTCCTGCGTGAGCCTGTGTCAAAACATAATAAGCATTGTTTGGAGCTGACATTTTTTCTTTATACCTGTTAGACATTGGTCTTGGAAATTTAGTAAAGCCCGGTCTTGTTGGTGAATTAAACATACAAAGAATAGAGAATTTAAATATTTAACCTTTTGGTTTTCTATTAATAAGTTCTTGCCTGTTGTGCAACAATGTAAGCCGTTCCAGCTCCACCGCCAGTAATATCTAACTTAACGCTCATTGTTCCCTGAGGGTTAAGCCACGACGAAGGGTCCATTTTATCAGCTTGTAACAAATTCATTGCTCCAAATGCACAATATCCGACTTCCATACAAGTAAAACTATGAGGTCCTGTTCCAAAAACACCAATTTGAGCTCCTGAAGGTTGCTCAACATAAAGAGTCCCATCAAAAGAGCTTCTGCCAACAGCGACGCCGTAATTGTCATAAGTTGAAGCTTGATAATGGTCTGAAACTGCACCATCGCCTAAACCTGCGAATTCTTCCTCGACTTTATCCATAGGAACGTGAGCTTTCAAATATTCAGTCATTGAAATATCGTTTAATAAAACTTTTCTATCTGTGTCGATAGTGAATTTCAAATTGCCGAACATCGTGTTTGGCGGGATTGCATTTTCATAGCTTTGCAAGATAACAAATCTATAAGGATAATCCTTAGGCAATTCAGTATATTCATGCTGAGCATTAACTACTGTATAGCTTTTCAATTCTTTAGTCATTAAAAATCCTCTTGGTGTTGGCGGGCTATCTTCAAATAAGTAAGCAAAAACGGCAAGAGTGCAAGTTCCACAAGTTGAACCGCCTGATGCCACTGCATTTGTTATTTTTAATTGTAAGTTTGTAAATCTTTTAGGGTCAAGAGCAAACTCTCGGTCCCACAATTGCCTTCCAAAATTAATTTGAGCCGTCGCGCAACATTGAATTCCGCTTTCATATTCACAAGTATAAAAAGGTAATTCAGAATTTTCTATAAAATTAACCCCGCCTGCTTGAAAGCCATTTAAGGAATATAAAACATCTGAGCCATCGACAAGCTCAATCTTAGAAATCATCTTTGAAGGGTGACCAACAGGAGTTGAGGTTGTATTTGTTCCTTTCATTCTTATAACAATTCGAGAGATGGGAGTTGCGATATCCAAATCGATAGTTCGAGTTGTATTCGCTGTTTCGCTCCTGCTCTTTTGTAATTCAATCATTCGATATTTCATTTTTATTATTCTTTAGGGTCCCAGCTTCGAGTGCCGGTTTCGTTCTTTTCCTCTTTAGTTTTAGTTTCTTCTTCTGCCATAATGCTTTTAATTATCTGCAAATCAACCTTTAATTGATTTCTTTGTATCTACTAAAGACTTAACAATTCCCTTAACTCTATTGTCGATGTTTGTCATAGGGTCAGCACTTCTTGGTGGAAGAGTTGTCCCTTCAATCGCACTTCTGTAAGGTTCAAAGTTTCGAGTTCTCTTGTCAGCACCAGCAGTCATACCGGCTCCAATTCTGGTAGCTCCGACATTAGCCGCTTTGCTTTGCCATTCAGCGTTAGATATTTGAGAAACAGCTTTCTGTCTTCGGTTAACAGCGGCCGCTTCTGCAATCTTAGCTTTCCATAAATCCTCAGCTTCATTACTGCTGGCTTTTTCTTGCCAGTTAGTTGTAGCCATAACTCCGGACTTATAGTTTGCAGGCACTCGAGAAATCGCGTCTTTGTATTTCTTGTCAATCTCACTTGCAGACTTAATTTTTACCATGGTAAAACATTAGATTCTTTAGTTTATATAGTTTTCGCTACTGAACAGAGACTACCTATTGATACAGAAAAATATATAAATCACGAGGTATTTAAATAATCAAACAGAGAGTAGATACCGAAAGACAAGATGAGACCTATAAAGAAAAAAAGAGATTTAGAGCAATGTAAAATCTGTCATAAAAAAAGCTGGTATATCTCAAGACATGGGCTCTGTCCGGCTTGTTGCGGTGAAAAAGTAAAACTTGCACGATGTCAGATAAAATCAAAAGAGGGACCAATTTATGAAAAATGGAAAGACAAATTAATGAAGGGCTTGGAGAGATTATGACGTTTATTAAATTCTGTCCTCGCTGTGGCTGTAAGATGGTATATATTCAGTCAAAGCGTGAATGGGTTTGTCCTCGTTGTGAATACGAGAAGGAGTTACAATTGCATTAAAAGAGTCTGATGTAGTGAATAAGTGGGTTACACAATTTCACAGAACAGCACTGCAATGGCGACGAGTTCGATTGGGTCAAGTAGCGACTAAAGAAGAGGCGAAATATTATAAAGTAATTTTGAGATGGGCGGACTTGATTTTTGTAGAGAATGGCGAAGTTAATATTGTCGAGGCAAAATTAAGACCGGACTTAGGAGCAATCGGACAATTAGAAGGATACAAAGAATTATTTGGGGTAACGCCTGAATTTTCTCAATATGAAAATTATCCAATAAACTTAATTCTATTAACTCCATTTCTTGATTTAAACATTGTGCAACTATGCACAAAGAAAAACATAAGATACGAACATTACCAAATAGAAGAATAAATAAAATATTATTTTGGGGGAAGAACAAACTTAATCTTTTAGATAAAGAACGTCCTTCATCTCACCTCTTACATTCTGCTTGACAATTTCTAACTCAGCGGTTTTACCAATCCATTTGTCGGCGTCGTCGCCAAATTTAAGCACTAACTTTCGTTTGGTTGTTTCGTTAGGAATCCAGTCTTTTACTTTCTTATTGCTTAGCATAATCGGAACGATTAAAACATTTTTTGTTTTTCCGTCAGCCTGAGGTAGTTCTTCAAATCGAGATGCCTTAGCAATAGTAAAGACTTTGTCAGTAAGGGCTTGCAATTCGTAAGATGCGAGATACTTTGTTTCAACAATTACCATTTTTTTATCCTCCTTGATTTATTTAGTTTATAACTAATATGATAGGCGGTCAGGAAAATGATTAGCAATGCCTGACCGCCCTTCATTAAAAAGTCGTGTTTAACGGCAACTTTTTAACGAGTATGAGTTCGAGCTTCCTTTAATTGAGCTTCAAGCAAGTTAAGAGTGATTTTCAAGTTATGAATAGTTATCTCAACTTCTTCGGCGACTTCTTTCCATTCTTTTTTTATAGGTGTTTGTCCGTTCATATCACTATAAAAATCATAAGCATTGAAGCTGTGAAATGGATAATCGACCAGACAATAGCAAACTTCAACCAGCCACTTAAATCTCTAAACCTGATTATTTCGCTTTTCATTTGTTTCCCCCCTTATAATTATCTAAAATTTGATTTAAGTCATTAAAAAGCCGTGTTGTCCTCGCTGTAATTTCTAACTGCCAGAGTTTAATGGCTTTCCTACTCTTGCGTTGAATTCTTCGGGGGAATGTAGGTTTATCTGTTTTCATCTTTTTCACACTGGCATTTATTTGCATACTTTTCAGACCGCTTTTTATAATCTTCAGACCACTTTTTATAATCTTCAGACCACTTTTTATAATCTTCAGACTTCTTTTTATAACTTTCAGACAGCTCTTTACAATCTTCACAATTATGTTTCATTTTC
>Ga0307375_10004131_pt1 | contig 14028 bp, 10 predicted proteins | sample TR1MG_FD_202531 | JGI IMG/M metagenome (GOLD analysis project Ga0307375, IMG submission 202531) | Soil microbial communities from Risofladan, Vaasa, Finland - TR-1 | ecosystem: Environmental > Terrestrial > Soil > Coastal area > Acid sulfate soil | place: Finland: Risofladan, Vaasa | collected...
TTGTTTGCTATGTCTGGCTCCCCGGGTAGGCTTGGCATCTACGACCTGCGAACTAACCGTCGTATTCCCAAGCCGCCCCCGGAGTGACCATCAATTAAATCAATTGAATCAGTTGCATGATTATACTCCATCCGACGTGGAATTGCTGCATATCGCCGAGTCTGGTCTAGCAGCGTGGGCACCACGTGCCCACCCTACGACTGGACTATTGTAGGAGCGGCAGAGTAAATTCAACCAAAAACCCTTTTTCATCCACGAAAAGCACGAAAGGCACGAAATAAATTAGGTGCCTACATGAGTTTCGTGAGTCACCCATCAGGAAAAGGTTATCAACGCGGCATGACTTTGGCTTTGTTCGTGTTTTTTCGTGTATTTCGTGGACAACTGGATTTTCCAAGTTTATACACCCTCACCCCAGCGTCCGCCCCACCACCTCCTGCACATCCTTGGACAAGCCCTTGGCCGCTGCGACTTTTTGCAACGCGGCCTGCATCTGCTTTTTCAGCGCGGGCCGGTATTTTTTCCAGTGATCCAGCGTGCCCACCCTACGACTGGGTTATTGTAGGAGCGGGCCATGCCCGCGATTGTTTTTTTGTTCGCGGGCATGGCCCGCTCCTACACGGCATTCAGGTTTATGACACAGTAAGGTTGCCACCCTCACCCCAACGTACGCCCCACCACCTCCTGCACATCCCTGGACAAGCCTTTGGCCGCTGCCACTTTCTGCAACGCGGCCTGCATCTGTTGTTTCAGCGCGGGCCGGTATTTTTTCCAGCGATCCAGCGTGCGCACCAGGCGCGCGGCCACCTGCGGATTGAGCTTGTTCAGCGCGATCACCTGTTCCGCCCAGAACGCATAGCCGCTGCCATCCGCCGCATGGAACTGCGACGGATTGCCGTTGCAGAAACTGAAGATCAGGCTGCGTGCGCGGTTGGGATTTTTCAGCGTGAACGCGGGATGGGTCATCAGCTTGCGCACCGCGTTGACATCGGTATGGGTCGCGACCGCCTGCAGGCTGAACCATTTGTCGACCACCAGCGCCTCGTTCTTGAAATCCTGATAGAAGCGGTTCAATGGCTGTTGTGCCGTGTTGCTGCCGGTGTTGACCAGGCACATCAGCGCGGCCAGGCGATCGGTCATGTTGTCGGCGGCGTCGATCTGCGCGTGGGCCAGTTGCAGCGTGGATTCGTCTTCCCAACCCAGCAGGTAGAACAGGCACAGGTTCTTCAGGCCGCGCTTGCCGGCCGATCTTGCATCGGGGCTATATTTGCCGGGTGTCAGGTTGGCTGCATAGACGGCGATGAAATCGGCCTTGAGTCTTTCCGAAATTGTCTTGCGCATGAACTGGCGCGCGGCGTGGATCGCCTGCGGGGCTATCACTGCGCACTGTTCGGCCAGCATCAATTCCGAAGGCAGCGTCAGCACCACCTCAATGAAGGACGGATCCAGCGACTGGTCGTTGAGCGTGGTGCGCAACGCGTCGATGAACAGCTCATCCAGCGTCAGCGTTTCACCGCGTTGCACCTGTTCGATCAGATTCAACAGACGTTGCATCGCCAGGCGTTGCCCGGCCTCCCAGCGATTGAAGGCGTCGCTGTCATGCGCCATCAGCTGCGCCAGCTCCCGGTCGGTGTAGTCGTATTCCATCACCACCGGCGCAGAGAAGTTGCGCAGCAAGGAGGGCGTGGGTTTTGTGGCGACGCGGTTGAAGGTGAACGTCTGTTTTGCCTTGGTCAGCTCCAGCACGCAGGTGGAACCATTTTTTTCAAAACCTTGGGGCTTTGTCGCGCCTTCAAGATACAGCGCCATGTCGCGGCCCCTGACATCGAGCAGGCCCACCGCAACCGGGATATGAAAAGGCAGCGGTTTCTTTTGCCCGGCGCCGGCCTTGCAGCTTTGGCTGAGCGTCAGTTCATAGGTCTGTTTGGCGGCGTCGTAGTGGCTTTGCACTTTGAGCTGCGGCGTGCCGGGCTGGCTATACCAGCGCTCGAACTGGGCGAGGTTGCGCCCGTTGCTGCGTGCCATGGCCGCGCGGAAATCGTCGCAGGAAACCGCCTGCCCGTCATGCCGTGCAAAGTACAGGTCCATGCCTTTGCGGAAGCCGTCACGCCCCAGCAGGGTCTGGTACATGCGCACCACCTCGGCACCTTTTTCATAGATCGTGACCGTGTAGAAATTGCTGATCTCCACAAAACTGTCCGGCCGCACCGCATGGGCCATGGGCCCCGCGTCTTCGGAAAACTGCACCTGGCGCAGCGCACGCACATCCTCGATGCGCTTTACCGCGCGACCGCTGGCCGTGCCGACCATGTCGGCGGAGAATTCCTGGTCGCGAAACACGGTAAGGCCTTCCTTCAACGACAACTGGAACCAGTCGCGGCAGGTCACGCGGTTGCCGGTCCAGTTATGAAAGTATTCATGGCCGACCACCGCCTCGATATTGGCGTAATCGGTATCGGTGGCGATGCTGGGGTTGGCCAGCACATACTTGGTGTTGAAGATGTTCAGGCCCTTGTTTTCCATCGCGCCCATGTTGAAGTCGCCCACCGCAACGATCATGAAACGGTCCAGATCCAGCTCCAGCCCGAAACGTTCCTGATCCCAGCGGATGCTGTGCTTGAGCGATTCCATCGCATGCTGCGTCTTGTCCAGATTGCCCGGCTCCACCCACACTTGCAGCAGCACGCGGCGCCCGCTGTTCAGCCTGAATGTTTCTTCCTGGCACACCAGCTTGCCTGCCACCAGCGCAAACAGATAAGAAGGCTTCTTGAACGGGTCTTCCCACTTGGCATAGTGGCGGCCTTTGGGCAGGTCGCACTGTTCGATCAGGTTGCCGTTGGACAGCAACACCGGATATTTTTTCTTGTCGCCGCGCAGCATCACCGTGTATTTCGCCATCACGTCCGGGCGATCGGGGAACCAGGTGATCTTGCGGAAACCTTCCGCCTCGCATTGGGTAAAGAAATTGCCGTTGGAGACATACAGACCCATCATCGAAGTATTTTTCTCGGGCTCAACCAGTGTCTCGATCTCCAGCGTGATCTCGTCCGGTGCGTTGGCGATGCGTAATTTTCCGTCTGTGATGGTGTAGCCCTTGATTCCTTTGCGCAGCGTCTTGCCGTTCATGCGCAACGCCACCAGCTTGGCGCCATCGCCCAGCAGTTCCACACCCTTGTTGGGTGATGCACTATTGCGCTGCAGCGTGATGCGCGTGGCTACGCGGGTTGCCGCGGGGTCGAGATCGAAACCCATTTCAACCGTGTTCACCCAATAGGCCGGGGCAGTGTAGTCTTTGCGATGGATGGTGACGTGTGATTTCTTGGTCATGAGCAGCTTGTCAGAAGGATGTGAGAAGAATCGAATTTTAACAGTACCGGCTTTGGCAGGACTGTCTGCTTGAATCACGGACATGTTCTTGCGCACCATAAACAATTCGATGCTGACCCTTTAATTTATAATTTGAAATTATGTTTTGCTCGGTCAATACAGCTATCAATTTGAACTTTTGGAATTTTTTGTAGCATGCACAAAAGCTCATGTGGAACGACACTGATGTCATATTTCCTTTTGATATCTGACACCATCCTCATCCATAAATGTGCGGTCATTTCGGCGTCAGCTAGGGCGCGGTGATGCCGAGCTGCCGAGGGCAGCTTCAGATGACTAACCAGCGTACCTAGTTTGTGGTCAGGCGATGTAGGATAAATCCGGCGCGCTAGTAGCATCGAGCATGCGAACTCCTGTTTCCGCTGAAGCTTGACCCTCGACCATTCTGCATCCAGAAATTTACTGTCAAATGAAGCATTGTGAGCTACGAGCGGCACAGTGCCGACAAAATCTGCCAAAGCGCACATCACCTCCGCAGCGGGGGGTGCCTTTCTTATCATTGCATTGGATATTCCAGTAAATGATTCAATAAATGGTGGTATATGCATTCCTGCATTCATGAGGCTTTGATAGCGATCGGCAATTCTTCCATTATCAACAATAACCACTGCCACCTCTGTCGCCCTGTCACCCATGGCTGGGGATAGACCAGTTGTTTCAAAGTCAATAACTGCTACTGTCGCCATGTTAGGAAAATTTTCAATGGCTATTGATAACTAGAAAATTTGCACTGGTTACTAAGGCGCTGTTGGTGTCTTAGGAACATAACACATACCTTTACCTGCGGGCTGGGGACAGAAGTAACGAAAATCACATGCAGAGCATGTATCTTCATCTTTGCATTGAGGACTCCATGCACGCAATATATCTCCAATGTTAGCTTCAGTAATAATGTCCTCTTCGATACGCCGAACCACATCATCAAAGGCAGCCAATGCTGTTTGGGTACTAACTGGTGTAACTGGCACAACACGGATGGCGCGGCGTAGTCGAAATTCGAGAGACAATTGTTCAGCATCTGCACCTTGACGCCACATGCGAATAAGCTGCTCATCAGCGGAATCATTTATCGGCAACACATCAGTTGTACCATCAGTAATGCCTCGCTTTAGGTTCAGCATTTCTTTGTTACCAGGTGTTAGCTCATTAACATAAATAAGGATACCGGCGGCTACAGGAAGTGAGTCCGCTTGTCGACTTCTAAGCCACGCATAAGTTTGAACTTGCCAGTCACCTTGCCGCCAATAATCTTCTGTTGTTAAAGGACGTTGCGAGCCTTTGTAATCCACAATTACCTCGTATGGTCCGGAAAGGCCAGTGCAAACATTCTCGACACACTCACGTATTAAATTCGATGGACTAGACTCTCTTAGAGTGATATTTGTCAGAACATCAATAACACCATGCACTTCATAATTTGTGCATCTCAATTCGATTTGCGAATTAGGAACGGGTCTAGTTCCAATAACTTTCTTCTCCGCTGAAGCAATCAAAGGAAACAAATGAGGGCCCAACTGGTTCACTGCGAGGGCAACGCGACGAAAACCAGAATTGCGCGTATCAGCGCTTCTTGCTTGCTTCCCTTGTTGGCGCAAAGCGGACTCAACCAAATCGGCAAGACGACCAATGTCATTCAAATCCCACGCAGGTGCGGGTGCACCCCATACGCGCTGCGTACAAGGCCATGGGAAAGGGTAGGTTTGATGATGTTCAGTCCAAAACCTAAAAGCAAGCTCAAGAGTGCCATGAAGAAACTCACCAAACCATTGTTGAACAGGGCGTGAAGGAGGCAATGAGCTTCCATTCTGGTATCGATATAGCAACCGACACCGTTCGTATGAAAGCAAGTCGCCAGTTAACGAATAGCTTGGTACAACATGATCAGGTCTTTTAATTTCTAATTTCATGACTAGATAAGTAATAGCGGTGGTTCAACTCTGATGGGTTTACGTCGCCCCGTTATATTTTGGCGCCAAGGCCAAGATCGATCGCGCGCCCATCCTAGAGCAATATTAGGAATAACACCTTTATCCAATGATGGTCCATGGCCATACGCCAATCCAGATTCACACCCAATCAACATTAATACCGTCTGTGGCCGACTATAAGCAACATAGTAAAGACGCGCGAGGTCGTCAAAAGTACGGTCCAATGGCGATCTCGACACCCTCAAAGGCGATTCCAAATGTTGCTCAACATCGTCCTCCATCAAAACAACATTTGAGGGTTCACGAGGAAATCTCAAAAATGCTTGCTTGTGATGATTTGTCTTAAAGTGACTACCAACATCGACAATAACTAAGGGGAATTCAAGCCCCTTAGCTTGGTGAATCGTCATGAGTTGAAGCCGATTCCTTGGCACACTCGGCATAATATCTTCATCAACATCTACTTCATTTTCCGCGATAGGTAAGAGAGCATCCCGAATTACGCTTTCACGACTTCGTTCGCGGTGAACTCCGCTTTTATATATCTGCATACCATAAGCCGATGCCATGCCTGCACTTGATATTGCTCGCGTGATGGCCTCGAGCCAAACTTGATGCTCTGGGTCATTTTGAAAACCAGGTATCCAAGTGATGAGTTTAAACACCAGTTCTAATGTCGGCCAATCCTCAGGAAATGCGCTATCTTGGCCACCTCGCGATGCTGTTTGCCATTGATAAATGAAACCCTTAAGTCCACCAGAGTCTGAAGGTGAGGGGTTTTGTGCAATTAAATTGTCAGCAATACGCCTCCATTCCCTCAGAAAAAATCTAGACTCATTTGTTGGGTACACTGCCTCGGTTCGCATCTCGTCTGGATCAAGGCATAAAAGAAGGAGCCCCAACAGTTGCTGCACACTTGTTATTGTTCTGAGTGCTCTACCTCTCGGGTTAAAAATTTGCAAACCATGTCTACCCATTGCGACCCGAAAATGCCCTGCGAATTTATCTTCTGCACTGTTATTAAATCCGTTGTACTTTGCCTCCTCAATACTATGAGCAAGAATAACAAAATCGCCTAAGTCGCTATCTTCAGACAGTGCAAGCTCTGGTACCGGTCCATTTTGATCTAAAACCTTACTGCGGTTGACGAGAAGCTCATCAAGCCAAGTTGCCAACGAGTCAGCAAGGTCAGCTGGTGATTGACGAAACATCCCAAGAATAGGCATCTCAAGCGTGCCCCTTTGTGAAACCACTTCTGGCTTTGCTGGCGAAATGCGAGCAGGCGAGAAAGCCTGGTCTCCAAGTATGTGTGCGTTATAAAAAGCTACAATTTCCTGAGAAGAACGATAATTTGCGACCATGTCGATTCTTCTAGTCAGCCTGCCAGTTGCTGTGGCACACCTGTTCGCAAACTGAGTAAATAGCTCGACGGAGCCACCTCTAAATCGATACATTGACTGGTCATCATCACCAACAACCGTTACCAAAGGTGAAGCTTCAGAAATAATCTTGAAATAGATTGCCTCTTGAAGTGGGTTTGTATCTTGGTACTCATCAACTAGAAGCGCTGATATCCCATCAACCCATTCAGATAAACTACCATCGGTAAGCCTATCTAGTAGCCGCAGTTCAAGAATCGCAAAATCAAAAATATTTGTTTGCTGTAATCGAGCCAGATACCCATCAAATATATCAATCACATGCTGATGTGCTGCACTTACTTGGCGGTAACTCTCTACATCAACTCGATCTTGCACTAATCGATCACATATAGTTTTGGCAATTGAAAGCGCTTCAGCTCGATTTCGTGGCACCTGTTTTTCAAACGTATACCTTGCAAATAGTTGGTCCAAATCAGCCTTATTGTCATTGTAAATAGAACCAAACGATGCACGCTTAAGTAGAAGCCTTGCCGTCGAACCTTCCGCCAATATCGGTGCAACCTCGCCAGGTAGCTTATTTTCGGTAAGAGCTTGCTGCGCCAAGCTATCCAAAGTATCTATTCGGCATCTGTTCAAGTCGATTCGATTAATTGCATCTGCAAAGTCAGAATTGCTACGCAACGAATCAAGAAGAAGCGTACCCCAGTCAAGCCAGCGAGTTCTTAGTTCTTTCGCAGCTTTTCTGGTGAAAGTCGTGATTAAAATATTTTCAGGGAGAATATCGTCAACTAATACATGACGTAATGCGCGTAAGACTAAGACTGTTGTCTTTCCTGAGCCGGGGCCAGCCACAATCATTAGCACATCATCACCATCGTGTGCCACGCCGTCACGTTGAGATATATTTGCCTCTAGGTCTCTACGAAGTATGTCGCGGACATGGTTCTTGTATTCATTTACAGAAATCATGCCTTCCCCTTCAAACTTTTGTAGAGCATTAGCGTGTTGTGTGCCCCTCTGCGCTTATTGCGATTAGCCCCACGAAAGATGAGTACGTGAATGCCTACCTGTTTACAGAAAGGACAATCGCAACTTCGCCATGGCCGCTCTTTCAAAGTTCTTTCATACGTAGATCGCAGAGAAACCGCATCGTCTGAACGTGTTAAACACTCATCGTATTCAATCACGGCATCAAGGACTTCTTGTAGCCCAACCATATCTAGGTCATATTGGCAAAGTAGTTTCATGACTTGTGCTTCTTGTATTTCCAGATTTGCCAGGTTGACCCCAGATTGTTCAAGCCGCTTTCTGGTTCGTGCATCACTTGTCATGGGCACGCGTAATGCGGCATACCATTTTCCGTTTGGCGCTAAATAATTCTGATCTGAACGTAACCAAGCCTTCCGGAAATAAGTTGCACTGTCAAAACTATCAACCTTAAGTTCTCTAAATCGAGCTTGAAGTTTCGGTCTAAATATTCCAAACAAATGCACCCAAGGTCGAGGCTTGAGCTCGGAAACCACATTCATTACTTGGCTAACAACTTTCTCAACCATGAAATCTGGTAACGGCACTAATCCTCCGATAGCTAAATGACGATAACCAAGTTCATGATACAAACGCGCTGATTTTGCATATTCATCTGGCTTCAGGCCTTGAAGTGTTCCAACAGGAATAAATCCCACTTGACGTTGATTAGCAATATTGATAAATCGCTCAGCATTATTAATTGTCGTTTGAACTCTGGCTGCACGTGTTGCATTAGTAAGAATTTTCTTTTTCCCATTTTTCACTACGACTGGGATTGGGATATGGTCAACTGAAGCTCCAAAGTCAAAGCCATGCAGGTCATATAGGGCAACGGCTTGCTCAACGGAGATTGCTGGCTCATCATCGTTTACATAGCTAAAGGCACCGCAATCGCCAAAGAGAGATTGATCACCATCAAGACCAAATTGATCTCTCAAGTTTTTTGGTGCAAGAGAACCTGACTCTGTTCCCATGATCCGCCTGAGCGGACCTTTGGAGGTAACGTGTTGAGCCAAACTAACAAGAACACCGTCACACATTCGCTTAGGCTTCATCAAAATGCAGCAGTGCTTATCATTTCGTTCTGCACGTGACGCACCTGAAAATTCTCCAGTCTCAAAATTGAAATGATCATCTAATAGATCATCCCAATCCGGCAGGAAATAACTAACATTACCTGAGCCGGGTTCTGGCAGATTTGGGCGATGTCTTTTAGGGGAACCTGTACGTTCAAGTAAGCCTTTTATTTGGCTTAGCTTCATGCCAATTGGGCCTTCAAAGATTTCAGCCCTATTTTTAAGACCATGTTCTATTGCTGGAACAACGGCAGGCAAATAATCTTTCCCTAAAGAAAAATGGACTGTTGCATGATCAGCGGCCCAAGTGTTAAGAGTTTGAAAACATTGAGGTGCCCACTCAGAAGCACGAAGTGTTGTCATCCTTTCGTCATAATCTTCTATGCCGGTAAAACCACCAACAAGGCCGTATTTTGCGGAAAGAATTGCAACAGATAGATTCGATGGCCACTCTCGCTGACGAAGGTAGTTTCGTAATACGCGATAAGAAGAGCCGTCATAACGATCAATGGCTGGCAAGAGGCCAGGCGCCTCTCTTTTTACTTGAGAACACCCCAATACCAAGAGTTGCTTACTCATTAATTTCGTACGCGAAGGCAAACATATTGGAATGATACCGGCTTATTTCTCATAGATAGCAAGGACATTCAAATCAGGCTCTGACTTCAATGTACCTATGATTCGTAGTCCATGCTTATGGCCCCGCTTTATGAGATTGTAAGCGAAGACCCCAGTGTCATAGCGCTCGGCGGGACAACAATGTATATGCAAGGTATCACCTGCCGCACCTAATCGGAGGCGATAGTCAATCCACCTTAACCGACCAGATTCTTTTGCTGCCTCTTCAACTGAAATCATTGCCTTGCTGTCATTGAATTCCTTCGCAAAGCTTTCCCAGTATATTTTTCTTTCGCCTTTAAGGTCGGCCACACTTTGTCCATCCTTTCTAGACGGATACTCTAACTTATTCGATAGATGCTTCTGAAAGTCAGCGTAAATCTGCTTTATGGTTCCATTTGAAAATTCTGCCGCGGTCGGAATTGTGATTGTGGTTGTTATTTTATTGTCTTTTTCTGCTTCTTCAAGTGATGGCAAGTCCAAGAAAACGAGCATCCTTGGTGCTTTTACTATTTCATTGGGTTGTCGCCAACTTTCCTCTCCAAGCTTCGCAGGTGATACAAAATGAAGTCGTTCTGTCTGATTTTCGGCGTAGTGGAGAACTAGCTCTTGCAATTTTCTCTGCGGATTGTGGATTGCTCTCAGGCGTATTTTTTCTGAATCACTGGCTGTTGATTCCGCAACACCTTTAGCTTCACTTTTCACCTTAGCTTTTGCCGAAAGTCCTGGTATGAAAGTAGTAAGAAAATCTGGCAGGCTAATCTCGCCTTCGGCTCCTGCACTTAATTCCAATTTAGTTAGTAATTTCTTTGTAACATCCATTTCCACATATTCTTGCTCGCCATCTGGTCTCAACGTTGCATCATGCAGTGCATTGATTTGTGCTTCATCAATAAAAAGCGGTGCATCAGCGAGCCATTGGAAATATTCATAATTCTTCATTTTTCTATTTTCCTCTGAGAAAAGTTTTGCAAATGACGCTAGCAAGTTCTTAAGCCACTGCATGCATCCTCCTACTACATAACTATAAGTTCCGGGTTCAATTGTTTCTGCATCAAAAACACCACCCAAAACCCATATCATCGTAAACCAACTAAAAGGAGATGGTATCGCTTACATTCTGTCTAATTATAGAGCCTGCGCCAGCCCTCGGTACTGATTATCCGCCGTGCCCATCCCTACAGCAATGAGAAAAAGACCACTAAATGAAATGGGGTCAGGACAGCTAAAGGGGCCAGGCTCGAATTGTCTTTTTTAAGCGAGGAAAGCAATCAGCCCGCACGCCAGATCGGCGTAAAGAATAGGCAGAAAATCTTGCAACCATGTTATCCCCCCCTTAAATTACAAACTTGCTGATTGGTCGTGATAGCCGATGTAAAGTTCTCGCGCCAAACTTTTGTCTGATTAACCACCGAGTTCACGTTGTATGTTGCGGCGCGGATTTGCTGTGGCGATTATGCAAGTCCCAAGAACAGTAGGCGAGTTCTTAACTGACTGTCAATGTAAAACACAATTCTTATTGTGCGTATTGTGTAACAAAAAGTTAACCTCGACTTACGAGAGTTGGCACGGATGAGAAGATCGCCATCGGCGGTCACAATTTCATACAATAATTTCTTCTCATGCCGGCAATTTCTACCCGACATATCCAATCGACTGCAGCTCCTTGAAAATCTTTTCAGCCAGGCGTGCATGCCCTGTGGCATTTGGATGCAGGTCATCGCCCATCAGTTTCGGATCGGAAAGAACGCCGACAATCGCTATCCATTTCCCGGATAAGACAATGCCGTGTGTGTGAAAGTGACATAATTAGAGCCGGCTTCAACATCGAACGAAACTCCACTGATTTTCATCCGTCTGATGCTCACTGTTCAAAGTTCTTCAAGGAGATACAAAATGATCAAAGCTTATGCAGCATTCGAGCCCAAAGGCGAACTTAAACCTTTCGAGTACGACCCCGGCGAATTGAAACCACTGGAGGTGGAGATCGACGTTCACTATTGCGGCATTTGCCATAGCGATCTGAGCGTGATCGACAACGAATGGGGAATTAGCTCATTCCCGGTCGTGGCCGGTCACGAAGTGGTGGGCAAGATCAGCCAGGTCGGCAGCCATGTCAGGGATCTCACGGTTGGCCAGATCGTTGGCCTGGGTTGGCACGCGGGCTATTGCAACAAGTGTGCGCAGTGTCTCGCGGGTGACCACAACCTGTGCGCCAACGCACAGCCCACTATCATCGGCCATTACGGCGGCTTTGCGGACAAGGTGCGCGCCGCTTCAAACAGCGTGTTTCCCATCCCCGATGGGATCGACCTTGAATCGGCCGGCCCACTGTTCTGCGGCGGGAGTACCGTGTTCAATCCGCTGGTGCAATTCGGCATCAAACCCACGGACAAAGTGGCGGTGATCGGCATCGGTGGCCTGGGACACATGGCGCTGAAATTCCTCAATGCATGGGGCTGCGAAGTGACGGCTTTCACCTCGACCGCAGGCAAGAAAAAAGAAGCGCTCAGTCTGGGTGCGCACCATACGCTGAACTCCCGCGACGAGAACGAGATCAAGGGCGCGGCAGGCCGGTTCGACTACATCCTTTCCACGGTCAACGTGAAACTGGATTGGAACCTTTACCTCGGCACACTGGCTCCGCGCGGAAGATTGCACTTCGTCGGCGCGACGCTGGCGCCGCTGGATATCGGCGTGTTCTCACTCATCGGCGCGCAGCGTTCCGTGTCCGGCTCGCCGGTGGGCAGCCCCGCCACGACCGCGAAGATGCTGGATTTCGCCAACCTGCACCAGATCAAGCCGGAGATCGAAAAATTCAAGTTTGCGGACATCAACAAGGCGATCGCAAGACTGAGGAGCGGCGAGGCACGCTATCGCGTTGTGCTGTGTCGATAAGGATGACTAAGGGGCGCAATGTGCCAGAATCGGTACTGCTTGCCGGGGTATTACTCGTTGGCAAGATGAAGATAGACCGCAGTTTTGTGAAGCGGAGTACTAAATCGACACTATCCATATCCATCGATACTTCATCAATTCAGACTAATAAGGAGTTATATGCATTTCCCGGAATTTTTTGATAAATATTGGCCAGTTCTCGCAGCTGGTCTTTGGATTGCTTACAAGTGGTGGCGGACAAATAAAGTCATTTCCATGCTGCCAGAACTCAAGAAGAATGGTGCAATATTGGTCGACGTCAGATCATCTGGTGAGTTTGCAAATGGAAGCGCCCCTGGAACAATCAACATCCCCCTTCAGGAGTTGGGAAGCAGATTCGGTGAGATACCCAAGAATTCCCCGGTTGTTCTCTGCTGTGCAAGCGGAACACGAAGTGGAATGGCAAAACGCGTACTAAAGCGGAATGGCTACCTGAATGTTCATAACATCGGCACTTGGAGAAAATTGTGTGCGGAATAGCGGCCCTTCGCCAAGACTAGAAAGTGTCGGCAACTGACTTCCGTACCAAATGGGTCAGCTTCGCATTAAATTTTTGCAGCGGCGAAAAGTAATGGGTTCAGACAAACAATTTGATGCGGCTCCCTTTAATTCGTTAAATTAAAAGGCGACCGGTTGGTCGCCTTTTTTATTCGTGGTCTGCCCGCGATTGTTGTTCTGTTCGCGGGCAGCACCCGCAAGGAGTACGCCGTGGTTGTAAGGGGCTAAAGCCCCAACAACACACGCAGGGCCCGCTCCTACATAGATGTTGAACACCATCAACAACTCAAAGGGTCAGGTTCGCATCAGTTTTTACATTACCTGAAGTCCGCACTGTGCAGAAGCAGACTTCCGCGGTCCTGGAAAACTGACAGCAAGACTGAATCAGTCACCAGGCGCTGCGGCGAGTATTTGGGATTTAATTTGCGGACGGAGTCTTTTGTCGATATTGACCCCTTTCCAGCCAGACGTTTTGCTGTAATGCATCAGCAGGATGGGCTGTTCATCGTCATTGAATACAATCAAGCCGAGTGGATTTCCGGTATGGTATTGGTTGATGATGTCCCGGCCCATTGCATCCTGGAGATCATCTGAATTGTCTTCATCCCATTGATCGGAATGCTGTTTATCAATCACAAGATGATTTATCTCAGCCTCTGCCAGTACCCGGCTCAACATCGATTCAATATCAGCTAATGCGGCGCTTTTACCGTTGTCATCAGTCAGTCCACTCATGAATTTATTTAGAATATCTGTCATGCTTGTTGAATCCTGAAGTCTCTATTCGGGTCGGGTTTGTGGGTAGTGCATGACTATTATGCTGTGTTTGTATCAATCACGAAATCATTTGATGTCAACCATAGCTACCGGAATCGAATTATTTGGCGAGAATTAACAATCGGGGACAGACCACGATTAACCGGATGGACTGTAGGTGAGTTTTTAGCGGTGTGTCAACGTACGACCCGGTTTGGGTTGCGTGCAATGTGGGAAATCGTGGTCTGCCCCCTATTACGCTATCGTTGAAAAGCGACTACAACTTCACACGCCACTCAGGCTACCGAAGTTGCAGTCGCTATCTTTTTTACTTGGCTTTGCTATAGGCCTTGAACCCGTAACGTTCGAAAATAGCCAGTGCCGTGGGTGTACGCAAGAATTCCACCCATTCTTTGC
>Ga0307375_10004132_pt1 | contig 14027 bp, 9 predicted proteins | sample TR1MG_FD_202531 | JGI IMG/M metagenome (GOLD analysis project Ga0307375, IMG submission 202531) | Soil microbial communities from Risofladan, Vaasa, Finland - TR-1 | ecosystem: Environmental > Terrestrial > Soil > Coastal area > Acid sulfate soil | place: Finland: Risofladan, Vaasa | collected...
CCCCTTACCAGCTTCGGATTGAAGCTGGATCGATCCCTTGAGACGCTCCACGTTCGTGCGCACTACGCCCATGCCCACGCCGCGGCCGGATACGTCGGTAACGAAGTCCGCAGTGGACATGCCGGGAGCGAATATGAGCGCCTGGACTTGTGCGCGACTCATGGCGGCAAGCGCTTCGCCGCTCGCGACGGTGCGCTTGATCGCCGCGCGCTTGATCGCCTCCTCGTCCAGGCCGCGCCCGTCGTCGCTCACCTCGATGGTAACGCTGCTCGCCGTGTGGCTCGCCTTGACGCGGACGATGCCGGTTGTTGGTTTGCCTGCGCGTTCTCTCTCCTGCGGCGTCTCGATGCCGTGGTCGACCGCGTTGCGCAGCATGTGCATCAACGGGTCCTTGATCTCTTCGAGTATGCGCTTGTCGGCGTTCGTCTCTTCGCCCTCGATGACGAGTTCCACCTCCTTGCCCTGTTCCTGTCCCAGGTCGTGCACCAGGCGCGGAAACGGTCTGAACACGTTGGACAGCGGCAGCAGCCGGATGAGGCGGATTCCGCTCTCCAGCTCGCCCGCGATGTAGTCGAGGCGCGCGCTGTCCTCGGACAAACCCGCGCGCAGCCGGCCCAGCAGCGCCGCCGTGCGCCCGCGCCGCTCCAGGGCGGTGCCCGACTCAACCACAGCGGACCCTGATCGCCCTCCGTTTTCCCTGTGCGCCCAATTCTCGACGAGCTCGATCAGCGCATCGATGTCCGCAACGCGGCGCGCTACGCGTGTCCTGGTCACGGTCAATTCGCCTGCATGCGTCATGAGCGCGTCCAGTTTTCGGGTATCGACCCGCACCGACTCGATGCGAAGTGGCGCCAATGGCTGCGGTTCGGGCTCCGCCGCACCGGATTCCGTTTGCCGCATGGCGCCGCCCGGCGGCGCGTCGGCTGGGGCAGGGAATGCGGTGCTCGACTGCGCGCCGGCGGACTTCGCCGGCGCTGCATCTCCCCCGACCGTATCTTCCGCCGCGACCGCATCCGCCACCAGCCGCCGAATTTCGACCAGCTCGCGCGACATGCGGCCTATCGTTTCCGGATTCAGCGCCTGCGCCCCGTGCCGCGCCGCGTTGAACTCGTCTTCCAGCCGGTGCGCGGGCGCCTGGATCGCGTTCAGGCCGAGCATGCGCGCCGCGCCTTTCAGGCTGTGCGCCTCGCGAAACGCCTCTTCGAGCAACGCCTGGTCGGCGGGGGTTTTCTCCAAACGAAGCAGCGCATCGTCCAAATGCTGGAGATGCTCTTCGCTCTCCGCCTTGAACAGTTCGCGCAGTTTGGCGTCTTCGATCATGAGGATCCCGTGGTGCAACCTGTCTTCGCCTACACCATCGCCTGCAAGTCTCGAGCGACGCTATTGAGTTTTTGTACGCCCTTCTTGGTCTGGTCTGTGCCCGCGGCCATCTGTGTGGAGCCTGCGGACAGGCTCTTCATCGCCTCGGTCACCTGCCCTAGCGCGGTGGCTTGCTGCTTGCTGTTCAGGAGTACCTGCTGCGCGCTTACGGCAACATCGTTTGTCCGGGCGGAAATCGAAGCGAAGGCCTCGAGTGTCTTCTCGATGATTGCCGCGACCGCGTCTGCCGTCGCGCTGCCTTCCTCGGTTACCATCACGGCCGAGTTGGTCGCCTTCTGAATCTCGGCCACCAGTGCATTGGCGCGCTCGGCCGATTGCTTGCTCTGGTCGGCAAGCTTGCGCACTTCGGAGGCCACCACCGCAAAGCCTTTGCCGTGCTCGCCCGCGCGCGCCGCCTCCACCGCGGCGTTCAGCGCGAGCATATTGGTCTCGCCCGCAAGTTCGCCTACGACCTTGGCGATGCTGCCGATCTGTCCAGCCTGCTCCGACAGGCGCAGGATCTGCTCGGCCACCGAACCCACCTTCTGCTTCAGGGCGGTCATGCTGGTGGAGACCTGATTGGCGAGCCGGATGCCGTCCTGGGTGACCGCGAGCGACTGCTTCGTCGCCTCGGCCATGGATTCGGCCTGACCGGCCGATTGGCGCGACGAGGCGCCCAGTTCTTCGACCGTGCTGGTAGTCTGGTTGACCGCGGCCGCCTGCTGCGTGACCACGCGCTGGTGTTCGTCCACCGTCGCCGCGATCTCCGTGGAGGAGGAACTCATGCCGGCGATGGCCTCGCCGATCGTGCCACTGATGCGGCTCGCGATCCACGCGCCCAGCGTGATCGCCAAAACGATCGCGAGCGTGGTGGCGCCAAGGACAACGTTGACGAGCGTGGACATCGATTGTCTTTGTTCCTTGGTTTGCTCTGCGAGAAGCTCCGCTTGGCGCTCCCGGAACTTGGCCACCTCCCCGGCGAACTGCTGACCTAGAGCGGCCCCCTTGCCGATCCTGAAGAGCTCGGCTGCTCCTGCCGCATCTCCTGCATGGGCCAGATCGACTACCTGCTGCAGAAACTCCCGCAAGGCCTCGCTGAGGGGCAGCATTCTGCGCAAGATCTCCCGCTGGCCCGGATCGGTGACTTTCGGTGTCAGCCTCTGCAGAATGCCGGGTAACGCGGCTCGTGTTTCCGTGTAAATCTTTAACGTCGTTTCGTTCTTCTGCAGGACGAGGGTGCGCGTCGTAACCTGCATGCGCAGGGCGGCGATGTAGGCAGCCTGAACGTCGTCCACGACATCATAGCTGCGCTGAGTTTCATGGACGACGCCCCTCAGTGTCTCGACGTTCCAGTACACCGCGACCGAAACACCGAGCATCAGCGTGAGCGGCGCGAGGTAGCCGAGCAGGATGCGCTTCTTCAGGTTGAGCTTGTAAGCCATGTCATTTCTCCAGGTTCAAGGTTCTATTGCGCCGCTTGTTCGATTTTCAGTTCGGGCGCGGAAAGAATGCTTTCCATGTCGAGCAGGCTGACCGTGCGTCCATCGACGGTTGCAACGCCTTTGCAGAATTTGCTCTTCGCGCCCGCAACCAGCTGAAGCGGGGCCATATCCGATGGCGCAAGATGTACGACATCGACGACCTCCACCACCGGCAGGCCCAGCAGCAGTTCGCCTATGCGCAGCACCGCGACCTCGCTCATTGCGCTTTCCGTCGCCATGCCCAGCGCAGGCCGGATGTCCACCAGCGTAAGAATGTCGCCGCGCAGGTTCATGTTGCCGAGTATCCACGCGGGGCAGCACGGTACTGGCGCGATGCTGCGTAGGTGCGAAAATTCGCGCACCAGATACAGACCGATGCCGAACAACTCGTCGTCGAGCCTGATCACTGCGTAGCCTTCCAGTCCTGAACGTTCGGCTGCTTCCTGTACCTGGGCCAGGCTGCGGGCGCGGCCGCGGAATAGCTCCGCTTCCTCTGGCGACAGTTTTCCGTATAGGAGGGGTAGTTCCTCCGCGGCGGCCGACGGTTCGCCGGCGGAGAGCGCCGCCTCGGTCGGCGCGCTGCGCAGCAGCGCATCGATATCGAGCAGCATGGCGAGGCCATCGGCGAGCATCGCCTCGCCGCGCACGAAATGTTCGTGGCCGCCGGCGCCCTGGTAGCTGGCTGGATTTTTGATTGCGGACTGCAGAATCGCCAGGACGTCGTACAGCTCGTTCGCGACGACGCCGACTCTGGCTGCATCGCTGTCGATCACGATCACCCGGTCGCCTGTAAGGTAGGGCTCGTGCGCGTGACCGAAGCGCAGGCCGAGGTCCATCACCGGCACGACACGTCCGCGCAGGTTGAACACGCCCGTGATGTACGGCGGCAGCTCTTCGATCGGCGAGAGCTCGGGCAGCCAGACGATTTCGCTCACCGCGCTCACGGGGAGGCCATAGCGCGCGCCGCGATGACCGAAGATGAGATAGGTATTGTCCATGGTCTCAGGCACGCTGTGACAGCCGCGCCGCCGTATCGCCGCCGGCCGCGAGTCCTTCGGTCCCGCCCAGCAGGCGTTCGACGTAAGCGTGGATATCGGCGGCGGTCGATTCCTTGTAGGGTGCGATCGCGGTCTGAGCGGGAAGCCTGGTCAGCGCCGCGCGCACGGCTTCGTACATCCGCCGTGCGCGGGGATGGTCGCCGTCCTGCGCATGCAAGCCGCCAAGTTCGAGGTAGGCCGCGATGAAATTGGGATCGAGATAGATCGCTTTGTTCAGCAGGGACTTCGCCTGTGCCGAATCGCCGCGCTCCTGGGCGAGCTGCGCCAGCAGGAAGTAGGGGCGCGGATCGAAGGCTGCGATTGCAATCGCCTTGCGGCAGTTTCCTTCGGCTTCGTCGGGCCTGCCGCGGTCGGCGTGGCGCCAGGCGGTCTGAACCAACAGATCGCAGTCCTCGATCGGCGGCGCAGGCGGCTTCTTTGCAAGCGCGGGCTGCTCGTAGCGCGGCGTTTGCCGCGCTACGACGGCTGTCTGGAGGAAGCTTGCAGCGCTCGGCGGCTGCGCTTTCGCCAGTGCTTCGCCCAGGCCGGTTTCGGCTGTGGGCTGAGCCGACTTCTGGAAGACTGCAGACTCCGGGAACATACGCACGCGCAGCGGCGCGATGTCGTGGCCGAACAGTTCGCTGTGGCCAGTTACGAGAAATCCGCCATCGGCAAGGGCCTCGCCGATCTTTGCGGTGATGCGGCTGACCGCGTGCGATTCGAGGTAGATGAACACGTTGCGGCAAACAATCAGGTCCAGGTCGTTCAACCCTGCCTCGGGGTCAGGGATGCGGTCGCGAATCAGGTCGAGCTTGCGGAAACTCACCATGTCGCGCAGGTGCTGATCGATCTGCCAATGATCGCTGCGGGCCCGGAAATAACGCTGCTTGCGGGTTTCGTCCAAAGCCCGAAAAGACCAATCGCCGTATGCGCCGCCGCGCGCCTGCTCCAGGGCCTTGCTGTTGATGTCGGTACCCAGAATCAGCACATTCCAACCGTCGATGCGCGGCGCGAGTTCGTCCACCAGCATCGCCAGCGAATAGGTTTCCTGGCCGGCGGCGCAGCCCGCGCTCCAGATGCGCAATCTGCGCTCGCTCGCGCGGCGCCCGATCAATTCCGGGAGGAGCTTTGAGGCGAGCAGGTCGAACTGTCCCTGGTCGCGGAAGAAGTAGGATTCGCCGGTGGTGAGCTGCGCGGTCAGCAGTTCGCGTTCCTGGCGTTCCGCGGGACTGTCCCCGGCGAGCAGTTCGGCGTACTGCTCGATTGCCGGCAATGCAAGTTTGCGCAGGCGCTCGACGATCCAGTGCGACAGGATCTCGACGTCCTGCGCGCGCATGCGCAGGCCGAGCACGCGTGCGATCTGTCGAACACTCTGCTCGTCTGTATGCAAAAAGTTCACCTGACTTGTAGTGCTGCACCCTCAAGGACTGTAGAGGGGGGGAGACTTATAGCTTTATTAAATAGCAATTTGCGCGCCCAGCTGACACAAGGTATTGATAAATATCAATTGAACGGCATCTGGGGCCGGGGATGGCCTCGATTGGCCGTTTGGCCTAGACCGTTCGGACTGGGGTCAGGCCTTGCATCGACGCAAGTCATCCTGCCCCGGCGTCCGCGCCTTGTTTCCGCATGTCTCGGCCGCTGCGCATCGGGTATCCCGGCACCCTCACGCGACGGTCAGCCGGATTGCGAACAGGCCGGTGCGTCGATGCAAGACCGATATCGCTAGTCACGCTTTACATTAATAACGCGCCGCGTTATGATTGAATTATGCCCATCAAGTCGTTCAATTGCACCGATACCGAGCGCCTATTTAAACGGCAGCGCATAAAACGATTTACGAACATCGAATCCGTGGCGCGAAGAAAACTTGAGCAGCTTGATTGGGCAGGAGTGCTCGACGATCTGCGTGTTCCGCCAGGTAATCGGTTGGAGGCGTTGAAACATGATCGCGCCGGACAACACAGCATCCGCATAAATGATCAGTTTCGCGTGTGCTTTGTGTGGACGACCGATGGACCGAAGGATGTCGAGATTGTTGATTACCATTGACGGAGCCACATCATGAGCAAGACAAACAAGCTGCCGCCAGTTACCCCGGGTGAAATGCTGCTCGAAGAGTTCCTGAAGCCGATGGGAATTTCCCAATATCGGCTAGCCAAGGAGATTGGCGTCCCGGCGCAGCGTATTGGTCAGATTATCGCCGGTCGCCGTGCTATCACGGCTGACACCGATTTGAGGTTGTGCCGATTTTTCGGGCTTTCCGAGGGTTGGTGGCTGCGCGGACAAGTGCGTTACGACACCGAACGCACCAAGGACCTGCTTACTGCCACCCTAATCAAGATCAGACCGTGGACGGAAGTGGTCGCCGATGCCGCTGTCGATGCGTAACAACGTAGCCGGGGGTCAGGTCTTGTATTGACGCAAGTCATCCCGCCCCGGCGTCCGCGCGTTGTTTCAGCATGTCGCGGCCGCTGCGCATCGGGTATCCCGGGGCCCTCACGCGACGGTCAGCCGGATTGCGAACAGGCCTGCCGGGGAAGTTGTGGCCCTTTGACGGGTTTATGCCAAGTCAGACATGGACTGCTTCTTTTTCGATATATGGGCGCAGCTCCGGCCGCAGGGCTTTTTCAGTAACCAGGTCTATTGGGCAGCCGAACAAATCTTCCAGGTAAAACTGGACTTCGAAGTAGCGCTCCGAGGTGGCCGGTCCGTCGAAGGCGATCAGAATATCCAGGTCGCTATCGCCGCGCGCGGTGTCGCGTGCGGTGGAACCGAACAGCGCAAGACGCGTAACGCCGTAGCGGGCCGCCACGATGGGCTTGCTTTGCGCGAGCAGTTCAAGTGCGCGTGAGCGATTCATTGCAGTCTCCGTTCCAAGCCTGGCTAGTGTTCCAAGTCACTGATCCGTCGGATCGTCGCCCGAATGGTACCGCCTTCATCGCCTGTTCATATTGGTGTTCCACCCATTTCGTGATTTGCCTCAATACCCCATTAAAAGCAGCGCGTAGATTAGGTTCGACGCACCATGCGTGCGTTAGCACGAGGTTTCTCAAGGTGGACTATTGCTATTGTGCGTTACCGCACAGAAGACGCTCAGAGTACCGTGATAATTTAATGTTCGACCACGCTGAGGTTCATCGCATTGTGGCGGCTCAATCCTGATCTGGCCTTAGCATGATCGAACACATATCGCACAAACTGACTCTAGTCACCCTGCTTGCGACGGCGCTGTACGCGGCCGGCGCACGCGCCGGCGATGTTGAAGCACCGATGTTTTCGTTCAGCGGCTTCGGCACCCTGGGTGTGGTCCACTCCAGCGAGCGCCAGGCGGACTTTATCTCTTCCATACTCAAGCCCAACGGTGCCGGCTACAGCCATGCCTGGAGCGCCGACGTCGACAGCCTAATCGGGGGGCAAGTCACTGCCAATTTCACCCCAAAGCTCTCAGCCGTTTTACAGGTCATCGCCGAGCAGAATTACGACAACAGCTACCGGCCCCATGTGGAGTGGGCGAATATCAAGTATCAGCTCACGCCGGATTTCAGTGTACGCGCCGGACGCACCTTGCTACCGACTTTTCTGCTCTCCGATACGCGCAAGGTGGCTTATACCTATCCCTGGGTGCGTCCGCCACTGGAGGTCTATCGCCTGGCGCCGGTTACCGCCAGCGACGGCGTCGATGCAAGCTACCAGATGCGCACCGGTGACGTCACGAATATCCTGCAGGCGCACTACGGTAAAAGCGAAAACAAGCTGCCAGCCGGCAGCGGCACGATCAAGGGAGAGCAGTCGTGGGGCCTGGCCTATACCGGCGAATACCACGCCATCACTGTGCACATCGGCTACGAATCAACCCACATGACTCTGGACGCCACCAAGCCGCTTTTCGACGCCTTCAGGCAGTTTGGGCCGGAAGGCATTGCCATCGCAGACAAATACGGTATAGATAACACGCCACTATCCGTCGTCACCATGGGCGCACGCTACGATCCCGGCCAGTGGTTCGTCATGGGCGAAGCGGCCCATTTAGTCACCCATACCGTCTTTGGTACAGGAACCGGCTGGTATCTGAGCGGCGGCTATCGGCTTGGAAGGTTTACGCCCTACATCACGTATAGCGAGGCGAAGGCGGATAATCTCTCCGATCCCGGCTTGAACCTGTCCACCCTGCCACCCCCTTTGATAGGGCCGGCAGCCGGTCTCAATGCCGCCCTCAATTCGCTCTTGAGCGTAAAACCGGTGCAGAACACCCTGTCCATCGGCGGCCGCTGGGATTTCATGCGTAACGCCGCCCTTAAGCTGCAATACGATCACACTCGCATCGGCGCGGGCTCGTCCGGCGTATTGAGCAAGCTCCAGCCGGGTTTTCAGACGGGGGGAAAGGTCAACGTGATCAGCGCCACCATTGATTTCGTATTCTGATGAGGCCGATCATGATCAACATGTGCCGCATCGGATTGATCGTCATCGGGCTGTTCCTGGGTTTTGGCTCGGCCGGCGCATCGGCCGAGGTGGTTGCGGTGGTCTCTGCCGAAAACCCGGTGAGCACGCTGAGCAAGAGCCAGATCGCGGACATTTTTCTGGGCAAAATGACTCGCTTCCCCGATGGCCGCGAAGCCTCGCCCATCGATCAGGTCGAGAATTCTTCCGAGCGCGAGGAGTTCTACCTCAAATTCGCCGGCAAGGCTCCCGCGCAGATCAAGGCATACTGGTCAAAGATCATTTTCACCGGCCGGGGCCGGCCGCCGCCGGAAGTGTCGAATGACGTCGAGGTAAAGAAGTTCATTGCCAAACATCCCGATGCCATCGGCTACATCGAGCAGAAGTGGGTGGATGACAGTGTGAAAGTCATCCGCACGAAATGATCCGGCCCAGCGATACCACCTTGACTGCCTCGAGTTGTCAGCTGGCGAGGTTTGAATCGATATCCGGAATATCCGGCTGAGCCCGGATCAACTCGGCGATCTGATCCGCCGGCATGGGCTTGTTGAGATAAAAGCCCTGGAATTCATCGCATGCGTTCTGGCGCAGAAAGTCGGCTTGTTCCTTTGTTTCCACGCCCTGGGCCACGACGGTCAGGCTCAGCGTCCTGCCCATCGCGATAATCGCTTCGGTCAAAGCCTGGTCTTCGGCCACGCTGGCGAAATCATGAATGAAGGAACGGTCGATCTTGATGCTATCGAGCGGGAATTGTTTGAGCGACGCAAGTGAGGAATAGCCGATGCCGAAATCGTCGATGGCGATCCGGACCCCCATAGCCTTGATCCCACGCAATACCCGCAAGGTTTTTTCAACATCGCGCATAAGCAGGCCCTCGGCAATTTCCAGCTCCAGGAGATGCGCGTCCATGCCTGTGTCCGCGAGTATCTTCCTCAGGTCCGTCAGCAGGTTTTCATCGAAAAGCTGCCGCGCCGTCAGATTGACGGCCATGTTCACATGAATCAGCCCCTGATTTCGCCAGGCAACGTTTTGCATGCAGGCGGTCCTGAGCACCCACTTGCCGATCGGAACGATCAAACCGGTTTCTTCGGCGAGCGGGATGAATTTCCTCGGCGCCACCGTGCCCAGGTCGGGATGCTGCCAGCGCAGCAGCGCTTCCATGCCTGTGATCTGTCCGCTGCGGATATCCCGTTTGGTTTGATAGTAAAGCTGAAATTCGTTTCGCTCCAGCGCGTGCCGCAGGTGCGACTCCAGGCTAGCCCGTTCGAGTGCACTGGCGTTCAGCTTCTCGGAATAGAACTGGAAGTTGTTCTTGCCTTCCTCTTTCGCCTTGTACATCGCGACATCCGCGTTTTTGGTCAGCGTCTGTTCATCCAGGCCGTCTTGCGGGTAGGTGCTGATCCCGATACTTGCCGTGACGCGATATTCCTGACCGGCGAGGACAAATGGCCGGGCGACGGCGGAAAGAATTTTCCGGGCCACTGTTGCTGTGTATTTTTCCACATCCAGTTCAGGCAACATGACGACAAACTCGTCGCCACCCAGCCGCGCAACGGTGTCGCTGTCGCGCAGGCAAGTCTTGAGTCTTGCCGCGACTTCCTGCAGCAATTGGTCGCCGGCCTCGTGCCCGAGCGTGTCGTTGATGTTTTTGAACCGGTCCAAATCGAGAAACAGCACTGCCAGTTGCCGCTTGTAGCGATGTGCCTGGCTGATGCTATGGCCCAGCAGCTTGCTGAACAGGCTGCGATTCGGCAGCGTCGTGAGGCTGTCGTGATAGGCAATGAATTCGACACGCGCTGCATGGGCAATATGTTCCTCGACGGCGCGCTGGCGGCTCAACGCAAGCTGATGGCTCATGCGCCCCATCACTGCGATAATCAGGATCATCACAAGGCTGCCGACTGCCGCCCGCCACAGATAGACATGTTTGTTCCGCTCAACGGGCGCCAATTGTTCGTCTGCGGATAATCCGACGATCACGGCCAGGGGAAAGCCATAGATCTCGCGTGCACTGGTGTAGCGCCGCACGTCATCCCAGGCGTTGGTTGAGAGCGTGGATGCGCTTTCCTCCTGATCCGTGGCGGACACTACTGCTGTGTAATCGGTCCTGTCAGCGGCAGATACCGTATCTCCGCTGCGCCTGACACGGAATACGCCATCGCTGCCGAGCAGGCCGAGCAGGCCATGCTTGCCCAATTTCGAGGGATCATAGCCGCTGACGAAATAGGCCGCGTCGACCGAAACCATCACAATGCCGGAAAACTTTCCGTCTTCCGTATTGAGTCTGCGGCTGAAGGTCAGACTCCATTCTCCGGCCTGTGGGCCAGGCTGCGGACGACCGACCGAGATGGCATCAGTCTGGCGCTGACTCTGGAAGAAATCCCGGTCGGCAACATTGGCCCTTTCGGAGGAACTGGTGCTGGCCACGACATTGCCTCTGCTGTCCGCAATACTGACGGCGAACACGAGCGCCGGGGGCAATAGACCCCTGGCTTTCAACTTCGGCAGCACATCCTGCATGCCCCAGAAATCATTCGCATATTTGACGACCTTCAGGGTCTGGTCGATTTCGCGCAGCGCGCGCACAACCTGTGCTTCATAAGTCTGGGCCAGTTCGTGGCTCAATGCCGCCGCTGTTTGCTCGGCAGCGGTTCGTTCGACTTTGATGAGGTTCAGCGTCGTCCCCCAAATCGCGGCCAGCACGAGAACGGCAATCGCCGGAAACAGGATGTGCGATTCCATTACACGGCTAAACCAATGCATCCGTGTCGAGGAAGCTGGAAGCACAGTGCCCTTCAATGCTGCTTGATCTTTGGGCAAGTCGTCCACGTTCGGAATCTCCACTATCATTTGTCGCCCGGCGCAGGCGGAGCCAGGAATCGTGTTTCGAACGTTTCCGCCGGCAGCTTGAGCTTGAGCGAATGCGCCGGATTGATGATGGTGCACACCCGGCAAGGCCCTGCGCGGGTTCGTCGATCAGCATGGCGAGCGAATCGCTTTCCTGGCCGGCGGTACAGCACGCGCTCCGGGTGCGCAATCGGTGCGCTCTCTCGCGCGCGCAGTCCCGCTGTGAGCACAACGTGTGGAATTAACCGCGAATCGTGAGGCATCATTGCCTCTGGAGTCCTTACGCGCAGCCGGGGGCGGGTAAGATAATTATCCTTCTTTAATCGCCGACACTAAGGGGTCGATGAGCCTGGAGGATTGACAAATATCAAATAGACGGCACTTGGCGTCTTGTCTTAGCCGGCGAAAAGGACCGGACGGAACGGTCCATGCCGATCGACGGTCATTTGGATCGAGGCTTCCCCGCCCGCAACTGCGTCCAGGCAAGGCTCAATGCCGGTCCAGTTTCCACACCTGCGGCTGCGTCGGCCAGGTGCCGCGCGCGATAGCGTGCGCGCCTTCGAAAGCGAGGTAGCTCTCGCGTCCATAGTGCGGCAGCGGCCGGGCCAGCGCCGCCAGTGCTGGTGCGTCGCGCGCCGATACCAGCAACACTACGCGCCCGCCGCGGGTGCGCACTGTCCAGACCTGCGCGCTGCCGCGCGTGGCGGCAAGCATGGCCGGCCGCGCGGGCATGCCTTCGCGCGCGAGCCAGGCGTCGATGTCCGCGTGCAGCCCGACGACCAGCAGCGCCGAGGCATCGGCGCGCGCCGTATCCGCGCGCTCGAGCAGCTGCGCGGCGAGTTCCTGCGCCGCCGTCCGCACTGCGGCGTCCGCAGTCGGGACGACGAGCGCCGGGCGCTCGGCGAGCATGAGGTCGCGCAGGATGGGCGGCGCTTCGGACGGGGCCAGATGGCGCCACAGGCGCAGCTCCGGGTCGAGTACGACCGCCAGCGGTTTGACCGGGAGATCGAGTACCGAAGTGCCGCGTTCGCGTGCAAGCTCGACGCGTCGTGTGATCTCGCCGTCGGCCGTGCGCACGGCGAGCGGTACCGAAAGCGTGTATGCCGGTGCGCCCTGGTCCAGGGTCACGCTCAGCCGCCAGCCGCCGGCCGCGAGCAGCTTGGAATGGGCATCGACGATGCGCAGATCCGGCGCGCCGGCGCGTTGCAGCCATTGCGCGAAGAAGGTCGAGAGGTCCTTGCCCGAGGTGCGCTCGAATGCACCGCGCAGGTCGCTCCAGGAGGCGATGCGAAAGCGGTAGTTGTTCCAGAAATCGCGCAGCGCCTGGTCGAAGGCCGCTTTGCCGATCTCGTCGCGCAGCATGAAAAACAACATCGCCGACTTGTCGTAGCCGATGATTTGCGTCGCGCCGTGGGTGCGCTCGGTGAAATGATCCAGGGGCATGTCCTGGTCGCGCGGCATGGCGGCATAGTCGCTGAGCCAGGCGAGGCGCGCGGCGAGGGCGGCCTGGGGGCCCTCGCGCTCGCGGTAGGCGTAGTCGGCCATGAAGGTGGTGAGGCCTTCGGCCCAGTTGCCGCGCGCATAATCGGGGTAGACGCCGTTGCCCCACCAGTCGTGCAGCACTTCGTGCCCGAGCGAAGTCGCGCGGATGAACGGCAGGCGCAGCACGGATATTCCAAGGTAGGTGAGCGTGGGCATGCCGAAGCCGGTGGGGGTGGGGCTGGACACGACGCTGAATTCGGAGAACGGATAGGGACCGATTTCGCGCTCGTACAGATTGATGTAGCCCTCGACCGAGTCGAGATAGCCGGAAGCGAGATCGGCGATCTCGGGATGGAAATAGGTGCGCAGCCGCACTTCGCGACCGTCTGCGGTGCGCACGCGCCGCTCCTCGATGCGGTAGGGGCCGGCCATGAGCGTGATGCCTTCGGCCGGGTGGCGGAACTCGAAGCGCGCGCGATAGCGCCCCTGCGCCACGTGCTCCTCGACCAGCCGCCCCGGCACCAGTCCGCGCTGATCGGCGGGCAGATCGAGCGCGACGCTGTAGCGCGCAAGCGCCCCTTCCACCTCCGGATACCAGCCCGAGCCCGAGGGAAGAAAAGTGCCTTCGCTGCCGCTCGCCGGCTCGTCGTAGGTGAGCGTGTCGCGATGGTCGAGGCTGGAGTCCAAAGGCGCGAGCTTGCCGCTCCAGCGCACGTCGATGCGCCGCGCCGGGGGAAGGCTGATGTGCTGCAAGCCGTCGACGAGCCTGGCTTGAAACTCGATGCTGCGCGCATCGACCGCGAGCGCATCGATGCGAAAGCGCGTCGACAGCAGCAGGGTCGCAGCGCGCGGCGCGTCGAAGCTGATCTGGTCGCGCCCTTCGAGCTGCTGCGTATCGGGCTCGATGCGCACCTGGATTGCGTGGGTGGTGGAGGCGGCGGCCAGCGCCGACGCCGGCCAGCTCAGCGCGCAGATCAGGGCGACAAGTCCTGCGGCAGGCCGGATCATTTTGCCGGCGGGAACTTGGCGATCAGCTCGATCGGCTGGCCCTTGCGTGTCGCCTTGAGCGGAAGCCAGGTGCCCGGCGCCATGCGCACGACGATCGCCTTGAGTTCGCCGGTGGTCTTGACCGGCGTCCCCGCCGCTTCGGTGAGCACGTCGTTCGCCTGCAGCCCGCTCGCCGCGGCAACGCTGCCCGGGCTCACGGTGACGACGCGGATGCCGCCGGCGACCGCTTCGATGCGGATGCCGAGCAGGGGCGGTGGCGGCGCGGCCGGCCCGGGCTGCTCGGCGGGCAGGCCGAACACGGCGCTCGCGAGGTCGGCGGTAAGATTGCTGCAGTCCGCATCGGCGTCCCAGGGCAGCAGCGACACCATGC
>Ga0307375_10004133_pt1 | contig 14023 bp, 22 predicted proteins | sample TR1MG_FD_202531 | JGI IMG/M metagenome (GOLD analysis project Ga0307375, IMG submission 202531) | Soil microbial communities from Risofladan, Vaasa, Finland - TR-1 | ecosystem: Environmental > Terrestrial > Soil > Coastal area > Acid sulfate soil | place: Finland: Risofladan, Vaasa | collected...
GTAGAGCTGCACGAATGCCTCAGGGCTCACGAGCTGGTACCTCTAGATGCGTCCTGAGCCGCCACAGGCGGCACAGGTGACCCGACGGGCGGGATAGGCGGCAGTATACGCGCCGTGTCCCAGGCACCGGTCGCAACGGTGGAGCTGGGCGAGCTTCACCCGGCGCATGTCGACGGCCGGACGTGAAGGTGCCGCCGTGGGCGATGGGGTCAAACCTCCACGGCGGCCCGGCGATCCTACCACGACAGAGCCGACACGATCGACGGGATCGGGAACACGAGCGGGGCGAGGCTCGGGGCCGCGCTGATCGTGATGATGTGCGCCGCCACGAGGGCGACGCCGGCCCCGAGCACGACCACGAGGGCCGCCCCGATCCCCTCGATACGGCTCAGTCGCTCGCCCTGGTCGCGCTGTTCCGAGAGGATCGCGAGCGCCCAGTCGGGTACCTCGCCGGCGTCGGCCGCGCGGATGCGCTCGCGACGTTCGTTAAGGTGCGTGCGGCCGGGCCGGTCGAACACGTCAGGGCACCGCGACCGGCGTCGGGTCCACGGGCGCTGTCGAGACGGTGGCGAGCTGCGCGGCGACCGTCGCGTTCGGGGTCACCTGTCCGCGGACGATGAAGGCACCGAGGGCCATGACGGCACCGGCGACCGCGAGCAGCGCGTGCGTCTGGTCCGGGGTGAGCTGGACCCCGAAGGCGACGGCGAGGGTGACGAGCGCCGACACGAGCCCCACCACGAGGGCCGGCTCCGCGGCGAACAGGCTTCGAAGGGCGTTCATGCGATCACGCTCCCCTTGTGGCGGGTGAGGTACAGCGCCCCGGCGATCACGGCCACGAGGGCGAGCGGGATACCGGGGCCGATGCCCAGGTGGATGATCCCGTGCGAGTCGATGATCGGGCCTTGGCGCGGCTGGTACCACGCAAGCTCCGGGGTACCGGCCTTGCGCATCCCGAACCCGTCAGCCGCGTGTGCGGGGCTCACGAGCTGGGGGCCTGTGAGGTCCGGCACGATCTGGCTGGCGCGGGCGCCACCGGGGTAGCTCCCCATCGTGTCCGTCGAGACGCCGTGTGCCATGAAGCGCGACGGGGCGCCGGCGATCGTCGCCGCGACCCCGTGCTCCGGGGCAATGGTACCGTCGGGAGCCGTCGCCGGCGGTGTCTGGTCCACCACGTCGCGGGAGTCCTGGTACCGCCCAATGGCGATCCCCTGGAACAAGTCGCCCTGCTGGAATGCGCTCACTTCTTCCCCTTGTGGCTGTAGAGGTACCACAGGGCGAGGGCCGCCCCGACCAGCAATGCGAGCTGGAAGATGGACGGGAACGTGATCCCTGACTGCACCGTGGTCGGCGCCGGTGAATTCGTTGGTGTCGTCTTGGGCGGTGACTTCGGCGCCGGCCCGCTGGTCGGACGGGGCGCCGGCTTGGTTCCCGGCTTGGTGGTGGGCTTGGGCGCGCCGGTCGGCTTGGGCGCCGGCTTGGTGGACGGCTTGGCCTTGGGGGCGGCCGATGCAGGCGCCGTCGTCTGTGCCGGCTTGGAGCTCGTGTTCCTGATCGCCGTCGGCCCATTGTTGCCGGTGGGGAGCACACGCCCGCCCGACTGACCGGCGCCGGCGAGGTCGATGTTCCGCACCGGCGTATGCGCGTTGTGGGTCAGGACCGACGTTGAGCTGTTGTGTACCGGCGTCGGCGCGGCGACCGGGAGCACACGCCCGCCGGACTGACCGGCGTTCGGGCGGTCGATGTTGCGCGACGGGGCCGGCTTGGCCTTGACCACGACGGGGTTTGCCCCCTTGGCGGCCTTGCGCACCACGATCGGATGCGAGGTCCGCGGGGCCGGCTTGGTGGCCGGCTTGGGCTTGGCCGTGCCACCGGTGCGAAAGTTGTCGATGTTGGATGCGCGGCCGAGGATCGGCATGGTGGTTACCTCTTGACAACGAGCAGGACGAGTATAGCCGCAACCGCGACCACGACAACCCCGTAGAGCTGGCTCGAGCTGATCCCGCCCACCGGTCCCGCCGCGGTCGCTGTGGGCGCTTTGGCGGGCGTCGTGGGGGCTTTCAACTTCCCTTCCGTCGCGGTCGCCTGCACTCCCCCGGTCCACCCGTTGATCGCGTTGACGACGGCGAGCCCGTAGGCGGCCGGCTTGTTCCCGTCGGACGCCGGCGCGTACCAATTCGGGAACGTCCGGGCGGTGCCGCCGTTGGTGCCTTGGCTCGCGTGTGACGCGAGCAGGGACGCCGTGTAGCCGGCCGACGCCGCGTACGTGGGGAACGCGGCCCACCCGCCCCGGTTGGTCGCGCCGAACGTCGTACCCAGGATGCCCGAGTACCACCGGGCGCCGGCGAGATTGTTCCGCCCGATGGCGATACCGGCCTTGCCGAAGCTCGATTCATGCTGCATGACCGCGAGCACGACGGCGGGGTCGACCCCGTAGGCACGGATCGCCGCGTACATCGCCGGCGCGTCGGACGCCGCGGGACTGTGGGCGTTGGTGAGGATCGCGGCGAACGTGGGCAGGCTGATCGTCGACGGCCCGAGGATGGGGTAATCGGAAGCCATCAGTCGACACTCACGGCGGCATTGATATACTCATTGACGCCCGCGACCCCGGCCTGGAATTCGACAGCCATCTGCGTGTTGATCGATCCTGCCAGCCGGAGGCCGTCGAGAAGCACGGCATCCTTGGCGTTGATCACGCCGGTGACGGCCATGTCGACCGCCATGATGATCGGACCGACGCCGGACGCGCCATCGCGGACCACGAGTCCGGTCGCACCGGCGACGGCCGCCGTCTGGCGAAATGTCGCCACCAGCATCCGGAGCACGTTCCGCTTGCCAGCGGTGGCACCGAACACGACGGATGCTTGACCGCCGGCCGGTGGCGTCGCCAGACCGCTCGCCGAGTAGGCAGGGCCGGTGGCGATCGGCGACTGGTCCGACGCGATCGCGACCGGGATCGACTGTGCCATCGCCTGCTGGCCCGCGCGGACGATATCCGTGATCGGCAACGCGGTGTCGGTGAACACCTGAGCTCCAGCCGTGCCGAAATCCCCCACGGTGGACAGGAGCAGGTACCACGTCAGCACATAGGCGGCGTTGACGTAGCACACAAGCGGTTGCGTTGACTGGATCGTCGAGCTGAGCGGGTTGACGGTCCCCGGCGTGCTGTCGGAAACGGCGATCGGGAGCCCCACGAGCGCGGCATCGGGGATGATCACCAACGCCCGCACGAGCGGATCGATCACGATCGGCAGCCAGGCACCTTTCTGGATGTGTCCGACGGAGGTCAGGTTCCCGGCCGCCGAGATGATCCCGCCGGTGACGTTCTGGATATCGACCGTGCCGGCCGAGATGTTGGCGCTGATCGTGCCGCCCGCAACCGTCACGGCCGGCGTGTTCCCGACGTTGACCGACGGGGTACCGCTGATCGTCACGGCCGGCGTGTTCGCGATGTTGACGTTTGCCGTCCCGGTGATCGACACGCCCCCGGTGACGTTGACGGGCGTGGACAGGGGAACACCCTCAGCCCCCGAAGGGGCCTCCGCGGCGTCATACAGGGTCAGCATCACCGTGCCACCGGTGGCGGTCGAGACTTCCCCGGACGGCCCCGCGGCCATGAAGCGAAGGTCAACCGCGGGCGCCTCGCCCGGGAAGCTCAGGACTACGCCCATCGTGCCGGGGGCGACGGTGCCGCCGCCGGGGTAGACCTGATACCAACCATCGGACGCGTTATCCACGGACGCCGCGACCGGCCCGGAACCGTCGGGGAGCTGCGCCCCGACGATCGACGCCCCGGCAGCAACTGTCAGGGTCTGTCGCACAGGTCAACCAGTCCTGTCGCGGGCGGGCGGATGGCGAAGGCCGTCGGATCGATGCTCCCGGGAACCGCGTAAGCCGTCATGCGAAGGCCAAGAACCAGTTGCCGGAAAACTGACTTGTTCCGAACGTTACTGACGCCGGAAGTGGCATGGACGCTGCCACGCGGTTGTTGTAAACGTAGCCCGGAACCGTGGGATTGGTGATGTTGGCCTGCGCCCCGAAGGAGGCGGTCGTGTTGTCGCACGCGATGGCCGCCCAATAGCGGACCCCCGGCACGAGGACCACGGCGGCCGTCATCGCCTTGGAGGACGATGACGATGCGGCAGGAACCGCAAACGAACCAGTCGAGCCCAGACGAACGCCCGCATCGCTGTAGATACCAACATCCATGTTGCCCGACGCCACAGCCACCCGAAAGTATGCGGTCGAGGCAAGTACCGGGGCGTCAACGGTGAATGCCATGAACCTAGCGGCATTCGCCGCGTCAAACACGACGGAGCCATTCGCTTGGACGTTCCAAGCGGGGCCGACAAGGATATTCGGCTTCCACGCCGCGCTGATCGGGCCGATGCCGTTCATGCCGCCACCTCAAAGGTCATCACGATACCGCCAGCGGCAGACGAGATGGCGTAGAGCAGGACGGCCGCCGCGAGGCTGATCGGGATGCTCTGGCCGGGGAGCAGTTGCAGCCCGCCGGTCGCGGCGGTGTCGGCGGTCACGGTGGACGTGCCGAGGTAGATCGTGGTGGCCCCGACGTTCTGCACGAGCATCGTGGCGCGGCCCGCGAGCGGCGCGGCGGGGACGGCGAGGGCCGCGGCGCCGACCGTGGTGATCGTCTGGAGGATGCCGCCACCGAGTCCGTGCTGGGAAACAGGGAGCGGGGCATTCGTCGGGGCAACGATTGTCTCGCGACCCGTCGCGATATCCGCGTGCGGGCCCAGGTACGCCCACCCGATCGACGTCGGGTACGCGGACGCGCTCACCGTGACGATGGTGAAGTCACCACCGGGGAGCACGATCGAGTCGCCCGATGCCGAGAGGTTCCACCGGGCGATGCCGGCGTCGGCGCCGGATGCTTCCACGCTCACCTGGTTCGGGGTCGCGTCCACGTTCGCGACCCACAGGCGGCGACCGTCGGCGTGCAGGCCGAGCTGGAACACGAGCGGAGCGGTGAGCACATACGCGGTATCGCCATCCGCGGCGTCGAGCGTGCCGGCCATGTTGGGTTACCTCGCAAGCAGGATGATGATGAGCAGGGCGGCGAGGGCGAGGGCGATCATCCCGAAATTGCCCGTGCCGGCCGCGTTGGTGAACAGGTTGCCCAGGCCCGTGCCGAGCCCGGTGAGCGTCGCGCCAGCACCCACGCCGACGCCCGCGCCCGCGGCCGGGAGGGCCGAGCCCAGGCCCGTGCCGACGCCCGCCGCGGCACCGCCCACACCGGCACCGACGCCCGGACCCGCCGCCATCGCGGCCGAGCCGACGCCGGCCCCGACGCCGGATGCGAGGTTGCCGATGCCGAGACCAACGCCCGGACCCGCCGCGGAGACGCCCGAGCCGACGCCGGCGCCGAGCTTGGCGGCTCCCTGTCCCGTGCCCAGGCCCGCGGATGCCACCACCTGACCGACGATCCCGCCGATGGTGTCGGCGCCCATCCCGAACACGACACCGGCGGCCTTGGCCGGGTCATTCGTGGCGCCGTGGGCGGCCATGTTGGCGGCGAAGTTGGTCGAGCCACCGTGCAGGAACCCCAGGAGCTGCCCGAGCGGCGAGTCCACGCCCGCGGTGATCGGCCCGAGCTGGTACGCGACCACCTGTTGACCGGACACGGCCGGGGTGGTGGTGGCCGGGTGATAGGCGGCCATGACCGCGGCCGACGGGGGAGCCCCGAGCCCACCATAGAGCTGATCCGAGTACGGCACGCGAGCCTCCGTTGTGTGGAACAGGCCCCGACACCCGGCGGAGATGCTTCCGGGTGCCGGGGCCTGTTGGGTCCGCTAGTTGGGCGAGAGGCTAGCGGCCGGTGGACTGCTGGGGGACGGTCGCGATCGAATACAGCCGGATGGTGCAGTCGGTCGCGAGGTTGATCGTGGCGACCGTGGTGGAGTCCACCACGAACACCGGGAAGCGGCAGATGAACTCGCCGGTCAGGTGGCCCGACTGCATGAGCATCACGTCCGCGGTGGTGAAGTCGTGCAGGGGCATGAGGGCGGCGAACGTGGCCCCGTTCTGGAACAGGGTCAGGTACCCGAAGTTGGCATCCGCCGCCAGGGTGAAGGCGAGGGCCTCGACCTGGAACCCCTGGGGGAGGTACGGGCCGACGGCATTGTCGCCCACCTGATGCGGCGGGTTGGACGCCTTGATGCGGAGCGTCGGCTGATCGACGCCCACGCTGTACGCGGCCCGGACGATGAGGGTGAAGACGGCGGCGCCGGCCGATGCGAGCCCGGCATTCTGGAGCGCGGTGGACGTGTTCAGCGTGAGCTTCAGGATCGCCGGCATGTCTGCCGACCCGACCGTGATCGGGAGGAACAGGTACCAGTTGGCCGAGCCCGCACCACCGGCCGACGTGGTGACCGTCGGGGGTGCCTGCCGCACGCCGCGCGGCGTGAGAATGTCGTTGATGAAGGTCAGGTCGGTCCCGAGCAGGTCACAGATCGACTTGCCGAACTGGTCGTCAAGCGCGAAGTGCGAAATGCTGTTGTCGATCGACTCCGAGGTCTGCGACGCCGTGGCGCCGGTGAGCGAGACGGTGAGGTCGAGCCACAGCCCGAGCACCGGCCCGAAGTTGGGGAGCTGCTGGGACGGCTGGACGAGCAGCGCGGACCCCATCGTCTGCGAGTACGACTTGACCGGTTCCGAGATGGCTCGCATGGGTCAGCCCGCCAGCCCGATGACGCCCGCGGCCACGAGGCCGTAGCCGAACCCCTTGACGGCCTCGCCCGTGGTGCCGGACGTGTTCAGGATCGCCGCCAGGACGCCGCCCAGGACGATCAGGAGCACGGGGCCGCCGAGCGGGCCGATGGACGGGAGCGCGGCGCCGTAGCGGATCGCCACGAACGCGCCGGCCGCCGCGCCGACCGCGGAGACGGCCTGTTCCTCGTGAAGCTTCATGTGCGGGTAACCTCGCGTCGCGTGTGCCCCATCGCGTCGAGCGGACGATATACCTGCGTTTATGCACCTGTCAATGCATCATCAGGTGGGCATGAAGGCCGCCAGCACGGCATCGGGGGTCCCCTCGCCGGTGCGCACATGCACCACCACGTAGGCGAGCACGTCCGCGAAGCCGGCGAGCTGGCGCCACGCGTCGCCGGGGTCCGACCGGCCGGCACCGACGAGCGCCCCCAGGACGAACCCCACCGGGGAGGCGAGGATGTCGGGGCGGGCCGCGACGCCGGCGTCCAGGGTGTCGATCAGGGCGACGAACCGGGCGCGTTCGGTGTCAGTCATGCCGCAGCACCTTCCGGGTCGCGCCGATCGGCGCGTTGTGGCGGGCGAGGGCCGCCGGCGAGGTCCCGCCGATCCGCGGGGCGTGCTGGCCGCCGGCAAGGTGATCGACCGCTACGGTCGGTTCCTCGTCACCGGCGCCGACGATCATCGTGACGAGCGAGGATGCGCCACACACCTCGCACGTGAAACTCCGGTCCACCCGGCGGTACTTGTCGGCGGTCACGGTGACTCCCATCGGTGAAGCTCGGGCGGGATTGGAAGGTGGAGCCGATAGGCTGCCCGGTCGCCTTTCGGGTAGACGACGAACAGGCCCGACCGCAACGGCAGCTCCGTCGCCACGTCGATGCCGGCCCGCTTGATATCGCCCGTGTCGTCAGGGTCGATCGGCCCGAAGATCACGTAGGTTGCGTTGCGCCGCAGGATCGCCGGCGTGAGCCCGAACGGGGCCTGTGTGAGCGTGAGCAGGCCCAGGCCGCGGGTCCGACCCCGGGCCGATAGGGCGCGGAGCCATGGTTGCGAACGCTGCGCCGTGGCACCGGTGGCCGTGATCTCGTCGATCCACGTCAGGGTATTCCCGCGCAAGTAAATCGCGCGATAGATCGCGTCGTGCGCCTCGAAGTCCTCGATATCGAGCACGTACGGCCGCAGGATGATCCGGTTCCCCTCATCGGCCGGCCGCCACCGCAGGGCATCGGCCAGGGCGGCCCGGTAGGCCGATCCACCACCCGGCTCGTCACGGTCATGCTGGTACGGCGGCAGCTCGTGGACGGTGGCGCCCGGGAGGGTCAGCCGGCTTTTCTCGTCGATCGCCACGAGCGACGGGGTGCGAAGGGTGAGCGTCGCGGCAAGGGTGGACTTTGCCCCGCCCGTGCCGGCGATCAACAGGACCTGATCGGACCCGGTGAGCTTGCCGCGGAACGGTGGGAGGGCGGACCATGCAGCCGGCCGGACGGGGACCGGCTCGCCGTCCGGGGCCGGCGCCGGCTTGCGGGGTGTCACGCGTCGCCCCGGGGCGTCGTGTTCCACGCCCGTTGTCGCGCGGCAAGCTCCGCGACCGGATCATCGTAGACGACGGGTGCCACCGCGACCGGGGCGTCGGGGACCGTCGCCGTCCACGCGGCCGACGTGTCGTCGGGCGTGTCAGCGGCGACCGACGCGAGCCGCCGGGACTGGATGGCCCGGGCGTGGATGCGTCCCTTGCCGAGCAGGATGATGCCGGCCGCCAGGGCCAGCCGGAACCGGTTGACGTTGCCGCCGAAGAACCGTTGTACGGCGTCGATCGTCGGATCGTGCAGGAGCATCGCAAGCTGGCCGGCTTCGATCCTGCTGAATTGTCCGGCCTCGCCGGCACCGTCCCAATCGGAGATGACGACCGACAGGTTGCGGATCATCTCCGCGAGCATCGGTTGGTCAAGCGCGAGCTTGATCGCCTCGCGGGTGATCGGGGCCGGTGTCACCGGCGGGATGATCGCTGGCGAACCGTCGATCGTGGGAACCGGCCCCACCGATGACCCGCCGGCCGCGAACATGGGCGGCACGTCCTGGGCGAAGTAGGGCGGGGCGTCGGGGTCATCGGTGGGCGTTTCGACCATTGCCGGGGCCGGGGACGCTGCCGGCGTGGGATCGACCGCGGCCGGCCGGGTGGTCACCCCCAGCCGGGACCGGTGCACCACGGGTCCGGTGACCTTGCGGGCCGTCGCCCGCATCCGCTTGAGTGCCGCGGCCCCGATCCGTGTTTCGATCCCGTCCGCGGTGACGTGCCACGGGCGCTTGTCGTGCCACGCGATCCGCTCGCCGGGATGCTCGGCCGCGATGTGTGCGGTACGCTCGGCATCGGACCCGAACACCTGCCCGCAAATGAGACAGAGCCGCGACGTGGTAGCCATGCGGGGGAGCCTAGCATAGAGACGCCCCGGCGGGGAAGTCCCGGCCGGGGCGTGATGGGCGAACGTTATGCGAGAGCGCACGGGCACCCGGGGTACCCGTAGCCATGCCACGAGTCGAGCGCCCGCGTCGAGCCGTCGGGGTTGGCGACGATGCGCCGCGCGGAATGGTGGCGGTACCACCCCTCCCCGTCCATCGCGCCGGCGTCCATGCCGGCCGGCGTGACGATGAGCACGCGAACGGAGAGCATCCCATCGCGGGGGGCGTCGTCCATGACGAGCGCCGGCCGGCACGCGGGGCGCCCGGTCGCGTCCGTGGTGAGTACGTGGACGATGATGCCCACGTGACCCCACAGGCGAACGTCCATGTCGGCCCGGTCCAGCTCGGCCCGGATCGCGTCGCGGGAGACCGACGGATCGTCGGCCATGCTGCACATCACCGGGCCGCCTTGGCGAGCCGCTGGCGACCGACCTTGATCGGCGCCGGGGCGTCGGGGCCGATGCTTTCGACCTCGTCATCCTCGGCAGGGAAGGCGATCGTGGTGGGGTCCGCGAGCTCGGCCGGCGTCGCGTCGCGGAAGGTCCAGAACGCGTTGCCGCCCTTGGCGGGGGTGACGCTTTCGAGAACGACCGGCTCGAACACCTCACCGGCGTCGAGCCGGTCACGCAGCTCCGCGAACATGGTTTGCCGCGCTTCGATCGGGGCACCATCCTTGGATGCAGCCGCGAAGTCGATCGCGACCGGCTCGCCGCCGCCCACCTGGGCACAGTCGATGAGCCAGCGGGGGCCGAACATCGCGCGGGGCTGGTAGGTCGCCCGGACCAGCCGAAGCGGGACCGCGAGGTCGGACAGCTCGGCCTTGTCCGCGGCGTTGACGTAGCGGCCCGACGTGGGGACCAATTCTCCGAAGCGTGCCATGGTGTCTATCTCCCTTTGACCTGTGCGGGAGCGGCAACGGGCCGCCCCTGAACCGGTACGTCCGGCCCGCGATGCTCCCGGTCGACCGTCACGGCCGTGACGCGGGTTCGGGAGCATCGCGGGGTGGACGGCCCCGCGTGGTGGTTATCGACGGTGGACGGTGTAGCCGCGCCTGCGTGACCGGTTGCCGGTGCGATCCTTGCGGCCGAGCCGCCAATCGCGGCACCCGAGCTGCATGGGCCACCGGATGCCGATGGTCCCCGTCGAGACGCCCAGGACGAGCTGCTCGGTGGTAGTCATGACTGCCTCGCGAAGTCGATGAAGCTGAACTCTCCCTCGGGGATGAGGAGCATGCGGCGCGGGTGGTGCAGGCTCGTGTCAAAGGCCAGGAAGACCACGCCGACGGCGCGGTCCCGGGCCATCGCAAACACGATCACAACCGACGGCGGGAAGCTGCCTCCGTTGATGTTCTGGCCGTTGATCCAATAGCCGACGAGCGGCATGGGGAGCGGGCTGGGCGCGGTCATCATCGTGTACCCCTTTCGCCTGTGAAGCTTGACCGGCTGTCAAGATATGCACCCTACGTAGGGTTGTCAACCTCTAAATGCACGGGCCGCACGACGCCGCCGGCTGTCACCCGCCACGCGAGCGAATTCCGCATCTTCGATAGGCTCCGGGTGCGGGCCGTCGTCATGTCGGCCCCGCGCAGGACCTGGATCGCCGCGTTGGGGGATTGCCAACCGACGATGGCCCCACCGAACGCGGCCGGGCGCAGGCCCGCGGGGATGCCCTTTGCCTTGCGGACCCGCCGGCCGTCCGTGGTTACGCCGCGGTACACCTTGGGCGCCACCACGCGGTAGCTGTACCACGTCGCTTCGACCTTGACCTGTCCGAAGGCGGGACCGACCGACAGGCGACCGGCCGCCGCCGCCGCGTCGATCAACGCCCTCGACGCCGTCACGCTGTCGGTATCGGTGTAGACCACATCGGCCGCGCCGATCGCCTCTGCGATCGACAGGAGCCGCAACCGGGCGCCGGCCGTGATCCACGCGGCCCAATGGGGGAGCAGGTAGGGGGCGTGGATGGGGACGCCGCCGCGGTGCCACAGCCCGTCCGCGCCGGTGTCGTCGGGGTCGGGGCTCGCCGGCCACCAGCCGGGGCCCGGGTGATCGGCCGACACGCACCATTCCTCGTGCGTCGGCTTGGTACCGAACTTGCCATAGAGCCCGTTGCCCAGGAGCTTGCCGACGATCGCGAGCGCCCCACCCTCGGCCCGCATCGCCTCCACCTGTCCGACGTAGTCGCCGAACGGGTGATCGAGCCGTGCCCAGGTGACGCCGCGATGCACGGTCACGGCGATACCACGCTCCCGGGCCGCGTCCAGCTCCATTGACGAAATCACCGTGTCGAACGTGCCCGTCGGCCACGCGAGGGCGCCCGTGGGATCCCGGTAGGGTATGAAGGTGAACGGGAGGTCGGCCGGCACGTCAACGGTGACGTGGTAGAACCCGGGGCGGCCGGGAACATACTCGCGGGCGGGCATCGACCAGCCGGCCGGCACCCCGTCGCGCATGACCGACGGGTACATCGAATTCACGTCCACCGTTGCCACGTCACGATGCTCGGCCACGCTCCCCGGGTGCACCATTCCACCGTAGTAACCGGCCCGTGCGAGGGCATCGGCCGCGGGGTGCCCAGGGCGATAGCTCACGTCCGGCGGGAGGGTCTGCTGCCACGCCCGGAGGGCCGTCGATGCTGCGGACCATGACGGGAGGGTGCCGCCGAACCGTTCCGACATGATCGCCCGGAACCGGACCAGCACGGCGAGCAGGGCGGTCACGTCACGCTCGGCGTAGGCACGGTGCACCGCGTCGTCGGGATCGAACGTGACGCCCCGCGAGAGCCCGATATCGAGCTTGGGCAGCTCGGGGGCAAGCTGCGCCGTGAGCGCCCGGAGGGACACGGGGAGTAGGGCATATGAGTCCCGAAGGTCGATCCGGTGATGGCCCTTCGTGATCCGCCAGCCGATCATTCGCAAGCCCTGCATGACAGGATGGGCCGTCAGCTCCCGCCGGGCGGCCTCGGCTTTCATGGACTCGAACAGATACAGCCCATCGTATTCTCCCAACGCGTGCCCCCACCAGACGTGATCGCGGTTCGCGCGATCGCGGGAGCTGTTGGAGAACACGTGCCGCCACAGGGCCGCCGCGGTGCGCCCGGTGGTGACGGTGCCGCCGGCGCACTCGCATGTCGCGGTCCAGTAGAGCAGGGGACCGCGGAGCCCGTCCGTCTCCACGTCGAGCACGGCATACGGCTTGTGATCCGACCGGGATGCGGGGTGCCCTGCCTCTAGGCGCCAGCCCATCCTAGCGCTGCCACCGGATGACCCACGTATCAACCGACCCCGGGACGAACATCGCTTCGACCGCGGCCCGGAACCCGTCATAGCCGTCGATCGACACCCCGTTCGCATCTTCCTCGCCAGCCGCGTTGCCGGTGTAAACCACGCGCCACTCGCGCACGACCGGGGGCGGGGGAGCCTCGCCGGCGATCGGGTTCCCGTCGTCGTCAAACTCGGCCGTCTCGGCGTCCCGTTCCTCTTGTTCCGACCGTCGCAGCTCGGCGTCGTCATCTTCCTCCGATGCGAGCGGCGGGTAGTCGGGGAGCAGCTCACCGTGTGCGATGACCTGTACGCCCACGTCCGCGGGGAGTGAGGTCATCCACCGATAGGCCGCGTACCCCTGCCGAAAATCGCGCTGTAGCAGCACACCATGACCGGCAACGTGCCGGTCGGTGGAGCTGCGCCGAAGGGCCGTCGGCTCGATATCGGGGGAGTAGGGGACCAGCTCGCCGCCACGCCGCACACGTGCCCGCGGATGCTCCGTGGTGATCCGCTGGCCATTCGGCAGGGTCCGCGGTGTGTGCCCCCGGCCGGCTTGCCGTTGCGGCGTGCGACCTTCGGCACGTGCCGCCCGTACCTCCCGGGCAAGGCGGGCCACGTAGGCGTCCGAGAGGGACCGCGCCGGCTTTTGGAGCTTGCCGCGGAACGCCGCGGCGACGAGCTGGCGATCCGTGCGGGGGCGGCTCACGCGAGCACCTGGGCACCGCGGCACGTGGCGCATACGAACGTGTGACGCGCCGTCCGGGGGTTCCGAATGTACGCCCGGACCTGTATCGCGGTCGCCCGGGTGATCGTGCCGTGCTTGGGGTCGCGATGGACGTAGCCGCAACCAGCACAGGTGGGGCAAAGCCTGTGAGCCCCGAACACGAGCGCCTTACCCACGCCGGCACCCGTGGCGGGCCATGAAGGCCGCCCACACTTCGCACAGGTGCGCCGCGAACGCGGCGAGCTCGGCGGGATCGTCGCCCGGGTGGACGGCAATGGGTCCGGGACGGATCGTCACGATCGACCGACCGCGGCCGACGGGACCGGGACGGGGGTACGCGAGGGTGAGCGTGGATACCACCGCGCCGGTGTCGATCGTCGTGCGTGCTAGGCGGTTCATCGCGACAATCCTTTCTTGCGACCGTCGCACGCTCGGAATGCCGATTGCGTATGCGCGGAGTAGGCCCAGCATCGGCACAGTCCCGACTGATGGCCGAACCTGCACGGGTGAGTGCTGGCAGACTTCGCGACCCTGCCACAAACTTCGCACGTCATGAAGCATCCGCCGCGCATGGTTCGCTCCCTGTGAAGGTGTCGCCCCGGGTCAGCCAACGAGCGATAGCCGGGACCAGCGGGGCGACCGGGGGAGGATATCGCGGCCAGGACGGGACGGGAATACCCCCGGGGAGTACGAAAGTCGCATACCCCCGGGGAGTATCGAGCGTGGGACGGTGGCGCGACCGGTGGGCTAGTCGGTCAACGCCCTCGGTCGGATCGTGTCTTGGGGTCCCACTCCACGAGCGGAAACCACTCCGTTTTTGCCTGATTCTGCTTGGCGTCCTCGCACCG
>Ga0307375_10004135_pt1 | contig 14014 bp, 11 predicted proteins | sample TR1MG_FD_202531 | JGI IMG/M metagenome (GOLD analysis project Ga0307375, IMG submission 202531) | Soil microbial communities from Risofladan, Vaasa, Finland - TR-1 | ecosystem: Environmental > Terrestrial > Soil > Coastal area > Acid sulfate soil | place: Finland: Risofladan, Vaasa | collected...
CCCCCAGTTAAGGCTGTCGCGTCGCTGGTGTAGATTGGTACGCCTTGGGGCTATAGCTCAGTCGGTTAGAGCGCGTCACTGATAATGACGAGGTCGTAAGTTCGATTCTTACTAGCCCCACCAGGAGACGAGTACAGAAGTCCGGCGATTCGATGACGAAAGTCCGGCCCGTCACCAGTACCGAGTCATTCGCCCGAGATGTGGCGAGTTAGATCACTGAGGTGTGATCTCGCCAAACTGCCGAACACGCTCTGAACGTGACGATGTCCCACCGGGCCGTGTCAGGAGGTGGGTCAGCACTAAACAGCGGCGGTGATCGGGAGCCCGCGAGACAGTGTCTGGGGGTGAAACCCCCACCGCGTACACACCCTTGACTGCCGTCGGGTGCCTCCAGTCAAATTGGAGAACTGTGTCAGGGACGCGAACGCCGAAGCACGCCGTCCACTCCTCTTCAGTGAATCGCGCGGCGGGCATTGCCCCGAGGGGGTAGTCCAGAACCACGATGGTCCCGAGTGACGTGGACCACACTTCAAGTCCACCTCGGTCCACACCCAAACTCGGACGAGCCGGGGCCGTGCCCCTCAACACCTGAACCCCGTGGGCAGCGAGCTGCACGGTAAGTTCGTCTTTGGAGTATCACGCGTCAGTGACGGCGACAACTCCCGTCTTCTCAAGCGCACTAGTGATGAGGTCGTAGAAGTCCATAAGCCTCATTGTCCGGAGCCCGTAGGGATTGCCAAGCAACGAGGGAATCTGACGGGTGTCCGTCCGCGGCCCAGCTCAATCCGGGCTGCCATATCTGATGCTCCACCTACGATCACCCCCGAAACGCACCTCAAAGGAGACAAGAGTGGCAATGAAAAATCGAGCGAAACGCAGTGAAAAGTGAAATTCCAGCCCTCCCAAAGACCCTGCAAACTATGGCCTCTGGCCCTTTGTACTTGTCTCACCAGGGGGAAGTCACGAAAGTGGCCCCCAGCAGTTCACAAAAGTCCCGGTTCGAACGGCTCGAGCCGGGACTTTTGCTCTCTTGGCTCCTCGCACACTGGCGATCGAGCCGAGTTGCTACTGTGACCGCGCAGTGAACACGACGAGACCCCGCACGCACGTGCGGGGGTCATCCGTCACCCGGCGGTGAGTTCAGCTAACCGTCAAGTTCGAATCACGACCTCGGACGCCGTCGCGTCTTCGACCACCTGGCGGTAGGTGAGACGACGATGCCGCGTCGGACGTCCCGGTCGGCGCTGTGCGCGACGCTTCGCGATGCGCTCGGGGTCAAAGGAGAGGGCCAGGCGCCGGTTGGCGCTCGCGAGCGCCGCCGCCACGAAGAGGCCGATCTTAACGATGCCCATCACGCGGATACGTCCGCGCGCGAAGTTCTCACCGGCGGCATCCTTGATGTTCGCGAAGTAGGTCTCAACGCTGGTCTGACGTCGCGAGTAGCTCGAGGTCCAGGCTCGTGAGCCGTGGACATGACGCTGGAAGAGTGGCAACTCCTCCAGGCTGAAGGTCGTAAAGGCCGTCGCGCAGACGCTGTCGTCCGCCGGATGCGCCGGCGCGTTGAGGACCGGCAGGGCACCCTCGCGCAGACCCCGTCGCGCGGGTCGCAGTGGGCAGTCCAACTTGCCCGCCGCACCCGGACACTGGAAGACCTGGGTCAGGTTGGGACGCACTGAACCGTGGGGCACGAGCGCGTAGATCTCGCGCGCCGCGATCTTCTCCTGGTACTCGCGCACCGCTCGGTGAGCGGGCATGTACGTTCCGTTCTGGGTGCCGGTCGGACGATCGATCCGGTGCAGTGACCTCGACGTCGACGGCGAGTAGGGACGTCCGTCGATGATGATCGCCCCGCGCAGCGTTCCCTGGGGCCCTACCTGGTAGGCCGTCAGGTCGAAGACCGGTTCGCCGCTCATCGCCCGGATCGGCAGCAGGAAGTCCCGCCCGTCCAACGAGCTGGTGTAGCCCCGGTCGACCAAGACGTCTCCGAGCTGCCCACGGCGCTCGGCGACCTCGCCGGCGCAGGCCAGACCCATCATCTTGTCCTGCACCGTCACCGGACGCAGTCGCGCCGCCAGCGCCGCCCGCGGGACTTCGGGACCGTTCTCCTCGCGCGCGGAGATCGCGACGGTCAGGCTGTAGCCGAAGTGCGCGGGCTTGCCATCGACCTCGCGACTGCCCCGCCAGGCGGCGTCAGTGTCGGTCACGACGCGCGTCTTCTTCCAGTGCGCGCCGCCGTCCTCGTCGCGCACGATCTGGTGCCGTCCGTTCTCGTCCTCTTGCCACGCGAGTTCTTCGCGTGTCGAAGAGGTGCCCCACGTGGGAATGTCCGACCCGTCGATGGCGATCGAGGACGCCACCGCGGCCTCGGGGTGGGCCCCGGACGTTGCCAGCGCGTTGAAGACCTCGTCGAACGTGGCCAGTCCGTCGACCAGGCGACCGTCCTCGTAGTGGAAGGTCGCGCGCAGGACGTCGTCGATGCGTGTCACCAGGTAGCAGATCTGTCGGTACGTCACTGGCTCGCCGCGGCGCCTCAGCCCGAGTCGGGCCCGCGTGGCCGGACCCAGGGGGCCTAGCAGATCGGGTAGTTCCGAGAGAAAGAAGCGACCGGCGAAGGCGCCGAGTTGGATCGCGACGAGCAGGGTTCGCACCGAGAGTCCCCGCGGACGACCGCGGCGCGGACAGCTCTCGGCGAGCAGCCCTTCGAGGTACTCGTGCACCGCGACCCCGTCGACGAGTGCCGAGTCCACCAGGCGCTCGGCCTCGCGCAGGCTCTCCGTGAGACTAAGCGCGCTCACGCGTCGCCTCTCGGACAGGTCGATGGCACGGGTAGGTGCGAAGCCAGGCGCCACAGCGTGTCGGTCGTCTTCAGCCCCGACCAGGCCATCACCTCAACCAGCGTGTGACCCCGACGCATGAGGTCGATGAGGTAGCTCGCGCGCAGCCGGTCCACCGAGAGTCGCGGGACCCCACGGCGGTCGTCGAGCCACTGGTGGGCCTGGGCGGTGATGAAGCGGGACTGAGCAGTGCCGAGCAGCCGACCCTTCGGACGTCGCCGCACCAACTCCTCGAGCTCGGCCTCGAATGCGGGCAGGACCTTGGCGCACCGACCACGGGCTCGCACGAACACACCATCCTCGTGCCGGTGGACGTCGCTCGCGCACACGTCGCGCGAGCTCTCGCGCACCAACCCGGCACCTGCGCCGAGGACCACGATGGCAGGTACGTTGAGCTGGCGCAGTTCGGTGGGCTGACTGTGAGCGGCCAGCAGGAGAGCCTCGATCTCCTTAGTCGCGTAGGGCGCCTTGAGATCGTGCCGGCCGACCTGGTGGCGCACCGGCGCCTCCACCGGCACCGTGCCGTGGGCGCGGGCCAGGCGCCACAAGTACGGCTCTTCATCGCGTACGCCCGCTGGCTGGTTGCGCAAGAACCCTCGGATACTCGTCGGGGCGAGCACCGCCGCAACACTCATCTCGCCTTCGAGTCGACCGACGAACGCCGCCAGCTTCGTCATCGAGCGCAGGTAGTCGCGAATCTGCTCGCCGCGCAGGTGGCCGAAGGGTGCGACGGCCTCGCGCACCACGTTCGCGACCGCTCGCCACTCCGCCGGGCTCACCAAGTGGTGGCGCCCGATGGCGGGGTTGTAGGTCTCGATGATCGCTGCGGCCGACCGGGAATCTCTCTGGGGCACGCCTCTACAGTGCTCGTGACACCTCTCGGCCGCAGTCGACGCACTTTAGGCTGGCATAGTGAATATCTCCTGGTGAGAACTGCTCGGCACCCACGACACAGCACCAGCAGCCTCGCCTACCTCCGCAATCACACCTCGAGGCTTCCCTACTCCCAGGTCTCAGAATCGTGACTAGTAGGTGCGCTTGCACTTGTCCGCCGCTTCGGGCGTTCGGTGCCGCACCGTGCACGTCCCGTGACGGTAGTGGGACGCCCGTGATGGACGTGACGTATTCAGGGAGCGCGTTACGGCATAGGTGGCAGCGCTAACGGGGTGCAGCGCTCGTCGAGCGCTCTTGACGCTCTTGGGCGTAAGGGCGCTCTTTACAACCCTCCTTGGGTGGGCGGCGCGCCGCACGCTCCTTGGAATCAAGAGTCGCGTCAGAAATCCCACCGGAGCATCCTCTCCTCGAGTTCGATTGGAATCCTACGGTTCTCGGGAACGTCAGGAGTGACGCGGCGAAGTCGGCCAGTGTACGGTGCGCCGAGTCCGAGCACCCTGCGCCGCCCGACGTCGAAGCGGTCCCTGCAATCGGCGAACCTAAGGTCATGCTGATTGGCCCGCTCGAGACCGAAGCGGCTTGTCGAAGTGCCGGAACGTATTCCACCAAGCGAACGGGCATCGTCGAAAAGCGCCCGTGGGTCCTTCACTCGCCCGACGTAACTACTCGTCGCGGCTCGTTGGGTCGGCGGGCCAGGTGAACTCGTCACCGTTACCGAGGACCCCCCACTCCTGGGGTGAGATGAAGGGAATCGAACAGGTCCAGCATCCACAGCAGCTAAACACCTGCGCACTTGGCGCCGGATACGAATAGAGGTACTCTCACGGGTAGTCGACCGGGAGACGCGACATGGTGGCAGTGGCGATGAACTTCACCTTTGTCCCGGTGATGCTCGGACTGGTGGTATTCGTCGTCGTGGCGTTCCTGCCGCTGTACTGCATTCTCGACGCGGCTACGACGCCGTCCACTACATTCCGCGACGCTGGCAGCAGCAAGGCACTGTGGATCGTCCTACTGATCTGGCTCAACCTCTTCGCAGCAGTCATCTACCTCGCATCTATCCGTCCGAGGTTGAAGCTGCGAGACGGTCTTACGTAGTATCTCGCATCTCGCCCCAGAAGTAGGGGGCGAAGTGCACGGCAATCTCAACCGACGGCCGCTCCGGCGGACTCACCAGATGGCGTCGTCAGATAGCCGGGTTGTAAGACTCGACGCCCTCCACAGTGCTTGTGACTCCTCCCAGCGGTCGTCGGCGGAAGAAGGGTCACTGGTGGCGAGTCACTTGGTGAGATGTACCCGCCTTCTCCACTCTTCGGTATTGCTGACTCACACCTCGCCATTGAAAGGGACACGGTGAATCGTTGGAGACACAGCGTCCATGGTGCCTGCGAGACGAAGGCCACGCAGGCGTCACCCCCTTTCCCTACAGTGGACCTGGTGAGGCTCTCGACATTCGCACGCCGGTCCCTGGTGGCCACTTTCACCGTGCTCGCCGTGGTGTTACCGGCCGCGCAGGTCTCTGCGGCACCCCGCGTGGCCATCACCTACCTGACGCCCATCCTCTCGCCCGGCGGGGTGTTGACCATCAAGGCTCAAACCCCCGCCGGGGCGCGCTGCGACGTCACGCTGGAGTCGCTAAAGGCCAGGGCGCCCCAGACCTTGGGCTTTCACCGCGTGGCAACCGGACACACGATGTGGCGTTACCGCATTCCCGCGATGGCTTCGTCCGACGGCCTGTGGCAAGTGCGAGTCGCGTGTAGTCCCCGTGGAAGCGTCGCTCGTTTCGTACGAGTCGGACCGCCTTCGGTGGCACCGGCCCAGATCAGCGTGGGTAAGACCGGCTTCGTCGTACAGACCTACAGCTTCGACACGACCTCCTTCATCGAGTGCGGCGTGGAACTGACTAACACCTCAGCGAGCGACGCGCGCAATCTCACCGTGACCGTCACCTTCGTCGACACCCAGGGCCGGTCCGTCGCGACGACGCAGACCGATCTCGCCCTGATCCCTGCCGGCCAGACCTTCTGGATGAGCTGTCTAAAGTCGTCCGCCGTGTCGATCTCTCCGGCCTCGATGCAGGTCCAGGTCCAGGTTGGCCAGAACACCACACACACGGGCCGCCTTCCCGTCGTCTCCAACCTCACGCTCACGCCCAACTCCGCGGGACTCGTTTCCTCCCAGACCCTGGTGGGAACGCTGACGAACACGTACGCCACGCCACTATCGCCCGACGCCGAGATCTACGCCGTCTACCTCGACGCCACGGGAACGGTCATCGGAAGTGACATGGAGTGGACCGGCGCTTCCGTTGAACCCGGAGCGAGCGTCAACTTCAGCTTCTCGAACCTCAGCCCGAACGTGGCGAGCGCGGAGGTCTCAGTGGATCCCTGCGGTGGAGTTCTCGCCGGCACCGCCGCGTGCCCGTTGCCGTGACGCCAACGCCCGCGCCCCGAGAGAGGAGTTGCCACCCGTGTCGCTCGTGAGCCACTTGAAGGACACGTCGAGCCCCGTCAACCGCTTCTTCGCTGAGCACTTCGCCAACGTCAGCGCCGCGCGGGTTGTCCTCTCTCCATCCGAGGACCCGGGGGTCGTGCTCGGCCGCTACCTGGCTCCCGAGGATCTCCCCACGCGCGCCGCCTGGCGACTCGGCGAGCCCGCCGTAACCCCCGACCTCGAGGACCGCAGGGCGTATCGCTGGTCCACCATCGGGGTCGCCTTCGACTATCGCGTGCGCTTCTTCTTCGCGCCGAGCGACGGTGATCATCGGGTCGCTCGAATCGGGGCGGAGAGGCTGGGCGACTCATGGGGTGCGGCCTCCAACGTTCCGCGCGCCTACGAAGAGTTGGAAGGTCGCCTGCTCGAGTTGCGACATCAGGAGCCCGCTCTGCGCGGCGATCCCGAGTTCGAGCACCAGCTGGGCTCTCTGTGCTTCGCGCTCGCCCTCTACGAGGAGTACTTCCGAATGGGTGGGGCGGGGCACTCGCCCCTCGAGGACCTCGGTCCCCTGACCGATCTCGACACAGTTCTCACGCTTGCGGGCCCGCCGGCCCGCACTGATCTCGCGGCCCTGGCTCGTCATCTGATGATGACTCAGGGCGCCCTGCTCGCATCTCCGATCGTGCCGAACCCGACATTCGCCGGCAGTCATCTCGTCGGCGGTGCGGACGCTGACGTGATAGCGGGGCACAGGTTGATCGACGTCAAGACCGTTACCGCCTCCCAGATCGAGCGCGTCGACCTCTGGCAGATCCTGGGCTACGCGCTTCTCGACTTCGACCGCTCGTACGCCATGGACGAGGTTGGGATCTACTACTCGCGCCACGGAGTGCAGGTCGTCTGGCCACTGGCCGACCTGCTCTCACTGATGGCTGGCCGGCACGTGAGTGTGGATGATGCTGGCCGCGACTTCGAGGTGATCCGTCGCTCTCTGGGTCACGAGGTGCGCCACCCTTGAGATCCTCCAACGAGTCCCATCATTCCCAGTGGTGAACATTTCGGACGAACTCGTACAGTCCGACTCCGATGAGGTGCTGGGCAAGGATTCGGTGTTTTCCCTTCTCCATGGGTGGGGTACCCATGCCGTGGTGATGGACGCCCGAAATACTCTCACCTAAACCCAAAAGAGCCAATAAAATGAGAACTAGTAGTCCTTGATGCTGTAAATTCAAGAATTATGTGCCTCTCATCGTCAAGCGAGCACGGTAGTATAGTGAGTACTATGAGAACCACCGTAGCGATCGCCGAGAGCATCGAGGATCCGTGGCGCACGGGCCTTGAGGGGGTCCCGACTGTCGACCTCCTACTCCGGGCGCCGGCCTCGGCCCTGCTCGGCGAGGGCGCCGTGCAGTCCCTCGAAGTCCGACACATCACGGGGCGCGATGCCCAGCACCTCGACGAGCTGGCCGAGCCTACGGTGGGTGCGCTACTGCTCGTCGTAGAGGCCGTCCTCGACGACGCGAGCGCCATGAGGCTCGAGGACCGCGGCATCGCCTACTCCGACGCGGCGGGGCGCGCCTGGGTGCCCGGAGCCCCACGCACGGCGCCCGCTCAACCGAAGCGGCGGCGGACGCGCACTTCCTCGATACGCGCCGCGCAGCTGATCGCCGATCATCCGGACACGACGTGGACGGAGCCCATGCTGGCCAAGCAGGCCCAGGTCTCCAGCGGGACCGCGCACAATCTGGTGCGTGACCTGCTCTCGTCCAACCTCGTCCAGCGCGACGGAGAAGGTACGGCGGGGGTGCACTCACGCGACACGCGAGGGTTGCGGCGCTGGCTCGTCGCTCAGGCACGTCACGAGCAGCCGTACATGGTGTCGTGCTACATCCCGGACGTCGAGGATCTGGCTGTCGAGATTGACGGTGTCCCCCTCATCCGCAGCGGGGCCGAGGGAGCCCGACTACTAGGGGTGCCGGTGGTGTCTTCGATCCAGCGAGTGCTGATCCGAGTCCCGGTCTCCTCGGGGCTGGAGGACCTACCGGCACGGCTCGGGGGGCTACGGACCGTGGCGGGTGCCAACGTCGTCCTCGTGGCGGATCGGGACCGCTTCGCCGCGAGCGACGCACGACTGGTGCACGGCGTGTGGGTCGCCCCTCCAAGTCGCATCGCGATCGATCTCACCTTGGAGCCGCGCGGCGACGCGGCGAGCTCGGTCTTCCTCGACCTGTGGGGCGAGGGGGTCCTATGACGCGCGGCGAGCGCCACCCGGTCGATCCCATGGTGGCCGAGGCCGCCAGTCTCCTGTACCTGCTCGGGGGCATGGGCGCGAAGCACCTCGTACTCATCGGGGGTCTGGTGCCGCCCCTCCTCGTGAAGGAGCCCCGGGAGGCCCACGTCGGCACGTCGGATCTCGACATCTGTCTGTCGGTGGCGATCTCCCAGGGCGCGACCGCGGAGTACTACGAGTCAATCGAGGAGCTCATAGCTCCGTACTTCGAGCCGACAGTCGGAACCAGCTTCCGGTGGCGCAAGAGAGCCGGGGCTCCGGGACTGCCGATCCTGGTCGACTTCCTCGCGCCGCGCGGGGAGTCCGCACCATGGGCCGATGGCACCCACGCCCTGAGCGACGACACCGCGGCCCACAACGCCGGGCCCCGCCTGCGCCCGTTCGTGCTGGAGACCCAGGATCTGCTCGAGCTGGACGCAGTGGAGCGCGAGGTCGATATCGAGTTGCTCTACAAGTCCACTCCGACCCGAGCCACCGTGCGTTTTCGCCACTCGGGTCCCCTAGGACTCCTCGTGGCGAAGGCCTTCGCACTCAACGGGCGCGATGACGACAAGGACGGGTACGACGTCGCCTGGTTCTGCCTCAACCTCGATCGTGACCCAGAGGAGGCCGTGCGCCAGATCGCCGAGCGCCCGACGTTCAACCACCCGCTGGTGCCCGAGGCACTGTCGCTGCTGAAGCGGGCGTTCAAGGGACCCGAGTACCCAGGACCGACCGGGTATGCCAACGTACTAGCGCGCACTCACGGCGAGGATCCCGATCTGCACGCGCGGGATTGCTTCGACGCGTACCGAGCGACACAGCTCGTGGTCGACGGGCTCATCAAGCGCATCGACTGGGACAAGCAGGCGAACAGCGCGAGCTCCTAGCGGGTTTCGACCAGCGAGCCAACCTCACTGTTGCCGACTGGTGTCACGAAATGAATACTCCTTCTCCAACGACTTAGTCGGCGCCACTCATTGCGCTACAAGTGGTCGAGGTCTTCCTCAAGTCCTGTTCCTCCGCAGGTGCCACAACGCCCGCTGCCGCGATAGCCGTCGCACAAGGTGCATAGGGCTCCCCTGGACTTGCCGCTACCGCTGCACGCCTGGCAGACCCCGCTCCCGTCGCACGCCGTGCATCGCTTCTTCGCCACGTCACCTCCGCCAGTCCTGTGACTCGAGGATAGGACGATCGATCTTCAGGGGATTGCCATCCACCCCAGCACCGCACCGTAGAGAGCGTGAGCTCGCGTCCTCGCGCCGTGGTCGTCGGCGCCTCCAGTGCGTCCGCGCTGGGGGAAGTGGTGCTGTGCGTCGACCACCTCGATGACATCGCTCCCTACCTGGGCGACCCCCAGGTGACTCTCGCCATCGCCGACACCGCACCCCAGTCCGCAGAACTGACCCGAGTAGCCGCGGTGTCTCGCCACACCCTTTCCGGCGGCCGCGTAGTGATCCTCAGAGCGACGGATGTCGCCGGCGCCCTGACCTGGGACACGCCCGCCGGCACCGATGAGGCTGTCGAGGTCGCGACGGAGTTGGGACTACCAGCGTCCACCGATGCTCTCGCCCGGGCGCTCGCCATAGCCCCGCCCCTCGAGCGCGCCACGGTGGTGTCCGACCTGCTGCTACGCCAGCATCGAGAGCTCGACGATCCCGTCATCGGGTTCAAGTGCGGTCTGCTCTGGCTCGATCAGGAGAGTCGAGGCGTTCTCGTCAGTGGCCACTTCGCACGTGAGCCCGTGCCCCCGACCTCGTGGTGTCCCGCCTTCGATCCGAACGGCCAGTACTTCGACGGGTTCCACGCGTGGGTGGATCGCTCGCGCGCGGACGCCTACGCCCCCGGTGCCCCCGTCTTCACGGTCGCCCTGGCCGGTCGCGTCGACGTCGTCGGGTCCCCGCGTGGAGGCCTCATCCTCGTCGCAGCGCATCAGCGCGTTGTCGCGGTTGATCTGTCCGGTCGGTGTCGGGTGCGCGACTGTCGATTTCCCAGCACCAACGTGTCGGGCACCCCGGACTCGAACGACCCGACCCGGGTCGACGAGCGCTGCGACAGCCATCGACGCGACGCTGGGTTGGCCCTGGAGGAGCTGCGAGAGAGGCTGGATCGAGAGGGCGCCACGCTGCACGTGGCCAGTCACCTCGCCCAGTTCTGACGCATCGCGCCTGGTCGAAAGGGTCGCTAGTTAGCACGGCTCCTATTTGCAGTTAGCGAGCGTCGCAGGCCACTTCCAGAGCCCAAGTACCACTTGGCCGCTGACTTTCGTGACTTCCCCACCAGCACCTACACCAAAGGGTTCCCTTCCTCCTTTCGTTGTTCGGTCCCCCCTACGTCCCCCCAACTTCCTTCTACCGCTTCAATGACTCGAACGATGCCCTAATCCATGACGTGTCCGTAAAGACTGAGGGTCAGTATCGGAGTGGAGTGCCCTAACACACGAGACACTGCCAACACATCCGGTTGCGCGGCAAGCATGGCCGAAGCTGCGGTGTGGCGAAGGTCGTGAATACGAACATCGGGCAGGCCGGCTCTCTTCCGTGCCTTGGTCCATCCCGAGCGAGTAGCGAAGTTCCCGCGTGTCCACGCCTGCCCAGACACACGGTCGGACAAGGGCAATGGCCGTTGTCGCGAATCCGCCGACACTCCACGTCGAAAGGGTGCCGGGATCGTTGACGTAGCAAGAACGTGCCGCGAGATCGGAGTACAAACCCCACTTGGAGATCCCAGCAAGACCCCCCCCCGACCGTTCGGAGCACTCACGGACTCTCTCCACGACACTTGCTCCACTCGGACCAGGGTGCGGCAATACTTGGTTCGCTGGCGAGACCGCCTTTGACGTCATGCGCACCGGATGAGTTGCGCTTCGCTGCAGGTCCTAGTGGGGCTGGAAGGTCTGTCTCAGATGGGGTGTCTAGTTCCTCTCGAACCTCTTCGTCGTGCGAACAACCCGTTTGCGAAGTTGATAGATCCGCAACGATCCCAGTGCCAACGCCATGAGCGCACCCAAGACCACCGCGCTAAGGAGCGCCACCGATAATGGGAACGTACCCGAGAATGTGAAGAAACTCACCTCAACATCCTTGGAGTTCTGAAATACGAACACCAAGATCACGATCAAGACGATCAGGGCCGGCAGTAGACCTAGCCACGCCCTGGATGCTCGCGTCGACAGGCTCACCGACGAAGCGACGGCCGACTCGGTTTCGGATTCACTTGGCGCCTCCGCGTGATCAGAGCTGCCAGTGGGTGCAACGTTTTCGTCGTCTGCCTGGTTTCCCAACGAACTTCCCCAATCCACTTCCAAGCGGGCGACCTACGCCGCACACATCTTGGGCCGATGAAAACTGTCCGTGGCCTGTGGACGACGCTCGAAAACTGGACACTTCCAACGCTCGAAAAGTGAACAGTTTCGGACACTCTAACTCTTGTCGTCGGTGGTCAACATCACGCTCGGCAAGCTGTCGACGCCTCGTCCCCGGAGTCGGTAACTAGCGCCCTTGAGAGTGAGCACGTCGGCGTGATGGACGATGCGGTCGATCATCGCGGCCGCGACCACCTGATCTCCGAACACCCCGCCCCAGCCCGAGAAGGGCAGGTTGCTCGTGAGCACGATCGAGGCGTGCTCGTAGCGCGAGGAGACGAGTTGGAAGAACAGGTTGGCGGCCTCCTGTTCGAAGGGCAGGTAACCCACTTCGTCGACGACAAGCAGCGGGTAGCGACGAAGTCGCGCCAACTCAGGTCCCAGTCGTGCGCGCTGGTGGGCCTCACTGAGACGAGTGACCCATTCGCTCGCCGAGGCGAAGAGGACGCGGTGTCCTTGGCGCGCGGCAGCGATCGCGAGACCGATCGCGAGGTGGGTCTTGCCGGTCCCCGGCGGTCCCAAGAGAACGACGTTGCGCGCCTCGTGCAGGTAGGCCCCCGATGTCAGTGCCGCAACGGCACCTCGGACGCTGGGCTGGACGTCGAAGTCGAAGTCCTCGAGGCTCTTGCGCGTTGGCAGCCCGGCGGCGCGGATGCGCAGTTCGGAACCCGACGCCTGTCGCGCACTCACCTCGCGCTCCAAGACCGCGCAGAGGTAGTCCTCGAAGGACCAGTTGGCGTCACGCGCTTGGTTGGCGAGGCGGTCGGCCGCCTCGGCGACGCGTGGGGCCTTCAAAGCCGCGGCCAAGTAGGGGATCTGCTTGGTGGCGTCGTTCTGGTCCATCACGCTTCACCCGTCAGCCCAAAGGCTCGGTCGTAGTCGAAGAGATCACGCGTGAGCTCGTCGTTGTGACTGACCCGAGGACGCTGGAAGTCCTTGCGCAACAACGCCGCGCGCGCAACGTGGGCCTCGTCGCTCAGCGTCATGCCTCGGGCCCACACGCGAGCGTGCTCGGCGACCAAACGTCCTTCGACGCGCACCCTCACGCGCTCTAAGTCGCCCGACACGTCGACGAGGCGGCCAATGGCCCGAGGATCGACCGAGTAGTCGTTGGTGTCGAGGCGCACGTAGTAGTCGCGCGGCAGGCGAACGCGCTGGTGCCACCCCAGGTGCAACGGCCGCGGCGGTAACGCGCGCATGGCCGCCAGGTCGGCCTCGACGCGGTCTCGTGGAGCAGCGCGCGTCGTTCTCACCACGCGGGAGTTGGCGCGACCCAGCCACTGGGCGAACTGGGCGTTGAAGTCGGCGGGCGAGGTGAAGTCTCGCCCCGGCATGAAGGATGTCTCGAAGTGGCCGTTGCGCCGTTCGACGATCCCCTTGGACTCGGGGTCCCTCGGGGGCAACGTCACCAGTGTGGTGGCGAGGGTGCCCATGAAGGAGTCGACGCCTTCGGCGTGGCGTTTCCCGCGTCCGATGCCACCTTCGTTATCCCAGATGAGTCGGCGCGGCACCCGACCGAGCTCGTTCAAGAGTTCCCAGGTGCCGAGCAACAGGTCCTCGGTGGTGCGCGTGGGGATCATGCGCGCGAGCACGTAACGCGAGTGGGCAAGTGTGATCACCAGCACCGGCAGGAGTCGCGAGGTCCCATCTTCGAGGGGGATCTTCTTCGGTGGGAACCACAGGTCACACTGGGCCACGTCACCGGGGTCCCACGTGAGCCGGTCGGCCGGGTCGATCTTGCGGTAGTCGGGTCGAAGGCGCGCCACGTTCTCTCGGAACCAGGTCATTGACCCGGTCCACTCGACGCGCTCGGCGAGCACCGAGCCCGGCATGTCGGGGAACTCCTCTAAGAGGGCTCTCACCCGGGGCTCGAAGGTGACGAAGGACGTCTTCGTCGGGGTTCGTTCATAGTTCGGTGGATTCGACGATCGCACCGCCTTCACCACGGTCGTTCGAGAGATGCCCAGCCTCTCAGCGATGCGCGCGTTGGGTATTCCCTCGGCCGCCAACCTTCGAATAATTGCCCAGTCTTCCAAAGTGATCACCCTCCATTTTCAGGTGTTCACTTTTCACCGTCGAAAGTGTTCAGTTTTCGAGCGTTGCCGACACGAAGATCGTGCTGCCCACCGGAGAACTGTGGTAGCTGCTGCTGCTCGAGTTCGGGTTGTAGAGACCTATGTTGATGTGCATGTCGTCCACTCTGTCCCGGGAGCTTCT
>Ga0307375_10004136_pt1 | contig 14012 bp, 17 predicted proteins | sample TR1MG_FD_202531 | JGI IMG/M metagenome (GOLD analysis project Ga0307375, IMG submission 202531) | Soil microbial communities from Risofladan, Vaasa, Finland - TR-1 | ecosystem: Environmental > Terrestrial > Soil > Coastal area > Acid sulfate soil | place: Finland: Risofladan, Vaasa | collected...
GGACGACCTGGGGTATCGTAGGATGGTGTGGAAATGCGATTCCCTGAACGCTGCCTCGAGACTAGCCGCGAAACGGTACGGCTTCACCTTTGAAGGCTTGTTCCGCAACCATATGGTCTTAAAAGGAAGGTCTAGAGATACCGCTTGGTTTTCCATCACAGATTACGAGTGGCCGGCTCGAAAGACGGCCTTCCAGACGTGGCTCGACCCTTCTAACTTTGACGAGGCCGGAACTCAAATCCGCAAACTCTCCGACCTCATGCCAACCTCTGAGCCGAGTTTTTGAATAGAAACGAGTGAATGTCGCTATTGTATACGAATGTACAGAACTATTGACCGCCATTGACCGCCATTGACGACTGACGGTTGTCGAGTTTGCCTCAAGGAGGTTGCTTTCAGTTTCATCCGCTAATCATGCCTGGATGGAGAGTTTGCACTCGGGAATAACGACATAGAGCAACTGAATGTTCGATGCTCGGTAGCAACAGGATGGAGAAGGAGCTCATGGAGGATGAGGCGGGAGTTTTCACCCGCCGCGGCTGCAGCTGCTTCGATGAGCTCTTGCAGTCCCGCTCTTGCCATAGTGTGCACCTTTTGCAGGGAACAGATGGCTGGTATGATCTATTGTGCCCTTTTCTATGATGTCACACTGAAATCACTCCATTGGAGCCCAAACAGCGGTGAGACTATCCGATCTGACGTAACTCACTCCTTTCGACCCTCCCTGTAGAAGACTTGGACGACTTTGACTATTCTCAGATTCCTGTGTCATCATTGACCATAGATACCAACGAGATTGACAAGATCGAGGATGTTGCTGGCTCATCGTTCGATGTCGAGATGAAGGATCTGGCCTCTCGGTATGCTACTCTTTCTCCCCTCCCTATGGTCTCCTTGTACCTGCTGCGCATTCTCCTAACCAGTCTTGTTGCTATCCTTCCCGAAATAGTGTCGAGCAGTACCAATGGATCGTTTCATGGCTGGAGAAGAACAAGCTCTACAAAACGTTGGATGCCTTGCTTGAAGAAGGTGCCGAAATCGCCAGCGAGTCCTTTAGCCTCTCCAAGACTGTGGATGTGGATGTACGTGCTTCTGGTTGTTGATCCTTTTGAAGCCTCTTCTCGGTGCAGTGGGTGCCTCAAATCCCTTGTGCCTGTGTTCCTGCTCTCCTTTCCTTGCTCATGAACTCTTTCCCTGTCCTAACCTTGTTTACGCTCTTCCATGGGATTGAAATACTATGGCCCTCTCAGATTAACAGAGACGACTATGCAAAGGCCGCAATTCACAGTTGGGACATTCACCAAGGTCAGAACATTCTCGTGTCACGTTTCCACCCTACTCTGGACCTGATTGCCACTGGATCTACCGACCGTACTGTGATCATCTCAAATTGGAAGACTGGAGAGAAAGTGACGACCATCTACGGCGCACACATCGCCCCTATTTTGGCGCTCGATTGGCACCCCACTGTTGAAGGTCGTTTGGCTCTTGGGTCATTGGATAACAGCGCATCAGTGGTAGAGCTTCACGGTTTGACAGGACCGAAGGAATCGGTGACATACGACATCCTCGCCCAACTGAAAGTTCACAAGAAGCACGTCGTTCGCATCAAGTGGTCTCCTGATGGTAAGCATGTTGCTTCTGCTAGCTACGACCATTCTGTGAAGGTTTTTGAGGAGCAGCACTCATCTGATTCTGGGGAGTTGAACTATGTGGAGGTGAAATCGTTCGGTCAGGAAGAGGCTGTTGAGTCGATTGTATGGACTTCTGATGGAAAATGGCTCATTGCTTCAGTTAGAATGGATAACTACTTGCATTATTTCGAGACAGGGACATGGCAAGAGACGAAATTCAACATGAACGCGGCGCAACACGACGATCACGTTTCCTTCACCGCTATGGACCTTCAGTTGTCAAAGGATGGCAAACACTTGTTGGTGTCGACTGATAAGAACCGTGCGATCATGTATGTCACGGGAACGCCGCTACAAGTTAGAGTTTTTTACGACGTGCCGAATGGAGATTGGTCCACGCCGAGGGCAACTTTCAACCAGAGCGGAAACTTCGTCTACATCTCAGGAGAGGACAAAAACATCCACATATTCGACACACAGAGTGCAGTGAAGGTATTGGTGCTAAGCGGACATGTATCCAACATCAGGGATTTGTGCTCACACCCGACGGAGGACATCATCTGCACCTCCTCTTTTGACAAGACTATCAAGATCTGGCAATGACGACATTCATTCATCAGCCAAGCACCACCAAAATCATGTTCCAACAATGTAAGAAATGTGATTCGAGGCCAACTATAACACATGTTCTGCTGAGATCGACCCTGAAGCAGGGACCGTCGGTCTCAAGGCCCGTGAGCACGATTTCGTCACACATCACCATTCCTTCAGCTCGCATCCCTTCTAAATGATTCTTCAGTTACCGTAGCATCCGAGGGCTTCTTGCAGCGCATCACAACTCGCAGAACATGGAGAGCAAGGAGGACGACAAAGGCGGATCTAGAAAGCGTCGCCTCCCGGATGCATCTAAACATCCTGATACCGTCACTACATACGAATCCATCGTAACTTTGCTTAAAGACAAGCACGAGAGCATATTCATCGACAATGGAAGCATCGATAAGATGCGGCGCGGCGTGGAAAAGTTCGCCCAAATACTGGCCCTTCACGTGATTCAGAGTCGCGCAAATGCAAAACCTCAAGCTAAATCTGGTAAAACGCGCAGTGTTCAATCGCAAGCAGTCCCTAGGGTCTCCACAGATGAGATTTGGCGAGCGTTGGTGACAGTTCCATCTTTACGTCCGATTGCGATCCGCTTCATGTCTTTTGGACTCATCCCTCCCGAGTATAAGGACCTATTTGATGCAAGCTTGGCTGTGAATGTGGATTCATTATCTGAGGAGGACGACATGTACTCAGATTCGAGCGAGATCAACAGCTTCCTCCTGGAGCCCGATGCTTTGACTTCTTCTGGTAACCACTTGGAAAATCATGATTCCTAGCGTTCGTTGGTTCGTCTTTTGTTCTTCGTTGAGTGTGGAGTTCGCAGAGCTCCCGGTCCTGTGCTCGAACCCACCCCGACTCGTCGTCCCACCTGTTCTCCTCTCTCCTGCACCCCGATGCCTCTTCTCTTTTGCTGCCAAAACGATCTCCCCATCGTGTTTCATCTTTTTTGGCTTCGAAATGTCACGTTGTCGTCGATTCACACGGAGGAGATGGTCAGAGTTTGTGCGCCACGTTCGCTCGGCAGTCGTCCCAGTTTGGTTTTCTGCTCATGAGTGTCTTCAGTTGGTTCGGATTGTGGAGCACTGGATAGTTCATTGGTACTCTTCGTATTTGCTGGTGTTTTGGGTTCGAAAAGCTGCATTCCAGCAAGGCGGCGACGGAGAGTGTGCATCGTCTTTTTGGGGCTGTTGCTGTAATACACACAAACACACACGTGGCCACGCAGTGCGTGTGTGTGTCGCGTCTTCCACTGCTGCTCCTCTGGCGACTTGGCGCGGTTCTCTGTGTTCGAAATTTCGCTCATTCTGTGCTGTGCATCTCGATACTGTGGGTCGCGTCCTGGAAATCTGCAGTACTCAGTATGCCCGATCCGAGCAGTCGCATTATTAAGGCGCGTGTTGTCAAGGCGTACGCGAAACGAGCCCCGAATGAGTTGGGCCTCCTGGTGGGCGAAGAACTCACTGTTTTGGACGCTACGAACGCTTCAATGTGGTATGGACACATCTCGCCGCGCGGAGAACGAAAAGTAGAAGTCGATACAGGCGTATCTGGTGGCCTACAAGAGGCGCAGACTGGTTGGTTCCCGGCAGCAAATTGCGTCCCCGTCGGCGCCCCTCCGATGCCGTCTCACCCCTCTAATACGAATCGTAAAGGCGCGATTCGTCTCTCTATGCGCTTGGACAACAACACTTTCCGCAATCAACTCACTGCCGCATTAGGAGACCCTGGCATCATCGTTGGTACCTCAATTCCTGGTTGCACTTCGCCACGTCTTCGCAAACACGCTCGCGCTCTTCACGACTATGCTGCCGAGGCCTCCAACGAGCTTCCTCTGAAGGCTGGCGATATCATCAGTTTGCTGGACTCCAACGAGCATGAAAGCTGGTGGGAGGGAGAATCGCAGACCGGTCAAGTTGGCTTCTTCCCAAAGGACTTCGTCCAAGTGTTTCGCGATCCAAGCGCCAATCCTGATGGTCTCACCCTGGCTACGACCAAGCTCGACTATAGCGAATTCGAAGATCCTCATGCCCTCGCCATCATCGCTCAAGTGATCACTGCACACGAACCTGTTGTCCCCTTCAACGATTCCGGCCTCCCCTTCCTCCCCCTCCCCGAAGGCGCAGTCGTTGCCCTCCTCGATTCGAATCCCAATCACATGTACTGGCTTGCTGTGCACTTCAACAACAACATGGCGCCTCTGTACCACGACCCCAGCGCATTACCACGTCGCGCTCCAACCACGAAACCTTCCTCTGCTCGCATCGGTCTGGTCCCAAAGGCTAATCTTGCTGTATTTGAAGGTCTTGCTGAGCCCCAGTCCAACTATCCGTTCGTTCCAATCCCTTTGAGCGTCACGAGAGTCCTCGCAAATCGCGCTTCCGGTTCCGTTCAAGCTTCCGATGGTCAACCGGCGTGTCTCGCTCGCATCACCTTCGAATTCATTGGAGAGCAGGAGAATGAACATGAATACCTGGGCGTGGGCGACTTGGTATGGATACTTGACGACGATGACGCGATTCGAAACGAGTCCTGGGTCGAGGTGGAAATCGACGGAAGGCGCGCGTTCTGTCCCTCCACATTCATTGACGTCCTCTCCGATCGCGTGAAAGCGCCAAAGCCAGAAACGGTATTGGAACTGGACTTCTCGGCGTCAGCAGCCTATCTTCCTCACATGGCGACTCCGTCCTCTCCACCGCCTTTGTCTCCACCGCCGAACGCTCCTGACCTCTCTCCACGCTTCCCAATCTCTCCAAAGTCAAAGACCGCTGAAGATGCCCCATCCGCTTCTTCTTCTTCTTCTTCTTCATCGTCATCCTCGAAAAAGGGCAAGAAGAAGCAAGCCAAGGAGAAGGAGACGAGCAAACAAACGAAATCAAGATCAGAATCCGCCGCCGCCGCCACCACCGTCACTGCTGCTGCTGCTGCTGTAGTCTCTTCATCATCGCCAAGGGACGCGTCTTCTACCAATGCTGGCAACACCTCCTCGACATCCTCAGGACCTCATTCCACTTCATCAGCCACTCTTGCCCGAGCTCTCTACGAGTACGTCGCTGAATCCAACTCTGAAATTACCTTGCACGTGGGAGATATCATTCGTCTGATTGACTACCCGCCGAGCGAAGAGTGGTGGGAGGGCGTTCTGATGGCCCCGGATGGATCGCCTCTTCCTGAGGACTACATTGGCTTCTTCCCTCGCGATTTCGTCGTTATCCTCGCCGATCCCAATCCTAGCAAGAAGAAGAAGCGACCTAAGAGAGGAGCGACCGTCACGAGAAGCAAGTCGTCCAAATCCAAGACTTCTGCCGTCGCGGTTGAATCCGAATCTTCTGTCATCACCACTCCTACTAATGCCTCTGCAACCAGCACAACGGCTTCTTCTCTTCCAGGAGATGCCGATGCAAAGGTGAAGAAGAGGGCGGCTACCGTATCTTCTGCGTCTGCTGCAGTTCAAGGAGGAGCCTCATCGTTGTCTGTTGTTGTCCCTCCCCTCGCCGTCCGCTCCCCTCCTTCGACTACTACCCCTACTACTTCTGAAGAGCCAGCCATGGATGCGACCACTGCCTCTCTCATTGATTCGTTGAGGACTGAAATAGAATCCCTCTCTCTGGATTTGGAGATGCGTCAAGCAGAACTCGACACCAATTCAGCAGAAGTGGGCATGGTGCAAATGGAATTGGATTCCAAGGTGTTGGAGTGCGAGAGACAGGTCGTGGAGATTCAGGCGCTCAACATGGAACTCTCCTCTCTTCGCCAATCCTTCTCCTCGCTCGAATCGCAGCACAAGCACTCTGCCACAAACGACAAGACGCATCAGCAACAAGAAACGGAGGCACTCAGGGCAGAGGTTGCCAAGTGGAAGGCGCGCTGCGAGGCAAGCGAAGCTCGAGAGGCTCAGCTCAACACTCAAATCGCTCAACTTACCAACAAACTAGGAGAATCTCATCAACAGGCACTCGAGAAGGCGAGACATCGTCGCCAGAAGACGCAAGAAGCAGTCGTCGCAGCAGCACCGGCGGCAGGAGCAAAGGCACCTTCAGCTCTCGCTCGTCCAACACCTCCTCCAACAAGCGGCGCAGTATCATCATCATCATCATCATCATCTTCTTCTTCTTCTTCCTCTTCAACGGCTTCAACAACAACAACAGCAACAACAACAACAGCAGCAACTTCAACGACGCCTCGACAACACGCACCCAGCACTCCCATTCCCGCCAAGTCTTCTGCTTCTGTTTCTACTCCCCCGAATCCTCAGACATCGAATCCCTCACCAACAACAGCTCCTGTTGCTGTTGTTGCTGCCTCTACGACTGCCGCCCTGCCTGTTGTCACACAAACTTCGACGCTTCTCGCCTCCGCCGCAGTTCCGAAGGGAAGAGCACTGCCTCCTACGCCTACCGCAGCAGCGCCAGCAACAACTGCTCCCACGAGCACCATCGCCACAACACCTCCCAAGACCAACGCCGCACCACCGAAGCGCTCCCTGCCTCCCTCTCAGCCCGCTCCGAGCCTTCCCGCTGAGTTCGTGAAGAAGACCGCCGCACCAACGTCCGGCATCAAAGCCGCCTCTCACATCTCAGCCCAATCATCAGGGACCACAACAACAGCAACAACAACAGCAGCCGCCGGCGGTGCTGTGAAGAAGATGCCCACCGCGCTCGGAGTAGGAGCAGGCGTAGCCTCCCGCCCCTCTCAACCCACTCTTGCGACTTCGCCCGCCAAGGCAACCTCATCTTCATCATCGTCTTCTTCCTTCACTGCTAAGTCAGCCACTGCCGGCAATGCCAAAGCCAAACAGACGTCTGCCACCGCCAACCAAATGCCTCCACCAAAGGTTGTGGACGAATTCGAAGCCAAACGCCGTTTCTTCGAAAGCCTCAAGTAACTACCACCTGCAATTGTATCTTGCCATAAACGCCAATATCTATTAACAAGCACCTCAACCGCGCCCTTCCTATGTGTCTGGAACGACATCTTGAACCTCTACATGATTTCCACTCTCTGCTGCAGTCTTCATTCCCTCTCAATCCCCCATATTTGAGAAGAGATTCTGTTCTCCGCTCCACTGTTAAGACTTTTAACAGTTATCGAGATCCCGTTGTTACTGGAAGAAGTCCTCAGAGCAGAGGATTTCCGATTCACCTCCGTAACAGTCGGAATTCGCTGTCTCTCACTCTCACGTGGCCCTCTGTTGGGCACATCTCACTTCGTAGTGTTGTACTTCATCTTCTATGAGGGTTCATCGATGAAGCAGTTGAAAAGCCGTTGTTCGCTCCCGATTCCGAAAAGGTCTTCCGCTCACTCTTCCGTGCACGTCGGTCTCTTGCACTTGGGTAGAAACGCTTACTCTTGGCCTACGGAATGTCAGACAACGAGTCAATCAAGAAGAAGGGTACGTTGCTCAGAGTTCAGGGCCCTTTTCGGTGCGATCGTGTTCGGCATGGTCCTGTGTGCCTCCCATTCGATCCTGTGTGTCTTGTACTTGTGAATTAGCTTGTTTGTGTGGCTTTCATTGCAATTCTCTAACAATGGTGCTGTTTGCATGTGTTGTTGCTGGGAAATGGCGTGCAGAAGCGAAGCCTTCAGAGGAGGAGGAGACTGTGAAATCCGGTGAGCCCCATTGCGATGCTGGTTGCCCCTGCGCCGAAGCTGGAGATGAGTGCGATGATGAGTGCGATTGTTGCGGTGAGGATGCCGATTCTGAGCATGGCGACGACTGCTGCCATCACGGTTACATCCACCCGTCCGATCCTAATGATCCTGTGACGTCAATGTGTGTGCAAATCAACAAGGATCTTGAGGAATGGGAGGAGAAGGGTGAATTGACCCCGGAAAAGCTGAATGAGGCGCTGGGTCGTTTCGATGAGGCGCTCAAGATGACCGCGAAACACATGGAGGCTCTGCTCGGCAAGGCTTACGTTCAGGGTGAGTTGGGTCAGAGCGAGGCCGCTGTGGAGACGTTGTTGAAGGCGCTAGAGGTGGACGCGAAGGATTTCCGCGCACAGCAGATGTTGTCGGAGATGGGAGAGTTCCAGGACGACGGTCCAGATCTCGAGCTCATCGTCAAGTTCATGGATCAGAAGGGGAACCCCACCCCCAAATTCAAGGCCGCACTCGTGGAGATCTTCAATCGATTCGCTGTGGGAGAGGGAGACAACAAGGCACTCACCAAGCAAGCAATGGACAAGTTCCACGACGCGGTGAACGGAGGACCTCTCAGCTCCGACGCCATGGACTTCCTCTTCTGCGGAGAGTGGGAGCTCGATGACAAGGGAAACATCACCCAGGACGGATTCATTAGTTTCTACCTCAACCAAACGTTCACAGACCCCACGGAGACCATCAACGACCTCAAGAAGCTGGGCTACGACGCAGAGTGCAACCCAACCACCTCCTCATCCACACCCACTTCTTCATCAGCCACACCTACTGCTTCCTCTGCTGCCCCCACTGCTTCCAACTAACGTGATCACCACACCCACGTTCATATTGCTAGAAGCAGCCGCAAGACATGCGACCATATCATTAGCGCCACCACATTATCGATCGACAGGTTGGAACTCTCGGCACATGAAGTGCACCTCCCTCCCCTGGACGCCTCTACTTCTCTGCTCAAAACTCGTTCCTGTTGATTGTATCTCACTCAATGTACATTGAAAATACCATTGCGAAGTAAAGTACAGGCTTGCTCTCGATCGACCGGACATGCAGACACAAGACAGAAAGACTGGACAGTCAGACTCGCGTCACAGTTCTCCCTGCATGTTGTTCTTGTCATCCACGAAGATTTTACACGTCCATCGTTTCGGATACCTTCCTCCTCTTAGTTGGCGGCTCCATTCCACCTCCACGACCACCAGCGATGAGATTCTCCATATCGCTTGAATGAGCGTCGTGTCCATTGAGTTGAGTGAGGGGGGCGTAGTGGTCCTCAGAAGGGGCGATGTTGTCACCATCGTCATTGTCGTCAATGGTAATAGAAACAGGGAGAATGGGAGGCATTCGTGGGCGATCAGCGTGGGCCTTTTTGAGCTTCTGCGGGACTGCTGGAGGCGGAGGCGGAAGTTTGGCGAGGTTCTGTTGGCTTTGCGGAGCGTTGAAGGACGCCTCGTTGTCGGCTTCCACGCGTCTTCTGTCGAACCCAGCAAGTCGTGTCCCATCGAAGGTGAAGTAGTCATTGTCGCGGAGGCATTCGAAGACATCCTCTGGCAGAGGGGAGGTTCCATGGATGTAGTGACAGAGCACGATTCGCGCTCGGGACTTCATGGATTCCCAACCACGCAGTGTGAGTCGATGTTGCTCAGCCCAGTGCCACAGGCAAGGCGATTGGAAGCTAGTGAGCCCAAAACCCTTCTCATCGCCGAACAGCGTAAACGCTCGAATCATCCAGATCAACATTGCAGCGTCCTCCTGGGGCGTGAATCTCATGTGTCGGGCCAATGGTGTGTCGGCTCGGGGCGCAGAGAGGAGTTGGGCGGGAAAGAGAGGACGTTGGTTGTGGTTTCTGCGGGCGGGCCTGGCACTTCCATCCGGAGGGACAACAATTGATCTTGAGTCCTCGGCCCATCTCGGCATCGTGGTTCCAAATCTCACAAACACCTCGTATTCCAACTTGCGAATGGGCTCTGTAGGCGCTCTTAGAGAGGCTTTGGGACCATAGGCAGGGGGGAGAGCTTCGAACGCAATCGCGCCCTCACCATCACCCCCAACTTCGCCACTTTCATCGTCTGACACTTCGGAGACGCGTTGTCGAGCTCCTGCGGCAAGAGGGCGCTCATTAACATGACGATTTCCATCGGATTTTGAAGAAGTTGAGGGCTCATGATTGTCATCTTCGTCATCATCATCATCATCATCATAAATACGAGATCTTGGTTTGGGTAGCGATGGTGTAGTCTTTTCAGGTGGAGTGGATGTCTTCTGCGGCGGCGGGGGCGATCTGTTCTCTGCGACGGGATGACTCTTCCCCTCCGCCTCCTTCTTCTTCAGTTGTTGCTGCTGCTGCTGCTGATGACGATGAACCTCTCCTTCCTCCTCTCCATCGTCAGTATCTTCACCAAGTTCTCGTTCCTCTGCCTCCTCTTCTGAATCTTCGGCGGATGAAAACGGCCTGACCGGGGGTGCGCTTCTCACTCGCGTGGACTTCCTCAACGGTGGCTTCTTGTGGGTGGTTCTCAAACGCGTCGCAGGGCCTCCCTCCTGTTCCTCTATTTGCAATGATGGGGCCGCCGTCGCAGCCGCCACAGTAGGCTTCGATTGGATGGGACGCTTTCGGATCGATGTGTTTGATGTTGACGATGTGGAAGAAGATGCTGCTGTTGCTGTTGATGTTGATGTTGCTGACGATGACGATGATCGTGTTTTGGGTCGTGCAGGAGAGGTAGGAGGAGAAGGACGATGTCTTCGGTACTCGTGCTCAGCACTGACCGGCACCTTCCTCTCCTTTCGAATGCATTCATCCAACCATGACCCAGAGATCAAACGATGTTTTCGCAAATCCTCCGAGACCTCGCCGTGGAACGAGTTGTCGATGACCGTGAACGCTGCAGAGGAGGGAATCGGTAACAGGCTCCATCCGGCATTCTGTAGAGTGCAGTGGCAGTCAAATTAGAAGAATAGATGAGGGCGTTAGCATGTACGTCGAGTTCTTCAGGTGAGATAGTGCGAGAGAGGTAAATAGACTGGAAAAGAGGGATGCAAACCGAGGAGCGCGATACTCCAAAGAAGCGATGCATGTTACGCTTCTGGGACACCTCCAAGCCGACATCTTCTCGGGGAATAGGATAAATGGTGAACGATGCAAGTATGAATGGGGGACAAGAAGCCTGTTAAACACACTACGAAACGTACACGAGCTCTCTGAGCAAGTGGCCCGTTGCTCGGGAAGACGAATACGTTGTTCCAGATGCTCGCTTTGGTCGTCATCGAGAGATTGCAGCACTATTACGATGTGATAAGGACGAGGGATGAGTGTGCCGCCCGCGCTTACGACCGCAACTGCCCTACACACCTAGCCAGCCAGCCAGCGTGCTGCCCTGGCGCCCATACTCACGTAATGCGCGGTGGCCGGTGCATTTCACGCGACTCCTTCCTGACCGTTGGCCTCCTGAGCCAGTCTGTTCGGTGGGTTGCCCCACACCCGAGTTTCCAAATCATGTCTCACACAAGCTCATTGGCAAGGGTTCTCGTTTTGTGCTACTTGTCCTGCTGTACGCCCCTGGTCAGTGGTTGCGCCGCCAATTCGAGCCTCCTCCTCTTCACGCTGAGTTTCAGTTGCCGCCTCGCCACACAATCGCCTTGGCATCGAATATACTGACCCATTCCTCTCTATTCTCCTGAAGACGTTGCTGCCCAGCCCTTTGTGGACCCTCTGTTTTCCGCGCCTGCCGGCGACCCGAGTAGCGCCAAGCCACCCAGTCGTATCTCGAATGCCACCATCATGGGTATTGGTACGGTGGTCGTGCTCTTCATTGGCTTCGTCGTGGTGACAGCAGTGGCCTGCACTTGGAAGACGCCGGTGCGTGAAATTGACCTCACTCGACCGCTCATTCTGACTGAAGAAGTGGGCAAGAAGAAGAACAAGAAGGGCAAGAAGGACGATAGTAAGGCTAAGAAGCAGGTGACGGATGAAGTGGAATTGGTACCCACGAGCTTGGGCGAGGCCCACGATCGCCTACAGCAGACCCACGAACTCCCGCCTCGCGTAGGTCCCACCGTCTCCCCGCTGGCCACGGAGTCCAGGAGCAATCCCACGCCTCCCTCCTCCACTGAATCTTCTCCCAACGATGAAATCCAAGCCTCTTCTTCTGGAGAGGACACGACGACGACATCTGGGTCGGCATGACTCGCGGCCTCAGCCGAAGCATCGCAACCCACTTCCACCTCTGCAGCGGCTGCATCCAACCCTCGTGATCTGATGTACATAATCGACCAATATACTTCTGTTTAGAGTGTTTCATACTGTGCACAACTAGAAGGCGCGGAGACTTGACTTCGTGGAACAATTCGATTCGGAGCGAACTGGAGATCGATATACCTGGATTCAGTGAGAGTAGCGACTAGGAAGATCTGCAGATCATATCAAGGGTTACATTGAGGTAGTGGCGCTGAAGAGTGCTGTGATGTGAGTGAGTGTGTGGTGTGACACACTTGAGACGGGCACTGACTGTGCACGCGTGGATCCTCCTCTCTACAAGACTCCACAGTCGACTCCTGACCAACCAACTTGAAGAGGATTTTAGTTGTAGACCATGTATTTCGGGGTGGCAGAGAACTTGGCGTATGCCTTGATGACCTTTTCTATGGAGTCCAGGAAGTCTCTCTCTGTGACCGTCTTTCGTCTCGCTCTGATGGCGAACATTCCAGCTTCAGTGCATACGGATCTCACGTCAGCGCCAGTTGCGTTTGGGCACATGCGCGAGAGTAGTTCGTACCGGATTCCGGGCTCTACATTCATGCGTTGAGCGTGGATTTTGAAGATGTGTGCGCGACCCTCGAGGTCAGGGAGTCCGAATTCAATCTTGCGATCCAAGCGGCCTGGGCGGAGGAGTGCGGGATCGAGCGTATCGGGTCTGTTGGTTGCCATGAGAACCTTGATGTTTCCTCTCGGGTCGAAGCCGTCCAGCTGATTGATGAGCTCCAACATGGTTCTCTGCACCTCGTTGTCGCCACCTGCGCCATCGTCGTATCTCGCGCCACCTATTGCATCTACCTCATCGAAGAAGATCACACACGCCTTCTTGGAACGTGCCATTTGGAAGAGCTCTCGAACCATCCTCGCGCCCTCTCCGACGTACTTCTGCACCAACTCTGAACCAATAACTCGAATAAACGCAGCATCAGTGCGATTCGCAACCGCACGTGCGGCAAGAGTCTTACCAGTACCAGGGGGACCATACAACAGAACACCCTTCGGGGGATCGATACCCAAACTCACGAAGCGCTCCGGATGCAAAAGCGGCAACTCCACCACCTCACGCAACTTCTCCAACTGCTCCTTCACACCGCCCAAATGCTCGTACGTCACATCGGGCTTCTCTTCAACTGTCATCATCGTCACAGTGGCGTCAATCTTGGGGGGCAAAGGGATCTGAATCGTATACTTTCCTCCTCGCTCACAACTGTTGACCATCCACAAACACATACACATACACACGAAGACACCAATAAACACAAAGACGAGAACATTGAGAGGGTAGAGACAGGGATGGAGGGAGAGAAGGGAGCGTCAGAATCGAACTCGGGGTACAAGGCTTGAGCACAGTAGAGACACCCCAATTACCACACCGATTATGAGAGAAGATGGAGAATGGAAGGCAGAAACGTACCCAACACGCATGCTCTCTTCAATATCAGAGGCGGCAACCTTGTCTCCAAGTCCAACCACGAATTTTGCAATCTGCTTCACGTTAATGACGTATTTGGCGTTCGCAGTTCCAGCGTCGATAATCTTTGTGCATCGGGCAACCTATAAAGGAGGAAAAGTCGGTCAGCAAGAGGCGGAAGAGGGGCGAAAGGAGCGTTGAAGGTTGGGGAACGAACCTGGAGTGGCTGCTCCTCTTGCATGCGCTGTTTGTCGGCCACAAGATCCCAAGAGCTTGGCTGACTCAGACCTGTATCAGATTCCTTCACACCTGTTCCACAAATCGGCAATCAACGAGAGGTGGGGAAGCAATGGCGAATTCGAACGTGGCGACGGTTTTGTCAGAGGTTTTGCTACCAAACGGACAATGAAACTCAGAAATGCAAAGAAGGAATTGGGAACTACCAAATGAA
>Ga0307375_10004137_pt1 | contig 14009 bp, 19 predicted proteins | sample TR1MG_FD_202531 | JGI IMG/M metagenome (GOLD analysis project Ga0307375, IMG submission 202531) | Soil microbial communities from Risofladan, Vaasa, Finland - TR-1 | ecosystem: Environmental > Terrestrial > Soil > Coastal area > Acid sulfate soil | place: Finland: Risofladan, Vaasa | collected...
CGACGGTCGTCTGAACGACCCGCGGCGCTGAGGCTTGCGACGATCTCAGTCAGCGAGAGTGGGCTGCCTTTGGCACGCAAGATCCTGAGTATTGCTTCGGTTCTCGGGAGGGAGGTGAGCTCACCCTTGAGCGCCACGCCGGCCCTCAACGAAGCGAGTTCGGCTTCGGCGCCGCGGTATGCGGCCACCATGCACGAGATGTCGATCTCACGGGTGGTCTGCTCTGATTCGAGTTCGGCGATTCGCTTCGCAACGCTCATAGTTCTCCCAAGAATAAATAAAGAACAAAGATGTCTTTGTCTTCAGAGTACCCGGCAACTTGGAGTGAGGCGTCGGAGGATTGTTCACGGCCTAGGCTTAGGGACGATTTAAGCGCGGAGTTTCGCGCGGAAGTCCCGTTCACGTAGTTCAGGGGATAGAGCATCGGTTTCCTAAGCCGAATACTCGTGCCCGAACAGCCCTCCCAGAAACCCATAAAAGGCAAGGGATTACTGGAAAAGTGCTTATTTCCAAAGGCTCTGGGATTCCCGGTTGTACCCCACAAATCACGGCAATTCGTCACCAATGTTGTGCTGAGGTTGTGCTGGGATTTATTCTGGAAGAACCTTCACTTTGGCTGCAGTCGTCTCTGTACAACTCACCAAGTCAACACGGTACGCATATCAGTTCGAGCGGTAACCAACCTGATTGACTGGCCGTGCCTGGTTACGACTTTTGGCAATCCGTTGCCATCAGGTCGCCACATGACTGATTCGGGCGTGTAGGTGCATATCGTGCCAACCATCCGAGTGCAACAGCGCACTCTTCATCGTGCCCTCCAACTCGTACCCCGCCGATGAAGCAACGTGACACGACGCAGGGTTGTGAATCGAGTGTTCAAGTTCCAGACGCTGAAGTCCCAAGTCATCAAGTAGCCATTCGCTGAGAGCGTTTAATGCGGATGAGGCTGCTCCAACTCCTCGGGATTCGGGTGCAACCCAGTACCAGATCTCCGCTTCGCCTCCAACGACATCGACGGCGCGCAAACCAACCTGACCAATTGCGAAGTCGTCCGAAGTCCTTGTGATCGCCCAGGAGGCACCCGTCTCACTCTTCCAAGCGTCGGTCCACTCCGCTATGAGAGTTTTCGCCCCTACCTCATCGAACGAATTGAGATTCCAGTGTTGAATATCGGGATCTTCATATGCGGCGGCGAGCGCCGCAACATCCTCATTGGTCCAAGGTCGAAGCACAATCCGTAGGTCAACGGCAAGAACAGGTTGTTGACGACTGCTCAGCGAGCCGGGCGGTAGAACTGGAGCCACCAATCTGGTCATTGAGCAATTATTGTTCGCTTCGTACGGGAGGTAGGCGACACCTTGAACACCGCGCGCAAGGTGGCACGTCGATTACGTCGATCCTCGGAACCTTTGATTGTCGAATGACGCCGAAGGAGCGGCGAGAAATTACAGATGCCCGCTCGGACTAACGTTCCGCCCATGAGTCCAGTGATAACTCGGCGAAAGTGGCTGGCCAAGGCTGCAACCGACGTTCACCCACATCTGCGCTCAAATGAGTTACTTGCGCAAATTGTGGAGGCTCAATCAGTTCAAGGCGTATGGTCGCTGGCATTGTTCGAACTCTTCTGGGTGCTCTTGATTATTTCGCGCATCGCACATTTTCCGGGAGCCACCATCCTTTGGGTTGCCATTCCGCTGATCGTTGCGAACGCAGTGACAACGATCATGACCAGACACCGAAGCATTTTCGTGACCAACGAGAGGATCCTGGTCTTCGATTCTGGCTTTCTGGCTACGAAATCCGTGAAGCGCCTCGTGCGTGAGGTCTCAGTCGACCGGGCAATCGATATTCCATCAAGACGCTGGAAGCGATTCTCCTCGATGGGTGAAGTCCTCTACCTTCGAGGAGCCACGATTCTCCTCCGAGCCAATTCGAGTTCCGTAGATACCGGTTTGTCTCGGGTAATCCCCAGTGGAGTCAGACGCATTGATCGCTCGAAGGGCCCAACTGTTCCAGAGTGATTCGTGCCTTCACGGACTTTCCATTCACGGTGTCGGTGTCGGTGTCGCAAAGGCCGCCAGATTGATCAGTTTACCGTCGACAGCGACGGACCCATTGTGTTCGGCGATTGTCCAAGCGATGGCGGACGCTCCAAATGCGAGGCACGTCAAGTCTTGACCAAATATTTGGCGTATCGGCACCGGCACCTTGGGAGTGTTTCCAGAATGTCCAGGGACGTTTCTCAGCGTCCAGATTTGCTGGCCAGAAGGAGTTGACTGTCCACCAACGTCCACTGACGTCCACCGACGTTTGAATTCGTGGCTCGACAGTTGGCTAGACCCTGACTCGTTTCAAGGTCGAGTCACCATTCAATTTCGAGAAATTGATGGCGAGGTTTTCGAATTGCAACTGGGGGAGGGAACGAAGGACGATTGACCTCTTGCATTCCATTGACAACTTGTTCAGTTTGAACTCGACCGGTGAGACGTAGTCGAGGGACGAGTGCCGACGCTGGCGATTGTAGAACACCTCGATGTAATCGAAGATGACGTTGGTCAGCTCCAACCGGGTTTTCTACTTCTTGCGGTTGAGCAGTTCGTTCTCCATGCTCGACCAGAACGACTCCATCATGGCGCTATCGAACCCGTCGCCGACGGACCCGAAGGACGACATTAGGCCGGCGTCGCGGATCCGCTCGGTGAAGGACCAGGAAGTGAACTGACTAGGTTCAACCGGTGGAAGCAGCACCTGCTTGTTGAAGCGATTGTTGGTGTTCGTTGAGTGCTTCAGCGGGGATCGTCGTTATCCAGTGGCGGCCTCGGCGAACGCCCGCGAGTCTCTCGCGGCGCATCAGACGCTCGACGGTGCAGCGCACCCGCCCCGAAACGCCCCCGTCACCGTCTCGGTGATGCCCCACCTCCCAAAAAAGCCCGGATAGGACGATGTAATACCCGCCCGAAGTCGCGGGAGTGGTTATGAAGCTAACCCTTAAAATCCTGACCGATATGGGGCCGATGATGGCCTTCCTTCCGGCGCAATGGTCAAAGCCCCTCGCGGCGGCGTTCACTGTCCTGGCGGTCGCCCTCACCCTGTGGGGGTAACGGCCGCAAGGCGACCTCTGGCGGATGTCACCTACGCGAGAACGAATTCTGTGAAATTTTAGAAGGCTGCGGCGTCTCACGCGCCAACCATTCTCTTCAGAACCTGAAACGCTATACCGACATTCCGGCTGCAGTCATTCGACTGAGAAAAGGGTAGGTCACACGCGAACAGGTCCGCTTGTCCAAGTGACTCGCTGAACGCAATGAGGATTGTCTCAGACTGTGATCCAGCAAATAGGCCCACACTTCCATACTCGTGCCCAAAGAATGTGTTTGTCGGATCAACAATCTCAATGACGCCAGCGGTCTTGGAGGCATTCATAGCCAGCACCCGCTGAGTGTCACCCCGGGGAATAGAAGGCTTAAGCCCGCAGTTTTCTGGTGCCGCCGCATTGCCGGGAGGGAGAGAACACCAAAAAAGCGATGAGTTAGCCCGGCTTTGTCCGGGCGCAAGGAAGCCGCCCTCGCTGGCTGAAGCGAGAATCACCCCACCGGCGTAGTCGGTCTCGTTGTTCACTAACGCTCCGGTAATCCCGGCACCGATAAAGTCCCAGGTATCTATGGAGACAGGCATGTACCACTGAGAGCTGCAGGACATTCCCGTTGGCGCGACAAAGGTGATGTGCTGACTCTCAAATTTAGCCTCATAGTATTCGCTGCCATTGGAGGCGCCCCCCACCATTGAGCAGCCAACGAGCTTTGGAGGGTTCTGGGTCGCCGAGGGAACCGAGCTCGAAGTGCCGGCGCTGGATATTGAGTACCGCTTGTTGCAAAAAGACTCAATCGTTGGTAACTCATGTTTGATTGCACTCTTCCAGGAAGATGCCCAAGGAGCGCTCATCAGATTTTGCGCGACGTTCGAGACAACTGATTGGAGTACCGCGTATTCGGCGGCACCGTAAGCCACCGAGAAATCCGCCATTACTGTCGTCATTGCGCTCTCGTCGAAGTTCTCCAAATCGTTGATGGCTTCGGCAGCGTGAGCCCCTATCGAGGTGACACAACTCTCCACTTTTCGCTGCGACGGGCTGAGCGATGCAGCGGAGTTGCGAGACTGGCCCGGCTGACTGCGACTGGTGAAAAACAAGACGGTGGCCGCCGCTCCTGCTACAACGACGCAAGCGAGGATGACCACGAACACGCGCTTGGCGAGAGACCGTGTCCGGGGAGAAGTTCCTTCGGATTCGGGGTTGCTCTCGCTCACACTACCTCGCTTCGATTAAAAGGTCACTGCAACTTCGAGGACTTGGCAACGGCTTCGTTGGTGACCAAAGTCAAGAAACCTTGTCTGTGTCGGGTATGAACGAAAGAATACTCGTCAGCAGGGTTGCCAGAACGGACTTCACTCTCTCGTAGGCATTGTTGTCACTCGAGTGGATGGCGTCACGACCCGGGTGTTTACGCCCTTCGTTGTAGCCCTCAATCGAAGAATTGAACTTCTTACTCGGTGAGTCCGCGTAACTGGCGACAGACTTCTTGTCGCCAGGCAACCTTTTGAGATACGTACCTAGAGCACGGATGTCCTGCTTGACACTCGGCCCGCTGCCACCTTCACAACTCGCCAGTCGCAGATCACTGAGGACAGCCGACCTCTCAGTGATCAAGAGATAGCTTCGACCCTCAAGCAAGGTGGCAACCAGAGGAATAGTCTCCAATCAGGAGTGATAGGTGGACTACAGAGAGTGGTCCTGGATTGATTCCGGCTCGCGGGAAATTACGAATCTCCGCACAAAAATGCTGCATTCAATGCCAATTCCGTTCAAGCAGTGATCACTTTATTTCCATTACATCAAGACGGCTAATGGTCAAAGTTAGTAATGGCTAATGCACAAACTTAGAAATACCTAATGCACAAAATTAGAACAGAACTACACACTTAATGCACCTTCTTCGTTGTCGGCAGAACTGATTGATCATTAACGACAAGCTGCCTAATGCGCTTAGCAGTTGCATAAATCGAAACTGTCGTCGTAATGCATGCGGAACCAGCACGAAAGTCGACCGCGCAGCGCCGGTACCGGGTCGATTAGTGACACTCCATCGGCATACTGGTGTAGGGCCCCAATGGCGTGGCATGGCCGCCACCGACGAGGTTCGCTGATGTCGAGTACACGAAGGAGTGACAGAGGGAGCGAAGTACCGGGTCGCGAGTGTGTGTAGCGATGCGTCGGCAAACGGATCGAAGAGGCGACACGAGTAAAAGCGAATTCAAAACATGAGCAGTCATCATCACAAGGTGGAGAGAGTGGAAGAGAGCAAGAACAACGTGAGCACCTTGGTGCCCGGTGACGTCGGCGTGTGCTCGTCGACGTCAATCGTCCGTCAAGCGGTGGACGCAAACAATCAACTGAACTTCGCCATGGACGAGGGGCTGCTTCAGGCGTTCTATTCCGGTCGTGTCGCGCACGCGACGAGCGGAACCGTTCACCTCCGCGATGGCGACTTCGTCACTCTTGACCAGCTGGTCACGACGTTGCCACCGTTTCGCGTTGCGCGCTCACTCACGTCTTTCGAGTCGAGCGACCTCGATCTGTTCATCGAGGGCGAGGAGTGGCTCGCGAACGTCACTGTTCGCCGGTCGCTACTTCAACTGCAAGTCGGTTCGGCGCGCTCCCACGAGCACGCTGCGAGCATCATCACACGCGCGAAGGCCACGTTGGGATTCGAAGAGCGCCGCAATGACTTCACGTCCTACGTCGTGCTCGGGTTCGACCTGCCGAGCTTCCCACAGCGCTTTGGCAACGTCGAGTGGGAGAAGGTTGCGGCGAACTACGGTGTCGCAACGCGGACCGCCCTGAACCGTCTTATGACGATGCCGCTCGAGGTCGCGCGTCGCCGTGGACGGGTGATTCTCTTTCACGGGCCGCCCGGCACCGGAAAGACTTGGGCGATCCGTGCGCTGCTCACCGAGTGGCGCGAGTCTGCAATGGGTGCGTACCTGCTTGACCCCGAGGTGGCCCTCAACAACATGGGCTACTTCCTGGACATCATCAGCTTCTCACGGCGTGGCGCGACACGTGTCGTCATCATCGAGGACGCGGACTTCATCATCCAGCGCACGCGCTCAAAGTCGAGCGGACTCAGTCGAATCTTGAACCTCGCTGACGGAATGGTCGGCGCGGATCACGACGTCATCGTGCTGCTGTCAGCGAACTCACTGCCCGAGCAAATCGACGAGGCCCTGCTGCGGCCGGGACGGAGCCTTGCGACGATTGGCTTCGAGAAGCTCACGCCCACCGAGGCCGGTCGGCGGCTCGGTCTAGATGGGGCGACCCCGAGCGAGATGTCCCTCGCTGAGGTCTACGCACGAGCGGGCGACGTGCAACCGGTCGTGGGAGAGAGGCGGGAGGTGTCGAATGGGACCTACCTCTAGGGCCATCGAGCGTCGTTACGGGTCGCGACGCGCTCCGATGAGTGGTCAATGGTCGCATAAGACAAATGGGAGTGATGGGGGGACATCGTGAAGTTTCGACGGACCAGGGAAGAGGTCAAGGAGGAGCTAAAGCAGTCAGTCGAGCTGAGGTGGCAACTCGAGGGCGACGAGGTTCACCAGCTGCTTTTGGATCTGGCGCGGGCCGAGATCTATCCGCGCACGATGTCCCGAGACGTCGACGGCGGACTCGAGCGGGTGTACGTGATTGAGGTGGCGCACGCGACAAAGCCCGTGACCTTGATGATCTACTACTGGGACCCCAGCCAGCCTGGCTGCGTGGTGATGAGGGCCGCCACCCTCGATGACGTGATCGCTCTTGGACGCGTGGTGCGACGCCAGGCGTGGACCGTCGAGGAGGTGCTCGCCCAGTGGCCGCGTCGGTCTTCAGATGGCCAGCGGGACCAGACGTGCTGAGGGGGCTACTGGTGAAACGAAGCGTGAGTCACTGGCGTCGACGACGAGGCGCACGATGAACTTCGCCTGGGCGGCCGTCTTTTCGATCTACGTGGTTTGGAAGGTGCGAGGGTGTCAACGAGAGAGCAGGGCTCGTCGCGAAGCGGAAAGGGCGAACCTCGACCGCACTGTCCCCTGGCCCCCTGGTCTTGGTCACCAAGGAGAGCTCGCCTCCCACGCTGAGCCTTCCAGTGAGAGGAGATGAGCATGATGATGAACGTGCTGTACGTGGCAGAGTCTCTGGCAGTCGTCGTCTTCGCGGCGACTATCGAGCACTTCTTCGAGTGGCGTGACGGCCGCTGGCGCGAACGAGAGATCGCCGAGCGCCATCGAGCCTGGGACCAGTATTGCGGGTACCGAGTCGCGTCGAGAGGAGTGAAGTGAAAGACACTTCAATGGTCCTTAAAGTACGTCCTGGGCGAATGCACCCAACTGACCTGCCGCCAATATTTCGAATGGCCTTGGCATGGCGTTGCGGAAACCTCTGGTTCAACGAGCAGCGCCCGAACTCCAAACTCGTCGACCGTGCGCCCGCTGTGGTCGATGGTGGCCCTATGCTCGGCGACCGCAGTCCACAGTCGTGCAAGGAGACTAATCACATGAGTTTCTACAAGACCCGAAGCGAATCATCGCGTAGATGTGGAGCAGAACTTCATAGGTGTGATACGAAAGTTCAATGTGTAGCGGGTAGTAGGAGGACTTCATGAATCGCATTTGCCGAGTTCAGGTCGGTTCGGGCGGTCTTGGCGAAGAGAATAATTCGGATTCCGGGAGCAACGTGGTGATCTCGCCATCCCGGTTCAACATCTTGGTCGGCCCAAATGGATCGGGTAAGTCCACGGTGATTGAAGCTCTGGCCAAGCTCTTACAGCATGATCAAGTGTGGAGCCCCAAGGACCCTTATGCTCGGATGATCCTAGAAGAGGAATCTACTGGTACCTCCAGTGTGTCAGGGCTACTTCGTAGAGGACTTGAATCCACCGTGCTTGAGTTGCTCACTCCCTCGCTTCAACGGATGCATCTCAACAATGTTGAGGACGTCACTGCGATGCTAGGCGCGATCGTAAGTTCGCAGAAGAACCGACGTGAGGGCTTGTGGGACTTAGCCATGTCGCTCAAGTTGTTCAATGCATCGGTCTACTGGCCCATGCCAGAGTTCTGGACTTACTATGGCATCGGACGCGAAGGGTGGACCGCAGACGATCACAAGATTTTCATGGAGAAACTCACTCAACGCTGTCGTCTCATCGTCGACGCTGGGGGTGGAGATCTCCCTTTCTATCCGTGGTGCATCCAGGGATCGATTTCGTTGTCCGAACCCCATCCAGGGTTGGTTGACCACGAAGTTGAGCGGTGCGACGGCGATCTCCGCCGGTCAGAGATTGGGCGACTGGCTCGTCATGACCGGAATTCGTATGCCGCTCTGGGCCGTACCCCGGCAGAAACTGCCGAGGAACTGTTCAATCCTGAAATCAAGTCTCAATTTCGATTAGACCCTATTTCTTACTTTCCCGATCTAGTAGTGGAAGAGGACGATTCGGGGACATTCACTCCAAGACCCAACCCATCCGTGTGGGTGAGCCTCGTGTGGAATGAGAAAAGTCCGAAGGATCGCGGGGCTGATTCTCCGCTCGTGGCTCCAACGGGCTTCTACTTTCCTCATCCGGTCATCTTGCGCGATCGATACTTGGGCATCGACGAGCATGTCGAGTACGGACTCGAGAGACTAGCCTCCCGAATCTGGTTCTCTTGCAATCGGTCGGACGAGGGCTGGCTGGATGATGGAAACGCAGCGGACACCTACAACGTCGGCGGACCGAAGTGGCCCACCGTGTTGTCAGTACTACGGGAGCAGGGACGGTCGGGGTACTACATCGCCGAACTCAACTCATGCCTTGAACTGGCGGCGCGGTGGATCGGAGAAGAGGCGACGGTGCTCTTGCCTGACTTTGCTCGGGTGTCGGTGGAGATTCAGGTTTCCGAGAGTGCTCCAACGCGTAACCCATCAAGTTTCGCCATTGAGATCGTGGATAGTGACTCGGGCGCGCGTCGACACTTGGAAGACATGGGCCAAGGGCTTAGGAAGTGGATCGAGTTCTCATTGATTCTTGCGATGACAGGCCTCATTAGAGGTCTTTTGGACGGGAGTGACTCGATTGAGGAGCTTGAGGAGCTCTGGGTTGAACCAAGATACAGCGACATCGTCCTACTCATCGATGAGCCTGAGGCGCACCTGCATCCAGCGGCGCAGAAGTCAGTTGCTCGCTGGTTGAGCGCGAAGTACCAGAATTTTGCGCAGGTCTTCGTGGCCACTCATAGTGCTGAGATCGTCATCGGATGCTCACGGTCCGAAGATTGCACGGTTCATCAATTGCGCTTGTTCAACGGGAAACCTCAGTTAGTCAAATCCTCCGCCCCGGGCGAGTTTTCGAATCAGTGGGCCATTTTGGAGGAATTCGGCATTGATCAGTCTGAGATTTTAATGTCTGCGCGTTGCTGGCTGTTCGTTGAAGGCGTTCACGACCAGATCATCCTGGAGACTTTGTGCGGAGACAGATTGGAGAGAGCGGGCATATGCGTCATTCCTCTCTTCGGGTCGTACAATGAGATAGCAATCCTGACTGCGCCGTTTGTTAGAACGTACGCCAACAAGGTTGTGCGTCTGAAGGATACGGGTCGGCCCGATCCACTTCGCGAACAAAGTTGGCGTGATTTCATGAGGGAATCAGGTCTCACGGAGCAGTCTGATCGGTTTAGCAAGGTAACGCTGAAATACAGCGATGTGCTCTACTGCATTCCGACTGAGGCAGTCGTCGGTCAACAAGAAAAGGGTCGCAACGTCACTCAGGGTGGACGCTTCCCGGGTTGGCAATCAACGTACGACGAGTACCTAAGAAACCTCGCTTCCAAACGAGAGTCCGGTGGTCCGAGGAGTCGAAAAGCGCCCAAGAACATGAGCAGTGACTGGAAGAAGTTTGTCGAACGTCAGTACGGAATTGATCTCACTCGTGACGGTGTCAAAAGCCTAGCGAAGGAGGCAATGGATATGCCTGTTGATCGCATCTTGAAACAAGCCATCGATAAAATCGTGACGATATGTCAGGGAATCCAGTGACTTTCGTTAGGGGATGAGGCACGCGCAGAGGCGACCTGATCCGTAACCTGCCCTTATGTCTTTCAAGTCACGTCGAGCGGATATCTCCGAGGGGGCAATGGAACTCGCCGCTTCGGCAAACAGGGATACGACGGGGCGGGGTAAATAGAGTGCCAGCCGCCTGCCAACCGACGCCTGCAAGACAGAATCAATGTTCCCTACTTGAATCGCGACGGGTTTTCCGGAGACCGTCAACCAAACCGACAGCAGACCCCATCCAGCAACTCAAGAAGTTGGTTTCCGAGCGTCAATCGCGGCGACTTGCGCCACCAGTTGTTGCACGAAGGTCTCGCCCTTTCCGTGGAAGCGCGCCAGCGCGAGATCGATGTAGAAGTCGACCATCGCGGCTACCCGGGGACCGTAGTAGATCGTCGCTGGCTTCTCACGATTGGACACCGCTATCGTGATCTCACCCGGCTCAACGTGGTGCACGCTGATGAGCTTGTCGAGCTTGCACTCCTTGGAGGATTTGGCACCCTCGAAGATCAGGCGTTGGTCGGTGACGAAGAACTCGCCGACGTCGATGGCCGTTGGCGTCGGTACACCGGCCACGCGGTGACCTCGCATGCCACCAACGCGGTAGCGGACGCTGCGTCCACCAATGGATCCAATCGGGATCGAAACCCCTTGCGCAGCGCCAACGAAATGGGCGCCAACCTCGCGTTCCTCGATGAGGCTGGCGTTCTGCACGCTGCCAATCAGCGCCTCGTCTTTCTGAAGGATGAGTTCCGTGTTGTTGGTTCCGGCCCCCAAGGTGGTCGCGAGTTCTACGAGGTGCTGGGCTTCATCGTGCTCAGCCTGCCAGTTGCTTCGAGCCTGCAGGGCCCAGCGCTTCTCTTGTTGCTGAACCACTGCGACTGCCTTCGCAGCCTTGTTGGCACGAAACTTCTCGAACACGGCTTCTCCTCGCGATTCTGTACCTCAACTCTAGGTCTGGTCCACTTCCGCCTTCGGTCCCCAACGATAAGAACCAGAGGTGACGCGGTCCCGCCTTGACATTGTCGCGCTCAACTCGACTGCGTGATGGATACGGCACTGTCGGTAGAAGGGAATGAGCATCTTTAACTGAGCGGCCGGACCGGGTTCTCTCGGACCCGTGATCAGCGGATCGGGAATACCCCGCCACCGCGGGCTACTCTCTCGGCGAGACAGGCCTGCGCCTCGTCTTCTGAGTTGTGGATGTGCAGACAGAGCCACCTGACGGGGTCTCGGTAGGCGCACACGGCGGTGCTCCAGCCGTAGGGCGTCTCGACGACCTCCTCGGACATGGCGATCACGCAGTTGGAGAGGGCCCGCGCGTACCGGTCCTGTGTGCATTGGAGACACGACATGCGTCCAAGCCTCTCCTCTACGTCGGGCTTCGCAACTTTGCATATCGAACACTCACTCATGGGTTTTCACGATTCCCGACGGGTCGTGCAGTCCAGACGCAGGATCGATCTCGCGCCAGAATTGCTGACGTCGGGCTTCGTGGAGTGTCTTGATCTCATCCGGAGACATGTCGGAGAACGGCCGATCAGAACTGCCGATCACATGGACGCAAAACGGGAATGTGTGGGTGCCCAGTATGGGATAGCCGCACCATCCTCCCGTGGGTTGGTCGAACTTCACGTCCACGCGCCAGGAACGAAAGACGCAATCCCACTCGAGAGCCGTCACGACACCCACTCCGTAGCGACACGCAGGGGGTGGCTTGCCGCCGACTTCCATGGTCTCGACCCTGGTGCCGACCATCGGAAGTTGGGTTTTCGGTGCGGGAAGGATTCCCGCCGTGATCACCCGTTCGATGGCGGATGTGACGGAGTAGCCACGGATCGTCGACCGTGGTGGACCCTCGTGGTCCGGTTCTTCGAACGCCACGTCCTCACGGTCGGCGATCGATCCCCGGCACGCCAGCAGGAGTTCGAGCTCGTCGTCGTTCGTGATCCGTATGAACCCGTCTCGCCAGTAGGCGAGGTCTGGGTGCCGTTTCTTGGCCATGATGCCTCCATCGCATGGCGTTCGCACCGTTGCCTCTCGGCTGGTTGCGGCGACGTCGTAGGGCCATGTCCCTCGATCGCTCTTGATGTTGAATCCATATTACGCCCCCGTGTGACACACATACTGGTCTGGCCTTGACCCCGTTCAGTGGACACGGGTTAAGTGGCTTTCTTAAGAGCCACCTGGTTGGTTGAGTAATGCATCTCAATAGCGACCGGCGGGTTGCCAACTCGACTGGAACTAGTGGCTTCACGGCTGCAATAACGCATCTCGACGGAACCTTTACGTCACCCAGTCTCCACAAGACGTTGCAATAGCTGAAAGGTGATCGAAGAAGGCCCAACTTTGCACGAAGGTTCTATGTTGTTGAAGTGGCGGTCTTAATGGAGGGCGGAGCGTTTGGATGAATGGACCAAGAAATGCCGCGTGGAACTTCGATTAAGGACTCTGGCTCCGTGAAGTTTCTACATGCTGCCGATTTGCATATTGATAGTCCCCTACGTGGACTTTCTGCCTACCAGGGTGCGCCTACTGACGAAATCCGAGGCGCTACTCGTCGTGCCGTGGAGAACCTCGTGAGTGCCGCGGTATCGAACAATGTCGACCTAGTTGTCGTCGCAGGCGACATCTTCGACGGTGACTGGAAGGACTACAGCACTGGCCTGTTCTGGGTCAGTCAACTGGCTCGTCTCCGTGACGAGGGGATTCCGGTCGTGTTCGTTGCCGGCAATCACGACGCAGCGAGTGAGGTCAGCAAGCGTCTCTCCTTACCACCCAACGTCACTCAACTAGGAAGTGCGACGCCACAGGTCAAGCAGTTTGACGATTTCGGTCTAGCCGTTGTTGGTCAGAGTTACGCCAATCGAGTCGTCGCAAACGATCTCGCGGCAACGTTTCCCAACGCGGACCCAGGATTGTTCAATATTGGTCTGTTACACACAAGCCTTGACGGTCGCCCAGGTCACGCAACCTACGCACCTACCACGCTTGACGTGCTCCGTAGTCGGGGTTATCAGTACTGGGCGCTCGGGCACGTCCACCAACGAGAAGTCGTGTCCATCGAACCGTGGATTGTCTTCTCAGGCAATCTTCAGGGGCGACAAGTTCGAGAGACCGGCCCAAAGGGAGCATCGCTCGTCACCGTAGTAGGGGGCGAGATTGTGTCCGTTGAACATCTTGAACTTGACGTCGTCCGTTGGGCCAATTGTTCTGTCGACGTTAGCCAATCAAACTCGTTCGAAGAGGTAGTCGCGAAAATATCGGAAGTGCTCGACACGACAGCGAGTGACGCCTCGGGGCGGCTCGTCGCAGCGCGAGTCAACATTATTGGTGCGTGTTCGATCCACTCGGAACTCTGGAAACGATCGGAACAGCTCGATATTGAAGTTCGTGCGCTCGGAGTTGCGCGAAGTGACTTGTGGGTTGAGAAGGTAAAGCTCGGCACCCAAAACGTTGTCAGGGCTGATGGCGAACTGGCCGTGGCAATTGGCGCAAGAGCCAGACACCTCAAGGAAGATCCTGAGGCACTTGCTTCGCTCGACTCCATGTTTGCCGACCTGCGGAATAAATTGCCTGCAGAACTGCGTGCGGGCGAACCGAACGAAATCGACTCGGCACCGCCAACATCCGCGAATCATGTTCGAGCCACGCTCGATTCAGCGGTGGACCTGGTTTCTTCACTCCTTAGCGAGACGGAGGCATCATGAGGTTCACAAGATTGAATCTCGTGAAGTTTGGGATGTTCACTGAAACAGAACTTGACCTACTTCCCGAAGGCGTGGCGAGTTCAAGCGGTCAGTGCAACGACAGCAGCATTGTAGCGATCTTCAGCTGACCCCCACTTGAAGATTCTCCGGGGCATCGTGTTGATCCGGTGGCCGATCACGTC
>Ga0307375_10004138_pt1 | contig 14007 bp, 17 predicted proteins | sample TR1MG_FD_202531 | JGI IMG/M metagenome (GOLD analysis project Ga0307375, IMG submission 202531) | Soil microbial communities from Risofladan, Vaasa, Finland - TR-1 | ecosystem: Environmental > Terrestrial > Soil > Coastal area > Acid sulfate soil | place: Finland: Risofladan, Vaasa | collected...
TTCTGAAAGACCATGGCTTGATTGCCAGCATGAGCCGTAAAGGAAATTGCTGGGACAATGCCTGCTCGGAGAGCTTCTTTGGTAGCTTAAAGCAGGAGCTCATTTACCACACGCACTATGCCACTCGTGAGGAGGCCCGTCAAGACATATTCAACTATATCGAAGCATTCTATAACCGTCAACGGAGACATTCCACCATCGGTTATATGTCGCCAGCCGAGTTCGAGAGAATGGTGTGAGATGATTTCCTGTTAACAAGGTGTCCATTAAAGTGTTGCAAGGTCAGGCGGCTAACCAGATACGGCGAGTCACCCCCTTCCACTTCAAGGCCTCCAGGATTTCGTCTATCAGAAGCTGCCCTTCTCGATCAGGGTCGCCGGCGTTCACGACTTCGCCGGCATCCTTTAATAGAGCCTTGATGGCCGCCAATTGCTCTTTGGCGCTCGGCTTCGCGATTTTTTTCCAGTCAGTCGGAATGATCGGCAAGTCTTCGAGCCGCCAGCGTTTCTTGCCACTACCATTCACTGGCACGTCCGCCGATAGATAAAAGTCCGGCTCGGCCAACTCCAAAAGATGACCGAACGCCCACGTGACAGTAACAGAACCGCCGCAAACGATGTGCGTGCGCGAGGCCTTCTTTTGGCCTGGAAGTTGGGCCGCAATCGCCTTACCCAAACTCGGTTTCTCGGCAATAAATAAGCGCATGACTCTTTCTCCTTTCCGTTACCAGATAGCGTGACTACTCGTCGGCACCAACAATGAGTCGCGTTGCCACAACGGGGTTGAGCCCTGCCACATCCACGGCCCAGGCTAAGGCAGCCTCCGCGTTTGGCAATGCCTCGTCGCCCATGTCCACCGGATCGGTGCCCCACCAGGGACGCCACTGGCGCGTTTTGATAAAGAACGTGCTGGCATCGGTCCTTATATATAAGGAATGCGTGACGTAGTTGTCTTCCGGTTCGCCCGCCTCGTTTTGCGCGGTGATCACTTGGTCTTTCTGGCAGATGTATTGGCACCCTGCAATTTCGGGGTACTCTGTCCCTGCCTTCTCTTCCGGTTCCGTTTTCATGTCTTGCTCCTTTTAAGAAGGGCCAGGCACCATGCCCGGCCCTTATACCCATCTGCGTATTAGGCGTCCACGATCCCCAAGGCTTCCATGCCGCCCAAGGCCTCGATCACCGCCTCGATATCAAAGCGGTGTTGATAGCGTTCCGCCCACTCCAGGGCCTCGTATTTATTGACAGCAGTTATGCTCTCTTCTCCGCCATTCGCCCAGGTCGCAACAAACAGCGCGCCGGCTGCCGTGCGGTAGAGCCCTTCGCGGCGTTCCTCACAGTTCTCATCCTCCCAGAACGCAGCCGGACCAGCATCCAAGCTCAGTGAATATTGCACATCGGCAATGACGATAGCCTTTGCCGTGTCGTACCTTTTCCCGTCTAGAATCTTGTACATATCTGTTACCTTCGCTTGTTGATGAAAATGGCCTTCGTACTTATATCGGCAGTGGGGGAAATTACGCCAGCGGCAACACCCGCACCCGCTTCGCGTTGCCCACGATCTCGACCTTCTCTCCGGGATGAAAGACCATCCCCTTGATGACCGGTTGCGGAATCGCAATGGCATGCCCGTTAGGAAAGCCCACGGTGATCAGCAAGCCTGGCTCCGTCTTGCGGGAGCCGATGGTACTGCCGCCGATGAGACCCACCAGACCGCCTATGAGGGCGCCTTTGCCGCCCCCCACTGCGGCGCCGATACCTGCGCCGCCGACGCCACCGATGGCAGCGCCACCTTCCGCGCCGCGCGTGGTACGCCGAATCGTGATATTTCGGACGGCCATGATCCTCCCGAAAAACACCTGTTGGGCCTGCATACTGCTTTGGTAGTTGGTGGGGGTGAGCTGTGGTGGAGCGCAGCCGGTGAGGGCGGCCGCTGTCACGGCGGCCATTATTACCAATAACGTAAAACGCTTATTCATGGTGTTGCCTCCAATAGTTCTTCACTTGTGTTGGTATCGGTGTCCGGGGATATGTCGGCCAGGGCGCAGCCGAGGCCGGCCTCGGCGATCCACAGCGGGGTGCGGGTCACGATCAGAAATAAGCGGGCGCACTCCCATCCTGCGGGCTCCATCAGGTCGAGCCCCGAAAGGCGTGTGTGGAAATAAAGGTCACCTGCCGAGGACCGATATAAAGTCCGCTCTACCCCCAGCCCAGACAGGTCCAGGGGGGCCGGGACCCCGGGCCCGGCGAGGTCACCCGCTACTTCTAAAACGTGTTGTTCGTCGCCCATGCGTATAGCCCTCCTGCCGATATCGGCCGGCGGGGAAATTGGACCAGCGGGCGTCATCGCGTGCGCTCCATGCCTTGGTCGTGGGTGCGGTCCGTGGCGGGCGAGGCCTCCAGGGCCACTTCCATGGCATTTTCCTTGGTCCGCTCCATACCCCACGCTTCCGCGAGATCCGATTTGCTATCAGTAAAAACGACTGCATCCTCACGGGCACGTGATAGGCTGACGTACGACTGCTCGGCGGTGGCCGTCATAGAGTCACTCGGGGCCGCCACGATCACGCGGTCGCACGTAGCGCCTTGCGCTGAATGGACCGTAGTGCAATAAGCGTACTCAATGTGATCGGGGTGGTGGGGGTCGAGCGCCACAACGCCGCCTTTGTCGAGCGCGACATAGAGCTCTGTCCCTGTCCCGCCATATATGACAGTGCCGCGATCGCCATTGGTGATGCCGCGTTCGTGGTCGGTGCTTTTGAAAACTACGCGATCGCCGTCATTCAGTCCGATTTCGGATTGAGCGGAGAGAGTGACCTTCGCGGCTTGCTTGGGGTTCCACTCGACCTGCTGGCCGCTTTCCCGATCTTGCAAAGTGACCATGTTATGGTCCCGATCGACTGACGTGACCTCATATTGCCGGCCACGCTCTACCGGCTCGCTAACACCGCGTTCGTAGTCGCGTTGAAACTGCACGGTCTGGCCCTCTGTGTAGTTATAGGAGTGTTTTGATTGTTCGCGAGTCATATCCACTTTCTGTAACTGGGAGACGCTGTATTCCTCTTTGCCGAGGTAACCTTGTTCTTTTAACCCCTCACGGATATGGTCATTTATTTCTGACCGCATGGCGTTGGTGCCCGTAATAACGAGCGCACCGGTCCGATCTTCGGGAGTGAGACTGGTATAAGCTTCGGCGGCCTGGCTTGCGATCTCGCCAGACTTAACCTCGTGCATAAATTGTTGCGCAAGTTCTGCGCCCCGATCGGCATTGCCGATGGCGAAGGCCTGGACACATTCTTTGAGCTGCGCGTTGGCCTGCCGGCGAATTTCATTGAGCTCCGCGGCCTGCGCTTGTTCTTGCATTTGACGAAACGGGGACCCGGCCTCAACCGCCTGCAGCTGGCGGGTGTCGCCCACAAAGGCGGCGCGGCTACCAGTCCGTTCGATAGCGGCCACAAGCTCGGCGGCGTCGCGGGCGGGGATCATGCCCGCCTCGTCCACTATATAGAGGGTATTTGGCTCCGCGTTTTTGTTGTCACGGAATTGGCGAATGGCAGAGGCCACAGTACGCGTGTCCGTGATCCCCGCGTCGCGCAGTTCTGCTGATGCTCGATGGGTCGGGGCGAGACCTACCACTTTGAAGCCAGAGGCCTCGGCGGCCTCGCGGACCGCCTCCATGGATGTGGTCTTGCCTGTGCCGGCGCGGCCTTGGACAGCCGTAAAGCGGTCGCCAGATTCCAGGATGTGGGCAGCGGCCGAGCGTTGGTCAGGACTCAGGACTTTGCCGGTGGCTGTGGTCAGCGTGTCAGGGACGGCGGCCGTAATCGGCGCCATTGAGTCCTTTCCTTGATTGATGCGGGTAATGAAAGACTGCTCACGGCTTATGGCTTGCTGGGTGGTGTAGCGGTTGTGGGTAGCTGGTAATAAACGGCCGGCCTCCACTTCTTTATCCAGGGCGCGCTCGAGATCGCGGGCCGAGACCTTGCCTAAACCAAACTCGCTGGCGGCGCCGATCAAGGCCGACCGAGTGAACGCGCTTTCGCGCTCACTGGCGTGCGCAACAGCAGACTTGATGGCGGCGGTTGCGGCATCCGCTACGGCTTTGTGGTCTGTAGGGGTAGGGCCGGTCGGACCACGAGTTTGCGCCGCCTCCTTGACTCGCTCGATGCCGACCGCCTGTGCCCGGGCCGCCCACTCCCGGCGGAGGTCGGCGCCATCGGTTTTCTCTTTGCCGTGGCGGGTTTTGAGATTGATAGCATCTTTCTCTGCTGCCGAGGCCGTGGCCCGCGTTTTACCTTGACGCTCCAACTCTGCCTCGATCTGGCCGCTGCGACCGGAAAACCGCTCTATCGTTTCACGGGAGACGCCCTTAATCTCAAAGCCATCGCGGGTTTGCTCTATGCCGTACCCAAGCGCCCCGACTTCGCGAGCAAGCTCCATTTTATAAATAGCACCAGCCGCTTTAATCCAGTCCTGATCCATGCCGAGGCTGGCAGAGACCCATTTGCCATCGCTGCGCGAGGTGGCGTTGACCACAACCAGGTGGGTGTGTAGTTGTGGGTCCGTGACGCCATTCACTGGCCTGGCTGTTACATGCCGAAAACCTGCTGCGGCGAGGTTCCCTGTAACCTGGTGTTCGTGCCCACCGTGTCCAAGGCGGGCGTAGGCGTGATTCGCCTCGACCCAGGCGAAGGCCCGTTCTACGGCTTTATCATGAGCTGCGACAAGACGTTGATCGCCGGCGGCCAAGGCCATGACCGATACGCTCTTAGGGGCCTGGAATGTCAGGTCCACGCCTGGGCGATGCGTACCATCGGGCTTCCGCGTGATTTCGATGCCCTTAGGTAGGTGGCCTTCCAGGGCCGCAGTGAACTGGTTAACGCCAACGGCACCACGCATTCCTAGATTTTCCGCGCCCTTCCCCATCCACTTCCCACCACCAAACGCCGAGTCGTGGTCATAGTAGGAGGCTATGCCTTTCTCGGCTTTGTAGTAGCTCTGCGCCTGGCCTGCGCTTTTGAGTGTCTTAATCGTCATCATGGCTTGGAACTCCTCATTGTAGGCCGCATGGCCTATTGCCCCGAAGAGGCGTTTATCAGGTTCGTTACCCGGTTACGATTCGTTGCTGTTGTCCTCGACCACGACCCCGCGCAAACTCTCGCCGAACTTGCCGTTGTCCTTACGGGGATGGCGCTTCCGGTAAATCCAGTAGCTGCCACCCACGATAGCGGCGGATATCGCAAAAGCGGCGTTTGCGTTCGCCGCACTCGCGCCGCCCAGGAACCCCATCAGAGACCCGATTAAAAAACTCAATAGCTCGATAACGATTGCGCCGCCTACGATTTTTTGGCCGACCTTGAACGCGTCTCTCACGATCTTCATGGTGAAACCCCTTGCCCCGAAGGGGCGTTGTTGGCTTACATGTATATCGGTATGCGGGGAAATTGCCCCCCATCAGATGCTCTTGACCCCAGGGCCATCCGGGCCGGTCCGCGTGGGAAAGGACTGTGCGCCGGGCAGTGAGGGCGACGCCGGTACCGGCGGTGGGGATAACAACGCGCGGTCCTCATACGGGGCCGCGATCTGTTTGCGGTCCACAGGGCGTAGCCTGATTTTTTTTATGATCGGGTCGTTCGCAACGCGCAGATATCCGATCAAATTTGGGAGTGACAAGATTTCCGATGGCAAAACTGACGCCTCGATGGCGTGCTGCTCGCCGACGGAGCTGCCGCCGCCACCCGTGCTTTCGCTGGCGACTTTACGAACCGTATGGCGGTCACCGATCGACTGAGACAAATAAGTAGCCGTCTCCGAATCGCCGACCCTGAGTGTGAGGCGGGTACTGGGATGGGAGAGTAAGGCGGCCGCCGCGTCGCGCCCGTACGTATCACGAATCTGCGCCACGGACTGCACCCCCAAGATCGCGGCGAGCCCATATTTGCGTCCGCCTGCGAGTGCTAGATCGAGGCTCGGAAGTTTCTGGAGGGTAGGAAGTTCATCGAGCGCCATCCAGATTCGGCGATCACGAGACGGCGGTAGGCTCATCGCGGCCTGCACCGCTAGGCCCAGCCACATGGATAGAAGCGGACGGATAGAGTGATGAACATCGGCCCGGCTAGAAACAAAAAGCCAACTGTCGGCGGACTCGTTTTTCACCCAGTCGCGGATCGAAAACGGATGCCCCCCCGGGTCTGGCAAGTATGCCAGCGGTTGCAGGTATGTCGCGGCTTCGCCACGTGAACTTGCCAGCATTTGTGATGGACCCGCGAGACCTGCTAGCCCTTGGGCTTGCAAGCATGCGAGTAGCAGTTCTTGATCGGCCCCAAAAACGAGATCAAGCAGCGAGGACAGATCAGTTGTCGAGGCGATCACGGCCCGAAAAATCGCCCGCGCCGCTTGCGACCAGAACTGGTTTTCTCCCTGACCGTCGGGGATGAGGGCTTGGGCAAGATTCTGGTAAGAATACGGATCGGTACCCTCGCTCCAGGGGGACCACAATGCGGACCGGGAATCGATCGGGGAGAGGATAATGTCGCGATCGGGACGGTAGTAATGGGACACAAATTCGCCGGTGCTGTCATAAACGACAGCGCGTTGCCCGCGTACGCGCACCGTATCCAAAACCGCCTCGACAAGGACACTTTTGCCGGTGCCGGGGCCGCCGACCGCCAACAGATGTTGCGGCTCGACCTCGCGGTCGATGGGAATACCGCCAATCGTTATCTGATCGGCGGGCGGCTTAAAACCGCGCCGTTTCTTATCCGAAACCTGCGTGCCGCGCAGTGTGTCTCCGTAGCGCGTTTTGTCCGGGGCTGGACTGCCAGACCACTGGGCAAACATTGCGACACCACACATTGCCACGCACACTGACGTGGCGAGAAGCGATCCGTTACTGATAAATGCCGCGATCGCCGCCGTGCCGCTGACCGCCAAACCGCCCTTTATCCACCTATTCATTGGGTGACTCCTTTTTGGTTAGCATCGTGTTGGGATCGAGATCGCCCGCGAGCAAAAACCCGCGCGCTTGCCATTCCTTAATCTGTTCACCGGCCACACGAACGGCGCTCGCTTGCCGTTCTTTTGTCAAATTGCCGCGCGCAATCAACTGCGCTTCAAAGCTGCTTATGGCAGACGCCATTAGGAGTTTTTCCATGCGCGAAAGACGGGCTTCCATCTGCGCGTCGGCGACATTGTTTTGTGTGGCGCGGCGCATAATGACCGTGCGGATATAGTCCGCCCGGTTCATGCCCGCATCGCGGGCTTCTGCGTCGATTACAGATAGGTCGGCATCTTCCAACCGTACCGTTGTTTGTCGTTTCATATCGGCTTCTCCGCTTCATTACAGGCTTCTGGCTCGATGGAAATACGATCGGAAGACGACTGTTTGCGTGGCCGGTAGTGGCGCTTTACTGGTTAGCCGGGCGTCAATATCTCGACAATCAGGCGCGCGGGAACAATCAGGCCAGCGTCTTTCAGCGTGGCGCGAATCTGCGACTTACTGATACCGGCCGCGTGCAAAGCCCGAATCTTTTCTGACAATTCCGTGATCGCCACCCGCGCGTCTTTGTGTTGCCTGTGTTCCGCCAGGGCTTCATCGAGGCGCAAGCCGATCATCGTTATCTGTTCATCGGTGTACTGTTTGCTGCTCATATCCTTGCTCCTTTCCTGTTCGTTGTGCGTTCATGACTTATCAGCCATGGGGGAAATCGTGGCACGTTCTCTGGATATGCAAGCGGCGAATAGCGCCCGAAAACCGCGCAGTTTGCCGAATAGATCAGATAGGGGGTGAGACTTCGCAATAATTGAGGTTTTATGCGGGCTTGGGACAGATTAGAGACTTCGGGATAAAGACATAGGAAGCCAACAGACTTCGCTTGTAAGTGTTTGGAACTATACGGGAAGTGGCGCGGTGCTTGAGGTTGTCGCACTGAACCAACGGTGCGATGGTGTGAGTCATTGGGGACCCGGCCCGAAGGGACGGGGCTTGGTCTTGAACTTGGGGTTGAATTGGCTGGTGACGCGGACCGAAACGGGGGAGCAAACCGAAAAGATAAAGCCCGGCCAGGAAGACCGGGCGCATGAATTGTAGTGGGGTTGTTAGTAGCCGGATTCTGCAAGCTGGTTAATGGTGCCGCACCCGCCTTGCCCTGTGCTGCCCTGGCCCTGCCCTGCGCTCTGCTGGTTCTGACAGTACGCCTTCGCCTTCTGCCAGGCCTGGGTGTCCTCCGAGGCCTGGGTCATCCAGTGCGAGTTCGCTCCGAGCTTACCAACCCCCTTTGCAAAGTACGCGACCTGCTGTGCCACCGGGGCGTTCTGCGCCGGGGCCCCGACCTTGTGAACCCATCCCGCCAGCATTGTTGCTACTAAAGCCGCGCCGCCTACCATCCCCATAAACTTGAACATGAATCCGATCCAGTGATTCTGTGGGACCGGGATATACATTGCATTGTTGTAATTCATGGTGTGCCTCCTATCTCGCTTTGCCGCCCCTCGATTGGGGCTCTTGCCTCTATCGGTCGCGGGGGAAATTGTGGTAAAAGTCCAAGAGGTGCACCAGTTGGTATACCTATTGGATACCATGACCATCCTCGCCACATTTTACGGACCGTCTTAAGCAGGGGCGGTGTCCACTTAGTGCACCAGTTGGTATACCTGCTGTCACCCTATGCCACTCATGATGCCGCCCGGGCCTCTGAACTTCGCCATTTTTGCGCGCCGCGCCTCACCTTCGTCCACTTCCGGTATCGCCGATGGTGCTGGCGCTTGGGTTTGGGTGTGCATAATGGGCACGCCCTTCATCATCGTCAGGCCAAGCCAGGCCAATTCACGCAACCTCGCCGCTCGATCCTTTTGGGGAAACCGCGCCAATTCGTTTTGCAATTCCTCCAGAGAATTGGGAATTGTCACAATCAATCGCTCGCGCTTCTTCATTTGAATTGCCTCATATGATGCGCCCGCTCCCGCGCCGGCGGTGGTTCGGGCTTAGGTTGGGGTTGGAATGGCTTAAACGCCAATAATCCGATCATCGCCAAATCCCGAATTCGTGATGCCTGGGCACGTGTCGGAAAACGATCCAGATCGTCCAGCAGTTCATATTGCGCCCGCGTGATTGTGATTGTGACTCGCTTGTTTCTCATGCCTGTATCCTCGTTGCTTTCGAAAGATGGCCCCGTCCTTAGGGCCTGTGGAAATTACGCGGCGTCCGTCTTCTTCAATTCCTTGACCCGCGCACACACATCCGCTTCCAAGACCCCGATCTTGTCGCAGATATGGAACATTGACGTGGCGTGCTTGAGTAGCGAATTTTGGTAAGCGCACGACGGGCGGCGGATCGAATTGCAAACGCAGCACTTCTCATCCGGATTCGGATACCACTTCCCACCCGCCTTTAGGTACCCCTTGTTATGGGGCCACGCGGTACGGCGATCCAAATACTCACGCGCCGCCTCGTCAACCAGCGCCGAATATTCGGGGCTACCATACAGTTCCGCGAATTTGAGCAATTTGCTCCCCGAGTCGATCTTTGCTGCTTCGGTCATAACTTCTACCCTCATTTATGCCCCACGTTTTCGGGGGCTTCACCACTATCGGCATCGCGGGAAATTACCGCCGCCGACGTCTCACAATTCATTTTCCGCCATCCCCAAAAAACGCAAATTCGGGTCCGGCGCTTTCGATTAGTGGCTCAAATTCTGATACGGAATCGACTCACTTTTTGAGCCACCCATACCAAAAAAAAGCCCCCATCCCTGGGGGCCTTTGGCTGTTGCTGATACAAGGGTGCCGTCCGTGGCACCCTAACCATTCTAGAACTTGTCGCTTAAGGTCACCCCCACTTCGTGCCCTTGGGTTGCCGTTTGGGTGATTGTGGTCGCTGTCATCGATCCGCTCGAATTGCCCTGCGAGCCCTCGAAGATCCCCACGGTTACGCCGCGCTTAAAGTGGTAGATCGCGCCCACCGTCACCCCACGCGAATAGCTGTCCCATGGGCGCATGACGTTCAGCGGGCCTTGTGGCGCGTTGCCTTGGAGACCCCCCACGTAAGCAACACGCATCCCGAAACCGCGGTAGCGTGGCGTCTTAAGGGCGATCACAACACCATCAGATACCGCATTTATGGTGTCCGGGATCACCGCGCCCAAGGTCAGCACGCCCATCCCCTTCACTCCGGACAGCATTCCGTTTCCCATAAAATAAATATGGGCCAGGATATCGCGAGGGGCATGGTTGCCATTGCCGAGGCTCCAGGGGCTTTGGCGGTAAGTAAGGCGCACGCTTTCATAGCTGACCGACAACGCCGGCGTGACGCGGGTCCGGCTGATATTTCCGCCGTTCCCTGTCAGCCCTGAGGTGTACCCCAGTGCAAAACCCGGGGTCACCTGGAAGCCGCTGCCAACCATCTGGGGGACAAAATAACCCGCCAGATTTACACCACCGCGAACATGTAAAAAGCCCTGCATGCTGGCGACTGCTTGGGTGTTGAGGCCTCCAGACAGTTCCATTACGCCCGCATTGCCGCGCGCATCGAACCCGCTGACCATGCCAGAGCTCTGGGTAGACTTCTGACTGATAAGCGCACCCAAACTCGGCCCCTGGCCTAGCATGACTGTGTTGCCCATCTGGTAGGTGTTGGTGGTTGTGGCCGTGGCGCCAGTGCCTGCGAACGCGTGAAACGTGGCGGCGCTTGCCGCCTGCGCCCCCATCGTGACGGCCAGAGCGAAGAGCGCCCCGACCATACTTAACATCGAAAACTTCTTCATGGTTTTTTCTCCTGCCCCTTCCAGAATTGGGGGGCTTACCACTATCGGCATTGGGGGAAATTGGTTGCGCCGCGCACAAAAAAAGGCCCCCGATGTTTTGGGGGCCAAAGCCGTACTGCTACGGCTGGAGGGTGTTTTGGTTTAGAACCGGCCTTTTAGACTGATCTCGGTCGTTTTGATCACGGCGCTTGTCTGGACGCCATCGAGGTTGTTTGTTTGGGCCGAGTTACCCATCCCGCTTTCACCCTCTATTCCGTAAGTCAAACTGGCCTGCACGTTTTTCGTCAAGTCCTTGCTGACGGTGATCGTGGTACCAGGGTTATAGGAGTCCCACGGCCGGCTCGGGTCATAGGGCGCCATCACCTGCGCCAGCGTGCCCGGCACGGTTGCGCCGTTTTGCACGAACTTCTCCCCTGCAACCTCGGTTGCGTTGAAACCCCATCCCCACTTTTGCAGGCTGACAGACAGGATTTTGCCTGTGGTGATGTTAGACCCACCCTGACAGATTGCTGGGCAGTCCGGCAACGCGACGCCCATCTTTACCTGCACCAGGCGGCCCCAGTGCCCTCCCAGCATGATGACGCGGGGGGCATTGAAACCGGCCACGCCCCAAGGGCTTTGTGAGTAAGACAAGCTTATGGGTCCGTACCCAAGTTTTAGGGATGGCGTGACGCGGATCGACGATCCGTTTGTGCTGGTCAGGTTGACGTAGGTCACACCTCCGAAACAAAACGGCGGTGCGCACCCTGATGGCGGTGGGGTAGCAGTCTCTCCGCCACTCACCGATTGCGCGCCCATCCATCCAAGACGAAATCCCGGGCTCACCATGACGCCAAACAGATCGCTTGTTGTGGAAACTTCCGCTTGAAGGAACTGGCTAGCCACGCTGTCGCGCGCCAAAAGGGGGCGAATCAGATACCCGCCGGGCGTCATGCTCGCTACCGTCGTTCCCGACAACACCGGGTTCACGATCTGCCATTGCTGAGACACGCCACGGACCCCGAAGCGCACCGGAACACCCCATATAGAGAAGGGGCGACGGACCAAATCGAATCCGTACCCGCTTGAATTGTAGGTGTCGCCATAAGACTCCTGCTGGACGGTGGGACTACCAAAACTCGGAACGGTCGTCGTGGAATTAACAGACGCGGTGCGGGACAGATAGAAAGCAGACCCATTCCAGTTACGAACGCGCTTCGGCTTTGTAGCAGGCTTGGGAGCCGCTAGGCGCGCCTGATTAGAGCTTTGCAAGGCGGCGATCTCGGCTTGCAGTTTGGCGATCTGCTTGGGAATCGCCTGGTGCCCGGCCACCGGCTTGCCGCCTGCGCTCGCCAAAGCCGGGCGGGTCGTGGCGTCCACAATGACGGCACGGTCTTGGGCGGCGGTTCCGCGATGCACGACCCCCACATACTGCGAGACGATCTTTTTGCGGGGGATGCCCGCCTTCACTAGGACGTTGCGCACGCTGGCGGCACGCTCGCCACTTAGCACAAAATTAAACGCGGCACCTCCCACGGGGCTTGCTCCAGCACGCAGCAAGATCACCTGGCCGGCCTTGGCTGTGGAGGCCTTGGCCTGGTCAATCAGAAAACGCGAAACGTGGGTGGGATGCGTCGAACCGTTACCGAAATTGACAACCCCCAGTTGAGTGGCATGGGCGGCGGCCGCGACCATCAAAAAGATCACGGCCCCCCAGCCCAACGTAAAAATACGATATGGTCGATTGGCTTTCATCTTCGAATCTCCTGTACCCACCAGAAATTGGGGGTTTCAGAGATATCGGCGCCGGGGGAAATTGTTTTTCGCCTATTTGCAATCCGAAGTTGGAGCGTGCTACTTTCTAGGCTGAACGATGTTGATTCGAGATGGTGTTTCAGTATTAAAGACGACACCCAACAAACCATTCCAGTAGACGTTATGAAAAACGCCCCACAGCTTCTGCTTGCAAAATTGCACGCATTGGACCCGTCCTTAAAGGGCTTTGAGCGAAAGGACGTACGCGCCTCTGCGGCCACCTGTATGGAACGCCTCGTCACGCACCTACATTGGCTGCGCTCTCGGCACTGCCGAACCAATAATAAGACCGAGTATCTGGTCTCCATGGTTTTTCGGAAGCCTAAACGCTTTCGTGCCGACACCGAAATTACTGCATATTGTCGGACCCACTTGACTGTGGCAACCTCTCAGATGGAAAAACTGATTGCCGAAATGCGTGCAGGTGAAGATAAGGTTAGTGCAAAGGCGATGAAGCAATTCGCGCCACTAATCTATGACTATATGCACGATCTGCGGCCAATTGCGGAGTACCTGGAGCAGCGAAAGGATCCTGAATATATTTTCTTTCGAGGCGCCAAATCATACCAACCTATGGCGTGGCAGTTATTTAGAGCCAGCCGCCAACTCGCATATATAACAGTAAATGCATCTCATCTTGATCATAACGTTTCGCACATTGCCGCCGTATTCATGCTCCGCCAAGCGATGGAGGCCAAATTCGAACGAATTATTGGCGTGGCAATATCGGACAAGGAGCTACAGACTCCAAGGCTAAGGCACGGATTTCACTATGATTTTGTAAAACATAATCTTGCCTATTTTCGATTTTCGTCCGTAGACTTTTTACGGCTAGAACAAATATACCAATGGTGCAGCGTTCTAATACATCGAGCAATTCAGCCCCTTGCTTGGCAATTGCCGTACGCCTTCGATATAGTTAAGGGTCTCTTTGACAGTGGCGAAGGCACTAAGATTGGAAGCTGGTCCATTCACGGTGGCGTCCGGATTTTAAATAAAGCAGCAATGCAGATGGCGTTTGGTGATCACTTCTGCAGATCCTACGACCACGGCATTTGGTGTATTGATCCGGGAGATACAGAGGCCGTCAGAGACGAATGAGAGTATTGTCTAACCCATTATCCCAATGGACGATGTACCGGACTGGCTTCGTCCTTATTGGGACAAACGAGGGGCGCTCACCTACCAAGCAACAACTTCTGAAGGTCTACCATACAGGGCCTGCAAAAATGTGATCCTTTAGTTTTCAGGCCCCGACCAGGTGGTCCATGAACCGCTTCATAGTTCACCGACGGCGCGTTCGCTTCACTACCGTGTGACGTCTCTCCCTATCTAACGCTCCCCTCCCCGCCAGGTGCCTTATTCGAAACACTAGCGTCTGTATCCTTATCAAGGGAGAATCATAGCCCGAGGTACGCTGCGACCACGCGCGCAAAGAAAAACAACAGATAACGACG
>Ga0307375_10004140_pt1:0-12500 | contig 14004 bp, 15 predicted proteins | sample TR1MG_FD_202531 | JGI IMG/M metagenome (GOLD analysis project Ga0307375, IMG submission 202531) | Soil microbial communities from Risofladan, Vaasa, Finland - TR-1 | ecosystem: Environmental > Terrestrial > Soil > Coastal area > Acid sulfate soil | place: Finland: Risofladan, Vaasa...
CCGAAATGAATGTCTACTCTCTATTACTTCCAGAGAAGCTCATCGAAGACGAAGAGAACAATCAATCGAGTATTGAAGAGTGCAAATCTTATCATCAAAGTTCTAAAGGACTAATCTCCTTTATAGACTCTATCGCTCCTGGATGTCGTCTCCTTGCATTGGGACCTTACATTTGCGAGCTGAGTGCCCAACAAGAGATGACGATGTTGTACCGCTCCGACATGGCCATCAACTGCCTGAAGAAGGTCCGAGGCCAATTTCTCTTCACCAACCAATACTCCATCTCATCTCTTGACATCAAGGATCGCAGAAGCAACATCTACGCTGGATCTATTAGCAGAGGGCGTGCGGATGGACCTCGACTCACATGTGCTCGCTTCGAAGAGATCCATCAATTCGTCGAGTCGGAATCCAAGCTTTTCATCTCTGAAGACTGCTCACATGGACCCTCAGTACTCCGCATTTTGGACTTAGGTTCTGGCATGGTCTCCTCTATCAAGTGTGGCTTTGGCATCCATGATTACACGATAAACAGGGCGAAAGCAGGAGAACTGGAAGTGGATCAACAAGATACCTTTCTTCCTTGCTATCTCGGCCTCTCCCGATCTAAAAACGTACTCTACGTTGGAAATCGACCTCACGGCGGCCAAATCAGACTATTTCACACCAAGGCTGGGGTTTTAACCAAACCAATCGTTCCGGAAGCACTCGAAATAGGCGAGGAAGACTTTTCTTCTCCCATCGACTTTGGCAATGGCGCTAGTCTGGTTCTTCACCCTCTATCACGCAAGATATCATTCATCAACTCGAGAATGGGCACTCAGCAGGAGTATCGGCATATTGATGAGCCGTATCAGTCGATGAAAATCGATGGATCGGAACTCACTTTGGCTGCTCTTCGATCAATCTCTGTGATTAACTCACCGGATTTGGGTCACCCTTTGCTAATGCAGAACATCCACCATATTGGCCCTAACTTCGGCACAATACAATCGTGGATTCAAAAGTTGGATTTTCGCGAGAGGGCTTCGTTGGCTGTCTCTGGATTCTTTGCGAAGGCTCCCACACAGTTCTTCCGCGCTCTCAATCTGTGCAATATGAACAAGCCGCACTCACCTCCTCAAGAGTCATGTCAGATTTCATACATGATTACAGTTCTCTTCGCTGTGGAGTCGGCTTCATTGCAGACAACTTTGTCATTGTCGAAATCATCACTGTTGGAAAATGAAGGTCATCTTGTTGTTGACAAGGAACTATCTCCAATCGAGATATTTCGGCTTCAAGAATTCTACGAACATTACCAACGTGGATTTCAGCTATGCTCCGTGCACGAGCCTCTTCCTCAATACTGGGTCAAATTCTACCAGCCATACAACTCTACAATTGAATCATCCGCAGACTCTATCGAGAGCACAACTTCGACTGAACATCCGTTCCTTGCCCTCTCTGCAATGCCTTCTTACGACAACAAGCTGCACCTATCAGATGAAATCTTTTCTCTCCCGGAAGCTCTCAAAGCCATTGGACAGAATCTCAGGCTTCGTAAACGGTACAAAATCGACGAATTACCTGATTGCTCTTCTTTGCCCTCATCCTTCCCAACTTTCCCTGTCTCCTTCCACAACATTCCTCCACATTACGTGATCGACGTTCATCCTGGTATTTTAACCCCGCAGTGGCCCTGGTTCGCTACGTTTGTGACAAAACAGGGAGAAGATCGCAACACTCCGCTTCCAGTCGGTTTCTCCGTAAATCTCTTCGTCGCGATCGCATCTGCTATGTATGGAAATTCACTCGCCGAGGACTATATCCTTCACGGTGACAGAATCTTCATCAAAGCCAACCTGCAAACCGTTTTCCAATGTCCGGTTATGTTCGAATACGACCAAGTCCTCCCCCGCCTACAGGCTCAGGTTTGAAGGTCCCTCGCACGCTTCCGCATCGTAACTATGTACACCAACGCTTAGTCGAACAATGTGACGCACACCACTGTAATACAGCGAAAATTGGTAATTTTCTCCCTAGCCTCCTATCACCCTAAGACCCTATCTGTGGGATGATAATTGAAGCTATACGACTTATTGGGTCTGAGCTTCGTTCATAATCAAGAGTACCATGAGAGGGTCAAGAAGGTATGACAGTACAGATTCGTCAACACAGGAGGGTTGATTTCCTTCAATTCATTTCTCGGAGATGTGGGCGCTATTTCCAAATCTCAGGATGTGAAAAGTTCAAAAGGACTATGTTCTAAGATATTCAGAGATCTGGAAAAGTCCTCCATCACTAAGAATGGCGACAGAATGTTATGGAGTAGCTTCCTATCGCATCTCAATGGCCTTTAAATGGCAAAACATGAATGAAGGAGGAAAAATACTCAGATTTCGGGTTGGGAATTCTGACTGAGAGCCCTACATGCAGCATGATCCATGCCACATCGCTCGGCCCCATAATTGCCCTCTCAGCACTTCGGTTTCACGCTCTCATCCTCCACCTTCCCCAATCCTCCTTTGATTGTTCTCGGAACGTGTTGCTACACGCTCAGACTCCAACTCGAAGAAGCCCTTGGCCTGGAATTCGCACTTTTGGGAGTCCGATTCATGCTCTCCCTCTCCAGAGCTTCTGCCCTCTTCAAGTACGTTTCACCTCCCGTTCTCACTTGAATGCACATGCTTGATCTCCTTTCTCGCCAACCTCTTCTTCAAAGTGGGTCTTCCAAGGCTGCAATGACCCTGTCTTCGTTGATCGTCCTTGTTTTGACTCTTTCATCTCTCTTCCCCCTCCAATTGCCTTCTCTAACCATCATTTCTCCATCCTTAGATCCACGGTTCGGCGCAAGATCGGCATTGGAGGCGTGGAACCTGCTTCGAAAGTTCGTTCCAACTTCTCTCGTCTCTTTTGCGTTTCTGCAATGATGAATGCGGACTTTCCTCCCTCCAAGTTGAAGCTAATATGTGAATACGATGGAAGTGATTACTCAGGCTGGGCGAAATCGCCGTCGAATCCCAAACCGTCGGTTTTGGAGAAGATCGAGTTGGCCTGGCGCAAACTCTTTCCGCAAACCACTTTTCTGTCCGTAAAGGCTTCTAGTCGCACTGATTCTGGCGTCCATGCATTGGGACAGGTAGTTACTATCGAATCTGATATCATATTTGGTGAAGTACCTGCATTGGAGAGCGGAAAACGGCTTGGACCGTCGGAACGTCGACGATTGAAGAAAGTGGCCCGTTCCAAGCATAGTGAGCGCATCTCTGAGGTCAACTCCGAGTCAGGCACTGCCGAGGAGGCGTATAAGCGTTTAAATAGCTTTCTACCGGAAGATGTGGTGTTTAAAAGCTCAAAACTGGTTCCGAGTACTTTTTCAGCGAAGGACGATTCTGTGCGTCGCATGTATCGGTATGAGATCTTCAATCACCCGATTCGATGTGCAATAGGTCGGAAGTACGTGTGGCATATCAAGTATCCGTTGAATGTGGAAATGATGGGCGAGGCGGCGAAAATGCTGGTTGGAAAGCAGGACCTCTCCTGCTTCTGTCCGAAGGCTTATCAGCCTGAAGATCCTTTAAAGGCTATTAAAACGATTGAGTCGGTGCGTATCGATTGAGAATCTTTGAGTACGAGACCTTGTGATGAGTGTGCTGACGGTTTCCGCTTCCCTCCTTTCCTGTGTCCCTTGCAGTCCCACATCATCGTCTCCGAAGACAAGACGCGCATCACGTACGAGGTCATTGGGTCTAGTTTCATGTATAAGCAAGTGAGGAACATGGTCGGCATGCTGGTGGAGGTAGGTGCGGGCAAACTCTCGCTGGAGGAAATGGAGGCGGTGCTCACCCATGCGAAGAGAGAGCCGATACAGGGAGCCCCACCGCAAGGATTATCGCTCGTGTGGGTAGAACATAGGGAATCGTCGCAGAGGTTGCAACCTAATATGACGACGACGACGACGACAACGACGACTTCAGAAGTCCGCGAGGACGATCGACTTGAAACCGATCTGCCGATCGACTGACAGCAATATGGTGAATTGGATATTTATGCTTCAAGGGAGTATGGAAATGAATACCCGAGGGCGCAGCATGACCCGAGAGCCGCATAGTACGACCCCGGTAAAACGGTGAAATCCGGCTAATAGACAATGTAGAGGATGTAGATATTCGAATGTAGAGAGGAGGAGAGTGGCTGAATGATTGGCTTTAGTGAGGCGGTTGCGGAGGATGGTGCAGTATTGTACACGGTGTGGGGAGGGAGTGGGATGACGACGACGATGTCGATCGACATCATGAAGGGGGGACGGTGATTTGGGTGAGAGTGTGCACGTGTGAACTGGAGAGAGAGAGAGAGAGAGAGCCAGAACTAGAACTATCGGGAGAAGTGAGTGTCCTGTCTCACTTTTAGCGATCTACTTTCATGGATCTTACCCATCCAGAGGAAGGGGACTTTTCAGGGGAAGAGGGAGAGGAAGCGATGGTGGTCGCTGCGGCAGGAGTAGTAGGAGGAGGTGAGGGTGAAGAGGAGACGATGGGCTCCGGCGCTGGACTTGGTGCCGTCTCTCTCACCCGAGCGAAAGAGGATGCCTTTTGGTGTCTCGATGGGTTGAAGAGGTTCCTTACGGGTGGTACGAAGAGAGCGACGGCTACGCCAGCGAGGATGAGAGCGACGATGACGATGGGTACGGCGTAGGCGGCCACGGGGAGGCGTTTCTTGGCATTCACCGGCGCAGAAGGCGCTCCATTCATGGCAGGGCCGTCGTAGAGGGCAGTGAGAGAGGGATCATACGAAAAGTTCTGCCAGTAGGGTGTTGCGATGACGAATCCGCTTTGGCAGGCGGGGAGGTTGAAGGGGATGGGCACCGGGAAGTTGATCGGAATCGGAATCAGGGGGTTCTTCGTGACCGTGGAACGGGCATAGTCCACATGATCGATCGTCATGATCTTCAAAAAGTTGACTTGCAGGAAGGAATGGTTGGTATATGCCTGTTGGTGGATCGACGTGCCGTCGTCCCACGCAGTCATGTATCCAGGGGCCTCCAAGACACCTACATCGCACCATCATCACAATCACAACCATTATTGTCATCACAAACACACAAAGAGGGGCCAAAAGACCAAGAAGGAGGGTTAGATCGGCAGGGAGGCGGGGAGATCGACCCGGAAGAGACCGGCTTGAGAAAGTTCCATCCATCAATTGCAAACTCGTGGAAAGTGAGCACCTTGACTATATAGACTTCATGCTGGACGTACCTAACGAGCTTATGAAGAACTTGAGATAGGAGGGATTGGTAATTCCGTTCGACAAAGTGGGTCCGATCCAAGGCCAATTTTCCATTCTCATGGTCAGCTTGGTAGCGTTAGACCTATGTAAAAGCGATAGGAAATGTGGGGTTAGGTACCATGTTGTTCAGAGAAGTGGGTGACGGAGAGGCATGTGAGTGACGTACATGTAGTCGTAGTAGTAATCCCTGTTTCCGGTGTTGTTTGAGCCGGGCATGAAGTAGGAGACGGACTGATTGATGAGAGAGTATTCCATTTCGAAGAAGAAGTTGGGATGGAGGGGATCGGAGATGCGGACGGTGGCAGTGGTGCGATTGATCGTCGGCTCGATCATGTCCCACCCAGTGCGGACCTCACAGCACATGCTCGTCCAATTCAGGGCACGCAATACTGTAGAAATGGTGAAGCTTTGATCGGGATCGGTTGTATCGGTATCGCATTTGCCCTCATTGCCAGCCGCGGGTTGAAGCTCCTGGACCGCCGCAATGTTGAACTGGAGATACGCTCCTGTGAATGCGACACCATTTCTACGCATAGGATACAAGGTAAACATGGTACCGCGCACATACGAGGCCATCATTGACGTGTTCATCCACACGAACGGCAGACGCGGGTCATTTGAATCGCAAGTGCTCACGGGACACACCGAAGCGCTTCCCAAGCACACCAACGCCAACAACACACTCAAAGCCAAACAATACCGAATGCCTGACATTCTAAGGGACACAACTGAGATGAGAGCACCCCAATACAAGCACCGACAATAGCCAAATGCGAACTGGACCGCCGAAACACGGCACCGAAGCCCAAGACCGCGCATTTGACAGCGAGAGAGAAGAGAGAAACGGCGCAGAGAGAGTGGAGAGAAACGTGGCACGCGCCACGCCACATGCACCGACACACGGTACCAACAAAGAAAATCAGGGACTCTCTGTGCTTCTTCTCTCACAGTTTGCGAGCGGGCGGAGGAGACGATAACTGCCGTTTTTGGACGTTGTGCATTATGGAACCCTTCTTGATCATATTCCGATGTCGGGCGCGGTCCAATGGAGGAGGTCCGGAGATGGCGCCAGCAAGACTTGGGCGCCAGGCAAGCTTTTCTCACAACTACTGACCTGAGGTCTCCAGGCAAACTACTCTACTACCCCCGTCCACTCTTGTGTGTTGCTTTGGATGCACTGAATGCCTGTAAAATCAAAGTCCATGATCAGAAGTTACCGAGTCAAGCTGAATTCAGCGTCAAAACCGTGGAGCGAGCGCGTGAGGATAGACTTTATGTACGATTCTCGAATTTGTGCCTTCTTCCTGTTGAAAGCCCCTATACTGACCTCTTCGATTGTAGAAAAGTGGTGTAGGTTATGAGTTCGATACAGATTACCTAGTGAGTGAGGAAAAGGAAAAGGAGGAGCTGAGTCATCACAGGCGCAAGTCGCCAGAGAATCGTACCCATCTTACGACCCAACTGCAGCGCGATTTGTCGGATTGGTGCGCGAATAATGCTCTTATTCAAAATGGATCTCTTAATCACTCATTGTTGAACTTCCTAACTTACCTAGAGGCGTACAATATCTACATCTTGTTCGTGGACCAAACGAAGCGGTTCACCTTCTGTTTCTCTGGATTCTACGCTTGTCTCGCGTCTTGGTCAATCAAGCCCTTACCGTACGGCAAGTATGCGTGCCCTCTATGCTATCTTCTGTATCAATCTGGCAAAACGATCGCTGAGATCGAAGATGACGTGCACTCATTGGGGAAGGACCTTGTTTGGGCTCTGTATCGATCCGACATCAGCTCACTGAAGTTACAAGACTCTTCCTTTGTTCTACTCATCATGGACTATTGTATAGTACACGAATTGGGCTACGTCTCCTTGACCACGGACGAGGAGAGGCCAAGTTGAGCATCCTGAACTTCACTTTGGTCATTTCTGGGAATGTGGAGCATCACTTCGACTTCTTTGGTGCTGAAAAGCAAGAATACTCTTTCATGGAGGTGTTGCCCGAGCTGGCAGTGCCCCCGACAGAGCGTCGTGTCTTGTCTCGTGCAGCTGATCTGTGCCGATAAATCGAGTGGCGTCACCGTTTATTCAATACAAGCTTGTTTGGGAGCTGAAAGTCGAGGGTTTCGAGTTCTGAGCGTCTCGTCGTCGTCACTGTCGAACCCGCAACGCTGCACGGGGTACCTACTCTCTCTCTCTCTCTGTCTCTCTCTATCTCTCTCTCTATCTCTCTATCTCTATCTCTATCTCTCTCTCTCTATCTATCTATCTATCTCTCTCTCTCTCTCTCTATCTCTCTCTCTCTCTATCTCTCTTTCTCCATATTTGTTGTATCTCTATGAGCTTGCGCAAGAGTATGATGAGTTCATGAAGGGGATGATGATGATGATGACGATGATGAGGCTTCTGCTGCAGTGGATGTGGATGTGGTGTTGGCTAATGTTGCATTTGCGCCGGCGTGAGATATGACGCCCCATTCTGCTGAAGTGGATGAGGTGATGGTGTTGGCTGATGTTGTATTTGCGCCGGTGGCGTGAGAGATGACGCCCCATTCCGTTGCGGTGGCGATGAGTTTCTCCCTCAGTTTGAGTGGTGTCTCCTGCCATGCTTCGGTTTTGGTTACAGTTTCCCAGTTCGAGAGTACGAAGAATTTGCAAGCTCTTGCGAGTTTTGAGAGTGAGTATAGCGCCGCGGTAGTCATGATGCCGCATACGTTGTGAGTGTCGAGCGAGTAGCCTACGACGGACTCGACGATGCCCAACAGGCGATCCAAGCCATACAGCCTCGCTGCCGCCAACAACTCCATGATCGTCTCGCCATCCAACTCCTCCACATCGTCCGTATAGCAGAACTCCACCATGTTCGCAAACACGCGCGGGTGAATGTCGCGAATCTCCACCACCTTCTGCTGCGACTCCAACAACCCACCCGTCAACATCGTACGGAAGAACTTCGAACGCGCACACAACACCACCTTGTGCGCATGCAACAACGGGACCTCAGGATGCAGAGGGAAGGCGAAGGACGCGTCGCACCCCTCGCCAGACTTCCACAGCCTCTTCACATCCTCGCCAAACGTCGATTCCATCGCCTTCGCCTGCTTAAAATGCCGGTCCACCAAATACTGCAAATACGGGAGTTGGCACGTGGACGCCGTCGCAGACGCGCACGCGAGCGTCGCTTGGAACTGCTGCGTCAACAACTGATTCTGCTTCACCGTCTCCACCACCTCATCTTCGGACATGGACGTCGCCACGGTGAGCAGCGGCAATTCGGGCTTGTGGTACTGATCGGAGTAGAGGAAGATGATGAGGATGGCCAACTGTTCTGTGGATAGTTTGAGCGGCAATATGGGCAACCCGAGCGTCGGATGTACCTGCAATCGAATGCCCAGGCTTTTCGCAGTGTCTAGCGCCGTTTGAAGAGCTTTACAGCGATTGGTGACGATGGAAGTGTGGACTTGGAAGGAGACACCGCCGTTCGGCAACTCTTGAGCGAAATTTGAAATTTCCGCGTGGATGGTGTCGTGCGCTGCTTGCTCTCTTGTTTCTGCTGCACTGCTGCTGCTGCTGCCTGCGTAGGATTGTAGGATGAGGTCGGCGAGGAATCCCTTTTCAGAGGGTAGTCGCGAGAAGTCGTGTATGAGTGAGGAGGGGTCGGTGATTCCGGCGGCGGTCGGGGCGAGTTCGCGAAGGAATTTCATGGCTGCGACTGGGCCCTGGAGATAGATGTGTGGTGGTAAGTTGACGATGGGGTTGTTCTTGAGGTTGAGGTAGGAGAGGTTGCGCAATTGGCCCATGAGTACGGGGAGGATTTTGATGTGATTGGAAGCGAGGTTGAGGTGCTGGAGAGTGTCGCGCAGGTTGCCAATCTCTTCCGGCAGTGCTTTCAACTTGTTCTTTTCCATGTCTAGCGATTGTAGTCGTGTGAGAGTGCCAAAATCTGCGGGTAGGGCGGTGATCTGATTGGCGTGCAGGTCCAGAACTTCGAGTTGGTGCGCGGCCTCGCCGAAACTCGTCGGCAACACGCGAATCGCGTTCGAATGCACGTAGAGTCGCTTCAGGTGGGGCATCGCGAAGAGATCTTGGGGCAGCACGACGAGGTTGTTCTGCGAGAGGTTCACCTCTTGGACGGCGGTCAGCAGGCGGATCATGGACGGGATCGTAGTCAACCGCTCGTTTTGGAAGGCAACCAGATGCGATTCGAGTCCAAACACGCGTTCCAAGTACGAGACGAAGGCATCGGGATGGACAGGGCGAGAAATACCAGATTCGGGGGAATAGAGACGATGAACGGAGGAGTGAATGCGAGCCTCGCGTTGACGTTCCACGGCACGCGCCTGCTGCTCCTGCTCACGACTCTGCTGCTCCTGCTCACGGCGCCGCTGCTCGGCGACCCTGCTCTCATTCGCTTGATGATGATGAATGAAGTTCATGAATTGACTAAACTGATCGGCTTTCCGCCTCTTCGCCTCCTTCGACTTCTCGTCATTGCCATACTTGCGATCCAGCTCCTCATCCATATGCCGCCTTCAAATGACGATAAGAGAGAGAGAGAGAGAGAGAGATGGAGAGAGATGGAGAGAGATGGAGAGAGATGGAGAGAGAGAGAGAGAGAGAGAGAGAGAGAGAGAGATGGAGAGAGATGGAGAGAGAGAGAGGAGGGGGAGATACGACAAGGGTGAGTGACAATGAATACGATGAGGCTCAGAAGCAGAGGATGGACAAACTGAGATTGAGCAGAAATTACAGAAGCAAGCAAGGATTTGGGGAAACGAGAGTCTGGGTTTCTACGATCTCGGAATTGACCGCACTTCTTGTATGCTGCAGCGATTGTGGCCGCACGACGTTTAGATTCTTGCCACACTTCCCACAGCGGGTCCACAAAGCTCTTGTGAGGCGAAAGTCCAGAAAGATGTTCGTAGAGGATGTGCGTGAACTGAGGAACGTCCATATCGAGGAGTGGCGCGCTATCGAAGGCGAGGGCCTCGATGGTTCGGAGATCGCGATCCGACAACACCTCCTCCTGCCCTGCCATCACATTCTCTGAGGCTGGATACACCACATCCACCTTCACCTCACCATCTTCATCATATCCAACCCAAATTTTGACCGCATCTGGGATGCATGGAGGCCAGAGGGGGCAGTGCAAGACCGGCCACAGCGGCAAAGGCCAAAGACAAGAAGCAACCACCCACCGTTAGTCCCCGACTGAGAGACTTTAAAACCTCGTGCGCAGAAAGAAGAGGCCAGTGCTCATGGGGAAAGGAAGAAAGAGGCAAGGTGGAGGGGAAGTGGGGGCCGTACAGGGCGTGGCGAGCGGATCGCCGAACGTGTGCTCAAAGTTGCCCTCTTCATCCAGCGATTTCGCCCAATGCACAGCGAGTCGACGGCGCGCGTCTTCGATTTCGAGATTAGCAGCACACACGTCACTCTTTGAGGCCATGAAGAGGAGGCGACAGGGAGAGGGGGGACTGAACAGAGCGACTTTCGCAGCCAGAAGCCCCATCTTCCACTCATCATTGCCCCCAGAATCGCCCTTAACGTCTTCATGCACAACATGGCACAGTTCTTGACCACACCATCGCACCACCAGAAATCAACCAGTTTCAGCACAACATGGCACAGTTCTAGACCACACGCCTGAATCAAAAAATCCTTCCAACTCTCTTGCTCACCTCATGTCCTTCTCTCACCTCAAACTCCCTCGTTCACCTTCTCAACGTGTGCACACTGACATGTGAAACCTCACACATATCAAAGTTCGCCCATACTATCTCAACATGGGGGACGTGAGGAAGCTAATCACAAACTCGCATCAATTCCTTCAATATCACTCAAATCGTGCTCTCATATTCGCAACTCCCATTCTCCACATCATGGACAAGCTGAAACACCCACAAAATCTTCGTCAGGAGTCAGTCATTGCTCGCCCAGCGCACTCTTGGCGCGCAGAACTCGACGTCGCAAACATTCACTCCCATCGTCCTCATCAAGACTCGTCCATTCATCTTTACCATTGCTTCATCGCCTACGTACGCTTGTCATCCGCTTATCGCATGTGAACGGCCAATTCAAGACTCTTGCGCCTCTTCCCAACCTCAATTGCTGAAACTCGCTGTTATCTCGCTTACGTGGAGGTTCCTACGGCTATTCTGCTGTTCTAGCTGCATATTTCTACTTGTTTGTGCCTCATTTGTACCATTCGGTTGCTGTCAAAGCCGTCTTTACGACATCTCCAAATTACAGTTCAGATCCTGCTCTTTCCTTCACACATACACATACGCAGTGTTATAGTTCGGATTCTATGTTTGGTTAGCCATTGAAGGTTGATTCAAGGCTTGAAGCGCTCGTTGCATGCAGGTAAACACTGTCCGAAACACATCAGGTCATTTCCTCTCACTCACTCACAACGATTTCGGACAGAAGCGAGGCTGGTCAAATCGAATCGTCCTCCGTGTCACTCTCCTCTTTGAAGATGTTGGTCGTTGTGGTGTTTGGAATACGTGTAACCCCTATGTGAGGTAACTGTATTGTACGTGAGTCCTGCAGGTCCCCTTGAAATGATCCTATGTAGTCTGTCATTTCGTCCATCATTGCCGTGCACTATGTGTCTACTGCGTGATTCCGTGATACTAATGCTATGTTCTATGCTTTTAAATTAGAGTCTATTTTAAATGTGAGTCTATTGGGCAGAGGTCTGTTGATGTCGTAATATTGCGGTGTCGCGTCTCGTTTCAACATTCTGTGACTCTACCCACGTCGTTGCCTGTGTGTGCCATTGGCTTGATGACTGGCCCATCGCAGATTGAGTTTGTGCGGTTGTTTGGAGTTGGAAATGAGGTGTGGCTCTTTCTCTCTCCGAATCTCTCTCTCGGCTCACTCCCCCTGCGATGCGATTTCCTTGAAAGAGGAGCATTACATTTACAAGTTCCCTTGTGAGTGATAGTGAGTGAGTGTGAGTGTCGGGGTGGGTTACGTGCAGTTGAATCTGGAGATGTCGCAAACCAGGTTCTGATTGCCTGCAGCTGGTGATCCTCCTGCTCCTGCTGATGTCCGTGTCGTCGTTGAAGGATGTACTGTTGATGTTTGGCTCTTTGTATTTGTGAGGTAGGGTGGGAAGTCATCAATGGTGGTGGTTGAATCCGAAGAAGAAGAAGGGGAAGAGGAAGTCTGATGGTATGATGACGACGCCGAAGAAGAAGAAGAAGATGATGATGATGACGATGACGATGA
>Ga0307375_10004141_pt1 | contig 14001 bp, 18 predicted proteins | sample TR1MG_FD_202531 | JGI IMG/M metagenome (GOLD analysis project Ga0307375, IMG submission 202531) | Soil microbial communities from Risofladan, Vaasa, Finland - TR-1 | ecosystem: Environmental > Terrestrial > Soil > Coastal area > Acid sulfate soil | place: Finland: Risofladan, Vaasa | collected...
ATTGCTGGTTTGGATTCCTGCCGGCGTGATAAAATCGTCAGCATCGGGGCGTAGCGCAGCCTGGTAGCGTACCTGCATGGGGTGCAGGTGGTCGGAGGTTCAAATCCTCTCGCCCCGACCAATAAATACGTGGAGAAGCAGGTTAGCAGTCACTAACCTGCTTTTTTCATTTTTGCTTAGGTGTGAACCCTTGTGAGTACCGGAGGGGCAAAAGACGGAGGCCCGCATTTCCTCGTGCCTCCAAACCTTTCGCATGGATATAGCGCCATGCCTTCTCCGCGCTGCGGCGGTGGATCGGTTACTAGGCGCCGTGCGTCTTCTATATCGTCGCCGTTCCCTTTTCGCTCGCCTTCCTTACCGGAAGGTGTCTCCGGCCGCTCAAACGAACGGCACATGCGCGAGCTCGATCTCACGCATTAACCTTTCCCCAAAAAATCGCGATAACAGATCGGAGGCCGTCTCGCGCCTGATGCGCTCGATCTCGACCTCGATCGCATTGGCCTGGGCCACGGAAAGCAGCTTAGGCGCGTCATAGCGGATCGAATCGGGCCGGGTGACCGCAAGCACGCGCCAGGCCGCGGCGACGTGCTCCAGGGCGCTCTGCGCGGCCTCCGGCGGTATGGGAGGCAGGCCTCGCTCAGCGTAGCGCTGTTGCAGCGTGGATACGGCCGTGGTGGCCATCTTTTCCCACCGTTCGCGCTCGGGTGCCGGCAGATAGGCCAGGCTCTCGATCATCGTTCGCGCTCCGCAGGTCAGGTATAGCGGCGCGCGCGCTGCATCATGCGCGCCGCGTCGGCCATGATCTGACCCTGCGACTGCCTGAAGCTCTGCGCATCGTTGGTCGTGATATAAAAGTTCTGCGTTAGCGGCGGCTGCGCGGCCTTCGTCGGCGCGTTCGGCTTCACGGTGCCGCTGCCCGCGCCCATCATCAGGTAATCGCTGCCGCCGTAGCTCAACAGCTCCGGACCGTTCTCGTTCACCCGATTCAGGCTGCCCGCGCCCACCGGGCCGCCGCCGGCCCTGCCGATGCCGATATCCACCAGGCTCTGTGTCATGGCGTCCGCGCCCACCGCCGGAACGAAGGTGCCAGAGCCCCCAGACCCCGAAAGGAGACCCAAGAGGCCCTTCGCCCCGGAGGTGAGCGTGTCGCCAAAACTCGATTTCATGAGGCTCTGCGCGATCTCCTGATTCGCCAGGTGCATCATCTGATTGCCGATGTCCGTAAGCATCGATGTCATCGCCTCGTGCCAGGTCTTCGCGTGCGTCAGACCGTTGTCGAGGAACGTGGCGAAGTCGTCGGAAAACGTGCTGCGCAGGCTGTTGCCGAGCACGTCGGACGAGGCCTTGATGCCGTCGATCGTCGTCTTGAACGTCGCGAGCGAGGCCATGGCGGCGTCGCCGGCGGGCCCGCTGAGCGTCTGCGCGATCGCGAGCTGCTTGTCATAGATCGCGGTGAGCTGGACCGCCGCAGCGTCGCGCGCGGTGCTCTGCAGCGCCATCTGCTGCAGATCGGTGACCTGCCAGGACGTGCGCTGCGAGTTGATGCCGCTCTCCGCGGCCGAGAGGCCCTGCTCGGCCAGGCTCGCCCGCTGCGAGACCTCCTGCAGCTGCGCCTGTTTCTTGATCAGGGCCTCGGTGTCGAGCACCTGCTGCATCTCGGGCGAGTTGCTGCCCGAGTTCGCCGCGATCTTCTGTTTCAGCAGGCGATCCTGCGTGGTGTACTGCATCACCGCCGCGGCTTCGATGAAGCCTTGCATTTGGAGCAGCTTGGAATTGGTGCCGCTGATCTGGTCCTGGTACGCCTGCAGGGCCAGGGCTTCGTCCTGGTAGGAGGCGGCCGCTTTGGCGGAGGCTGCATCCCGCAGCGCGTCGCGCTTCGCCTCCAGGTTCGTCAGCGCCGTCTGCGCGGTGATTTTCGCCTGCGGCGTGATCGAATTGGCGACGATTTGCTGCTGCGCGTCGATGCTCTTCTGCAGCGCAGCGATCTCGGCATCGGCCTGGGCCTGCCGTACGTTGCGCAGCGCCTCGTAATAGGCCTGCTCGCCGATAAGCCCCTGCTGATGGAACTTCGCGAGGACCTGTTCGCGCATCGTCGCGAGCGCGTTCTCCTGCGCGATTATGGCGGCGGAGCGGGCCATGAGTTGCGACTGCAGCGCCGGGCCTTCCGCGAAGGCAGTGGTGGCTACCTTGGCGCCAATGCCGCCGCCGCCATTGAGCGCCTTGGCCTGAGCGGCTTCGGCTTCGGTGCGCTTCTTGTCCTCCGCCGCGAGCTGCGCACGAAAGCCCATGGTGACCTTGATCTGCGCGTTGGTGTCGGCCAGGGATTTTTTGTAGGCGTTCAGGCTGTCGCTCATGACGCCTGGATGGCCGCCGCTTTCGTTTTGTATCTGCGCGATCTTTTGTTCGAGCTCGAGCTTCTGATCGACCAGGTCATAAAGCTGCTTGTCATTCTTCGTCTGATCGTCGCCCGTCAGAAAGGCTTGCAGCCCCCGAAGTGAGCCCATCAGAATTCCGGACTGCACTGCTCCATCGTGCATAGCGCGGGCCATGGCGGTCAACCTCGGCATATATTTTTCAGCCAAAACGATCTCTAAGCCGTCCACCGCATTGTGCATGGTCGTAATGGAATCGTTGAACTGTTCCGCTTGGTGCGCGAATTGGGTGGTCATGACGGCCCCCAGCTGCGCCGCCTCAGTGCGCATGCGTTCCATATCGCTATTCATCAGGGGGATGACCTCTGCGGCCGATTTACCCATGACATCGATCATCGCGCCGGTCTTCTGGAAGCTGTCGCCGGAACTGCGCACCTTGGTCGAGATCTGATCGAACGCATCGCTCACGCCCACGGTGCCGTTCTTGACCCCCTGCACGTCGACGCCCAGGCGGGCGAGCTGGTCCTGCGCCAGCTTCGTCTGCGTGTCGGTCGGGGCGCCCTTGGCCTGGTCGAGTTTCTGGCTCAGCTTTTCGAGCGACTTCTGCATCGTGTCAACCTCGACGCCGGCGAGCTTGGCCGCGTAGGCCGTCCCCGAGAGCCACTCGACCGAGACGCCGCCGGCGCGCTGGCTCATCTTGGCAAATTCGTCGGCGCGATCGATCAGGCTCTTCATACCATAGGCGAAGAAGCCGATCGCGGCGACGCCGGCGCCCGTCAGCCAGGTCGAGAGGCCAGAGAACTTTTGCTGCACCTGGTCGAGTTGGGAGCGGAAGCTGTCGAACGCGGGCTTGCTGTCGTCCTGGGCGTCCAGATAGGCGATTGCGCGATTACCGATTCCCATGATTTTCCCTTTTCAATTCGCAGTGCAGACATCTGCACGGCCGTTCCATCATGCCCCTTGCTCCGGTTTTCTTTCCGCGGCCGGCGACCAGCCTGCAATCTCGGGCTCTGCCAATTTTCCCGCTTGCAGCAGCCCGGTCAGTTCGACAACTTGAGCTCGATAGAATAAGACCGCGAGGACCCAGGCTCGCCGATGCACGAGGCGCATCAGCCGGCGTGGAGGCCTGGCGATCAGAGGCATTAGGCGAACCTTCCCCTCGCGATGACGGATACGTCCGCGCCGGTGGTGATTTTCCACGGACCATTGACGCTGCGCGCGAATATCGGGACGTTGAAGGGCGCCAGGCTTGATACGCTGTTGACTCCGCCGGCGAACAGGCTGATCGAGGTGTCGCCGTCCAGGGCCAGCACCTGGCCAGGCGCCGTCGTGGCCGGGACGATTACCAGCTCGTCCAGATCGTCGCCGGCGCCGCCAGTCGTACCGAGCACCTGCTCAGTCTGCGATGCCGCGACCGTCACGTAGTCGCGGCCGGCGAAGTCGCGCAGCGACACCACCTGCGCGGTATCGGTCTTCGCCGGCGGCGTGGAAGCCGCCTTCACCGTCGCGCGCACGCCGCTCACGCTATCCTGAAGTTCGACCGCGCCGATCTGGATATCAGCCGCTATGACGAATTCCGGGGTAATCGCCATCGGATTGGCAGACGAAATCGGAACACCGTCTTTGTCGACGATCGTTACTGCATTGGCTATCTGGTCGGTCATGGTTTACGTTCCCAAAGAAAGAAAGCCACCGTGACACGTGGGCCGACGTGCTGGAAGGTGCACCGCCAGGAGGCCAGCGCAGCTCCCCAGCTCCATGGTCGGTCCATAAGCGCGTCCCGAAGGAGTGGTCAGGATTGCGCTCACGACAACCGACCGGTAAATCATACCGGGGCCGCCTCGAGGCCGGCCCAGACTTCGAACAGCACGGACAAGTCCGCATCGGCGCGGCGCAAGACAGTGTGACCGGCGGCCTCCAGGGCCAGAGCCTCGATCTCAATTGCGCGTTCGATCGCGAGCGTTTCGGCGCGCAGCTCTTCGATGCGCTTCGCGCGCTGCGCCGGTGGCAGGCCTACGCGGTCGCCGGTGACGGCTCTTTTCATAAAACGGTCAAGCACAAAGTCTATGCCGAACTCGTTGGCCAAATCCCACCATTGGAGACCGCCCTTGACTCTGAGGCTGGGAGCCTCTATCGGAGATTGGAATCCCTCCGCCAACGACGAGGGATGGTCGTGCATCATGGTCTCAAGCGCGCGGCGCAACCCCTCACGCGCCATTTCGGCGGGAAACAATACGCTTTCCGTTTTCGCAATTTCGTCGGCGATGGCGAGTAACCTGCTTTCCAGGCCATCCAATTTCCGGCGCTGCGTGGCGCCAGCTCTTAGAATTTCCATGTCATACACCTCCGACCAATCGTGCGCCGGGAAGCTGCGGATGCATCCCCGATACTCTGACCGCGTCTAGTCCTTTGACCCCGCCAACGCCGGGCAGGTCGCCGTGCGTTGTACCGCTGAAGTTCAGGACCGCCTCCGCTAGCCGCGACGCCTGGCCATAATCGATCTGGATTTTTCCGAGGCGTTCGTCCAGTGTGGCGATCTCCTCGACCAGTTCTTTTTCCTGCTCCATGAACGTGGCGACCGGATCGGCGTCGGATATAGCGATGGTCGATGCGACAGTCCTCCCTGTCTGCTCCTGTATGCGGCGCACAGTTTTCAGGTTCCGGCGGGTATCGGCTAACCTGTTTGTTTTTTCATGTTGGATATCGAGCAATGACCTTTGCTCGGCGCGGAGCTCGGTGGAGATCGCAACGAGGCGGCGCACTTGTTTTTTCTGGCCGGGAGAGAGTCGCATCATGCCGCCTTGGGTGCAGCAGCGCGCGCTTCATATATTTTGCGCCCATCAGGCAAACTGGCTTTCGATTCGGTGCCCCCGAAGTCTCCATCGACGCCAACCTGCGGGTTGCCGATCCTGGCCATCAGCATGCCCAGCTGCGACCCGGACGCCTGCGAAAGCTGTTTCGGCGCGGTGGCAAGAAGTCGGGCGGCTTGCTCGGCGCTCAGGTCGGTGTCGGTCGCGATCGAGAGCGCGAGGGCCTGCCGATCCTTCGCCTCGGCGCACAGCATGATGCTGCGCAGGCGTTCGCGTTCTGCCTTGACAATCTCTGCGGAATCCATTCAGTCTCCTTTCGTGTCTACTATGGCGCACCGCTGCGCAGCGCGCCGTTGGAATACTTCGTCAGCGTTCGGGAGCCGGTCGGCGAACGGCGCTGCAGGTGATCTGGCGACCTCGTGCGAACCCACCGGCTCGATGCCCGGGCGCGCGCCGTGCGCCGCCGCCTCGGCGGATCGCCTTGCGTATATGCCGCCCGCAGTTTCGCTGGCCATCGGCGTGTCGCCCTGATCGATATTCGCCCCATCCCGTTTCGCCTTCGCGAATGACACGTACCGTCGCGTAGGTTCCGACAGGCCGCTCCTGGCCGATGAATCATTTTCAGCGTTCGACATTTTCTAGTCCTTCCTTGAAGTTTCCTCGGAGTCGAGATTTCAGATTAACCTCGGTTTATCGATTTGCCAATGGCGCTTTGTCCGCACTTGTCCGGCTTTGGCCGACTTTGGCCGACATTGTCCGGCGATCTTTTCAAATATTGGCCGTAAGCGCCGGCGGCCTCGAAGCTTTCGATGTCGCAGAGCTCGTATTGCCATCGGTTGGTGTAATAGCACCGCGGGCCCTCGCCGGCGGCGCGGTGGCGCCTCACCGTCCGAACGGATAAACCTATCAGGAACGCAAAACCCTTCTCGTCAGTCAGCATCTCGTGCGCGAGACGCATGCCTTTCGTTTCTCGCAGTCGGCGGATCATCTGATCGACGGTCATTCGCCACCCCGGCTGATGCGATGGAAAAACTCTTCCCGTTCCGATTCAGCCAACCGCCCGAGCAGCTCCTCAAGCGCCTGCCACATGGCTTCGCCGTTGATCCCGAGGTTTGATAGGAAGTTCGTAAATTCAATCTTCAACAGAGCGCGCTTGGCTTCGATCCCCGGAGTCGCTTCGAGGATGCCGGCCAGGCGCGACGGCTGGCTTTGCAGCCAGGCGGCGGCCGCGAGAACCCGGGAGACCCAGACGGGCTCCACCTGGTCCACGGGCACTAGCTGCTTGGACTTCTCTGCGAGCTGCAAATCGATCAAGTCGGCCTGCAAGCGTGTCAAGCGGTCGCGCTGGCTCTCGGGGAGCGCCTGGCGAACCGCGCGCTCGACGCGCCAGGTAATGACGGCTACGGTGTCGTAGCAGTTCTCTTCGCCACGCGCGCCGTGAGTGACCATGGGACAGCCTTCGCTCTGCCAGGTGGTCAGCGTCTGTTCAGAGACGCCGATGATTTCGCCAAGCTCGCGTTTATTTACTATTTTTGCCATGAAAGCAGTCCTTTAGAAGCAAGCAAGCCAATAGTTGCGCGGTGTCTCTGACCGTCGATCGGGGTTATTGTTTGCGTATAGGTGGAGGGGCTGGCGAAGAACCTATTACCCGAGACTGCGATTTTTCTGACGCTGCGGCCGGTGGCAGGCGCGGCGGGTGCAGACGTGTGCAACTCGCAGTTTGTGCAGGGTGTGCAGGGTCGATTCGGCGACCCTGCACAGCGCAACCCATTGCGGCAAAAGGGAATGTGCAGGGTGTGCAGGGTGTGCAGGGTATTTCGATATTGCCCATGCGCGCGCGCACATGCGCGAAAAGGAGTTCCGGCGACCCTGCACACCCTGCACACCCTGCACAGGCATTGATTCAGTTGAGGAATATCACAGGCCCGACCCTGCACACCACCCTGCACACGGCTCTGCACACGGCCAGGACAGCATTCGCCTGTCATAGCAAATGCCGATCTAGATATGTGCGCGCAGCGATATTGAAAGCGCGCACGTTCTCCCGTAACCAGGTCGACTCGGGTTTATCGCCCGGTTCACCGATGATGAACACGGTACGTTGGCGGGGATCGCGGTCGAGATCGAGACCCTCGGGCACGATGCGTTTTCGCAAACGTCGCAATCCGTTCATGCCCATCAGACCCGACGCGAAGTGATGAGAGCGCGCCGGCACGCGCTCGCCGGTGCGTTTGCAATAGACCTCGTAGCACTGGTACAGATCTTCAGAAGCGCAGGTGCAGTAGGGCAGCCCGAGTTGGCCATCATGCCATGCGTCCCAAAACAATTGCGTCGAACTCATGCCGAGTTCGATGAGTTCGTCCTTGGCCGCGGTGTAAATGGGCTCCGAGAATTCGCTGAATCCGGTGCAATCCGTATCGAGCAGAAACTGATAAAAGCGAGCCACGCCGCCGGCGTCGAGCTCGCGGCCAACGGCCTCGTACATGGCCTTCGCGGCCTTCTGAGGTGTCTTGATCACCCCATATCGCCGATCGTCGCGGCCGAGTTGCAGCGGCTGCAGTTCGTTCGATAAGAAGACCAAATTCAGGTGGTTCGCCTCAACGCGCTCCGGCAGCATTTTTTCGTTGATCCATATTTCCGGCTCGGTGATCAGGTTTTTCAGCAGTCCGACGTGGTGCCGCAGGTCCTGCCGCGTGACGACTTCATTGGCGATCATGAACAGCTTGCCGCTGGCCCAGCCATTGAATTGACTTTGCACCTGCTGCTGCGTGATGATTCCGCCATGCTGGCCATAGATGCGTCGCACGGAATCCCAGAATAGATTTTTGCCTGCGCCTTCGGCGCCGTGCATGACGACTGCGGAGCGCATTTTCGCGCCGACGTGCTGCAGTGGATACGCGATCCAGCGTATGACCCAATCGAAGAGCGCCTCGTCACCGTTCACCAGGAACAGGAGCAGCTCGACCAGCTTGTCGCACGAACCCTTCTTTGAGGGCTTGGCTACCAAGCCGGTGAAAATATTGACGGTAGATTTGGGATCGCAACTGCAAGTCGGATCGAAAACCAGGTCGCGCTCGTTGATCGTGCGCCGCTCCGCGCTCCCCAGCCACTGCTCGATCGCGCCTTTTCCGAATGCCGCTCGCATCGCCGATAATTTGACGACGCGCTCGAACTGCGAATCCCATGCGGTTTCGCTCGGATAAATTAAGACGTAGCGTTGATAGAACGCTGGCCAATCGATCTCGGGCCCGGCGGCGGATTTCGCCTTCTTGAAGGGCTTCTTTTCCGGGATGAGTTTCGGCATGACGTATCAGCCGGGCCCGTCCAGGGCCGCCAGAGCGCAGGCAGCGCGATGTGCCGATCGCCATCGCGTGTCACCACGCGCGCGAAGCGCATCGCATGTGTTTGCGAGGACATGCAGTACTTCTGTCCTGGTCGATACGCTGAGGCGCTCGGGCTCCGCGCGCGCGACGCGCTCGACGAGGCCTAGCAGATCGTCACCGGCCGCCATTAGCATCACGTCGAGCCCGGATAGGAGCGAGAGATCGAACGGCCTGCTCGGCGGTGCGCACACCAATGCGAAATGATCGGCTTCGCGGAACACGCGGGCGATGTCCCAATGATCAGTCAGTATCACGGGCCCGGCGGGCATCAGGCCGGCCATGCGAGCTTCGAGCAGCACGCGTCCGTATGCAGGAAGCATTGTTTCGCGCGCCTGGCGATGAATCGCTTTAGCGCGGAGTGCGCGATTTTACGGGACTGACCGCGGCCGCGGGGCGAGCATCCAGCCAACTATAGACCGAGGAGGCTCGCCACCCGACAGAGCGCGGCGCCAGTTGAATCGGCTTCGGAAAACCGGCGTCTTGCATCAAGCGCCTGATCGTGGCGTCGCTAATGCCCATCAGACTGCGCAGATCGGGCTTGCGTAAAATTGCTTGGTCGCTCATCGCGTCAACTCCTATCAAGATGTGACGCGACGAATTCTGAACCGATACAGACCCTACAATCTAGGCCAAAATTTCACTTCGATTTTGGGCCGCCCGCGCCTTTTGTCTCCACCTTGGAGAGCCTGAGATATATTTCCTGAGCGAGGTAGTTCCACTCGCCTTCGGTCTTGAAGGGGCCTGCCTTTTTCCTTATCCAACGAACGTCTTGTCCGTATTCGTCCGCGAGCTCCTGCAGGCGGCTCTCGATCGCTCGATCGGATCTGAATCTGTGGTGGATCTCCGCCACTTTGGTCGCGATCTCCAGGTCCCTCGCCATGTTGCTCGAGCACTTCCGCGAGGCGCCGAAGGCGTTGTCCAGCGTCTTGGCCTCGCCGCTGAGATAACGCCCGAGCGCCCAGGCGATAAATTCGCACGCGGGTCCAGGAAGCTTGATCGATGCCATCGCGTTTCGATTTCGCGCGGCGCCGTCGCACTTGTTTTTCAGATAATCCAGAAGCCACCGAACCTTCTCGGGCGCGGGTCCTTTTCCTCGAAACATCGCCTGCAGTTCCGGAGAAGGTTCGGTTTTTTTCGACTTCCGTGCAGACGTTTGCACTTGATCCCCGCGCCTCACGGCTTCGGGTTAGAGGCGTCACCCTTCAGCGTTTTGAGCGCTTTGTCCAAACATCCCATCATCGCCGCGGCGGCGTTGCCGGAGATCTCTTCAGTGTCTCCATTGGTATTGAGCAGGAACGCGATCGCGAAGGCCTGTTCAACGTTTGCCTCGAGATCCTCGATTTCGAATTTGGTAAGATTCTCAACAGCCATGATTGCATCTCCTATGTGGGTGCTGCGTGGTCAGGCCCGCGCGTGCGTTTGCGCGCACGCCCGGGCCGCTTCATTGCCTGGCATTACCTCGACGCGCATTCAGTACGGGCACCAGGTCCACCACCTTGGCGGCGGCGCCCGCAAAAATGCGTTCGAGCTCCGCGCTCCAGGCGTCGAGCGCGAGTTCTCTTTCGCTCAGGTAGTCGTGGCGATTGTAGACCGCCATGACGCCCTGCATAGTGTGATTCAAGGCGCGCTCGATCACGTAGGGCGCGACCCCGAGGTCCGCTAAGTGCGTGGCGAAGGTGCGCCGCAAGTCGTGCGGCGACCAATCGCCGCCCTCGAGCGCGAGTGCGCCCAGGTCCGAGCGGCTCCGATTCTTGAGCGGCCTTTTGCGCTGCCGGTCGCGCAGCGCCTTGGCCAGGGCCTTGGCGTCGATCGCCGACTTTCCATCGCGCGAGGGCAGCAGGTAATCGCCCTGGCGGGACAAGGCGAGCGTGCCGAGCGCCGCGAGCGCGAAGCGCGACAGGTGCACCAGGTGCGCACGGCCGTTCTTGGTGTTTTCCTTGGGCATCGACCAGGTCGCGGCCTTGAGGTCGATATCGGACCAGCGCGCGAGGTTCAATTCGCCCACGCGCGCGCCGGTGGCCAGCAGCAGCCGCACCGCCGCCTGCAGCGCCGGCGAGAGGCCCGAGTTCGGCAGCTTCGCCGCGAGCGCCGCGAGCTCGGCCTCCGAGAGCACGCGCTCGCGCGAGGCCTCTTTGCCGCCGGCGTGCTTCTTGGTGAATCCGTAGGTCGGATCGACGTCGACCAGGCCGCGCACCACGCCATGTGCGAACATCTGTTTCAACAGCGCGAGCACGACGTTCGCCTGGCGGCGCGCGCCGGCCCGCGCGATGCGGTCGACGATCTCGCTCACTTGCGCGCGGGTCATGGCGCGCGCCGGCAGCTTCCCCACGTAGGGAAAGACGTGGCGCTCGAATGCGGCCAGGGCGCCGGCGCCGCCGTCCTTGCGCTGCCGGGCGAGGTAGACGGTCTGCCAGTCCTCGAACAGCCCGCGCACGGTGCGCTGGAGGCCTTCAGCGAGCGCTTTGGCGTGCGCTTCCGCGGCGCGTCTGCGCTCCTCGAGGACCGGGTGCTGCGGTGGGTCCATGTGCAGCTGCGCGCGCGCCTTGTCGCGCCGGCTGCGCGCTTCTGTGAGGCTTACGGCAGGGTAGGGGCCGATCGACAGGCGCTCGGTCTTGCCGTCCCACTTGAAAAAGTATTGCCAGGTGATCGAGGTCGCGCCGGAGCTGGTGCGGCGCACGCGCGCATAGAGGCTGCCGCCGTCCGGCTCCAGGTACTCTTTGGCGCGCGCTTTTTTGGCCTTGAGCGCGCGATCGGTGAGCAGCTTCTCAGCCATGCGCCCGACCACCTGCATGCTGCATTGGGGAGTACCCACCGAAAGCAAAAAGGGGTCGCGGGGATACCCAGGAGAGAACCCGGGAGCGCGCTTTCCAGAATTGTGCAGAACAGGCCATAACGCGCAGAATGCGCCGAATTGCGCTCTGTGTCAACGGCTTGCGCGCGCGTCGTGGCGAGTTGTGGCGTGTTCTGAAAGGACTACGCACCCCCATGGGGTGCAGGTGGTCGGAGGTTCAAATCCTCTCGCCCCGACCAAAATTTGAACTTAGGAGTAGCGCCCGCCTGGGCGCTTAGAGACTTTCTAAGTTGTTCGCGGCGGAAGCGGCATATGAACATCGCTCAGCCGGTTCCGGTACTGGTTGAGATATTCCTCGGCGGTGATCATCCAGGCATGCGCGGCGGACTTCTGAATCTCGCGCACGCCGTAGCCTAGCGTCTCCAGCTGGTTCGCTGAGAGGTGGCTTTGCTCCCCTGAACGATGAATCGACTTCGACATGCGGGTTGTCGGGCCACACATGGCGACCTGCGTGCGCCACCAGGGTACCGTCCCGCCTGTGCGAGGATGACTAATCCTCCGGCAAGGTCAGCATCTCGGCGACCCGTATTGCATCCGGCCTCGCCAGATGTGGCACGCTACCCAATAGGGGCGCGTCCAGGCGAGTGCGCAGCGCGGCGATGTTTTCCTGGACGCAGGCCATTGTGGCATCCACTTGGTTGGCGATCCAGCCGGCCAGGGGTAGACCGCGCGCACGGACGGCTTCGGCTGTCAGCAGGGTGTGATTGATGCAGCCCAGGCGCAATCCCACCACCAGGATTACCGGGAGCCCGAGCGAGACGGCAAGGTCGGCGCTGTCGCGCGAATCGTCGAGCGGCACGCGAAAGCCGCCGACGCCTTCGACGACGAGGAAATCGGCCAGCCCGCGCAGTTCCCCGAAGCACCGCGCGATGTGCGCGATGTCGATGGCCACGCCGTCGCGGCGCGCGGCGATGTGCGGCGCCAGCGGTTCGCGCAACAGGTAGGGATTCACGCAGTCGCGCGGCGCGGCGACGCTGCTCGCGGCGACGAGGGCGTCGACGTCCTCGCTGCCGCCCGCCGCCACCGGTTTCATGCCCAGCGTGCGCATGCCTTGCGCGGCGGCGGCGTGAAGCAGGGCGCAGGCCGCGAGCGTCTTGCCGACTCCGGTGTCGGTACCGGTCAGAAAGTAGGCGCGCTTCATTCCAGCTCCATTACCGTTTCGGCAAGCCGCGCGACGTTGGCAGCGGTATGCGCCGCGGAAAGCGTGATGCGCAGGCGCGCCGTGCCGGCCGGCACCGTCGGCGGGCGGATGCCCGGCACCCAGATACCGCGCGCCAAGAGCCGGCTTGCCACATCCATCGTCTCCGCATTCTCTCCGATCAGCAGGGGGTGGATGGCCGTTTCCGATGGCGGCAGCCGCCAGCGCCTGAGTTTGAGTGAACTGTGCAGCAGTGCGTTCAGGTCGGCGAGATGGCGGCGGCGCGCGTCGCCCTGTTCGATGAGATCAATGCTTTTCAGCAGCGCATGGGCGATCAGCGCAGGCTCACCGGTACTGAAGATGTACGTGCGCGCCTTTTGCAGTATCCACTCGATAGCGTCCTCCGCGCCGGCGACGAAGGCGCCGGCCGCCCCCGCCGCCTTGCCCAGCGTGCCCATATAAATCAGGCGCGGCGAGACAAGACCGAAATGCGCGGCGGCGCCGCGACCCTGCGGCCCGAGCAGGCCGAAGCCGTGGGCGTCGTCCACCAGCAGCCAGGCGTCGTGCCGCTCGGCGAGGACGAGCAGGTCCGGCAGTGGCGCGAGGTCGCCGTCCATGCTGAACACGGACTCCGTGACGACCAACTTGCGCCGCGCCCGCGATGCGGCCAACTCGCGCTCCAGCGCGGCCACGTCCAGGTGTGGGTAGATCTTGAGCTCGGCGCGGGAGAGGCGTGCGGCGTCGATCAGCGAGGCGTGGTTGAGCCGGTCGCAGAAGATGGCGTCGTCCCGTCCGGCAAGCGCCGGTACGATGCCGAGGTTCGCCATGTAGCCGGTGGAGAACAGCAGCGCGCGCTCCATGCGCGTAAACTCTGCCAGGCGGCGCTCCAGCGCGGCGTGCGCTGTCATGTGCCCGTTGATGAACGGCGAGGCGCCCGAGCCGACGCCATAGAGCCGGGCGCCTTCCTGCGCCGCCGAGACCAGCGCGGGGTCGTTTGCCAGGCCGAGGTAGTCGTTGCTGCAGAAGGCGAGCACCGGGCGGCCGTCGACGACGAGTTCCGGTGCGCAGGGCGAATCGACGACGCGCCGCCGGCGCCGCAGCCCCAGCGCATCCAGTTCCGCGAACCCCACATCGAAATCGCTCATGGCAGCACGTCGTCCAGCGCGGCCTGTGTGCCGGCGACGAGCAGCTCAATCTCGTCGCTGCCGATCACGTAGGGCGGCATAAAGTACACGGTGTTGCCGATCGGGCGCAGCAGCAGGCCGCGCGCCAGCGCTGCCTGGTGGAAGCGGCGCGCGAAGCGCGGGTCGTCGGTGGCGGCATCGAAGGCCCAGATCATGCCGGTGTTGCGCAAGTGGCGCACGCGCGGATCGGCGGCGAGCGTCGCCGCACGTTCGTTCAGTCGCGCGGCGGTGCTGCGGTTGGCATTGATCACATCGTCTTCATC